>Ga0213831_1000088_pt1 | contig 164541 bp, 140 predicted proteins | sample SWATP12_FD_163421 | JGI IMG/M metagenome (GOLD analysis project Ga0213831, IMG submission 163421) | Coastal seawater microbial communities from Marineland, Florida, United States - SWA TP1 #2 | ecosystem: Environmental > Aquatic > Marine > Coastal | place: USA: Florida | collected 2016-08-06 | reverse complement strand
GGCTTCGACGGCCGTATCATCGGTATGACCACCTTCGGTGAATCTGCACCAGCTGGTGAACTATTCAAGATGTTCGGCTTCACAACTGAAAACGTTGTGAACACAGCGAAAGAGCTTTTAGCTTAATTGTTAATTGCTTTGAAAGCCGGGTCCTTGTGACTCGGCTTTTTTGTTTTTACCCGATACGATGAACTAGATGCGATTTATAAATCTATCAGGTAGTATTTGTGACACGAAAAAGATGTAGAGCGATGGAATCATGCTAAAAGTTGCGATCAACGGATTTGGACGTATTGGACGTAATGTTTTGCGGGCAGTATATGAAAGTGGTAAAAGCCAAGATATCAAGGTGGTAGCCGTTAATGAACTAGCGCAGCCCGATGCGATGGCACACTTGCTTCAATATGATACTAGCCACGGTCGATTTGGTAAGAAGATTACTAACGATCAGGAGCATATTTACGTTCACCATGAGAGCGGAGAATTTGATTCCATCCGTATTCTTCATCTGGCCGAAATCGATCTTCTGCCGTGGCGAGATCTGGAAGTGGATCTGGTGTTGGATTGCACCGGAGTGTTTGGCTCTCAAGCTGATGGCCAAGAACACATCAAAGCGGGAGCGAAGAAAGTCCTGTTTTCTCACCCGGGCGCCAGCGATCTCGACAATACCATTATCTACGGCGTTAACCACGATACACTAACAGCAGATCACAATGTGGTATCCAATGGTTCGTGTACAACCAATTGTATCGTTCCTATTATCAAAGCTCTTGATGAAGCCTTTGGTATCGATTCAGGTACTATCACTACTATCCACTCTTCGATGAATGATCAGCAGGTCATCGACGCCTACCATTCTGATCTCAGACGTACTCGTGCAGCCAGTCAATCGATCATACCTGTAGACACCAAGTTGCATAAGGGTATTGAAAGAATCTTCCCGAAATTTTCTAACAAATTTGAAGCAATTTCAGTACGAGTGCCTACTGTAAACGTCACAGCCATGGATTTAAGCGTCACAATTAATACAAATGTGAAAGTTAATGACGTAAATCAAACCATTGTTAACGCTTCTCAGTGTACATTACAGGGCATTGTTGACTATACTGAAGCTCCGCTCGTTTCCATCGATTTTAATCATGATCCTCATAGTGCGATCGTCGATGGCACGCAAACCCGAGTTAGTAATGGCCATTTGGTTAAGATGTTGGTTTGGTGTGATAACGAATGGGGATTTGCGAATCGTATGTTAGATACGGCACTCGCAATGCAAGCCGCTCCCCGTCAAGTTTGACGCTGCAATACCACTTACTAGAGGAAATGCAGATTAGCGGTGATGGAGAAATGTTTATTTCTAGCCTTGAAATAAATAATGATAAACTCCATATCTAAATCAGTTTGAAGAATTATTGGGCTTGGCAGGGTCGCCGGGTCTTAAAAACTTTACTTTTTGAATATTTGAGAGGACACATCATGTCTGTAATCAAGATGATTGACCTGGATCTAGCAGGTAAACGTGTATTTATCCGTGCGGACCTAAACGTACCTGTAAAAGAAGGCAAAGTAACTTCTGATGCACGTATCCTAGCATCTCTACCAACTATCAAGCACTGCCTAGAAGCTGGTGCTAAAGTTATGGTTACTTCTCACCTAGGTCGTCCTACTGAAGGTGAATACGCAGAAGAGTTCTCTCTACAACCTGTTGTTAACTACCTAAACGACGCCCTAGATTGCGACGTTAAACTGGCTAAAGATTACCTAGATGGCCTAGAGCTAAACACGGGTGAGCTTGTTGTTCTTGAAAACGTTCGCTTTAACAAAGGCGAGAAGAAGAACGAAGAAGAGCTATCTAAGAAATACGCAGCGCTTTGTGACATCTTTGTAATGGATGCATTCGGTACGGCTCACCGTGCACAAGCATCTACTCACGGTGTTGGCATGAACGCGCCTATCGCATGTGCAGGTCCTCTACTAGCAGCTGAACTTGAAGCACTTGGTAAAGCAATGGACAACCCTGAGCGTCCGCTAGTTGCTATCGTTGGTGGTTCTAAAGTGTCTACTAAGCTAACGGTTCTAGAATCTCTATCTAAAGTTGCTGACCAACTTGTTGTTGGCGGTGGTATCGCAAACACATTCATTGCTGCAGACGGTCACAACGTAGGTAAGTCTCTATACGAAGCAGACCTAGTTGAAACGGCTCAAAAGCTTATGAAAGAGTGTTCTATCCCAGTAGCGACTGACGTTGCATGTGCGAAAGCATTCGACGAAAACGCAGAAGCGGAAATCAAGCATGTTTCAGAAGTGGCTGACGACGACATGATCTTCGACCTAGGTCCAGAATCAACAGCGGCTCTAGCTGAAATCATCGGCAACGCGAAAACTATCCTATGGAACGGTCCTGTAGGTGTATTTGAGTTCAAGAACTTCGAAGCAGGTACTAAAGGTATCTCTGAAGCAATCGCTCAGTCTGCAGGTTTCTCTGTAGCAGGTGGCGGTGACACGCTAGCAGCTATCGATAAGTTTGGTATTAAAGCTGACGTTTCTTACATCTCTACTGGTGGCGGTGCATTCCTTGAATTCGTTGAAGGTAAAGTACTACCAGCAGTTGCGATGCTTGAAGAGCGCGCTAAGTAATTAAACGAAAGCGGGGGAAGTGATTCTCCCGCTTTGTTGTTTGCTGCAAGTCACATTGTTCTTTGCTAGAATGACGCACGTTGTGAGCAAACGTTTGCAAGAATTTAAACTTAACAAGTTTTATTTTTAAAACGACAGATAAATAGGATTACATCCATGTCTAAGATCTTCGATTTCGTAAAACCAGGTGTTATCTCTGGTGATGACGTACAGAAAGTTTTTGAAGTAGCAAAAGAGAACAACTTTGCTCTTCCGGCAGTAAACGTTGTAGGTACTGACTCAGTAAACGCAGTACTTGAAGCAGCAGCTAAAGTGAAAGCTCCAGTTGTTGTTCAGTTCTCTAACGGTGGTGCAGCTTTCTTCGCTGGTAAAGGCATTAAACTTGAAGGTCAAGGTGCACAAATCCTTGGCGCTGTAGCAGGTGCTAAATACGTTCACGCAGTTGCTGAATCTTACGGTGTTCCAGTAATCCTACATACTGACCACGCAGCTAAGAAACTACTACCATGGATCGACGGTCTTCTAGACGCTGGTGAAGAGTTCTTCGCACAAACTGGTAAGCCACTATTCTCTTCTCACATGATCGACCTTTCTGAAGAGTCTCTAGAAGAAAACATCGAAATCTGTGCTAAGTATCTTGAGCGCATGGCTAAGATGGACATGACTCTAGAAATCGAACTAGGTTGTACTGGTGGTGAAGAAGACGGCGTTGATAACTCTGACATGGACGCTTCTGAGCTTTACACTTCACCTGAAGATGTTGCTTACGCATACGAGAAACTAAACGCTGTTTCACATCGTTTCACTATCGCAGCTTCTTTCGGTAACGTACACGGTGTATACAAGCCAGGTAACGTAGTTCTAACTCCAACAATCCTACGTGATTCTCAAGCATACTGTGCTGAGAAGTTCGGTATCGCTCCTAACGCTCTAAACTTCGTATTCCACGGTGGTTCAGGTTCTACTGAAGCTGAAATCCAAGAGTCTATCGGCTACGGTGTTATCAAGATGAACATCGATACAGATACTCAGTGGGCAACTTGGGATGGTATTCGCAAGTATGAAGCTGAAAACCGTGATTACCTACAAGGTCAAATCGGTAACCCAACTGGTGAAGATGCGCCAAACAAGAAGTACTACGACCCACGTGTATGGCTACGTGCAGGTCAGTCTTCAATGGTAACTCGCCTAGAGAAAGCGTTCGCTGACCTAAACGCAGTAGACGTACTATAATTCTCCTGAATTCAGTACTCTGTTAAGTTTGCAAAACCCGCTCAATGAGCGGGTTTTTTTGTGCCTGGTGTATTTGTTTTATGAATGGGCTATTCCTCACCTAAAAGGGTGGCGAAAATGAAAACCATTGCGTAATCTGTAACGAGCCGATATTGGTTTTTTCTGATAACTCTTTGTTTTTGCATTCTTTGCATAAACGTCACTTTATGAATCGTCAAAATTGATATATCGTGCCAAAAATCTGACATAGTTTCAGGTTATCTATGGAGACGACATCGTCTATCAATCATAAAAAGTCGTGTGATTTATAGGATCGCCACACATTTTAGAGGGTATACATTATGGCAGGAGAGTCGGTGGAGATTGAAACTCCATTAGTGGATGGCCTAGCGCAGGCTGAATCGTGGATTACCAATAATTCTGATTTGTTGATCCAGTATGGTGTGAATGTCCTTTCAGCCATTCTGATTCTATTCATCGGTAACATCTTCGTTAAGATGGTGGCGAACAGTGTCGCCAAGATGCTGAAAAAGAAAAATATGGATAAAGCGGTTATTGAGTTTATCCATGGTTTAGTACGCTACTTATTGTTTGTGATTGTACTGATTGCGGCATTGAGCCGGATTGGGGTGCAAACCGCGTCTGTTGTGGCTGTTATCGGTGCGGCAGGCCTAGCGGTTGGTTTAGCGTTGCAAGGGTCGCTGTCAAACTTTGCAGCGGGCGTGCTGATTGTTGCTTTCCGTCCGTTTAAATCTGGCGATTACGTTGAAATTGGTGGCGTAGCAGGTAGTGTGGAGTCTATCCAAATCTTCCAAACGGTTCTGACGACTCCAGATAATAAGATGGTTGTCGTACCAAATGGCAGTGTTATCGGTGGCCCTATCACTAACTACTCACGTCATGAAACTCGTCGCATCGACTTGATGATCGGTGTGTCTTACAGTGCGGATCTGCAGAAAACCAAAGCACTCTTAACCAAGATCTGTGAGTCTGACGAGCGTATCCTTAAAGATCCAGCTGTTCAGGTCGGCGTGCATACGCTGGCAGATTCTTCAGTTAATTTTGTAGTTCGCCCGTGGGTTAAGACATCTGATTACTGGGGAGTGTACTTCGATCTAATGCAAGCGATTAAAGAAGGCTTAGATAATGAAGGCATTGAAATTCCGTTCCCGCAAATGGATGTTCACCTCAACAAGGTTGAATCTTGATCGGAAAAGCGAGGCCTAGCCTCGCTTTTTTACATCTCAATTACCGAGTTGGGAATAGCTTGCAATAGTTTGGGCAAGGAAGAGCCTGCAATGCCTATGGTCAGTTCAGGGTGACCGGGTGTGTAGAGGATTTCCGAATGCTGGTATAAGGTACTATCTACGACAATCTCAATATGTTCAGGTATACCGAAAGGACAAACAGCGCCTGGAACACAGCCTAATAGCGCTATCATTTCTTCATCGCTGCAAATGGAAGGTCGTTTCCCCAGCACTTGCTTCATGGCTTTACTATCAAGGCGTGCATCTTTGTGGGTCAGATACAGCACATGCCCGCCCCCTTTCAGTTTCAGAAACAGACTCTTGCTATGGGTACCCGTCCATCCAAGCTGCTCAGCGACACGCACATCAGTGGCGAAATCAAGAATAGGTTCATGACGCCATTCTTTAAAGATAACTTCAAGCTGTTGAAGAAGATCTATGTTGTACTGATAGATTTGATCTAATCGTTCCATGTAATTATCCGTGTTTATTGACCAGTTCGTTTATTAGCATCAAGGCAATCGTGAACATCATTATAGCGACCGTAATATCAATCCCTTGTTTTACTCTTGGTCTTGATAAGGTTGGACCAAGCTTCGCAGCACCGATCGACAAGGTGTAGAACCAAACAAAAGAGGCCATGATCGTACCTAATGCAAACGAAACTCGATCTTGTCCTTCAAACTGTCCGCCAATGGAGCCGAGGATCACCACAGTATCAAGATAGAGGTGAGGGTTAAGCACGGTAACTGCCAGAGCCCCGAGAATCACCGCTCTGCGACCACGTTCTACGACTTGACGCTTGGACTCAGACGCCTTATTCGTTTGCATAGCGCTTTTGACTGACAGTAAGCCATAGAAGGTCAGAAAGGCAATACCGCCTAAAGTGACAACCGTGAGCAGGGTTTCATTTTGTGACAGGACTGCACCACCGCCAAATATGCCTAGCGAGATGAAGATAACATCGAGAACGCTGCAGATAGTGGCGGTCGTCAAGTGATGGTTTCTCTTAATACCTTGGTTGAGAACATAGGCATTTTGCGCCCCAATCGGAATAATCATGCTGGCACCCAGCCCAAAGCCCTGTAATAACACCCATAGATTCACGTTTTTCTCTCCAGTGAATTGCGAATATGAGCGTTGAGAATAGAGTCAGTATCTTGATAAGTATAATTAATGATTTTAATCTATCATAAGTTTTGCTTATTTTGGTGGTGTTATGCGTGGTTTGGATTACAAATGGATAGAGGCTTTGGAGTCAGTAGTGACTCAAGGCAGCTTTGAACGTGCAGCTGAGGCACTCTACATCTCGCAGTCTGCGGTTTCACAGCGTATTAAGCAGTTAGAAAAATTTCTCGCTCAGCCCGTGCTTGTTCGCGAGCAACCACCTAGAGCGACCATGGTGGGTAAAAAGCTGCTGGGCCTTTACCACAGGGTGCAATTACTAGAAAGTGAGCTGGTACCTGAATTAACTAATAGTGATTCAGAGCGCCCGCTGGCGATTTCTATCGCCACCAATGCCGATAGCTTGGCGACTTGGCTGTTGCCCTCCTTACAGCAGGTACTGACAACACGGAACATTGAGCTGAGACTGGCGGTACTGAATGAAGTCAGGGCAATAGAGAAGCTCAAAAGTGGCGAGGTAACCGGTGCGATTAGCCTAGAATCTCGGCCTATTCCCGGCTGTCAGGCGGACTATTTAGGAAGAGTTGATTATGTTTGCGTGGCAAACCCGCAATTCGTCGAGCGTTATTTCCCCAATGGCGTGAACTATGAATCTCTACTTCAGGCCCCAGCAGTGGCGTACGATCAGCATGACGATCAACATCAGCTGTTTTTAAAAGAGCATTTTAATATCTTGCCAGATAATGTCCGGACTCACCGCGTCGCCAGTTCTGAAGCGTTTGTCAAAATGGCTCTGGCAGGAGTCGCGTATTGTTTGATCCCAAGCTTTCAGATTCAAAAAGAGTTAGCGCAAGGGAGTTTAGTCGACATCTTGCCTGGGTTCTTAAGCTCATACCGCATCTATTGGCATCACTGGCAACTCGAATCGGGCGTATTGGAAGAAGTGACTCAATCCATTGTTAATTATGCGAGAAATGTGCTGTCGAGCTAGCACTTGGTTAAAGTTCTGTCAGAACATCGAACTAGACTCCTCATGCAGCATCTAAACGCTATGATGTATGTGATTAGTTAAATAAGGTGAACAATAATGAAGATAGTTTCTAGCCTGGCAATTGCCGTTTCAGGCCTGGTCAGTATTGGTGCATACGCTGATACGCCTAACTTCCCACACCTAGCTACGACCGGATATGGTGAAGTTGTCGCAAAGCCTGATATGGCGAAGTTTACGGTTCGTGTGGTCGAAACCACTATGACGGCAGAACAAGCTAAGCAGACAGTCGACAAAGTTGTGACTGACTTTCTGACTGAACTAAAAGAGCAGGGAATGAGTGCTGACAACATTACCAGCTCCAATCTTTATATATCCCCTCAGTATCATTACCCGAAAAATGGTAAGCCTGAATTAGTGGGTTACCGCGCCTCTCGCACCGTAAATGTGACGGTCGATGAATTGGCGAACTTGAATCAGTATCTGGATATTGCACTGAATTCGGGCATCAACCAGGTCGAAAACATTCAGCTTAAAGTGAAAGATCAGGCTAAATATCAGGAGCAAGCACGCCAAGCCGCCATCAAGGATGCCAATAGTAAAGCAGAGTCACTGGCCTCTGGTTTTGGTAAAGACATCAATGGTGTCTGGCGAATTGATTACAATATGCCGAGCAGCCAACCAGTACTGATGCGTTCAATGGCGATGGATGCAAAAACGGAATCCAACACCTATCAGGACTCGACAATCGTGATACGTGATCGAGTTGACGTCATTTACCAGTTAGATTAACCATAAAGAGCGCCTTTTTTAGTTGTAACTAAGGCGTTTTTATAAAATTATCAATTGCCCCTAGGGTTATTCTTAACCACTTTTTTATTCGGTGATATACTGCCCCGCCTTCGATTTGGGAGCCGTGGCAGTGAGACAACGAAAAAACATCTTTTGGCACTTGTGTATTACCACAGTGGTGTTGGTGTCGATCGCGTTTGCTTACTATGCTCAGCAATACCAGAACCTTGAAGAAGAAACGGTAGAGTTAACGGCCAAACAGGCCATGCATCAACTCGCCTACAGTGAACGTGAATACCAGAGTGTTCGCAGCCAGCTTGTCTCTATCATCGAATTACTTTCCCACAGCCGAAGCCTTTACGATTATATTCTTTCTCCCAACGCTGCAAATCGTGAGGTTGTTGAGGAAGTGTGGTCTTCAATGGCCATCAATCAGAAATGGTATAGCCAGATTCGCTTTATTGATAACGCGGGTAAAGAACAGTTACGTCTCAATTATTTGCTGAGTGGTAATCGTGTTCAGATGGCAGAGCAATTGCAGGATAAATCTCATCGCGGCTATTTCCGCTACGCCAAACTGCTTCGAGATGAACAAATCGGTGCGTGGGGTATAGATCTTGAAATGGAAAACGGTGAGCTGGTATTTCCATATAAACCTGCACTGCGCTTAATTACTCCCGTTGAAGTACAAGGCCAGCGTGCCGGTTATTTAATACTCAATATTGATATTTGGTATCTAACCTCCCGTCTTAATTATTCCCCCGACAAATCATTTCGCCCAGAATTGGTTGGTGAAACGGGCTTTTACATGATCAGTGATGATCCGAGTAAATTGTTTGGCCACCTGCTAGCGAGCCGCAGCCAACATAACCTAGCGCGCTACTACCCAGAAACTTGGCAGATCATGCAAGATCAGAAGTCGGGTTACCATTTAGAAAAAGATCATCTGATTGTGTTCAATCAGATCTATATGGAAGGTCGGCAAAAGCTCTATTTGGTCATCGATCTTAGTCAGGAAGAACTGGAAGTACGTTCTGAGCGAGATTATCAAATACTACTTAAAGAAGCTTCAATCGTCTTATTGATGGTGCTGGCTTTCACCGTTCCAGCGACTAGCGGGGTTGTGTACTACCGCAAGCGAAGTTTAGAGAGTCAACTTGCAAGAGCAGCGTTAAGCGGTATGTCCGCGGTGGTTATTTCGGATAAAAAGCATCAAGCAGTTTTAGTCAATGATGAGTTTGAGAGACTCACCGGTTATCGCCAGAAAGACATTGCGTCTCAGAACATGATCAAAGCATTGGTGGGCGAAGAACAGTTTGCGACGACCTTACAACTGCTTGAGGCTCTGTCGTCCAATCAGATCTGGGAAGGTGAGATAACCATCCATAATCAGAAAACTCACACTAAGGTCACCGCGATTATGCGTGTGCAATGCGTGTTGGCTAAGGGGCGGAAAGTCAGTTATTACATCACGTCGCTGGTGGATATCTCTGAACGTAAAGAGTTGGAAGAGCGACTGAGAATTTTAAGTGAAAAAGATGAGCTGACGCAGTTGTGGAACCGACGTAAGTTTGAACTGGAACTGCGTCACAGTGCCAAATTGAGTGGGCGTTATCCTGAGAGGCATGACACTTGCCTTGCGCTGCTTGATATTGATTTCTTCAAGCGGGTAAATGATGAACTGGGTCATGATGAAGGTGACAGAGTGATCAGCCGTGTAGGTGCCATTATTACTGAGGCGTTGCGTGAGACAGATTTTATCGCCCGTATTGGTGGTGAGGAGTTTGCGATCATTATGCCGCACACCAGTATTGAAGAAGCAGAACAAGCGCTAAATCGGGTGCGAATCGCGGTTGAAATGGCAGCGGATGTTCCTATTACGGTGAGTGTGGGCTTGACCGATTTAACTTCGAATAGCACGCGTTGCTATAAGTGTGCAGACATTGCCTTGTACGAGTCCAAAACCTTGGGACGCAACCGAGTCTCGGTTTGTCAGAGTTGTGATGAAATTGCCTAAAAAAATCGAGCCTAAGCTCGATTTTTTTAGGCTATCTATTTATGCGGCCTGCTCAATAGTGATTTGGATTTGTTCCATCGAGCGATGCAGATGACGATCAAACTCTTCGGCTGCTTCGTCGGTGTCTTTCGCCAGGACCAGCTTCATGATCTTCTCATATTCATCAATTTCAAATTGGCGTGGGTCTAAGCCGTTGTGTCTTGCAAAATAGCGATAGCGTTTGATTTGATTGATCAAATCAGTGAAGAATTCAAACATATTCCTAGAGTTAGAACCTTCTAATAGTGCGATGTGGAATTGGTGCTGGCGCTCTTCCCACTCTTTCCAGTCAAAATTGTCGTTAGTCAGGTTGATACGTGACAGTTTGTGGAATGAGGTGAGTACTTCCAACTCCCAATCTTCGCCGCCAGATTTGATCGACTTTTTTAGTAGTACGGCTGCAACAGTACGTAAGCTCTCATAGAGATCTTCCAGTTCTTCGACGCATACTGGGGATACCCAACAGCCTTTTTGTGGTTCTAAACTGACATACTTCGTCCATGAGAGTTGCACTAGTGCTTCTCTGATTGGTGAGGCCCCTACGTGGTATCGGCTTTTTAGATCTGCAACTACTAGCTTTTGACTCGGTTTGAGCTCTCCGCTTAAGATGTCTTGGTAGATCATTTTCGAGACTTTGTCAGTCAACGTTGGGCTAGACACTATCCTTTCCTCATATGCATAAATACAGCGTTATATAAAACGGGCGTGAATTTAATAGTACGCAATACTTTGATTGATAATACAGCGTACCAAATAGTGAGACAAGAGGAATGGATAAAAAAAGAGGGCCGAAGCCCTCTTTAAAAAGTGAATATTTATTCGGTTCTTATAGAACGTGAACAGAAGCTGTGTTTGTTGTACCAGAAGCGACTAGAGCGCCAGATACCATAACAACGATGTCACCTTTGTTGCCTAGACCAGATTCAAGTGCTAGCTCTTTACCTAGTACGTAGAATGCGTCAGTGCTGTCGATTGAATCAACCAACACAGGGCGAACACCTTTTGTTAGCACAAGCTGAGCTGCTGTTTTTGCATTGTTAGTCAGTGCAAGGATGTTTGCTGTTGGGAAGTACTTACGTACTGAACGAGCTGATTTACCACCTTCAGTTGCAACAACGATTAGTGGAGCCGCTAGTTTTTCAGCTGTGTCTACAGCGCCTTTACATACTGCTTCTGTGATACGTAGACGAGGGCTGTCTAGGCGAGAACCTAGTTCAGCTTTTAGTGCTGCATCTGTGCGGTTTGCGATTTGAGCCATGATAGTTACCGCTTCAACTGGGTACTTACCTTTGGCTGTTTCACCAGAAAGCATTACAGCATCAGTACCGTCCATCACTGCGTTCGCAACGTCACCAGCTTCTGCACGAGTAGGACGTGGGTTGTTGATCATAGAATCAAGCATCTGAGTTGCTGTGATAACCATCTTACGTGCACGGTTACATTTCTCGATCATCATCTTCTGAGCGAAGATCACTTCTTCCGCTGGGATTTCAACACCTAGGTCACCACGAGCAACCATGATACCGTCAGACAGCTCTAGGATCTCATCGAAGTTATCAACACCTTCTTGGTTTTCGATCTTAGAGATGATGTGGATGTTTTCACCGCCGTTAGCCGCAAGTACTTCGCGAATTTCTTTCACGTCAGATGCTTTACGGATGAAAGAGGCTGCAACGAAGTCAACGCCTTGCTCACAACCAAACTTAAGGTCGTTCTTATCTTTTTCGGATAGAGCAGGTAGGTTTACTGAAACGCCAGGTAGGTTAACACCTTTGTTTTCGCCTAATGCGCCGTTGTTCAGTACCTTACATTTCACTTCAGTTTCTGAAGTAGCAAGTACTTCCATTTCGATCAGACCGTCGTCCACTAGGATAGTGTTACCAACGTTAAGGTCTGCTGCGAAACCTGCGTAAGTTACCGCTACTTTGTCTTTGTCGCCCACAACTGAAGTGTCAGTTGTGAAAGTGAACTCCTGACCAGCAACCAGATCAACATCGTCGCCATTTTCTAGCTTGATAGTACGGATCTCTGGACCTTTAGTATCTAAAAGGATAGCCAGTTGCTTACCAGACTCTTCCATTACTTTACGGAAGTTCGCAATACGAGTGCCGTGCTCTTGGTAGTCACCGTGAGAGAAGTTTAGGCGCATTACGTTCATGCCTGCATTTACGAGTTCAGTTAGCTTCTCTACAGATTCAGTTTTAGGGCCAATCGTACATACGATTTTGGTCTTTTTCATGGAAGATATTCTCCGGTCAATAATAGTTACAATCTGAAAGTCATTTATCTCGCTGAAGTCGAGGGTTCCCGCCTGGCATTTCGTGCCTTCTATATACAAGAGAACATCAATGTTGTCGTCGACTTCAGAACTGAAAGTCTTTCAACAAGTTTAGTCATTTTATGACCAAACTGTCTGGATAATACTCAGCATTTCTGTGACTAACCTAGGATATATGCGGTTAGTTGCAAAAAAATAACGGTCAATTCTGTAATTTTTTTTCTTTTCGGTGGCGAATTCTACCACTGATTCACGCCAATATCACTGTTTAAGAATTGTCTTAGGACAAGGTTTTGCCGCTATTTTTTATTTTTTGGTTCAAAATAAATGGACTTTAAAGTTTCGGTTTGACTATAATTTCTTTCACAACGAAACTTATTAAATGAAATTAAGATGTCGAAACGAAACACGCAACTAAGAAGACACGCAATTTCTAATTTGGTAAATGAAAAAGGTGAGGTCAGTGTTGAGTCTTTGTCTCTCCAATTTGAGACTTCTGAAGTCACAATTCGAAAGGATCTTGCCTCTTTAGAGAAAAATGGCCAATTATTGCGTCGCTATGGTGGTGCTATCGCATTACCAAAAGAAGTCGTCAGCGATGAATTGAGCGAAAATGTTTCGATTCGTAAGAATGAACTCGCCCAAGCGGCCGCCAAGCTGATCCGCGAGCACAATCGCATTGTGATCGACAGTGGCAGCACAACCGCTTCATTGATCAAGCAACTGGATGGTATGCGTGGTTTGGTTGTGATGACTAACTCACTCAATGTGGCGAACGCGCTTAATGAGCTTGAAAGTGAGCCTACGTTATTGATGACGGGCGGGACTTGGGATGCACATTCTGAGTCTTTTCAAGGACAAGTGGCTGAGTCGGTACTACGCTCATATGACTTTGACCAGCTATTTATTGGTGCTGATGGCGTTGACTTAGAGCGAGGTACGACAACATTTAATGAATTGGTCGGCCTAAGTAAAGTGATGGCTGAAGTGTCACGTGAAGTCATTGTGATGGTCGAATCTGAAAAAATTGGTCGTAAGATTCCAAATCTCGAACTGGCTTGGAGTTCCATCGATATCTTAATTACTAACAAAGACTTGAATCCTGAGTTCAAACAGCAAATTGAATCTCATGATGTGAAAGTTATTTGCGTATAAAGCTATTTAAAACAATTTAATCAATTTAATCCCGTCAATTTGGCTTTTTTGCTTGCTGTCTAGATTGCGTACCTCAGATGGGGAAGGGATACCGAAACGGAGATACAAATATGTGTGGAATCGTCGGTGCAGTAGCACAACGAGATGTGGCTGAAATTCTGGTGGAAGGCTTACGCCGCCTTGAATACCGTGGTTATGACTCTGCAGGTGTTGCTGTAGTTGATGGTAATTCTAATCTGACCCGCCTTCGTCGTCTGGGTAAAGTTCAGGAACTGGCGGACGCTGTGGACGCAGCAGAAGTGGTCGGTGGGACAGGTATCGCACACACGCGTTGGGCAACCCACGGTGAGCCTTCAGAGGCTAACGCACACCCGCACATGTCAGGTGATATTGCTGTTGTGCATAATGGTATCATTGAAAATCATGAAGAGCTGCGTGAGCTGCTAAAGTCTCGTGGCTATGTATTTGACTCACAAACGGACACTGAAGTCATTGCTCATATGGTTGAGTGGGAGCTACGCACTGCTGACTCATTACTTGAGGCGGTTCAGAAAACAGCCAAGCAACTTGAAGGCGCTTACGGTACAGTTGCTGTTGATCGCAAAGATCCTTCACGCATTGTTGTTGCTCGCTCTGGCAGCCCGATTGTCATTGGTTTCGGTGTCGGTGAAAACTTCCTCGCTTCAGATCAGCTTGCATTGCTAAATGTGACCCGTCGCTTTATGTATCTGGAAGAAGGCGATGTGGCTGAAATTACTCGTCGTGAAGTGAACGTGTTTGATCTTTCTGGTGAGCGTGTTGAGCGTGAAATCATTGAGTCAAATGCAGAGCACGATGCGGGTGATAAAGGTAAGTACCGTCACTTCATGCAAAAAGAAATCTACGAACAACCAACGGCTTTAATTAACACAATGGAAGGACGCCTAACATCGGATTCAGTCGTCACCGAAGCTATTGGTGTTAATGCGGCAGAAATCTTGAGTAAAGTTGAGCATGTACAGATCGTCGCCTGCGGCACGTCCTATAATGCGGGAATGACTGCGCGCTACTGGTTTGAAGATATTGCAGGCGTGAGTTGTGATGTGGAAATTGCGTCTGAGTTCCGATACCGCAAATTTGTGACTCGTCCAAATAGCCTGCTGATCACTCTATCTCAATCAGGTGAAACGGCTGATACGTTGGCAGCGCTTCGCCTTGCTAAAGAGAAAGGCTACATGGCGGCAATGACGATTTGTAACGTTGCAGGCTCTTCGTTAGTTCGTGAGTCTGATTTTGCTTTCATGACACGTGCTGGCGTCGAAATCGGCGTTGCATCAACTAAAGCCTTCACAACTCAGCTTTCAGCACTGCTAATGCTAGTGACGGCACTTGGTAAGCAGCAAAACCGTGTAAGCAAAGAGAAAGAAAAAGAGATCGTTGAAGCACTGCATGCATTGCCAAAACAGATCAACTCTGCACTATCGTTTGAGAAAGATATTGAAGCCCTAGCGGAAGATTTTGCTGATAAACACCACACCTTGTTCCTTGGCCGCGGTGAATTTTACCCGATTGCTATGGAAGCTTCGTTGAAGCTGAAAGAGATATCTTACATTCACGCAGAAGCTTATGCTGCGGGTGAATTGAAGCATGGTCCTCTTGCGCTGATTGATGCTGATATGCCAGTGGTTGTCGTCGCACCGAGTAATGAACTGCTTGAAAAACTTAAGTCGAACATTGAAGAAGTGCGTGCGCGTGGTGGCTTGCTGTATGTCTTCGCTGATGCAGAGGCGGGCTTTGAAGCTGATGAAACCATGAAGATCATCACGATGCCTCACGTAAGTGACATCACTGCACCTATCTACTATACGATTCCGATGCAGCTACTGTCTTACTATGTTGCACTCATCAAAGGTACGGACGTAGATCAGCCACGTAACTTAGCCAAAGCGGTAACGGTAGAGTAACTTCAGTTAGACAAATGAAAACCGAGGCATTGCCTCGGTTTTTTTAGTTTTAAGCTGTTTACATGTTATCCAACAATGGAATCACTTCGTCCAGTTGATTTAAGACGGTTATCTTGCTTTTCAACTCACGGAGAGGTGGTAGAAGGTCAGGAATCATCACCGCGTGGCACTCTGCTGCTAAGGCAGCTTTGATTCCGTTGTTCGAATCTTCCAATACTAGGCATTGTTTTGCATCAACCCCTAGCTGGCGATAAGCCATCTTATAACACTCGGGATTAGGTTTGCCGAGCGTGACATCTTCAGCGCTAATAATGAGATCAAATTGCGCTAAATAGTTACTTGTCCGAAAGTTATGTTCGACATCTGAACGTTGCGAAGAGGTGACGATAGCCGTGAGTAGATCGCGTTGTTTTATGGCACTAAGAAGTGCTTCAAAGCCTGGTTTGAGAGGAATACCGTGAGATCTCAGGTTATGGTAGTGCTGGTCTCGAATACTTCGATAGCGATGTATATCTATAGCGCTTTGAAAGTAGTCTACAAGCTGTTGTTCGCATTCCGGATCTTGTACACCAATAAACTGCTGATAAAAGTCATCAGATATTGATAGCCCTTGCTCCAGAGCCGCGAATTGCCAGCTTTGTTTATAAATAGACTCACTGTCAAAAATAAGGCCATCCATATCGAAGAGTACAGCTTTGAGCATATGAGATTCTTTCTATAGTGTGGGGCTCACGGAATGATTAGAATGGGCTCTCTTTACCTAGTTCATTGCATATTTCAACGATTGCGAGAGAGAGCCCAGACTTGATTATTTGTTGCTGGCGTTTCAGTTGTAATTGATAAAACTCGAGATCGATATCATCATCCGGTTCCATGACTTCCATATGTACCATGCCCATTTTTTTGACCAGATTAAGCTTCTTTATAGGGTCTAAGATATTGGGGTCGGTAAACTCATAATCGGTCACATCGCTGTTTAAGATGTTTTTGATTTTGATGATATCTTCGATGTCGTGATAAACATCGTTGGGTAGTACCCCTAAACCAAACAAGAGTTTAAGACGCACTGATAAGTCACCCAGTGGGCCTGAATCATGAAGCAGTGGACCGACAACAGATTGAACCGCAAAGTTATCTTTCTGGAAAATGCGCTGCATCAACGCATCAATCGAGTCATTAAACACATCAACAGCAGCAATAAAAAAGCCGCGAACCGAAGGTGCGTTGTTTAATCGCTCTATAATGTCGGTTTCATTTATTTTGTCTGCCATATACTGAACTAAATATCGTTTAATAAGGGGAGGATAGCTCCCCTACATGTTGTTATAAGGTGTTGAAAATCGACTCAATTTGAGCAACTTCTTCACTGTCTTCACTCAAGCCTGTGTAGCAAGCGAGGGTTTTACTCACACCATGCTCTATTAGTGAGTTTTGTAGCTCGATAGCCTGAGGGTCTTCACTACAGCGGTATTTTAATGCGGCTGCAATTCCTTTTAAAAGTGTTCTGTTTTCAGTGCCATACTCGATTGTACCGAGTAATGGTTTGATTAATCTATCGTTTACTCCCAATTTGCGAATGGGTTGGCGACCAACACGATCGACTTCATCAACAAGATAAGGGTTAGCAAATCGACTGAGAATTTTATCTATGTATGCCGCGTGCAATTGGCGGTCAAAACCATAACGTTGAATCAGAACTTCTCCACTTTCTTCCATTGCTTGTCTTACATCGGTTTGTATCTCAGGATCTTCTATCGCCTGACGAATCGTTTGATGACCTTTTAAACAGCCCAGATAGGCGGTGATGCAGTGCCCCGTGTTTAGGGTGAACAGCTTACGTTCTACAAAAGCCATTAAATTATCGGTCTTCTCCATCCCATTAATGTCTGGGATTTCACCTTTGAACTGTTGTTGGTCCACAATCCATTCGCTGAAGCTCTCTACCGTGACTTCCAGTGGGTCATCATTCGCGGCTTCTGCTGGTGGGACAATACGATCAACTGCCGAATCGACAAAACCTACAAGTAGGTCGGCTTTAGGATGCAATGAACTCTCTAGATGCTTGTACACTTCACCTTTCAAGTGAGTGGTGCCACGAACCATATTTTCACAAGCAATAATGTTGAGAGGTGCTTTGTTTCCTGCCGAAAATCTTTTGGCAATACCTGTAGCTATTGTCTTCGCGATAATGTCGAGAACATTTGGACCAACTGCTGTGGTGACCAAATCTGTTTTCACAATTCGGTCAATCACATCTTCGCTAGCGGAGTTTACAGCGGTGACGTGGCTAACTGTATCAATCTGACATTGAGTACCAACGACTTTAACTTTGTATTCCTGCTTGTGGCTAAGTTGATCGACAAGTGGGGCATCAACGTCTGCGAATGTGACGTTTACTTCTGCGTCCGCTAAGAGTTTTCCGATGAATCCTCTGCCAATATTACCTGCGCCAAAATGAACAGCATTCTTCATAATTTACCTACCAATTTCAATTGAATAAAACTAACGACTCTAGGGTGAGGTCAACCGTATAGGGGGCAGTTGACCTCGTTTGCTCTCAGGAGCAAAGTTGTTAAAGAGGTGATTAAGCGGCTTGCGGATTACCAAGGATGCTGAGAATTTCCGCAACATCTTTGGTACTCGTTAGCTTATCAATGGCCTCCGGCTCGTCGAGTGCGTTAGTAATGGTGGTAATGACCTGAATGTGTTCGTCATTTTTGGCGGCTATGCCAATGACAAGCTTGGCGACATCGTCTTGATCGTCGGTGAACTGGATGCCAGATGGGTACTGACAAATAACGATACCAGTCTTTTTAACTTTATCCTTAGCTTCAATGGTGCCGTGTGGAACTGCGATAGATTCACCTAAGTAGGTCGGAACGAGTTTTTCTCGCTCAAACATTGCGTCCACGTATTCAGGTTCGGCGTAGCCCATCTCGACCAGTTTATTGCCAGCAAAGCGAATAGCTTCTTCTTTGTTCGTCGCGTTCAGCCCTAAATGAATGTTCTCTGGGGCGATTTGGAAAACGGATTTTGGCTGAGGCTCAAATGTGTCGTCATTGGCTGCCATCAGAGAAACTTTGACTGCTTGCTCGTCATTCGCAGCTTGGCTTTTCTTCGCTGCAAGTAGCTTAGTGACCAGTTGGTTGTACATTTCGCTATCTAAGAAGTTAGTCAGCGAAATATGCTGAGCGTCGGGCGCATGCTTGCGAGCACGATCCGTTAAATCTTTATGAGTAATCACGATATCGGCACTCTCTGTTAAGTAGTTGATCGCAAGATTGTTTACGCTGATACTTAGACCTGCATCTTGTACCTTTTTACGTAGCATACTGGCACCCATTGCGCTGGAACCCATCCCCGCATCACAGGCTACGATAATGCTTTTAACATCCGCTAAGTCTATGTTGCCTTTGTTTTGAGCACTTACTGCACTGTTTGACTTGGTGGCCGACTTCATGTCTTTCATTTGTGATGTTGCTTTTTCAAGTGCAGCTTCATCCCCATCTTCTTCTGAAGTGGATTGGGTTTTCATCAGCAAAGCAGCAACCGTAAACGAAACACCTGTTGCAGCAGCAATAGACGCAAGAACCCCGACAATAGATGCTTTTTGAGTCATGAGTAAGATAGCGAAAATTGAACCTGGTGATGCTGGAGAAACAATACCCGCGTTAAACATGACGAGAACAAATACGCCTGTCATACCACCCGCGATTGCCGCAAGGATCAAGCGTGGATTCATCAGAATATATGGGAAGTAGATTTCGTGAATGCCACCGAAAAAGTGGATGATAGAAGCCCCACCTGCGGTTTGACGAGCCGTTCCTTTACCAAACACCATGTAAGCTAAGAGGATGCCCAGCCCCGGCCCTGGGTTTGCTTCAATAAGAAAGAAGATCGATTGACCCATTTCTGAAGCTTGTTGGATCCCGAGTGGAGAAAATATACCGTGGTTGATCGCGTTGTTTAGGAACAGGATCTTAGCAGGTTCTACAAAAATAGAGGTTAAAGGAAGTAGGTGTGCTGAAACTAGGAAATTAACCCCAGCGGCGAGACCACCAGAAAGTACTTTAACAAATGGTCCAATGAACATGAACGCAAGCATTGCGCCAAGCATACCAATAATGCCTGCTGAGAAGTTGTTGACCAACATCTCAAAGCCACTTTTCACTTTGCCGTCGATGTAGTTATCGAATTTTTTGATTGCCCATCCACCTAGCGGACCGACCATCATGGCACCCATAAACATAGGTATATCGGTACCCACAATCACACCCATAGTGGTGATTGCACCGACAACCGCACCGCGTTCGCCACCGACAAGTTTACCGCCGGTATAACCGATTAACAGTGGTAATAGGTAGGTAATCATTGGGCCGACCATAGACGCTAACGTCTCGTTGGGTAGCCAGCCTGTTGGAATGAATAGAGCAGTAATAAAACCCCACGCGATAAACGCGCCGATATTGGGCATTACCATATTAGACAGAAAACGACCAAAATTTTGTATCTTGATCTTAGCGTCTGGTGATATCATAACAGTTCCCCGTTCGATGTTCTGATGAATATTGTAGTAGTACGGTTCGCCAAAACCGCTTGATTGCTTAGTACCCAATCAATTTACCACACAAATTCATTTTGGAACTGACGACGGGTTTTTTGTGACATCATGCAAACAATCCTGCCAATAACGCTTTCTTATGGCGATCTCTATCAAGTAATTGGCGTGTAATTTTCATACAAATTGTCAATAATTCATATGTCAATAAAAATCACATGATCATAATCACGTTTTATTATTTTTTATTGGTTGGTCTTGTGTGACTTAAGTCACTATTTATTGGCATTTAATTATCGAATATTATATTTTTGTGATCTTTATCTGACTTATAGAGTGGGTGATCTTTACTTTTGATGTGATGAAGGTCTCGCTTTTGCTTTGGTGAAATAAAGCAACAGTAAGTTCTAGAGGAAAACGGCAGGTTTTTGATGTGCTTTCAAATGGGTGGCAAGCACATTTTACCACCCATAAAAGGCTTAATTGCTATCTAGATAAGCTTTGGAAGAAATATTGGTCCAAGCACGCACCTTAGTCAGGTACTGTTTCTGAGAGCTGATGATCTCCTTTGCTAGTTCATCTTTGTTCGCTAGCTCTTCTAACAGTTCTTGAGTCGCGGTTTGCATTGCGCTGAGCACTTCCGGTGGAAAATCTCGAACTTTAATGTTGGGATATTCAGCGCTCATGCTCGCCCAGCTGTTGGCATTAGCATCTAGTGCCTGTGTGTACATATCAAATGCCGCTACCCTGAATGCTGTTTCTAGGATCGATTGAAGATCTTTAGGTAGTCTGTCCCACGTTTTTTTATTGACTAGGAATTGAGTTTCAGAGCCAGGCTCGTGCCACGCTGTGTAATAGTAGGGGGCGATTTTTTGAAAGCCCATACGCAAATCGAAAGCAGGGCCTACCCATTCAAGTGCATCAATTGTGCCTCGTTCAAGTGAGGTATACAGTTCGCCAGGAGCTATGTTGGTTGGTTTTGCTCCAACCTTGGCCATCACTTCACCGGCAAATCCAGGAATGCGAATTTTTAAACCTTTTAGGTCTTCAACGGAATTGATCTCTTTTTTAAACCAGCCGCCCATCTGAATATCGGAGTTGCCACCAGGGAAGGAAAGTAAGTTATGCGGTGCATAGACTTTTTCCATCAACTCCATACCACCACCACGATAAAACCAAGCGTATTGCTCGGTCGTGATCATCCCGAAGGGCATGGAAGAGAAATACAGTGTGTTAGGTACTTTACCTTTCCAATAATACGAACTGGAGTGCCCAAGGTCGTACTGGCCTGACTTGACCATATCGAAAATGCCCAATGGCGCTTTGTGTTTATTGGCAGAGTCTATGCGAATCTTAAGGCGTCCGTTAGACATCTCCTCTGCTAACTGAGCCATGTTCTTCGTGGCATCACCTAGAATTGGAGTATTTGGTCCCCAAGTTTCAGCTAGCTTGAGTCGATAGACTTTTTCTGCGGCGAAACTGGTGACAGACGCTAAACCTAATAGCAACGCGATGGCGCCAGTAACTGTAGAGCGAATGGTTTTATGAGATGGCATCATGATGGAGGTTACTTCCTTGTTATTGTGATTATCGTTACCCCTAGATTTCAGTTAGATGATAGTTCCGTCAATGGATTTTTGATTGGCATAATCTTGGTCAATCGATATAAAAGTCGGCTTTTTAGCAGCTATGAAAGATTGTTGCTTTGTTACTGAGTTACGGTGTGAAAGATCGCTTTGAAATTTATTTTAAATCAAGTGAATTCTCTGGATAGCAAAAGTGCTGCGTAAGTCACGCAGCATTTTCGTTGTTGTTCAACCAAGTTAAGGGGTGTGATGCGCTAGGTACTGCTGGGCTTGAGAAGTGCCCATGTAACGGGCTAGTGTTTTGACCGGTACTTGCTGAAGATCAACCATGATCAACCCATCTAATGCATTGTTAAAAGAAGGATCGACATTGAACGACACTAATTTACCATTCAGGCCCAAATATTGACGCAACAATACGGGAACCCCTTTGCCGTCATCAATACGAGCAATCACTCGCGACAATAGCTGGAGATCGCCCAACGCGGTCAGCATGCTAGTATTCCAATTTTTAGGTTGAACTGGCAGAGGGTTCGATGGTGTCACATATTCGGCTTTCTCTGAGTCGTAATGATGGAGAGTCATGGTATCGGCAAGCAGTTGTCTTGCTTGCTCACTGTAATCGTTACTGATACTGACAGGGCCAAACAAATGCGTATAGCTTGGGTTGCGGTGGACGAAAGTGGCGATCCCTTTCCAGAGTAATAGCAGAGCGCCCATACTTTTCTGATAACGTTCATCAATCACCGAGCGACCCATTTCAATCGATTTGCCCATGGTGTTGAGAAAGTCTTCGCCATAATGAAAAAGGGTTCTCGAATAAAGGCCGGACAGCCCCTTGTTCTGCATAAGCTTATCGATTAACCCAAGACGATAGGCGCCAACTAGGCATTCATTATCTCTGTCCCAGATAAACAAATGCTTGTAGTAACGATCAAATTCGTCGATGTCTAAAGCGAGGCCTGTACCTTCACCCACTTTGCGAAAGTTATTCTCTCTCAGCCTGCCTATTTCATGCAGTAATGAAGGAATATGCTCGGCGTCAGTGCAATAGACGTCAAACTCACCACTGGTCAATAAGTGATGTTCAACTGGTAGCTTGGCAAGGTCAGTTTTAAGGTCTTGAACAGGTAAAGCGTGCGCGACAGGTAAAGGGTTAGACTCTAACTCTTCGCTGTGCCCACCAGTTAACGTTTTGTTTTGTAATAAGTAGGTATTCAGGCGAAGGTAGTTAACAATTTGCGCATCTGTTAGGCCGTTGACTTCTTTAAATTTGATTGCCGACCCGATAGATATATTGATCGGCTGTTGGGTTTTATTGAGTAGTTCGCGGCCAAGCATCAAGGTTCTTAGTAGAGGGTGCATTTTGCCAGCCATATAGAAGCGCTTGGAGTTTTGACCATCGATAAACATTGGTATGGTACTCGCTTTGGCCTTACGCACTAAGCTGCTCACCGAACGGCTCCATTCCTTATCCTCGATACGTTGAGTCTTACGATCAACCAGCTGGGAGACTTCCCCAGCAGGGAAAAGGAGCAATAGCCCACCTTGATCTAAATGATGGTGAGCCTGTCGAAGCGCTTTAAGGTTCGCTTTGTGGGCATTCTGGCCTTCAAATACGTCGACACCTATAAACAGCTTATCCAGCTCAGGGACAGTTTTTAAATACTGGTTTGCCAATATCTGTACATCGTCTCTGACATGCAGCAGTAGCTCTGCCAGTATCACCCCTTCAACGCAGCCAAGAGGATGGTTGGCCACGACCACTGTTGCTCCTTGGGTAGGAATATGCGTCAAAGAGCCTTTAATTACCTGATAATCAATACCGAGAATCTCTAGAGTAAATCGAAGAAATGCTTTGCTATCACAGCCTACTGGCCTTTGCGCGTAATATTGGTCAAGCTTATGTAGACCAGTGGCCCACTCGGCTAAGTTTTCTCCTAAACCAAAAGGTGTCTTACGTGGTAAACGAAAAGGGCTCGAAACTTCCATATTGTCCTCGGTTCTACGATTTTCAAACCGAGATTAGGTCGGTTTGATTGCAGTTTGAGGTCAGTGGAGTGAGAGATTTATGAACGAGCGATGACGCTTTCGTGATCCAATAATAAATGGCAGCGTGATGCTAATTTCGGGTGTAACAGTGGCAACTTGCTTGAACGAACAATACGATTGGTCGCAAAATGTACGGAATGCTTGCCCGTGTTGGTCATTTACTGCTAGGTTGAAAGAGCGGGGAAGACTTATTACTAACAAAAGTGCGGCATTAGACTTAGCTCGGAGTTAGTAATAGCAGAGTCAATAGACCTTCGATTTGCTGGGCTGGAACCAACGGGAACTTTAGGGTTCCCGTTGTTACATATGAAGTTATTTTGAGCGATGTACTGACATATGTGCCAGTGTTACGAGAGCTTCCTTATAAGGAGACTCGCTTAGGACAGATAATTCTGCAATTGCTCTATCCGCTTCTTGATATGCTTTTTGGCGGGTATATTCTAAAGAACCTGTCTGCTCCATGGCTTCCATAATGGAATCGAGCTTCTCCATACCGTTGGCTTTTTCAATCGCCTCACGAATCATCTGGGTTTGCTCGGGTGTACCGTGTTGCATCGCATAGAGCAGCGGCAGCGTTGGTTTACCTTCGGCAAGATCATCACCAACATTTTTACCCATTTCATCGCCATCAGATGTGTAGTCCATGACATCATCGATCAACTGGAATGCGGTACCCAAATATTTACCATAGTTTTGCAGAGCGGTTTCCACTTCCGATGGAGCATCATTAAGAATAGCGCCAATTTGAGTTGCGGCCTCGAACAGACGTGCAGTCTTAGAGTAGATAACCTGCATGTAGCTTTCTTCAGTGGTATCTGGGTCATTACAGTTCATTAACTGTTGAACTTCACCTTCAGCGATGATGTTGACCGCATCACTCATCAACTTAAGGATCTTCATGGATCCTAGCTCTGTCATCATCTGAAAAGAGCGTGTATAGATAAAGTCACCAACCAATACGCTGGCCGCATTACCGAAAGCGGCATTGGCGGTTGCTTTTCCGCGACGCATATCGGATTCGTCGACAACATCATCATGTAGCAGTGTAGCTGTGTGAATAAATTCAATAAACGCTGCTGCTGTGGTGTGCGCTTGACCCTGGTAGCCCAGAGCACGAGCTGACAGCACAGCTAAAAGGGGACGTATGCGCTTACCACCACCACTAATGATGTAAAAACCTAATTGGTTGATTAAAGATACGTCTGAGTTGAGTTGAGCATGAATTGTTTCATTCACTTTTGCCATGTCATCGGCAGTTAGCGCTTGGATAGCTTTAAAATCCATTGTAAATCCGGCTGAAGTTAGAACTAGTAAGGTCTTCTTATCTGATTTAATTACTGAATAATACACTAAAAAACGTTGATTAATACATGGCTAAAGGGCATGATTGCCGCACTTTTATCTGGCGATTAGCTTTTCGCCAATTTTTTCAAAATATGGCTTGTCATAGGGACATCTCTTCTGTAGAATCTGCGCCCTATTGATGATTAGTTTAGCGCACACCCATGATGCTCATTAAATAAGCATAAGGCTGTGCGGAAAAAGCGGAGTAAGATATGTACGCTGTTTTCCAATCTGGTGGTAAACAACACCGTGTAAGCGAAGGTCAAACTCTTCGTTTAGAGAAATTAGACGTAGAAACTGGTGCAACTGTTGAATTTGATAAAGTTCTTCTTGTTGCTAACGGCGAAGACGTTCAAGTTGGCGCTCCTCTAGTAGAGGGCGGCAAAGTAGTTGCTGAAGTTGTACAACACGGTCGTGGCGACAAAGTTAAAGTCGTTAAGTTCCGTCGTCGTAAGCACTCTCGTAAGCAACAGGGTCACCGTCAGTGGTTCACTGAAGTGAAGATCACTGGTATCAACGCTTAATTTATTAGGAGAGTTTAACAATGGCACACAAAAAAGCTGGTGGTTCTACTCGTAACGGCCGCGATTCAGAAAGTAAACGTCTGGGTGTTAAGCGTTTCGGTGGTGAATCTGTTCTTGCAGGTAACATCATCGTTCGTCAACGCGGTACTAAGTTCCACGCTGGTACTAACGTTGGTATCGGTAAAGACCACACTCTATTCGCTCTTACTGAAGGTAAAGTGAAGTTCGAAGTGAAAGGTCCTAAGAACCGTAAATTCGTAAGCATCGAAGCTGAGTAATTCTCGCTGAGATTAAGAATTTAGGCTTCTAGCTGAATTCAAAAGCCCTGCCGATTCGGCGGGGTTTTTTATTTGTAGCGAGATGGAATCGATACTAAGGCACTTTGTAAAAAGTCCCTCATTATATATTCCTGAGTAGCAGAACGATCTGGGATTTTAGGTGATCGATCTGAAATTGGGATCTGCTAGAATTTATATCATTCACTTGCCGAAATACGGTCAGTGAGATGATATTTGCAACGCAGCTACGTGATGTAGCAATTGGGCGGAGTAAGAGATGAAATTCGTTGATGAAGCGGTAGTTAAAGTTCAGGCCGGAGACGGCGGTAACGGTGTAGTGAGTTTCTGGCGAGAGAAATTCGTTGCGAAAGGCGGTCCGGACGGTGGTGACGGTGGTGATGGCGGCGATGTTTACATCCAAGCTGATGAAAACCTTAACACGTTAATTGATTATCGCTTCCAGCGCTTCTATGAAGCAGAACGTGGTGAAAATGGCCGTGGCGGTAACTGTACTGGTAAACGTGGTAAAGACAAAGTTCTACGTGTGCCTGTTGGTACTCGCGCTGTGGATATTCACACCAATGAAATCGTGGCGGAAGTTGCTGAGCATGGCAAAAAGATCATGGTCGCAAAAGGTGGTTGGCACGGTTTAGGTAACACGCGTTTTAAATCATCAGTCAACCGTGCACCGCGTCAAAAGACGTTAGGTACTAAAGGTGAAATTCGCGAAGTTCGTTTAGAGCTGTTGCTACTTGCTGATGTGGGTATGCTTGGTTTGCCGAATGCAGGTAAATCGACATTTATTCGTTCTGTATCAGCGGCTAAGCCAAAAGTAGCTGACTACCCATTTACGACTTTGATCCCTAGCTTAGGTGTAGTCAGTGTTATACCTGAGAAGAGCTTTGTTGTCGCGGATATTCCTGGATTGATCGAAGGCGCTGCGGATGGCGCTGGCCTTGGTATTCGCTTCTTGAAACATTTAGAGCGTTGTCGAGTGCTACTGCATATGATCGACATTATGCCGATTGATCAAAGTGATCCTGTACAGAATGCCTTAACCATCATTGATGAGCTTGAGCAGTACAGTGAGAAGTTAGCAGACAAGCCGCGTTGGCTTATCTTCAACAAGGTTGATTTGATGCCTGAAGAAGAAGCGAACGAAGTGATCCAAAATATTCTCGATGCTCTAGGTTGGGAAGAGGATTACTACAAGATCTCCGCGGTGAATAAGCAAGGAACCAAAGAGCTTTGTTACAAGTTGGCTGACTTTATGGAGAATCTACCTCGTGAAGAAGAAGAGATCTCTGAAGAAGAGAAAGTTGACTTCATGTGGGATGATTACCATAAAGACGCAATGTCAGGCAAAGACGTCATTACTGAAGACGACGATGACTGGGATGATTGGGACGATGAAGAAGACGACGGGCATGTCGTTTATGTCCGTGAATAATCCTTAAGTTGTTTGAAAGCCGCAATGTTTAAAGCATTGCGGCTTTTTTGAATTTAAATCAAATCAATCGTCGGCGTGATTCGCCACAATAGCAGGATTCTGAAGGAGTAGGATTGATTTATGGTTTCAAAACAACGCAGTGTTTCTCGCCTTATTGCTCAAGCCGGGCAAATGCTGCTTGCGCATGGAGCAGAGAGCACATTGGTAGGGGATATTACCCGACGCATTGGACTTGCGAGTGGCATGGATGAGGTGGAAGTTTCTTTGTCTGCCAGTTCGTTAGTAGTGACGACTGTGTATCAGGAGCACTGTATTACCACTGCACGCCGCAGCCCTGATCGCGGAATCAACATGAGGGTCATCACACAGATACAACGGATTTGTATCATGCTCGAAAGGGGAATCATAGATCATGCCTTGGCTCAGCATAAACTGGAAAGAATTAGTCCCGAACGTTATAACAGATGGCTAGTTGTAGGTATGATCGGCTTATCTTGCGCTGCATTTAGTCGACTAGCGGGAGGGGATTGGGTGGTCTTTGCTATGACATTCATCGCTTCTTCGATCGGAATGATAGTCAGGCAAGAAATCGGCCATCGCCACTTTAACCCCTTGATGAACTTTGCCGCGACAGCGTTTGTTACAACTGTTGTGTCAGCGCAAGCGGTAATTTATGGGCTAGGTAATTCGCCGTTTTTGGTTATGGCCTCTTCGGTACTTATGCTGGTGCCAGGGTTCCCGCTAATTAATGCTGTCGCTGATATGCTCAAAGGCTATATCAATATGGGCATTGCTCGCTTTGTTATGGCAAGCCTGCTTACCTTGGCAACCTGCCTTGGTATCGTCGCGGCCATGAGCCTAGTTGGTGTCTGGGGATGGGTGTTGTGATGTGGTTTGATTTATTAGTTGCTGTGCTCAACGACATGCTGTTTGCCGCGATTCCTGCTGTGGGTTTTGCTTTAGTCTTTAATGTCCCCCAAAAAGCCTTGGTCTATTGTGCTATCGGGGGGGCAATTGGTCATGGTTCACGTTATTTGATGATGCATTTTGGTATCCCTATCGAATGGGCCACCTTTTTTGCTGCGATGTTGGTTAGTATCGTTGGTATCCATTGGTCTCATCGCTTTCTCGCTCATCCGAAAGTGTTCACCGTAGCGGCGTTGATTCCTATGGTTCCAGGTGTATTTGCGTTTAAGGCAATGATTGCCTTAGTGGAGCTTAATCATAGAGGATACAGCCATGAGTTGGTCGCGATGTTGGCAGAAAACTTCCTTAAAGCAATGTTTATAATTGCGGGATTAGCGGTTGGCTTAGCGATGCCGGGATTGCTATTCTATCGCCGGAAACCGATAGTCTGAGACGTTTTAAAGGAGCATCAGCAATGATCATCAGTATGATCGCCGCCATGGCAAAAGATCGAGTAATTGGTAAAGACAATCAAATGCCGTGGCATCTGCCAGCAGATTTTGCTTGGTTCAAACGTTGTACTTTGGGCAAGCCAGTTGTTATGGGACGTAAGACGTACGAGTCGATTGGTCGTCCACTTCCAGGCCGCCAGAACATTGTGATCAGCCGTGATGCCAACTTAGCCATTGAAGGCGTCACAACAGTGACCTCGATTGAGCAGGCTTTAGAGGCTGCTGGTGAGGTAGACGAAGTGATGATCATCGGTGGTGGTGCGGTTTACAAAGCCTGCCTTCCTCAAGCTGACAAGCTCTACGTGACTTATATCGACGCCCAAATAGAAGGCGATACCCAATTTCCGTCTTGGGGAGATATGTTTAAAGAAAGCTATTCTGAAAACTACGCAGCAGATGAGAAAAATGCGTACGATATGCGATTTGTTGTTTTAGAGCGACAGGGCTGACAGATTAGCTCTACTGATGAGCTAGGGTAGCTGATTATTATTAGCTCTCTAGCTCTCTAGCTCTCTAGCTCTCTAGCGAATTTTGTGTAAAAAACGTCTTATCTTCCCATCTCAACATCGTCAAGCTGCCACCCCATACACAGCCGGTATCTAATCCAATGACATCCTTGCCGGTATAACCTTCCAATGCTGCCCAATGGCCGAACAACACCGTCTTATTAAGCGGGATACGATTGTTAAGCTCAAACCACGGAGTTAGGCTACTATCTTTGACGTCTTTTGGTGGGCGCTTACAGGCCATATCTAACCTTCCGTCAGAAAAGCAGAAACGCATTCTCGTGAAGGCGTTAATGATATATCGGTAGCGCTCAATGCCCTCGAGTTTGTCAGACCAAGAATCTGGCTGATTATCGTACATGTTTTTTATCAGCCAATGCCATTCTTTGCTCTGTAAAATGGCTTCGACCTCTCTGGCACTGTTTCTAGCGACATCAAGCGACCACTGTGGCGAAATGCCTGCATGGCACATCACGAACTCATCATGTTCAGCGAAAAGGGGTTGCTGCCTAAGCCAATTGAGTAGCTCTTGTTTGTCGTCAGCATTAAAGATAGGAGCCGTCTTATCTTTGCTCTTAACTTTGTGTACACCTATTGATATGGCAAGTAAATGCAAGTCATGATTACCTAAAACCACTTTAGCTGATTGACCTAGACCTTTAATAAAGCGCAGTGTCTCTAGCGATTTTGGCCCTCGAGCAACCAGATCACCAGCGACCCAGAGCGTATCAGATTGAGGATTGAAGCTCGCTTGTTTGAGTAGTAGTTTGAGCTCATCAAAGCAGCCTTGAATATCACCGACGATGTAATTAGACACAAAAATTCCTGTGTGGATATTAGTTGAGAATATTCGGTAGAGCGAGTCTGAAGGGTTCTATTTCGGTGCTAAACTCTCGGCCTTTTTCATCAAGGAGAATATATTGTCCTTGCATTACACCGACTGGTGTTTCTAGAGCGGTGCCGCTGCTGTAAGTATACTCATCACTTCCCGGAATGAAAGGCTGCTGGCCAACCACACCATCACCTTCCACGGTCATCTGTTTGCCGTTGGCGTCAGTAATCAGCCAGCGACGACTAATGAGTTGGACGGTTTGATTGCTGAGGTTTTTTATTGTGATGACGTAGGCGAAGACGTAACGTTCTGAATCAGGCTGAGACTGCTCTGAGATGTACTTGGTATGAACTTGAACTTTAATACAAGGGTTAGCTTCCATGTAGACTCCTGCGTACAAGTCAAAAAAATTAGAGTTGTAGACCAATAGGTTACAACTCTAATTATATGAAGATTATTTGTGGTTTGCGTCCAACCAGTTGGCTAGGTCGACAAACTGCTCCAGTGTTAAGTTCTCTGGGCGCATGCCTGGGTTGATACCCAACTGCTCTAGAGTCTCTGCATTGACCAAAGATTTATAACAGTTTCGGACTGTCTTACGTCTTTGGTTGAAGCCTTCCCGACAGACGCGATCCAACCAGTTAAGGCTTGTCGCTGGATAAGGTAGCGTCTCGTAAGGAACAAGACGAACAACGGCAGAATCGACCTTTGGTGGCGGAACGAACGCCGTCGGTGGAACTTCCAGTACCGGCACCACCTTACAATAGTATTGCGCCATGACGGTTAGGCGGCCGTAAGCTTTTGTGCCTGGACCTGCTGCTAAACGGTTAACCACTTCTTTCTGCAGCATAAAGTGCATATCTTGAATATCTTTATGGTATTCAAAGAGGTGGAACATCAAAGGTGTCGAGATGTTGTATGGCAGGTTACCAAAAATGCGTAATCTATTGTTAGGCTTTACCAGTTGAGTGAAGTCGAAACGCATGGCATCGCCTTCGTGAATGGTTAGCTTTTCGGCTAATTCTGGGTGAGTTCGTAAGCGTTCAGCCAAATCACGGTCAAGTTCAATCACGGTGAACTTATCCACTTCTCGACCAACCGGTTCTGTAATTGCACCTAGGCCGGGACCAATCTCTACCAAGTTCTGACCTGGCTTAGGATTGATTGCAGAAACAATACCATCAATGATGTATGGATCGTTTAAGAAGTTTTGACCAAAGCGTTTACGTGCTTTGTGCCCTAAATGGACATCGTTTCTCATAGTGTTCTCAAGTTAACTGGTTTTCTTATCGACAAGCTCAATTGCGTGAGTCAGTGCCGTTGTAAAACTTCCTGTATCTGCATCACCTGTCCCTGCAAGGTCTAATGCAGTGCCGTGATCCACGGATGTCCTGATAAATGGTAGGCCCAGAGTAATGTTCACTGAACGACCGAAACCTTTATATTTTAGCACTGGGAGAACCTGATCGTGGTACATGCCCAATACGGCATCCGCCTCGTTGAGGTACTTTTCGTTAAAAATCGTATCGGCAGGGAGTGGCCCGACAAGATCAATACCGTCTTCCTGACGCAGCTTCTCCAGTGTTGGCGTGATGGTGTCAATTTCTTCCCGACCCAAACAGCCATCTTCTCCTGCATGTGGATTCAATCCACAGACATATATTTTAGGTGATGAAATAGCAAACTTCTCAACCAAATCCTGATGGAGAATATGCACTATTTTCTTTAGCCTATCTTCGGTTACTGCTTTAGAAACGTAAGCCAGTGGAATATGAGTTGTCACCAGAGCAACTCTGAGTCCTTCAGTAGCCAGCATCATCACCACCAGTGGCGTATTTGATTTGTCAGCAAAGAACTCAGTATGGCCACTAAACGCGACGCCAGCTCGATTAATTACGCCTTTGTGCACAGGGCCGGTGACAATAGCATCAAACTCACCATTCATACAGCCCAAAGCGGCTCTTTCTAGTGTTTCTAATACGTAGTGGCCATTTTTCTCATCGAGCTGACCCGCAATTGCAGGGACATTAAGCGCTATATGGTCGACAACTAAAGAGCCGGCTTGCTGAGGGGTAGGAAGAGCAGAGGCATCATAATCAATAAGTTGTACGTCGATATCGAGTTGCTTAGCGCGTTGCTCCAGCAATCCCTTATCTGCACTGACCACAATTTGGTGTGGCCAGCTTTGCTTAGAAAGGGCTAGGACTAAATCTGGTCCGATACCTGCGGGTTCGCCTGCGGTTACCACGATGCGCTTAATTGTCATTCTGTTCGTCCTTGACCACTTCAACAAATGCACTGGCGCGGATTTCTTGTAGCCAAGCACTGGCTTCTTCGTTGAACTTACGGTTAAAGATAATTCGATAAGCTTTGTTCTTTAGTGCTGAATCAGTGCGGTCGACTTCACGTCTATCCATCACTTCAACAATGTGCCAACCGTGTACGGTTTTGAATGGCTCACTGATTTGACCCACGGGTAGTGTGTCGACCTGATGCTTGAATTCAGGCACATAAAGGTCAGATGTTTGGTAACCCAGCTCACCTTGTTGTGCAGCAGATCCTGGGTCTTGGCTGTATTGCTGAGCCATTTCTGCAAAGGTAGCTTTACCTGATTGAATTCGTTGAGTAATGTCTAGAAGCTCTTTCTGTGCGCCTTCATCGCTAAGAATTACGGTTGGTTTAATCAGAATATGACGGGCATTCACCTCGGTGACCGCAACAGTCTCTAGCCCCTTAACATCTTCAATTTTCAGGATATGAAAGCCAACACCGCTGCGAAATGGACCGATAATACTGCCTTTATTCTGCAAATTGATTTGATCGGCAAAGATGGTTGGCATCTCTTCTTTACGCATCCATCCCCAATCACCACCTTGTAAAGCCTTAGGACCTTTTGAATAGGTGTAAGCCATGGTACTGAAATCAGAGCCTTGGTTGAGCTCCTTAACGATCTGATTAGCTTTTTCTTCTATAGCGGCTTTGTCATCACCATCGTTAACACGCAGCTGGATGTGGCCAATTTTGTATTGCACGGTCGCGTTGGTTTCTTTGGCTAGGATATTCGCAAGGTTATCGACTTCTGCCGGTAGAATATTGATACGTCTTCGAACCAGAGCATTACGCGCTTCATTTGCGGCAATTTCTTTACGTACCTGTTCGCGAAATTGAGCGTAGCTTAACCCTTCTTCAGCAATGGAAGTGTTCAGTTGCTCAAGCGTTTGGTTGTTGTTCTTGGCTATCTCATCAATCGCTTCGTTTAGACGATTGTCGTCTATACGAACACCAATTCGTTCTGCTTCTTGTTGCTGGATGGTATCGACAATCAGTTTTTCTGTGACTTGTTCACGTAAAGTCGCTTCATCAGGAAGGGGCTGGTTGTTCTTTTTCGCGTTAGCGCGAATGGTTTTAAGCGAAGTTTCAATATCACTTTGCAATACCACACCGTTGTTCACAATAACAGCTACCTTATCTAGTTCGACAGGCTCGGCTTGTGCAAAAGAAAGCTGGCTGGCTGCAAGCAGCCCAAGCAAGGTTTGCTTCCAAAGTTTCATTAAATTTCCTGTAAGAATATTTAGCCTGTGGGGTTAGACCACAGGCTGTTAAATTAGTTGTTTAAGAAGAACGGACGTCCGTAACCTAAAGAGCTATTTGCCGTATCAGAACCGGTGACACCAGAGTCAGAGCCTATAGCAGTACCGAAGCCAATAATACCAAAATTAAAGCTGAAGTTGTTTTCATACACTGGCTGAACCGGATCAGACAGTAAGCCACTCTGAAGCTGGTTGCTGTATGAAAAGCCTATATACCAACAGTCTGAGGTATAGCTGAGGCTGGCTAGCCACTCTAGATCTTTTTCTGTTGTTAGATCATAGAAATATTGTGCACTTGCATTCCAGTTTCGAGTAAGTTGATAGCCTGTAATGAGTCCAGCCTGAGAAATTCCATCTTTAGTTAGGCTATCCAGATTAAGACTTTCTCCCACCGTACTTTCAAGATAACTACGTGTTACGTAGCGATAGTTACCCTGGATAAAGCCTCCAGAAAATTGGTACTCAAGCGTACTGTTGCCAAGCTGAACTTCACTGGTATCAATATCATACTGAATACCACCATGGTAGAAGAGGTAATCGTCGTAGTTGAAGTCCATCTCCACTGCCCAAGCCGAATAATCAGATTTGTTGTCTTGGTTAGCAAGTGAAGAGTTCTTAGTATCTTTATCAAGATAGAAGATTTGACCGAAGGATATATTTAGACGTTCCTTATATTGTTCGTCAAAGAAGCGTGTTGATGCGCCATAGCTAAACTGATTGGCGGCAGCAATTCTATCGACGCCACTATATTTACGACTACGAAATAACCCGTAATAGTCGGTTTGCAGCAGCGTTGTGTCATAGAGGTAAATTTCACTTTGATCTTCTTCCGGAACATACAGATATTGGATCTGCGGTTCCAACGTCTGAGTGTAGTTATCAAACAGAACGCTATCTCTTTCGAGAACGACGCCAGCATGAGTTCTAAACTCTGGAATTACTCGTGAAGTGGATTCCTTTAAGTTGTAACCATCGTTACTGAAGTTGGTAAGGTTAAGGCCATCTAAGTCTTGCTGGTAGTAGGTTCCTAGTACTCGAGCCTCCGTTGTCCAAGTCCCCCAAGTGGTACCAACTGGGATTTTTATACCGGGCTCAACATGCACTCGTGTAGCTGATGGCTTATCTGGATCGTCGGTGTCAAATTGAGAAACATGACTGATGACATCAAAATCAAGATAACGCATTAGCTCTGGAGCGTAGTAGTTAAACTCAACTTGAGGTAAAAGTCGGTATGGGGTGTTACTACTGGTTGTCAATACTTGGAAATCTCGAGTTAAGACTGTGGCATCCCAAGCTGATGAACGATAGGTGGCTTGCGCTTCTTGCAGAAGCTGACCATCTGATTGATTCCCCAAGCTCGAATCGATATTAGAAAAATAGCTGATGTCACTGACTTTGGAATAATCTATTTCGAATTTCCAGTTTTCTTGGAAAATACCGTTGTGTTGCCATTGAAATCCCCAGCGATCTCCTTGTTCTGGGTACTTCTTGTCATCGGGCAGATATTCTGACTTTAATGTGCTGTAACCGAGATCGGATAGGTAACGAAACTCACTGTTTAGCTGAGTACCTCGTTCTTGCATGTACTTGAGTGTGGTTTCTAAATCATAGTTGGGTGCCAAGTTCCAGTAAATCGGCACTTCCATTTCAAAGCCATCACTGGAGCCGTAAGATACCGTTGGATATAAGAATCCTGTTTTACGTGTATCACCAATCGGAACTGTTAAAAACGGCAGATAAAATACAGGCACGTTGAGTATTTCGAAGCGAGGGTTGTAGAAGGTAGCTTCTTCTTCATTCTGGTCGATATCTATGCTTGAGGCCTTCATTCGCCATGATTTATCGCCTTCTGGACAAGATGTAATCGTCCCATCCTCTATCTCATACACCGCTTTGCCCGTTTTAGAAACATAGACGGCTTCGCCTCGGCCAGGCTCACATAAGAACTTATAGTTAGTGTTCTCTAGTGTCACTTCTTCAGTATTGAGTTTGTTGACAGCTTTATCTGATATGGTTTTCAGTTCGCCATCACTGAATGTCACGTTACCTTCTGCCACCACAATGTTATCTTGCTGATGCAAGGTGACATTATCGGCCTTCATGCGTTTCTTGCCCTGAACGACAGTAACATTGCCACTGTAGGTAGCTTTGTCACCATTGATGGCTTCTAAACTGTCGGCTTCAACGTTAATTGGCAGTTGATTTGCGTTTTCAGGCTCCTCTTCATTGACCAGACATTGGTCAATAAGGTCTAATGTTTGGCATTCGCCAATGAAAGGCATTTCTTGTGAAGTATCGAGAGGGATGTCTTCAGCCTGAGCTTGAGGCATAAGAAACGCGGCACTAATAGAAGTGGCTAACAAGGTGCGAGGAAAACGTGGCATCGAGTTTTACTATCCTGTTGAACTTGATATATCCGGTGAATAGATGACCGAATGTAAAATAAAACGGTCCTTATAATAAAGGAATTTGTCGCTTACGGCACTATCAGACCGCTTTACTAAGAAAAAATTCAGAGATTGAGAGCACATAATGCATATTTTCGGCAAAATACTCGGCACTTTTTTTGGTTTTCTGATGGGAGGACCATTTGGTGCGATATTCGGTCTATTTTTAGGTCACCAGTTCGATAAAGCCCGTCGGTTACGTCAAGCTGGTTTCAATTCAGGCTTTGGTGGTGGGCCTAGTCAAGCTGAGCGGCAAGAAGAGTTTTTCAAAGCTGCGTTTGCGGTAATGGGGCATGTAGCGAAAGCTAAAGGGCAGGTTACTCGTGAGGAAATTCAGCTGGCGACCACCATGATGGAACGAATGAATCTGCATGGAGAGTTACGCCGCGCCGCGCAGAATGCTTTTCGTGAGGGTAAAGAAGCAAACTTCCCATTAGACACTGTTTTAGAGCGAGTTCGTATTTCATCCGGTGGTCGATTTGATTTAATGCAGTTCTTTTTGGAACTGCAAATCTCAGCGGCATTTGCTGATGGTGATATTCATCCGAGTGAGCGCAGTGTGTTACATAAGGTAGCGAAAGGACTGGGTTTTTCTTCTGACCAACTAGAGCAGCGCTTGCGTATGCAGGAAGCGGCGTTCCGCTTTCAACAGGGGGGCTTCGGAGGGCATTCAGGCAGTGGGCATTCCCATCAGTCTGGCAGTTGGCAACAAGCCTCGACTGCGGATCAATTGAGTGATGCATACAAACTGTTGGGGGTCGAGAGTAGTGCGGACACAAAAACAGTTAAACGTGCTTACCGTAAGCTGATGAATGAGCATCACCCCGATAAGCTCATGGCAAAAGGTTTGCCGCCAGAAATGATGAATGTAGCCAAAGAGAAGGCACAAGAGATTCAAAATGCCTACGACTTGATCAAAAAGGCCAAAGGTTTCTGAGGTAATAGAAATCGAGAAAGCAAAAAGCCTGATGAGTTTCCCCATCAGGCTTTTTTGTATTTGGTGGCCCCTCGCAGACTTGAACTGCGGACCAATCGATTATGAGTCGACTGCTCTAACCACTGAGCTAAGGGGCCGTGTAGGGCAATGATTATAGGGGATGCAGATCTAGCTGTCTAGACGCTATCTAGGGTAAATGCGCTTAGATTTTATCCACTTAAATCGATAAACAATAAAAAAGGCGAGCAGGTGCTCGCCTTTTAATCAATTTTCTTGGTTACTCATCCAGGAAGCTACGCAGAGTCTCTGAGCGGCTAGGGTGGCGAAGCTTACGTAGTGCTTTCGCTTCAATCTGACGAATACGCTCACGTGTTACGTCAAACTGCTTACCAACCTCTTCTAACGTGTGGTCAGTATTCATATCGATACCGAAACGCATACGCAGAACTTTCGCTTCACGAGGCGTTAAACCAGCCAAAACGTCTTTCGTTGCAACCTTTAGACTTGTAGAAGTCGCCGAATCAAGAGGTAGCTCAAGCGTCGTATCTTCAATGAAATCACCTAGATGCGAATCTTCGTCATCACCGATTGGTGTTTCCATTGAGATTGGCTCTTTGGCAATCTTCAGAACTTTACGGATTTTGTCTTCCGGCATTTGCATGCGTTCTGCAAGTTCTTCCGGCAACGGCTCGCGACCCATCTCCTGAAGCATTTGACGAGAGATACGGTTAAGTTTGTTGATCGTCTCGATCATATGAACCGGGATACGGATAGTTCGTGCTTGGTCAGCAATCGAACGAGTGATCGCCTGACGAATCCACCAAGTTGCGTAAGTTGAGAACTTGTAACCACGACGGTATTCAAACTTATCTACTGCTTTCATCAGACCGATGTTACCTTCCTGGATCAGATCCAAGAACTGTAGGCCACGGTTGGTGTATTTCTTCGCAATAGAAATTACCAGACGTAAGTTTGCTTCAACCATCTCTTTCTTCGCACGGCGAGCTTTCGCTTCACCGATAGACATGCGGCGACTGATGTCTTTGATGTTTTGAACCGTAAGCGACGTTTCTTCTTCAATCACTTTGAGTTTCATGATTGAGCGACGAATGTCATCTTCGCTGCGACGGATTTTTTCCGCGTACGGTTTATCTGAAGAGAGAATCTCGTCTAACCAAGCTTCGCTAGACTCATTGCCCGTGAAGAGGGTAATGAACGATTTCTTTGGCATCTTGCCATACTCAACAGACGCTTTCATGATCAGGCGTTCTTGAGTACGTACACGCTCCATTGAGGTGCGTAGCTCTTCAACTAGGTAGTCAAACTGTTTAGGCGTTAGACGGAACTCTTTGAAGACGTCGATAACCATCTCATGCGCAAGTGTCGCTTTCGGGCTCTCGTTGCCATACTCGTTACAAGCAAGCTGGTAGTTCTGGAAAGTGTTACGTAAAGCCGTAAATTTCTCTAGAGCAAGCTCAGGGTCAATACCTGTATCTTCCTCTTCTTCATCGTCTTCAGACTCTTCCGCGTCTTCTTCTTCAGCATCTTCATCTTCAAGATCTGACTCTGCAAGTTCAGAACCGATATGCGTCGCTGTTGGTGCCGCCGTTTCATCTGCGTCTGGATCCACGAAGCCCGTGATAAGGTCGGTTAGGCGAAGTTCTTCTGCCTGAACCTTATCAAACTGCTCAAGAATATAAGGGATGGTTCCTGGATACTCAGCAACAGCATTTTGAACTTGGTTGATACCATCTTCAATACGCTTTGCAATATCGATCTCACCTTCGCGAGTCAGCAGTTCTACGGTACCCATTTCGCGCATGTACATACGCACTGGGTCTGTGGTGCGGCCGATTTCATTTTCTACGCTTGATAGCGCAGCAGCAGCAGCTTCAGCTGCGTCTTCATCGGTGATTGTATCGTCATCATTCAGTGCAAGATCATCAGCATCCGGAGCGGTTTCCACTACTCGAATGCCCATGTCGTTGATCATCTGAATGATATCTTCGACCTGCTCGGAATCTACGATTTCTGCTGGCAGGTGGTCGTTTACTTCTGCGTAGGTCAGATAGCCTTGTTCCTTGCCTTTAATGACAAGTTGTTTTAGCTGTGACTGCGGATTTTGATCCATAGACGGTATCCAACTTAGTATCTGGTGAAGGAATTAGTATGCGAGTGCAAACCACACATATTAACAAATTAATTTGTTGCTGACTATTCGAACAGGGTTACGCTTTTAAATCTAGCATTAGTGCTAGTAGCTCCCTTCTTTCTTCGGTTGATAAACCGACACTTCTTTCTTTGGCCTGCAGATTCTCAATTTGCTTTTCGACGCACTGAGCCAGTATTTTGTCCAGCGAGTCTAAAAATATATCTTGTTCGTTGTCTTCGTCGAGCGGGATTTCCCATCCGGCTAAGCGAGACAGTAGAGCGTCATGGCTCGTATTTCGCCAGTGTTCGGTCAACTGGCCTGTGTTTACATTGGGGTGGTGATGACAATATTCAAGCACCTCAACAAATAAACTTAATCCCGGTACCGATAAGCCTTTCACGCTTGAGAGGTCAGGTACCATTTGAGCATAGCTCGGATTTTGAATAAGCAAAGCGATAACCTCACGCATTGGAGTGCGCTTGAGCTCCTTATGTGGCTGAGGTCTGGTTTCATTTGTCTTTCTGCGTGGTTGGCGCAGTCGGTTATCAAACCCTGTACGTTCATCAAGTAACTTTTCCAGTAACTCTTGGAAATAAGGATCTGGAATTTTGTTAATTAAGCTACTGGCATGGGCTCTTAACGCCGACTTACCTTCATTGCTTCCTAAGTTGAGCTGATGAATCTCGATTAAATTTTCAAATAGGTAGCGTGAAAGCGGAATGGCTTGATGCATTTGCTGCTCAAAGGCATCTTTGCCGTATTTTCGGATATAGCTATCTGGGTCTTCACCATCAGGAAGAAACAAAAACTTCAGAGTATTACCTGTTTTCAGGTATTGCAGCGCATTCTCTAGCGCACGCCAAGCCGCCTCTTTACCCGCGCGGTCGCCATCATAGCAACATACAACGGTATTGGTTTGACGAAACAGCAGCTGAATATGATCGCCAGTCGTAGACGTACCAAGTGAGGCCACCGAATAATCGACACCATATTGCGCCAGCGCGACCACATCCATATAGCCTTCGACGACAAGAATCTGAGGAGGCTCGCGGTATGCTTGGGTCACTTCGTAGAGCCCGTAGAGCTCCTTACCTTTGTGGAAGATTGGTGTTTCTGGTGAGTTAAGGTACTTGGGTGTGCCATCTCCAATGACTCGCCCACCAAAACCAATGACTCGACCTCGACGATCACGGATTGGGAACATTACCCGGCCGCGAAAGCGGTCATAGCGGTTACCTTTATCGTTCTCAATCAGCATACCACCCGAAACAAGCATATCTTGCGCTTGTTTCTGCTGGCCAAAGTTTTTTCGCACCAGATCCCATTCATCAGCGACATATCCGATGCCAAACTTCTGAACGATTTCACCAGATAAACCACGCTCTTTGAGGTAATCAATCGCGACCTTACTGCCAGAAAGTTTGAGCTGGTCTCGATAGAACTGCGCAATCCCAGTCATTAAATCGTAGAGATTACGTTTTTGTTCGGTGTTTGCTTGAGGCTGATTGGCAGGAAAGCGGCCACCCTGACGCTGCTCTCTTGGGACGTCAATCCCAAGGTAAGAGGCAAGTTCTTCAATAGCTTCAGGGAATTCAAGGCGTTCATATTCCATCATGAAGTCGATGGCATTGCCGTGTGCCCCACAGCCGAAACAGTGATAAAACTGCTTTTCTTGGCTAACACTAAAAGAAGGTGTTTTCTCGTTGTGGAAAGGGCAGCATGCGCCGTAGTTTTTGCCTTTTTTCTTAAGTTTTACCCGAGCATCAATGATATCGACGATATCCAGTCGAGCCAGTAGGTCATCAATAAAACTGCGGGGGATGTGTCCTGCCATAAAACCTAACAAAGAAAGAAAAGACTAATCTAGATACAAACAAGCCGTGCGTTCCAGAGGATAGCACGGCTTGCTGCAATTTGGGTTGGGTAATTAACCTAGTTTAGCGCGAACTAAACCGCTTACTTTACCCATATCTGCACGCCCTTGAATTTGAGGCTTAAGCACGCCCATTACTTTACCCATGTCTTGCATGCCCGCAGCACCTGAATCAGCAATAGCACTCTCAATAAGTGCCGCCACTTCTTCATCAGTTAGCGGTTGAGGCATAAAGTCCTCAAGTACAGCAATCTCAGCTTGCTCAGCGTCAGCCAGATCTTGTCGACCTGCTGATTCGAATTGAGCGACAGAGTCGCGACGTTGTTTAACCATTTTCGTCAGCACAGCGAGAATATCGTCGTCGCCCAGAGTAATCTGTTCGTCAACTTCACGTTGCTTAATGGCGGAAAGAGCTAAACGAATAGTGCCAAGGCGAAGTTTGTCCTTGGCTTTCATCGCTAATTTTTGCTCTTCTTTGAGAGTATCAATCAGAGCCATAACTAGAATCCTTTTGGACTTAGCTATTAGTACAGGCGAACGCGACGAGCGTTTTCGCGAGCTAGCTTCTTAGCGTGACGCTTTTGAGCCGCTGCTTTAGCGCGTTTGCGAACTGTAGTTGGCTTTTCGTAGTGCTCACGACGACGCACTTCAGAAAGGATACCTGCTTTTTCGCAAGAGCGTTTGAAACGACGTAGAGCAACGTCGAACGGTTCGTTTTCACGTACTTTAACTACTGGCATATGCCTTTCACCTCAGGGGTTATTCGTTAATGCTGACTTCACAGTACCGAGCTTTAATGCTGGGTCTACAATCAGCTTGATCAAAAATGGTGCGGAATTTTAATCCGATCACATAGGCTTTGTAAAGCCCTTTGTAGTCTATTCAGTATACAAAATTTGTTTGCGAAGCCAAGCCGAGGTAAGATTGCGCCAATTTTGAATCAGAGATTAAGACACCTAGGTTAAACCATGCGCATTATTGGTATTGAAACCTCATGTGATGAAACAGGCATCGCGATTTACGACGATGAGAAAGGGCTGCTTTCTCATAAGCTATATAGTCAGGTTAAGCTCCATGCCGATTATGGTGGTGTGGTACCTGAACTTGCCTCACGAGATCATGTAAAGAAGACGATCCCATTGATCAAAGCCGCAATGACCGAAGCGAATCTGACGCCAAAGGATATTGATGGAGTGGCGTATACCGCAGGCCCAGGCTTGGTTGGGGCGTTGCTTGTTGGTGCAACAATCGGTCGTAGCTTGGCGTATGCGTGGGGGGTGCCTGCTGTGCCTGTCCATCATATGGAAGGTCACCTTCTTGCGCCTATGCTTGAAGATAATCCCCCTCCCTTCCCATTTGTCGCAGTCTTGGTTTCTGGTGGTCACTCAATGATGGTCGAAGTGAACGGCATTGGTGAATATAAGATTCTCGGTGAGTCGATTGATGACGCCGCAGGGGAAGCATTTGATAAAACAGCTAAACTGATGGGTTTGGATTATCCAGGTGGTCCACTGCTTTCTAAGTTAGCTGAAAAAGGCACGCCAGGACGCTTCAAATTTCCTCGTCCAATGACAGATAGACCGGGCTTAGATATGAGCTTCTCTGGGCTGAAAACATTCACAGCCAATACCATTGCAGCGAATGGTGACGACGAACAAACTCGTGCTGATATAGCTTTGGCTTTTGAAGAAGCGGTGTGCGCTACATTAACGATTAAATGTAAGCGAGCGCTAGAACAAACGGGTTTTAAACGTATCGTAATAGCAGGTGGCGTGAGTGCTAATCGTCGATTACGTGCTGATCTAGAACAACTTGCGCAGAAAATTGGCGGTGAGGTTTATTACCCTCGCACCGAATTTTGTACCGACAATGGTGCAATGATCGCGTATGCAGGTATGCAACGATTGAAAAATGGTGAGCTGGCAGATTTATCGGTTCAGGCGACGCCACGTTGGCCTATCGATCAGCTTGAACCTATCGCATAGATTGCTTGTTATAAGGCCGCTCTTGAGAGTCGGCCTTTTTTCTTTTTATCGGATAAAGTGAAAACATCCGAGGTGTTAATTTTGTCATTAATGATACTCTTGGATTTTATAAATATTACCAATGGAAAAAACTGTGAATAAATTTGCTGTAGATGGCCATCAAATGGCTTATCAAGATGTTGGCCAAGGCCCAGTTATCGTTTTTGGTCACAGCTATCTGTGGGACAGCGAAATGTGGGCGCCTCAAATTGAAGTATTGAGTCAAAACTATCGCTGCGTAGTGCCGGATTTTTGGGCTCATGGTCAGTCTGAGTTTGCTCCGGCTTCAACTACCTCATTGGTGGATTATGCTCAGCAGATTATAGCGTTAATGGACCATCTGGAAGTTGAGCAGTTTTCGATTATCGGGCTTTCTGTTGGTGGTATGTGGGGCAGTGAAGTGGTTAATCTAGCACCTGGGCGTGTCAAATCTCTGGTTATGATGGATACGTTTGTCGGTTTAGAACCAGAAGTGACCCACAAAAAATACTTCACTATGTTGGAAACTATTTCGGCCGCACAAATGGTGCCAGAGCCTATCGTTGATATTGTTACTCCGATGTTTTTTGCGCGAAATGCAGAGCAAGAGTCACCTGATTTAGTGGCTGGATTTCGAGAGCAGTTATCTAATCTGAAAGGTCAGCAAGCTGCGGAAGTCGCTCGTATGGGGCGAATGGTGTTTGGCCGTCGAGACCAAATCGAAGATATTGAGAAGTTCGCGTTACCTGTGCTGATCGCTGTAGGGCAAGAAGACATTCCTCGTCCGGTCCTGGAATCGTATTTAATGAACGATTGCATTACGGGCTCAGAACTTATTCAGGTGCCGAAAGCTGGTCACATTGCTAACCTAGAGCAACCGGAATTTGTTACCGCAATGCTGCAGAATTTCCTTTCTAAAGTATACAGTTAAACAACAATAAGGCCTCTTCACGAGGCCTTATTGAGTCCTTTCTTTTTCTCGCCGACTTTTGGCTCCGTTCCCTCAAACAAGCGTCTGATATTTTGGTGGTGTCTGAACACAATCAGGCAACATAGCATAGCGACAGGTAATGTGTATTGAGGTTTGATGATCCAGGTATATAAAGGAGCTAGTAGTACTGTGATGATGGCAGCCAGAGATGAGTAACGAAAAATCAGTACAACCAACAACCATGTCGCAATGATCATTGCTGTTAAGTCGAGCCCTATTGGGGCTATGGCGCCTAGGGCAGTAGCAACGCCTTTACCACCTTTAAAATGAAAGAAGATCGGATACATATGGCCTAAACAGGCTGCGATCGCAATTACGCCAAGAATGATTGGGTCGATATTTAGGAAGTACCCCCCCCAGACGGGAATTGTCCCTTTGAGCATATCGCACAGCAGCACTGCAGCAGCTGCCTTTTTGCCACCAATTCTTAACACGTTGGTCGCCCCCGGATTGTGAGAGCCGACTCCACGAGGGTCTGGAAGTCTGAGTACGCGACAGATCAAAACTGCACTCGAGATCGAGCCCAATAGATAGGCAAAGATGATCATGACAAGTGCTAGTGGCGTCATAGTAAAGTTACTCGTTATAAAGAGATGTTAGCTAGGCAAGTAATTGATATCATATCGCGCTTAGAATACTCAAACTACCAACTGTGTGGCGTTTGAGATAAAAATAGTACGACTTTTTACCTGATTTGGGTATCCGACCTCTAAAGGAAGCAAAGCGCATGGATAAAGTATTTATCGAGCAGTTAGAAGTGATCACCACTATCGGCGTTTACGATTGGGAACAGGAAATCAAACAAAAGCTGGTTTTGGATATTGAAATGGCTCATGACAACCAACCAGCAGGTAAAAGTGATGATGTGGTTGATGCGCTGGACTATGCGCAAGTCAGCTCAGCAGTGTTATCTCATATTGAATCTGGCCGTTTTTTACTTGTCGAGCGTGTGGCTGAAGAAGTAGCTCAACTGATCATGACGCAATTCAGTGTGCCATGGGTCAAGATTCGCCTCACCAAACCTGGTGCGGTACCGCAAGCTTCAGGTGTTGGAGTTATCATTGAACGAGGCGTGGCATGAACACCACATACATTGGAGTAGGATCCAATGTAGAAAGGCGCAAACATATTGAAGCTGCGATAGTTGAGTTGTCTGAGCTAGGTCAGGATCTTCGATTGTCGACGATTTATGAGTGTGAAGCGGTTGGGTTTGAAGGGGACACCTTCTATAACCTTGTCGTAGAAATGAAAACGCCATTAAGTTTAACGGAATTTTCACGACAACTGCGTCATATTGAGCTCAAATGGGGGCGCGAAGAATATGCGCAGAAGTTTCAGCCGCGAACTGTTGATCTGGACATCATATTATTTGGCCATCATGTCTCCGAACGAGCACCAGAATTGCCTCGTAGCGATATCTATAAATACGGTTTTGTGATTGAGCCACTTAATGAGCTGTGTGCTGAACTTTGTGTGCCAGGTGATGGTCGAACCATACGCCAAATCTGGCTCGAATCGTCTTATCCAGAAACCTTAAACAAAGTCGACCTCTGGTTTGATTACCAAACATAATTGAGTATCTAATGAGTTATTTTGAAGCGTTTATCCTGGCCTTAATACAAGGTCTTACTGAGTTTTTGCCTATTTCCAGCTCGGCGCACTTAATCCTGCCTTCAGCAGTATTGGGCTGGGAAGATCAAGGTTTAGCGTTCGATGTGGCAGTGCACGTTGGCACGTTGGCAGCTGTCATGATCTATTTCCGTAGTGAAGTAGTGTCGTTACTGTCGGCCTTTTTGGCGTCTATTTTTAAAGGTGATCGCAGTAAAGAAGCAAAACTGGCGTGGATGATTATTCTAGCAACCATTCCTGCGTGTGTGTTTGGTTTGCTAATGAAAGACTTTATAGAATTGTATCTGCGCAGTGCCTGGGTGATTGCGACCACCACCATCGTTTTTGGTCTATTGCTGTGGTATGTCGATAAAAATTCAAGCCTCGCGGATGATGAGTATCAGGCAGATTGGAAGAAAGCATTGTTTATCGGTGTTGCTCAGGCACTAGCCATGATTCCAGGCACTTCTCGTTCTGGCGCGACAATCACGGCAGCATTGTACCTAGGCTTTACCCGTGAAGCGGCTGCAAGATTTTCTTTCCTCATGTCTATCCCTATCATTTTATTGGCTGGTGGTTACTTAGGTCTGAAATTGGTGAGCAGTGGCGACCCTATTCATCTAGGTGTTTTACTGACAGGGATCGTAACCTCGTTTATTAGCGCCTATGTATGTATTCATTTCTTCCTGAAATTGATCTCTAGAATGGGGATGACACCTTTCGTGATTTACCGATTGATCCTCGGCTTCGGCTTGTTTGCATTTTTACTCATGCAGTAAGCGCAGAAGTTAATCAATATCTTTGTAAAGACCACATGAGTCAATCTCGCTTGAAAAGCGACATTGTGATATATATGTGGTCTTTCTATATCTCTCATTCTTAGAATATTTTATGCGAATTTTTGCCCTAACTTTACTCTTGTTATTAGGCTGGCTGCAGTACACCTTGTGGCTGGGCAAAAATGGCATTTCTGAGTTTCAGTCGGTCAATGCTGAAATTGAAGTTCAGCATCAGGTCAATGGCAACCTGCAGAACCGAAACAATGAAATGTTTGCTGAAATTGATGACCTTCGCCAGGGGCTAGACGCTATCGAAGAGCGTGCTCGCCATGAACTGGGAATGGTCAAAGAAGGTGAGACGTTTTACCGCATTGTCGGAGATGACAACTAAGCATGACGCAAGTGAACCGTTCCATTGTCGCTATAGTCCCTGCTGCTGGTGTTGGCAGCCGCATGCAGGCAGACCGCCCAAAGCAGTATCTTTCTATCAACGATAAAGCCGTCCTTGAGCATACCGTCGAGAAACTACTGCAACACCCTAAAATAGACACAGTCATCGTATCGATTACCGACGGCGATCCATACTTTCCGCTGCTATCTATTGCTCAAAACCCGCAGGTAGTAAAAGTGGATGGAGGAAAGGAGCGAGCAGATTCAGTATTGTCTGGGCTTAAGTTTGTTTGTGACCATCAGCTTGCCGATTGGGTGATGGTGCATGATGCCGCTAGGCCATGTGTAAAACAGCAAGATTTAGATAAGCTTATTGAGGTGTCATTACAGCATGAGGTTGGAGGCATTCTTGCTTCGCCCGTCAGAGACACAATGAAAAGAGCAAACAGAGGTCAAAATATTGATCATACTGTAGATAGAGAAGCACTGTGGCACGCACTGACTCCACAAATGTTTAAAACTGAGCAGCTGACCACGGCCCTGAATGAGGCGCTTTTGAAAGGTATTACGATTACTGACGAAGCGTCTGCAATGGAGTGGTCTGGGCAATCTCCAGCTCTGGTACAGGGTTCGGCGGATAATATAAAAATTACTCAGCCCGAAGATTTAGCGCTCGCAGAGTTTTATCTTAATCGTAATAAAGGATAAATCATGATTCGTATTGGTCACGGCTTCGACGTTCACAAGTTTGGTGGCGAAGGCCCGGTAATTATAGGTGGTGTTTCTGTGCCGTATGAGCAAGGGCTGATCGCTCACTCAGATGGTGATGTTGCTCTACATGCTCTATGTGACGCTTTACTCGGAGCCATTGCAGCGGGTGATATTGGTCGTCACTTTCCTGATACCGATGATGAATGGAAAGGGGCGGACAGCCGAGATTTGCTGCGCGACGTGTACCGCAGAGTTAAAGAACAAGGGTATATACTGGGAAATGCGGACGTCACCATTATGGCTCAAGCACCCAAAATGGCCCCGCATATCACGGCGATGTGTGAAGTGATTGCGCAAGATCTTGAAACGGATATTGGCAATGTGAATGTCAAAGCGACAACGACTGAGCGCCTTGGTTTCACTGGCCGCAAAGAAGGTATTGCGACCGAAGCGGTCGTATTACTAATAAAACAACAATAAAAACTACGCCTTGGCGACTATCGCAGAAAGGGGTAACGGTAACATTATGACTGACATTTTATCTTCACTTGCCTATTTGAATGGAAAACCTCAAGCCACGGGGAAGTTGAAAGCCCAGCCGCAGCATTTTCAGGTTAACGAGGATCTTGGTTTTGCCTTTACTGGCGAAGGAGAGCATCTGATGGTGCGTATCCGTAAGACGGGAGAGAACACCAGCTTTGTTGCGAATGAACTGGCGAAAGCTTGTGGCGTGAAATCGAAAGATGTCAGCTGGGCTGGTTTAAAAGATCGTCATGCTGTGACTGAGCAGTGGTTAAGTGTTCATCTGCCTAAAGGGGATATTCCTGATTTCAGAGCATTTCTTAGCCAACACCCAAGTATTGAGATTGTTGAAACCAGCCGCCACAACAAAAAACTACGCCCGGGTGACTTAATCGGAAATGAATTCATCATCACGTTGACAGAAGTAAGTGATGTCGAAGATGTACTTGTGCGACTGGAATCAGTCCGCCAACACGGTGTTCCAAATTATTTTGGTAGTCAGCGTTTCGGGAACAACGGTAACAATCTCAATGAAGCAAGACGTTGGGGCCGTGAGAATGTACGCACTCGAAATCAAAACAAAAGAAGCTTGTATCTTTCGGCAGCACGCTCGTGGATCTTCAACAACATAGTGTCACAGCGTATTGAACAAGACGTGTTTAATCTGGCTGTAGAAGGTGATTGTATTCAGACATCTGAGGGAGTTGTTAGTGCTGAATCAGAAACACTGGCAGAACTTAACGAGGCCATTAAGCAAGGCGATGCTCAGATCACGGCAGCGATGGCGGGTGACAATGCTTTGCCCACTTCAGAGAAGGCTCTGGCATTGGAACAGCCTCATCTGGATGCGGAACCTGATTTGATGGCTCTTATCCGCGGAAATCGCATGCGCCATGATCGCCGTCCTGTAGCGCTAAAACCTCAGGATCTTTCTTGGAGTGTTGAGCAGGACACAATAACATTGCGATTCTCTTTGGATGCTGGCTGTTTTGCCACCGCAATCATTCGTGAGCTTATTCAGGATCAGGAAGTGGAGCGCAGCTACGAATGAGTGACAAAGCACTGAAAATATTATTAAGTAACGATGATGGAGTGCATGCTGAAGGGATTCATGCTTTGGCTGAAGCATTGAGCGACCTTGCCGATATTACTATTGTTGCGCCTGACCGAAATCGCTCTGGAGCATCAAACTCACTCACACTTGAACAGCCTCTGCGTGTCAAAGAGTTATCGGCAGGTATATATTCTGTTCAGGGAACACCTACCGATTGTGTGCACTTTGCATTAAATGAGCTGATGAAAGATGACCTACCGGACTTAGTGCTGACGGGTATTAATCATGGTGCTAACTTGGGCGATGATGTGCTTTATTCCGGTACGGTGGCTGCTGCAATGGAAGGACATTTCCTTGGGGTTCAGTCGATAGCCTTTTCTTTGGTAGGTAAAACTCACTTTGCAACGGCTGCTCATATCGCAAGAGACATTGTCGAGCAGCACCTTACGGCTCCGATACCAACCAATAGATTATTAAATATCAATATTCCCGATCTGCCATCTGATGCGCTGAAAGGTATCAGTGTCACTAGGTTAGGTGCGCGCCATCACGCGGAAGCGATGATCAAGCAGCAAGATCCGCGAGGTCATGATATTTATTGGTTAGGGCCTCCGGGTAAGGAACAGGACTCTGGAGAAGGTACGGATTTCTATGCCATCGAGCAGGGTTTTGTTTCACTTACCCCGCTACAAGTAGACCTGACGGCTCATGAGTCGTTACGCAGTATGGATAACTGGTTGAAGGACAAGTAAGAATGACGAATCCACATGCCGATAGATTGATCGACTTTCTGGTCGCCAGCGGCATTCAGGATCAAAACGTGATCAACGCAATTTATGCTTTGCCGCGAGAACGGTTTGTTTCTCAGGCGATGGTACATCAAGCGTATGACAACAACGCATTACCCATCGGTCAGGGGCAGACCATATCTCAGCCCTATATTGTTGCTAAAATGACCGAAGTGCTTAAACTTCGCTCGACAAGCAAAGTCTTAGAAGTGGGGACCGGCTCTGGTTATCAGACGGCTGTACTAGCTCAGTTGGTGGATCATGTTTATTCGATAGAGCGCATCAAGTCTCTCCAGTGGGAGGCAAAGCGTCGCCTTAAGCAACTGGATATTTATAATGTATCGACGAAGCATGGAGATGGTTGGCAAGGCTGGGCAGTCAAAGGACCATTTGACGCAATTATTGTCACCGCTGCAGCAGCTTCCGTTCCTCCTGTACTGCTTGAACAGCTCTTGGATGGAGGCATTCTGGTGATTCCGGTCGGTGAGGATGTCCAGCAATTGCTAAAAATAACCCGTCAGGGCGATGAGTTTTTATCCCAAATTATCGAAGATGTACGTTTTGTTCCCCTGATTGCTGGTGAACTTGCTTAACTATGAAGTGTTGGTCTAAGTTTATTCCTGTTGTGGCCTTAAGTAGCATACTGATTGGATGTGCTGCTCATTCCCCTGCGCCAGTTTCAGGTCTCAACAAAGACTACAGTTCTATCTCACGTGGTAGCTATCGAGGCAGTTACTATCAGGTCAAGAAAGGTGACACGCTTTACTTTATTGCGTACGTCACAGATAAAGATGTAAAAGATATCATTCGTTACAATGGCTTAACGGCGCCATACACCATCTTTCCTGGTCAAAAACTAAAACTTTGGCAACCTGCCTATAACCCGCCAGCGTACGGTGGTACAGGCGCGGGTGCGGTATCTGCACCTGTTGTTGTCGCAGCGGTATCAACACCATCTATAAAATCGAGTAAAAACTCGAATCAAGCGGTTAGCTCTAAAAGCACGCAAAGCAAACAAAAAGTGGTTAAAAAAGATCCAGTTAAGAAGGTTGATCAATCAAAATCAAAGGAGTATGTTGGTTCTAAAAGTAAACAAAACGTTAACAAATCGGTCAGTAGCTCTAAACCAAAGAATGAGAAAATCTCTAAATGGTTATGGCCAACCAAAGGGAGGGTAATCAAAAACTTCTCAGCTGGAGATCAAGGGAATAAAGGCATCGACATTGCAGGACAGCGAGGTCAGCCGATAACGTCTACAGCTAATGGCACCGTTGTTTATTCGGGTAACGCGCTGCGCGGTTATGGTAATCTCGTGATTATCAAACATAACGATAACTACCTCAGTGCTTATGCGCATAATGAACGGTTGCTCGTACACGAAGGACAAAGTGTAAAAGCAGGCCAGAAAATCGCAACAATGGGCAGTTCTGGAACCAACAGTGTTCGTCTACACTTTGAAATTCGCTATCAAGGTAAGTCAGTGAATCCAAAACGCTACTTACCCTAATACTTAATAGGTAAATAGCGACATTAGAAGTAGTAATGTCTTGCTAGCTCGCCAGGGGGAGGCGCTATGAGTATCAGCAATACAGCAACGAAAGTCGAAGAGTTCGAGCTTGAACCAACAATGGAATCGATTCAGGCAAACGGGCTTACTACCGCCAACCGCACCCAAGCAGAGGACGCCAAAGAGGAGTTTGACGCTTCCACAAAAAGCTTGGATGCCACTCAACTTTACTTGGGAGAAATTGGTTTCTCTCCACTACTCACCGCAGAAGAAGAAGTTTTGTACGCTCGCCGTGCCCTAAGAGGTGATGAAGCTGCGCGTAAACGAATGATTGAAAGTAATCTTCGCTTAGTGGTGAAAATTTCCCGTCGATACAGCAACCGTGGGCTTGCTCTGCTTGATCTGATTGAAGAAGGCAACTTAGGCTTGATTCGCGCGGTTGAAAAGTTTGACCCAGAGAGAGGGTTCCGATTCTCGACCTATGCTACATGGTGGATCCGCCAAACGATTGAACGTGCTTTGATGAATCAAACTCGCACCATACGTTTACCTATTCATGTGGTCAAGGAACTGAACATCTATCTGCGTACTGCTCGTGAGTTATCACAGAAGCTGGACCATGAACCGACGGCAGAAGAGATTGCTACACAACTCGATAAGCCAGTCGACGATGTCAGCAAGATGCTACGCCTTAACGAACGCATTAGTTCTGTAGACACCCCTATAGGTGGTGATGGTGAAAAAGCACTGCTGGATATTATTCCTGATGTGAACAACTCTGACCCTGAAGTGTCCACACAAGACGATGATATCAAATCTTCATTGATCCATTGGTTGGATGAACTGAATCCTAAGCAGAAAGAAGTCTTAGCCCGTCGTTTTGGATTATTGGGCTACGAGCCGTCAACACTGGAAGAAGTAGGACGTGAAATTAACCTAACTCGTGAACGTGTTCGTCAGATTCAGGTTGAAGGCCTACGTCGTTTAAGAGAGATCCTGATCAAACAAGGTCTGAACATGGAAAGCCTGTTCAGCATGAACGAAGAATAAATGCTTCTTAAGTAAAGAAAAAGCCTTGGCATTGCCAAGGCTTTATTATTTTGCGCTCTGCTATTTATTAACTTTCTTTGGCGTTACTTGGAAACACTTTTACCAGCTTAATACGGTTCTCTTCTAACTCGACGATTTCCATTGGGTGACCCGACACTTGAACGCTCAGGTGGCTTTCAGGAATGTCCTCTAAATGCTCAAGGATCAAACCATTCAATGTACGAGGGCCGTCAGTTGGTAGCTTCCACATTAACCCTTTGTTGATATCGCGAATATTCGCACTGCCTTCAATTAAGAAGCTGCCATCACCTTGTGGGGTGATTTCTTCAGACAGACTTGGTGCAATCGAAGTGGTGAACTCGCCAACAATTTCTTCAAGAATATCTTCTAGTGTAATCAAGCCAATGATGTCACCGTATTCGTTGACGATAAGTCCGATACGTTCTTTATTTCGCTGAAACTTCAACAGCTGAATATTGAGCGGAGTGCCTTCAGGAATAAAGTAAACTTCGTCTGCGGCTCTAAGCAGAGTCTCTTTGTTAAACTCGTTTTTTTCCAGCATCAGGCGGTAAGACTCACGCAAGCGCAGCATACCGACGACTTCGTCAATCTGGTCGCGGTATAGCACGACGCGGCCATGAGGAGAATGGGTCAACTGGCGAACAATAGATTTCCAGTCATCATTAATATCGATGCCTGTGATTTCGTTTCTCGGCACCATGATGTCATTTACGGTGACATGCTCAAGATCGAGGATAGAAATCAACATATCCTGGTGGCGTCTTGGGATCAGGCTACCGGCTTCGTTAACGACGGTACGTAGTTCTTCTGAGCTTAGATGATCATCGCCACCGTGATTAGCTCGAATACCAAGTAAGCGTATAAAGCCATTGGTAATGAAGTTAACCAGCATCACCAAGGGTGACAGTAGCTTCATCAAGATGCTAAGAAGGATACTGCTCGCGTAGGAAACACGTTCGGGGTAGAGTGCAGCGAGCGTTTTTGGTGTTACTTCTGCGAAAACAAGGATCACCATAGTTAGTGCACCCGTTGCAATGGCAACTCCGATATCACCGTATAAGCGCATTCCGAGAATAGTCGCGATTGCTGAAGCGAGAATATTGACGAGATTATTGCCAATGAGAATCAAACCAATCAAACGATCTGGGCGATCCAATAGCTTTTCGACGCGTTTCGCGCCTTTATGCCCATTATTCGCAAGGTGTTTGAGACGGTAGCGATTCAGAGACATCATGCCGGTTTCTGAACCTGAGAAATATCCTGAAATAACAATCAGACACGCGAGTAGCGCAAACAAGAGACCCGTTGATATGTCGTCCAAAACTTATCTTTTCCTTTTGATGTTTGATTAATTTATGACCTAACAAAAGCGCTAAGTCAATCTCAGGTATCGGGCGAAGTATTGTAAAAGAAAGGTGCAGTCTATGCACCTTTGAATATCAATTAGTTAAGAATGATCTCGCGAACAAAGCGGCTGCCAAAATAAGCCAGTGTCAGCAAAGTCGCTCCGGCAACGGCAAACCAAGTCACTTTTCGACCCCGCCATCCTTTCTGATAGTGACCCCAGAGCAGAATGGAGTAGACCACCCAAGCAATAAAGGACAAGATGCCTTTGTGCGCTTTTCCTTGAGCAAACATATCTTGCACAAAAATAAAGCCAGTGAGCAGGGTGCCGGTTAGCAGCAGGTTACCAACCAAGATGATCTTAAAGAGCTGTCGCTCAACCATCAGCAATGGTGGTAGGTTCGGGTTAATCACTAAGGCTTTTTTGGTTTTTAGTTTGTGATCTAACCAAGCCAGTTGCAGAGCATAAAGAGCACCAATGGTGAGCGTTGAGTATGAGAAAAGCGCCAGAGAAATGTGGATCAGCAGTTTTGGATCTTGCTCTAAATGAGTAATAAACGTACTGGGTAAGAAAGCGGCTGCAGATAAGTTTATTGCCGCAAAACTATATACCACGGGTAGAAGAAACCACAGACGTGTTCGTAGCATCGCCAGACTTAAAACCAGAGAAATAATAAAACTAATCAAGGAAGCGACATTGAGGATACTCAAGTTCTGCCCTGATCCTTCAATAATCAAATCACTTAATAACCAGGCATGAAAAGCGAGCGCTAAGAAAGCACTGATCAAGACAGTTTTGGCTCGGATACCTGTTTGATGTACAAGCCCTGGTACTATGGTTGCTATTGCTAAGAAATAGAGTATTGCAGCAGCAACGGCGATTAAGTTGTCCATTCTTCTCTAAGATCTGGTGGATTTTTAACAAATTATACCTTGCATCAACAGCTTGGGCTATGACTTATCTCCCTGATTTGTGTCACGGGAGAGATCAAATGTTATCACGGCAGTGCAAAGCGAGGACTGGCTAAGGTATACTCACAGTAATTTGTCGTCATTTTAGGGCGACTACACTGTGAGTCGCTCAGGTAAAGAGACTAAGATGTTTGAGAATTTAACGGATCGATTATCCAAAACGCTGAAGAATATCAGCGGTAAAGGTCGTTTGACCGAAGACAATATAAAAGACACTTTGCGTGAAGTGCGCATGGCGCTGCTTGAAGCCGACGTCGCTCTTCCGGTTGTACGTGATTTTGTCAAACGCGTAAAAGAAGGCGCCGTGGGCGTAGAGGTTTCTAAGTCTCTAACCCCTGGCCAAGAGTTCATTAAGATTGTTCAATCAGAACTTGAAGCCGTAATGGGTGAATCCAATGAGGCACTGAACCTTGCTGCACAGCCGCCAGCTGTGATCCTAATGGCAGGCTTGCAAGGTGCCGGTAAAACCACCTCGGTTGGTAAGCTTTCTAAGCTGTTAAAAGAGAGAGACAAGAAAAAAGTCTTAGTTGTCTCTGCGGACGTGTATCGCCCAGCGGCGATCAAACAGCTAGAAACGCTGGCTTCAGACATTGGTGTCGATTTCTTCCCATCTTCGCCTGATCAAAAGCCGATTGATATTGCCAATGCTGCGATAGACCATGCGAAGAAGAAATTCTATGACGTTCTTCTTGTCGATACTGCAGGTCGCTTAGCGATCGATGAGCAGATGATGGGTGAGATCCAAGAGCTTCACTCTGCAATTGATCCTGTTGAAACTCTGTTTGTTGTCGATGCAATGACTGGTCAGGATGCCGCAAACACAGCGAAAGCGTTTGGCGATGCGTTACCACTGACGGGTGTGATCCTAACCAAGGTCGATGGTGATGCGCGTGGTGGTGCGGCACTTTCGGTTCGTCACATCACAGGTAAACCAATTAAATTCTTGGGTGTCGGTGAGAAAACCGATGCACTAGAACCATTTCACCCTGATCGTGTTGCTTCACGTATTCTTGGTATGGGTGACGTACTGTCGCTTATCGAAGATCTACAACGTAATGTTGATACTGAGAAAGCAGAGAAACTGGCGAAGAAGTTTAAAGAGAAGAAAGGCTTCGATCTTGAAGACTTCCGTGAACAGCTTGGTCAGATGCAGAACATGGGCGGCATGATGGGCATGATGGATAAGCTGCCAGGCATGAGCAATTTGCCAGACAACGTCAAAGATAAAGTCGATGACAAGATGTTTAAGCAAATGGAAGCCATCATCAATTCCATGACCATGAAAGAACGCCAACGTCCTGAATTGATTAAAGGCTCGCGTAAGAAACGTATTGCTGCGGGTTCTGGTACTCAGGTTCAGGATGTTAACCGCCTGCTCAAGCAATTCACTCAGATGCAGAAGATGATGAAGAAAATGCAGAAGGGTGGAATGAAAGGCATGATGCGCAACATGCAAGGCATGATGGGTGGCATGGGCGGTATGGGCGGAGGCGGTGGCTTCAACCCATTTGGGCGTTAAAATTCCCCTGCGATAAAAATTTCAAGGTGTTAGCTAGGTCACAAACTTAGATCTCGTTTTATGTTGGTGAAAAAGTAGCTAAATACCTTGCATTGCTCCGGAATAAGAGTAAAATTCCGGAGCTTTATTTTGGCACGAGACCCCAAACTGTTTTTCATTAAGCGGTTCCTGGGGTTAATTTTATTTTTGAGAAAGCAAAGAGGACGACATGGTAACCATTCGTTTGGCACGTCACGGCGCTAAGAAGCGTCCATTTTATCAAATCGTAGTAGCGGACAGCCGCAATGCTGCAACTGGCCGTTTCATCGAGAAAGTTGGTTTCTTCAACCCAACGGCTAAAGGTCAAGAAGAAGGTCTACGTCTAGACCTAGATCGCGTTAACCACTGGGTTGGTCAAGGCGCATCTCTATCTGACCGCGTAGCTAAGCTAGTTAAAGACGCTCAAAAAGCGGCTTAATTCTTAATTTAAGAAGTAGTAATTAGCTTATGTCGATGAAAGGTAATGAAACAATGAGCAGTGAGAAGATTGTTGTAGGTAAGTTTGGTGCTACTTACGGCATTCGTGGCTGGCTTAAAGTTTTTTCCTACACAGACAATACCGAAAGCATATTTGATTACGCACCTTGGTTTATTAACCAGAAAGGTGAGTGGGTTGAGCGAAAAGTAGAAAGCTGGAAGCGCCATAACAAAGGTTTGGTGGTAAAGCTGGAAGGTCTGGACGTGCGCGAAGAAGCGCAATTACTGACTAACTTTGAAATCGCAATTGACCCTGCGGTACTGCCAGAATTGCCAGAAGATGAATTCTACTGGCGTGATTTGATTGGAATGCAGGTTGTAACTGATAAAGGTTATGACTTAGGCACTGTCTCTGACATGCTTGAAACAGGTTCCAACGATGTTTTGGTTGTTAAAGCAAATTTGAAAGATGCTTTTGGGCAAAAGGAACGATTAATTCCGTTCCTTGAAGAGCAAGTGATCAAGTTGATTGATCGTGAAGCTCAACGGATCGAAGTTGACTGGGATCCTGGATTCTAAACTCCAAATTATCAGAGCGAGATAAACATGTGGGTTGGCGTAATTAGCCTATTTCCTGAAATGTTCCGTTCTGTTACTGGTTTTGGAGTAACAGGTCAGGCGGTTAAGAAAGGTCTCTTGTCGATTGAGACTTGGAATCCTCGTGATTTCACTCACGACAAGCATCGAACTGTCGATGACAGACCTTACGGTGGTGGCCCGGGTATGCTTATGATGGTTCAGCCTTTGCGCGATGCTATCCATACCGCTAAACAAGCCTCACCGGGTAAGACGAAAGTTATTTACCTATCACCTCAAGGTCGTAAACTCGATCAGCAAGGGGTGGAAGAGCTGGCAACAAATGAGAATTTACTTCTGATTTGCGGCCGCTACGAAGGGGTAGATGAGCGTATCATCCAATCTGAGGTTGACGAAGAATGGTCAATCGGAGATTTCGTGATGACGGGTGGAGAGATTCCAGCCATGACGCTAATCGACTCGGTATCTCGGTTTATACCGGGAGTGCTGGGAGATTTTGCGTCAGCAGAAGAAGATTCTTTTGCCAATGGTTTATTGGACTGTCCGCACTATACGCGTCCGGAAGTGTTAGATGGAGAAGAGGTACCGACGGTACTGAAATCCGGTAACCATAAGGATATTCGTCGCTGGCGACTCAAGCAGTCGTTAGGCCGTACCTGGATAAGAAGACCAGAGCTCCTGGAAAACCTAGCTCTGACTGACGAACAGGAATTATTACTCGCTGAGTTCATTAAAGAACATAACGCGAAGTAACCTATTAAATTTAGTATCAGTTTATTCTAGGAATATTGAAAATGAGTAACATCATCAAGGCTCTTGAAGAAGAGCAAATGAAAAAAGACCTACCTAACTTTGCACCTGGTGACACAGTTGTTGTTCAAGTTAAGGTAAAAGAAGGTGACCGTGAGCGTCTACAGGCTTTTGAAGGCGTTGTAATCGGTGTTCGTAACCGTGGTCTACATTCTGCATTCACTGTACGTAAGATTTCTAACGGTGAAGGTGTAGAGCGTACGTTCCAAACTCACTCTCCAATGGTTGATAGCATTGAAGTTAAACGCCGCGGTGCAGTACGTCGTGCCAAACTGTACTACCTACGTGAGCGTTCTGGTAAGTCAGCTCGTATTAAAGAGAAGCTTGCTAAGAAGTAATGCTATAACTAGCGTTCTCATAGTATTAGCGGAGGCCTTAGGCCTCCGCTTTTTTATTCGCTGCTTATAACTTCCTTTCTGCCGTTGCTATCGGCGCTTGTTTTATAGCCAAACTCTAGACAGAAAGATATCTACGTCCTGAGCTAAAAGTAGCTTTATAAAACAACCTGAGCGTTACATTAGATAATAAAAGAGCCGATGTTCTCACATCAGCCCTCTATGCCTGAGTAAATGACACGCCTCAGTTAATATTGCTCCTCAGACCATCCATCAGAATCGGACATATCCGGTGCGCCTGGAATACTGTTCTCTTCATCGGCCCATTCACCAAAGTCGATCATTTGGCATTGTTTACTGCAGAATGGACGGTAAGGGCTTTGTTCTCCCCACTCGACGTCTGTACCGCATTTTGGGCAAGGTACGATGGTAATTTTGGACATGAGATTATCTCTGAAAATGTTGAACTCTGGTCGAGTATAGCGCTATCTCAGTTAGCTACATACTGCCAGACGGAATTGAATGTTATCAACGGAAGCTTGTCCTGAAGCAAAGTTGATGAATTTAATCGCAAAACGGTTTTTATGGCCGGAAATCATAGGGAACACACCGTATTGCATTGGAATTTCGAGGCGTAGAATATTGGCATCCTCTGCATCACTTTGGTAGAAACCAGCGGCGGCTTCTTGTGGTTGGAAGTGGCCTGTTTCACGAGTTAGGCGCAACCAAAGTTTGAGTGCGTCTGTCAGGGGCTGAAGTGTATCCAACCAGAGGTTGGTGTCTTTGGTTTTCTGCTCTACAGGTAAGTGCAGCCAATGGTGCAGAGCTGGTAAGTCAAAGCAGCATGATCCGCCGGGTAAGTTGAATCTTTGGCGTATAGCACTGAGAAAACGATCTTCTTTAAGGCTTTGACCAAAACGTTCTGCCGCCATCAACTTGCTATGCACATTATCGACTTCAGCTAGGATGTTACTTAGCATGTCCTGATCGACCCCTTCGACATCAAGCCATGAGCGATAGGTTAAGCGCTGTTTTTCAATGTCTTTAGCCAGTTCACTTTTTAACTGTATTTGTTCGAAGATTTCTAATAGATCAAACAAGGAACGAAAGAACAACAAGTGCTGCATGTCATCACTAAATTGAGAAGAAACACTTAACTGATTCAGCAGAGCTTCAACGCGTAAATATATGCGAGTTTTCTCATTTAATGGATGTTCAAAAAAGTGCGTTGTCATTACATGCGGCCTTAGATTCTTCTTCCTTTATTCTCACCGATTTTCCCTACATATTTCTAGGTACTTTTGATGTAATTCTGTGATTTGAGGCAAAAGTTCTTGGTTTGTTGCATTATTTTTAATCACATCGTCTGCGATCGCCAGTCGTTGTGTACGACTAGCTTGCGCAGCTAAGATTGACTCCACTTGCTCCAGTGGAACACCGTCTCTTTCCACTGTTCTCTGCATTTGGGTTTGTTTGTCTACATCAACTACCAAGACTCTATCTGCCAAGCTTTGCAGGTTATTTTCGACCATTAACGGAATCACCAACAAACCATAGGGTGATGTAACCTTAGCGATATCAGCCTGCATTTTTTCGCGAATCATGGGGTGAAGCAATCCATTGACCCAAGCTTTTTCCTCTGCATTAGCAAAGATGACTTCTCTAAGCTTAGCTCGGTTTAATGTTCCGTCATGTAATAAGATATCTGAACCCCAACGCTCCTCAATGGCTTTTAAGCCTTCACTTCCGGGTTCAACCACTTCCCTAGCCACGACATCAGCGTCAACAATCTCAATGCCAAATTGGCTTTGAAAAAGGTTGGCTACGGTGGTTTTTCCACTGGCAATGCCGCCAGTCAATCCGACAACAAAAGGCATATCAGATCCCCAAGATTTGTGTGAAGTACCAATTTATGATGTTCTCTCCCCACATGGCACTGACCCATCCCGCAATAGCGAGATAAGGGCCGAATGGAAAGGCTTTATCTATACCTTGCTTTTGTAGTCGCAGTTGAATAATGCCAAAGACTAGGCCTACTAATGAGGAAAGTAACACGATAACAGGCAAGTACTGCCAACCTAACCAAGCGCCTAGTGCGGCAAGAAGTTTGAAATCTCCATAGCCCATGCCTTCTTTACCAGTGAGTAACTTGAAGCCCCAGTAGACAGACCATAAACATAAATAACCAGCCATAGCCCCAATAACAGAATCTTGCAGGGAGACCGGGCTGAAGTCTAATAAGGCAAGAGCAATACCCGACCAAATGAGCGGAAAGGTAAGCTGGTCTGGCAGCAGCATGGTATCAAAATCAATGAATGTTGCCGCAATCAGGACGAAGGTAAAAAACAGTAGGGCGATGGCAAAAGCGCTCAGTTCAAACTGATAAGCAATAGCAAAGCTCATTGCACCTGACAGCAACTCAACCAACGGATAGCGAGGGCTAATTTTTGCCTGACAGGTACGACATTTACCACGCAAAAGCAGCCAGCTAACTACCGGGATATTGTCGAGATTACGGATTTGCGTTTTACAGCTTGGGCAGGTGGAGCGAGGAATACTGAGGTTATAGGTGCCTTGTGGAGGCTCGATACCGTATTCTGGGAAGCTTTCAGCACACTCGTGTCGCCACTCTAGCTCCATCATTTGTGGTAAACGGTGGATCACTACGTTGAGAAAACTGCCAATGATCAGGCCAAAAATAGTGGCAAGTGTGGGAAACAACCACGGGTAATAGTTAAACAGATCCATAAATGATTCAGCTGGTTGTGCACGTCGTATTTGAGTTATGGCGGATATACTATCCCATAATGTTCATTAAGTTAAAGATAGGCAGATACATAGCGATCACCAAACTTCCCACCAACCCGCCAAGTAGCAGGATGAGCATGGGCTCGATAGCTTTGCCCAGATTCTCGATGACAGACTCAACCTCTGCTTCATATTGATTGGCGATTTGGTTGAGCATCTTGTCAAGTTGACCGGACTCTTCCCCTATCATGATCATTTGCAATAGAAGCTCGGGAATGTTGCCTGACCTACGCATTGCCGCATTCAATGTAACTCCAGTGCTTACCTGCTGTGTGACTTGTTCGATGATTCGCTGATAGTGACGGTTATCAGTGGTACGTGCCGCGATATTTAAGCTTGAAATGATGGGTAATCCAGAGTTCAGGCTAATAGCAAGCGTATGACTGAAGCGAGCTAACGAAGCTTTCACTAGCACATTGCCAACAATCGGTAAGTGGGTTTTGATTTCATCAAGCCAAAAGCGAAAGCGACTCGAACAGCGATAACCAAGCGTAATGCTCAGGGCTGCGAGAAGAATGCCTATCGTGAGATGGATGCTGTGATGTTGCGTTGTCTGAGATAAAGCCAGCACTTGCTGAGTGAACCAAGGCAGCTGTGCCCCGTATCCGCCAAACATGCTCTCAAATTCAGGAATAACTTGGGTGAGCATTAAGAATGCGACAATTAACGCCGTCATGACCACTATGCTGGGGTATATAGCGGCACGCAGGACTTTGGCCTTGAGCTGCTCTGACTTTTCTCGATAGCTCGCAATCCGTTCCAGGGATTCGGAAAGGCGACCTGTCTGTTCCCCCACTCGAACAATATCTAAGTAAAGACAATCAAAATATCGAGATGATTGCTTGAGAGACTGTGAAACAGATTGACCAGATTGGAGTTGTTGCTGAATAAGCCACAGGGCGGATTTCATTTCAGCACAATGAGTGTTTTTCGCAATCAGTTTAAGCGATGTAGTAATGTTCAAGCCGGACATTAGCATCGTTGACCATTGACGAGTGAATCGGGTGATGTCACTGGCTTTTATGCGGTGCTTCATTCGCTGATAGCTGGAAGGAGAACGATGATGAATGAGACGTACTTGAACGTTGTGTTCATTAAGTTGGTCAATCACCTGCGCTTCACACATTGCCAACATTTTCCCTCTAACCCGAGCACCTGATGTGTTCATACCTTGCCATTTGTACAGTCTCAATTTGACTTTCATGTAGATTACTAGAATAGCATTCGCTGCAGTTCTGCCTGACTGGTGATACCTTGGGCCAATTTTTCTAAGCCCGAGTGCGGTAATGTTTGCATGCCTTGTTGTATCGCCAAGTCCTCAATCTGGTTAGCTGTGGCGCCGTCGTTAATAGCTTGCGCAATTTCAGGTGTCACTGTGAGTACTTCATAAATACCAGTTCGTCCTGAGTAGCCTTGGTTGCAGTCCTGACAACCTTCAGAAGAAGCCTCATATTGACCTGTCCGGGCTCTCGTGGGGCGCTTGCATTGAGTGCATAGGCATCTGACTAAACGCTGGGCAATGATGAGGCTAAGAGAAGCAGCAAGGTTGAAAGCTTCTATTCCCATATTCTGGAGGCGAAGAATAGCTTCTGCTGCTGAGTTGGTATGGAGTGTTGAAAGGACTAAATGGCCTGTTTGAGCCGCTTTGGTGGCTATCTCGGCAGTTTCTCGATCGCGAATTTCACCCACCATAACCACATCGGGATCCTGACGTAGAAAGGCTCTGAGTGCCTGAGCGAAATCAAAGCCGATTTGAGGTTGAATTTGCACCTGATTGATTCCTGTTAGGTGAATCTCTACGGGGTCCTCTGCCGTCGCGATGTTGATCTCATTCTGATTGATGATGTTAAGTCCACTGTATAAAGACAGAGTCTTACCGCTTCCCGTGGGGCCAGTGATTAGAATTAGTCCCTGAGGCTTGGTTAGCGCCTGACGATAGCTTTCGCTTTGAATGTGATTGTAGCCAAGGCTGCTTAAGTCAAAGCTGGTCATTCTGTTGTCGAGCAATCTAAGGACAATTTTTTCACCCCATATGGTAGGCAGAGTCGATACACGTATGTCGATAGAATCAGTTTGAGTCACATTGAGAGTGATACGACCATCTTGCGGGAGTCTGCGCTCGGCGATGTCCAGCTTAGCGAGGATTTTGAGTCTGGCGGTTAACCTTTGGCATAGGTGCTGAGGAGGTCGCTGCACTTCAACAAGCAAGCCATCACAACGAAACCGGACGCGAAACCATGATTCATGAGGTTCAAAATGGATATCAGAAGCTTGCTTACGTACGGCATCCAGCAGTATCTGCTGGATATAGCGACTGATTGGCGAGCTATCGTGATTGAGATCCTCACTGTCTATTAATTCATGTTCTTCAGCTTCGACTAATTGTTCAAGGTCTAGGACGCTAACCTCTTTGTAGCCTAAAGAGTCACTGGCGCTTTGAGCTCCATATAGGTTGTTTATCGCACGGGCTAAAGTCGGTAACTCGGCCAATACGAGTTTGATTGCTAGGCCAGTTGCAAAACGAAATTCTTGTTCTATCTCGGAAATGGAAGGATCGGCGAGCGCTAGAGTAAGATGTTGTCGCTCTACTTCTAGTGGCAGTGCCGTGTGGCTGCGAATTAAGTCGCCAATGCCGAGCTGCTCGCAACAAGTTCGATAATCGAAGTCATCTAACGACACGATGGGGAGAGCATAGAGCTCACTGATAGCTGCTGTCAGCTGTTTGGATGTCAGGTCACTAATCTCTAGTAGAGCAGAATACGCCTCAATTTGTCGGGTTTCTGTAGCTGATATTGCTTGCAGGGCTTGTTCTTCACTAATTTTATTGGCTTTTTTTAGCAAGAAGGGCAGTTCACTCATGGCTAGTGACTCGGGCACCAGTTTTGGCTGTCTGTACCGCTACAGCTGACAGTCCATGATAGCCCGTTGTTGGAAGCATCAGGAGTCAGACTTACGCTGGCGTTACTCGGCAGTGATCCTTTCGCTCCAGACAATGCGGCTTTGATGATGCTAATAGCTCCGCTTGCCTGAGCTGAAACGTAGAAACCGTTGAAGTTTTGCTGAGAGGGTATGCCGTTACTGCCCGAAGTGCAGCTAGCGGCTGAAGCATTATTTGACAAGCATATCCCCACAGCGGTCTTCATTGAAGAAGTGGCACTTAGCATATCGCTTGCATGGGCACGCATGGTGTAGTTTTGGTAGGCTGGTACGGCAAAAGCAGACAATATGCCGATGATCGCTACAACGATCATTAGTTCTATCAGGGTAAATCCTCTTGATGTATTGACTCTGGATAAAGTCATGTTGCTCTCCAATGCTGTTCGATTTGAGTCGCTGAAGAGTAATTGTTAGAGAAAGATTGAGAATACTTTGGTGAAATGGGGAGTCGAGTAGGTAAGTGGTGATTAGTCAGTATTTCACATGCGAGTTTCACGTGAAGTCGATCTGAGACACTTTATGCTTGGGAGAGGGATTGCTTTCAAAACGAAAAAAGAGAGGCATTGCCTCCCTTTTTCTCTAATTCATTGGACTATTTAAAGCGCATCGACAAGTCCATGGCTTTGACGTGCTTGGTGAGAGCGCCAACAGAAATGTAGTCGACCCCCGTTTCAGCGTATTCACGCAGGGTTTCTAGAGTGACATTACCTGAGTTTTCTAGCGCAGCGCGACCAGCATTGATTCTTACCGCTTCACGCATCATGTCGGTAGTGAAGTTATCAAGCATGATGATGTCAGCACCGGCCTCAATGGCCTCAGTCAGTTCTTCTAAGCTTTCTGTTTCAACTTCAACGGGTTTGCCCGGATTCAACTGCTTAGCGTTCTTAATCGTTTGAGCAATGCCGCCGTTGGCAATAATGTGATTTTCTTTAATTAGATAGGCATCGAAAACACCGATACGGTGATTGAAACCACCGCCACACGCAACGGCGTACTTTAGTGCGCTACGTAGGCCTGGGATGGTTTTACGGGTATCCAGCAGTCGACAGTCTGTGCCTTCGAGATGCTTTGCATACTCTGCAGTAATAGTGGCACAACCTGATAGGGTTTGGATAAAGTTCATCGCATTACGTTCGCCGGTTAGTAACGCGCGTGAAGGACCAGAAAGGTGACAAAGTACCTGATTAGGTTCAACTGCATCGCCATCTTGCACGTGCCATTCAATCTTTACTTCACCACCCAGTTGCTTGAACACCTCATCAGCCCATGCTTGACCACAAAATACGCCGTGTTCACGGGTAATGATGGTGGCTTCGTTGTGAGCATCAGCGGGGATTAGACTTGCGGTGATATCAGCGGCTGGATCTAAAGTACCGCCGAGATCTTCTTTTATGGTTTCGGTAACAGAGCGAGAGATTTCTAGAGGTAAATGCTGCTTCAAATATTCAAGACGTTCTTGGCTATTGTGGGTTTCTTTCATTGCAAATCTAATAGGCAGTTGAACATAAGGTGCGCATGATACGATGACTGCGAGGGAAATTCAGCCATTATTCTGGTATTTCACCATTGAAAGTCTAAAATCAAGAGCTTAGTAAGCAAAAGGAGACAAACATGATTGATGAAAGCGGTTGGTATCAAGGTGCCAGACATGTTCCGTCTCCCTTTTTTGATCAACGAACCGATGTAACGGATATCTCCTTGCTGGTGGTACATAACATCAGCTTGCCACCAGGCCAATTCGGCGGGCCTTACATTGAGCAGTTTTTTACGGGGCAACTGAACGCTGAAGAGCATCCGTTTTTTAAGGTTATTCATCAGATGGGCGTCTCTGCGCATTGTCTGATAAGGCGTAATGGTGAAGTGGTGCAGTTTGTGCCGTTTACAGCAAGAGCGTGGCATGCGGGGGTATCAAGTTTTGCGGGGCGAGAAAAGTGCAACGACTACTCAATTGGTATTGAATTGGAAGGTTGTGATTACATCGCGTATACCGATGAGCAATATCAAGCCCTCAGTGAACTGACCCAATCGATACAACGTCAGTATCCTAAAATCACCTTACCCAGAATCACAGGTCATCAATATATTGCCCCATTGCGCAAAACTGATCCGGGTTTGGTGTTTGATTGGGTGAGGTATCGAAACGCGCTACGTTCTTAGCAATAATAACGAACTTCGTCCTTCGGGAACGAGCTGCAGGAAAACTGGAGTTGAGCCCTCAATCGAAGTGGGCAAGTTTAGTTTATCCAGTTATCCGAAGAGCGAAGTCCGTTCCCGCCTCCCGCTTTTATAGCGTTTCCTGATATTCCACTAAAACTTGTTCAATCCAAGTCGCAATGCGCTCGTCGCTTAACTCATACTGAGAATCTTCGTCTAGAGCGAGGCCGACAAATTGGCTGCCATCTTCCGTCAGCGCCTTTGATGCTTCAAACTCGTAGCTTTCATCGTTTGGCCAGTAGCCAATCAGGTTAGCGCCTGTCTTCTTCAGTTCGTCGTGCAACATGCCCATTGCATCCAGATACCATTCGCCATAGCCTTCTTGATCGCCTAAGCCGAACAATGCGACGGTCTTGCCATTTAGTGATACGTCATCGATTTGATCCCATATCTCATTCCAGTCTTCTTGAATTTCGCCGAAATCCCAAGTTGAAATGCCTAAAATCAGAAAGTCATAATCAGCCATCTCTGCCAGAGGCGTTTCTTTGACATTGCGAATATCCACCAGTTCTTCACCTATGATGGCACGCATTTTCTCCGCTGCCATTTCTGTGTAGCAAGTCGTAGAACCGTAAAACAGACCAATTTTCATCACTTTCTTTTTCATTATTTTGAATCAATAGCGAATTCTAAACACAAAATGGCGAGCTTTGCAGCGAATATCCATATCGAATGGCAATTTTTATGGCTTTATTGCTGCATGGCACTTACATTGAGCGCATATCATAAAGTTGAGGATTACTGTGTCAGAAGTGATGTCGCCCGATCAGGGGATGGTGGAGCAGTTTCTGGATGCGATGTGGTTGGAGCGAGGGTTGTCGGAAAATACGCTGGCATCTTATCGCAATGATCTATCCAAACTACTTCAGTGGATGACTGAAAATAACTACAGGCTCGATTTTATTAGCCTGTCTGGTTTACAGGACTACCAAAGTTGGTTAATGGATCAGGGGTACAAGCAGACCTCACGAGCCCGTATGCTGTCTGCAATTCGTCGCTTATTTCAGTATCTGCATCGAGAAAAAGTGCGAGCGGATGATCCTAGTGCTTTATTGGTCAGCCCTAAGTTACCTAAGAGGCTACCCAAAGACCTGAGCGAAGAGCAGGTTGAAGCGCTGCTGAATGCGCCGGATCCAAACGATGCGATGGAACTGCGTGATAAAGCCATGTTGGAATTACTCTATGCGACAGGCTTGCGTGTGACCGAATTGGTTAGCTTGACGATGGAAAACGTCAGCCTTCGTCAGGGCGTTGTCCGTGTCACAGGTAAAGGCGGCAAAGAGCGTTTGGTGCCAATGGGTGAAAATGCGGTTGATTGGATTGAAACTTTTATCCAGCAAGGCAGGTCTGAGTTACTTGGGGAAACTACATCCGATGTCGTCTTTCCGAGTAAAAGAGCGCGCCAGATGACGCGTCAGACATTCTGGTACCGTATAAAGCACTATGCGGTTTTGGCTGGTATCGATACCGAAATGTTGTCGCCTCACGTATTGCGCCATGCTTTTGCGACGCACTTACTCAACTACGGCGCCGACCTGCGCGTAGTGCAGATGTTACTCGGGCACAGCGACTTGTCGACGACACAAATTTATACTCATGTAGCGACAGAACGGCTAAAACAGCTACACAGTGAACATCATCCAAGAGCATAAGGGATTATCTCTTATCATATTAAAAATAAGGTGAATTGAATGAGCGTACTACGCCGAATGACTCTACTTACGTTACCACTGCTTGTGGCAGCACAGGCAGTATCTGCAGCGGAAGTAAAATTTGATAAAGCTCAGCTTGAAGAGCGTTTTGGTAAGCTAGGGCTAGAAGTGAAACAAGTCGTTCCTGCAGAGGTCGATGGTTTAGTGGAAGTGCAGACTAGTGGCGGAATTCTTTTCGCTTCGCCAGACGGTGAGTACTTTTTAGCGGGCACACTTTATAAGCTTGATGGTAATGGTCAGTATGAAGATGTGTTGGCGAAACGTCAGGCACCGATCAATGCGGCTAAAATTGAAACCTTCAAAGACAGCATGATCGAGTTTAAGGCCAAAGACGAGAAATACGTTATCACTGTCTTCACGGATATTACTTGTGGTTACTGTGTTCGTCTTCATAGCCAAATGAAAGACTACAACGACTTGGGTATTACTATTCGTTACATGGCTTACCCACGTCAGGGCGCAACGGGTTCTGTTGCGGATCAAATGGCAACGATTTGGGGTTCGGATGATCCGCAAGCTGCTATGCATAACGGCAAGGTAAAACGTGAATTCCCTGAGAAGAGCAAAGATTTCGCCAAGTATCAGGAAATCATCAAAGAGCATTACGCGCTTGGACGTGAGTTAGGTATCAGCGGTACGCCAGCGATTTTCCTACCAAACGGTGAAATGGTTGGTGGCTACTTACCACCAGAGCAGATGCTGCAACGCCTACAACAAACACAAAAATCGTAACTCAACCTCCAGACTTACGTTTTGAGCGCCTGAGAAGCGACCCTGTGGTGAGAATCCTATGTCATGAATTAGGTTGATATAAGATTCTCATCTGTTAACTTGTTCGCTATTCAGGCGTCCTGCCCAAGAACAAGGCTCAATCCAATCTATGATAGAAATCCAACGCCGGCCTGAGGTTGATCTCAGTCTGCTATCCACCGACATTGCTCCACTTCTTAAGCGTATTTATATCTCACGTGGTATCACCAGTGCTCAGCAGTTAGAAACGACGGCTCGTGCCTTGCATTCTTATCAAAAACTGCACGGGATTGACGCCGCGGTCGAGCTGCTATTTGAAGCTATTCAGGGTAATAAACGCATTATCGTTGTCGGAGATTTTGACGCCGATGGGGCAACCAGTTCGGCCTTGTCTGTGATTGCATTACGCATGCTAGGCTCCAATAACGTCGATTATTTGGTGCCGAATCGTTTTGAAGATGGTTATGGTCTTAGCCCTGAAGTCGTTGATCAGGCAATTGAGATTGGCGCTGAAGTGATCATGACGGTCGATAACGGCGTTTCTTCAATTGATGGTGTGCGATACGCCAAAGAGCAGGGGCTTAAAGTATTAGTTACTGACCACCACCTACCGGGCCATGAGCTACCCAACGTCGATGCGATGGTCAACCCAAATCTCGAAGAGTGTGCTTTTCCTTCGAAAGCGTTGGCTGGCGTGGGAGTAGCGTTTTATCTCATGATGGCGTTGTGTGTTCATATGAGAAAGCACGGATGGTTTGCCGAGCAGGGCATGGCTGAACCAAAACTGATGGAGCTAATTGATTTGGTTGCTTTGGGTACTGTTGCTGACGTTGTGCCACTAGATGAAAACAATCGCATTCTGGTTCACCAAGGCCTGCAGCGTATTCGTGCCGGCAAAGCACGACCTGGCATTCAAGCATTGATTGAAGTCGCAAAGCGAGATGCGCGTCGATTGGTTGCTGCCGATTTCGGTTTTGCACTAGGTCCGCGTATCAACGCAGCTGGTCGCTTAGATGATATGTCGTTTGGTGTTGAGCTTTTGATGGCCAACAACATTCATGCTGCACGTCGTATGGCGAGTGAGCTGGATGGTCTGAACCAAACGCGTAAAGAAATTGAAGAAGGTATGAAGCAGGAAGCAATGGCTTTTTGTGAGCGCCTTCAGTTTGGTGACAAGGATATGCCTCATGGACTGGTGCTTTTTCAGCGTGACTGGCACCAAGGTGTGATTGGCATTTTAGCATCTCGAATCAAAGAGAAGTTTCATCGTCCTGTGATTGCCTTCGCGGATGGTGGTGAAGGGAGCATTAAGGGCTCATGCCGTTCGATTCCAGGCCTGCATATGCGTGACACTCTCGATCGTATTGATACTCAAAATCCTGGCCTGATCCTCAAGTTTGGTGGTCACGCCATGGCGGCTGGCCTGACGATCATGGAAAAAGACTTCGAACGATTTGCTCAGTTGTTTGATGAGGCTGTGAAACAAGAGTTGGACGACGCCGCACTCAAAGGTGTGATTTTGTCTGACGGTGAATTGAAGCCAGAAGAGTTTTCAATGCACATTGCAGAGATGCTTCGTGCTGGTGGACCATGGGGGCAAGCTTTCCCTGAACCTCTGTTCGACGGTGAATTTAAAGTGCTTCATCAGAAATTGGTTGGCGAGAAGCACCTGAAGCTGATGCTGGAGCCTTTACATAAAGGTCACCCGACCAACATCATGATTGATGGGATTGCTTTCAATGTCGATCTGCGTCGCTGGCCAGATGCGTCAGTGAAAACCGTACGTTTGGCTTACAAGCTTGATATCAACGAGTTTCGAGGTAATCAGTCGCTGCAATTGATGATTGACCATATTGAAGCGAAATAAAGGCCTGGGCAGCGCTCTTTGAATAACGGGAGCGCTTTTCTGCTGGAAACGGGAACAGGTTCGTCTTATCGAATGAGAGTTGAGAACGAATTACGCCCTAATGCATTCAGATTTTGAAGGGAAGATAAGGCTTTGTCCTTTGAGAGTAAGGTGTCGTAGATTTATCGGAAGTGGTTGACGGCACTTTTCACTAAAGGGATAAAATAATCCCGCATCCCGCATCCCGCATCCCGCATCCCGCATCCCGCATCCCGCATCCCGCATCCCGCATCCCGCATCCCGCATCCCGCAACTTCCCATCTTTTCACGACATATTCCGTTCATATTTTTTTAAAACTGACCAATTAAAGTGTGATTGCTAGCACGATTTATTCCCATCTGTTTATATTTTGTAATTGGTCAGACCAATTTGATTGCTGTTTTAATCAGCTAATGTTATCAAAGTGTTGATGCATGGCTTGTTCTATGATGTGGGTCAATTTTTGACTGGAACTTGCGTTTTAATTATGTTAATTTCGTCGCCAACTTAAAATTGGTAATACCAATTGACTGCAAAGAGTAGAAGAACAACAACTATGGCTTATCAAAGGATTCGTCAGCCAAAACTCTCTGATGTAATTGAACAAGAGTTAGAACGGCTGATTGTGGAAGGAACATTGTCTCCGGGGCAGCAGTTGCCACCAGAGCGCGAACTGGCAAAGCAGTTTGATGTGTCTCGTCCTTCAATCCGTGAAGCAATTCAACGCCTCGAAGCTAAACGTCTTCTTACTCGTCGCCAGGGTGGTGGCACATTTGTTAGCGAGAATATCTGGACGAGTTTTTCAGATCCTCTGCTAAATTTATTGTCTAGCCATTCGGAAACACAGCTGGATTTACTGGAAACGCGCCATGCGATGGAAGGTATCTCTGCTTATTTTGCAGCAGTTCGTGGCACCGATGAGGACTTTGCCCGTATTCAGGCTTGCCTGAAAAACATCAGCGAAGAGCAAACGAAGAAAAACGTCGAAGCGGAAGCGGCTGCAGTCATGCAGTTTTTGATCGCTTTGACTGAAGCGGCGCACAACGTTGTCCTGCTTCATATTGTTCGCAGTTTGGCCCCTTTGCTGGAGCAAAACGTCCTTCAGAATCTTAAGCTCTTACACCGCCGCGATGAAGTGGTGGAAAAAGTAAGTAAACACCGAGCTAATATCGTTGATGCGATCGTTTCTGGTCAGCCAGAAAAGGCGCGTGAAATGTCGCACTCACACTTAGCTTATATTGAAGAAACATTGTTGGATTTGAGTCGTGAAGAGTCTCGCCGTGAGCGATCTTTGCGTCGAATTCAGCAGGGTAACGACTCGTAAGAGCGTTACTTAAATAAGTAGATCCAACCAACAGAAGGATAGATCGCCATGTCTGATATGAAGCATGACGTAGACGCACTGGAAACTCAAGAATGGCTACAAGCCCTTGAGTCAGTTGTACGTGAAGAAGGTGTAGAGCGTGCTCAGTTCCTACTAGAGCAAGTTCTGGACAAAGCACGTCTAGACGGTGTTGACATGCCAACTGGAATCACAACCAACTACATCAACACGATTCCTGCAGATCAAGAACCAGCTTACCCAGGTGACACAACACTTGAGCGCCGTATTCGTTCCATCATCCGCTGGAACGCAATCATGATCGTTCTACGTGCATCTAAGAAAGACCTAGAGCTAGGCGGCCACATGGCGTCTTTCCAGTCTTCTGCTGCATTCTACGAAGTATGTTTCAACCACTTCTTCCGCGCTCCAAACGAGACGGACGGTGGCGATCTAGTGTACTACCAAGGTCACATCTCACCAGGTATCTACTCTCGTGCATTCGTTGAAGGTCGTCTAACTGAAGAGCAGCTAGATAACTTCCGTCAAGAAGTAGATGGTAAAGGTATTCCATCATACCCGCACCCTAAACTGATGCCTGAGTTCTGGCAGTTCCCAACAGTATCTATGGGTCTAGGCCCAATCTCTGCGATCTACCAAGCGCGTTTCCTTAAGTACCTTGACGGTCGTGGTCTGAAAGATACGACAGCTCAACGTGTATACGCGTTCCTAGGTGACGGTGAGATGGATGAGCCAGAATCACGTGGTTCACTATCTTTCGCTGCGCGTGAGAAACTAGACAACCTATGTTTCCTAGTTAACTGTAACCTACAGCGTCTAGACGGCCCTGTAATGGGTAACGGTAGCATCATCCAAGAGCTAGAAGGCCTATTCAAAGGTGCTGGCTGGAACGTTGTTAAAGTCATCTGGGGTAGCAACTGGGATGCACTACTTGCTAAAGATACGTCTGGCAAGCTTCTACAGCTAATGAACGAAACTGTAGATGGTGACTACCAAACATTTAAATCTAAAGATGGCGCATACGTACGTGAGCACTTCTTTGGTAAATACCCAGAGACAGCTGCACTAGTTGCAGACATGACAGACGACGAAATCTTCGCACTTAAGCGTGGTGGTCACGAGTCTTCTAAACTGTACGCAGCATACAAAAACGCGGCAGAGACTAAAGGTCGTCCAACAGTAATCCTAGCGAAGACTGTTAAAGGCTACGGCATGGGTGAAGCGGCTGAAGGTAAGAACATCGCGCACCAAGTTAAGAAGATGGACATGACTCACGTATTACACCTACGTGATCGTCTAGGTCTTCAAGACATCCTAACTGACGAAGCGGTTAAAGAACTTCCGTACCTGAAACTTGAAGAAGGTTCTGCGGAATACGAATACCTACACGCTCGTCGTAAAGAGCTAAAAGGTTACACGCCACAGCGTCTGCCTAACTTTACTCAAGAATTTAAAGTACCTGAGCTAGAAGAATTCGCGCCGCTACTAAGCGAGCAGAAGCGTGATATCTCTACAACTATGGCTTATGTACGTACGCTTAACATCCTGCTTAAGAACAAGAACATTGGTAAGAACATCGTTCCTATCATCTGTGACGAAGCTCGTACGTTTGGTATGGAAGGCCTATTCCGTCAGATCGGTATCTACAACCCGCACGGTCAGGAATACACGCCAGAAGATAAAGGCATCGTTTCTTACTACAAAGAAGCGACATCTGGTCAGGTTCTACAAGAAGGTATCAACGAGCTAGGCTCAATGGCTTCTTGGGTTGCTGCTGCGACATCTTACAGCACCAACGATCTGCCAATGATTCCATTCTACATCTACTACTCAATGTTTGGTTTCCAACGTGTAGGCGATATGGCATGGATGGCGGGTGACCAACAAGCTCGTGGCTTCCTACTAGGTGCTACTGCTGGTCGTACAACGCTAAACGGTGAAGGTCTACAGCACGAAGACGGTCACTCACACATCATGGCGAACACAGTTCCTAACTGTATCTCTTACGACCCAACATTCGCGTACGAAGTTGCGGTAATTATGCAAGACGGTATCCGTCGCATGTACGGTGAGAACCAAGAGAACGTGTTCTACTACCTAACGGTAATGAACGAAAACTACGCAATGCCAGCAATGCCAGAAGGCGCTGAAGAAGGCATCCGTAAGGGTATCTACAAGCTTGAGTCTTACGCAGGTGACAAGTCTAAAGTTCAGCTAATGGGCTCTGGTACTATCATGAACGAAGTACGTAAAGCAGCGACTATCCTAAGCGAAGAGTACGGCATCGCGTCTGACGTGTTCTCTGTAACGTCATTCAACGAACTGACTCGCGACGGCCAAGCGGTAGAGCGTGACAACATGCTACACCCAGAAGCTGACGCAAAAGTGCCTTACATCGCAGAAGTGATGGGCAGCGAGCCAGCAATCGCAGCGACTGACTACATGAAGAACTACGCAGAACAAGTTCGTGCGTTCATGCCTTCTGAGTCTTACAAAGTACTGGGTACTGATGGCTTTGGTCGTTCAGACAGCCGCGAGAACCTACGTCGTCACTTCGAAGTGAACGCAGGTTACGTTGTTGTAGCAGCGCTAAGTGAACTGGCTAAGCGTGGTGATGTTGAGAAGTCAGTAGTCGTTGAAGCGATTGCTAAATTTGACATCGACACTGAAAAAACTAACCCGCTATACGCTTAATTGAGAAGGTAAATAAGAAATGGCAATCGAAATTAATGTACCAGACATCGGTGCGGATGAGGTTGAAGTTACTGAAATTCTTGTAAGCGTTGGCGACAAGGTTGAAGAAGAGCAGTCTCTGATCACAGTTGAAGGCGATAAAGCTTCTATGGAAGTTCCTGCATCTCAAGCGGGTATCGTTAAAGAAATCAAAGTTGCTGAAGGCGACTCAGTTTCTACTGGTTCTCTAATCATGATTTTCGAAGCCGAGGGTGCAGCTGACGCTGCACCTGCTACGGCAGAGGCTGCACCAGCAGCGGCTCCAGCTCCAGCAGCTGCGGCCCCTTCTGTTGCAAGTGAACTGAAAGAAGTTCACGTACCAGACATCGGTGGCGATGAAGTTGAAGTCACTGAAATCATGGTTGCAGTTGGCGACAGCATCGAAGAAGAGCAATCTCTAATCACTGTAGAAGGCGATAAAGCATCTATGGAAGTACCTGCACCATTTGCTGGTACGCTGAAAGAGATCAAAATTGCAGCAGGCGATAAAGTATCGACTGGCTCACTTATCATGGTATTCGAAACAGCAGGCTCTGGCGCTTCAGCGGCACCTGTTGCAGCAGAAGCTCCAGTAGCAGCGGCTCCAGCGGCGTCTGCAGCGAAAGAAGTGAACGTTCCAGATATCGGTGGCGACGAAGTTGAAGTGACTGAAATCATGGTTGCAGTTGGCGATACAGTGGAAGAAGAGCAATCTCTAATTACTGTTGAAGGCGACAAAGCTTCAATGGAAGTACCAGCACCATTTGCGGGCACGGTTAAAGAAATCAAGATTGCAGCTGGCGACAAAGTGTCTACTGGCTCTCTAATCATGGTCTTCGAAGTGGCGGGTGCAGCACCTGCTCCTGCAGCGGCTCCAGCTCAAGCGGCGGCACCTGCAGCAGCTCCTAAAGCAGAAGCACCAGCAGCGGCAGCTCCAGCAACGACTGGCGATTTCCAAGAGAACAACGAGTACGCACACGCGTCTCCAGTTGTTCGTCGTTTAGCGCGTGAGTTTGGCGTTAACCTGTCTAAAGTTAAAGGTTCTGGCCGTAAGAGCCGCATCCTGAAAGAAGATGTTCAAGCCTACGTGAAAGACGCACTTAAGCGTCTTGAGTCTGGCGCAGGTGCAGCAGCAGCATCTGGTAAAGGCGATGGCGCAGCGCTTGGTCTACTACCATGGCCGAAAGTTGATTTCAGCAAGTTCGGTGAAACTGAAGTTCAGAAGCTTTCTAAGATCAAGAAGATCTCGGGTGCAAACCTACACCGTAACTGGGTGATGATCCCTCACGTTACACAGTGGGACAACGCTGATATCACTGAGCTAGAAGCGTTCCGTAAAGAGCAGAACGCTATCGAAGCGAAGAAAGACACGGGCATGAAGATCACACCACTTGTGTTCATCATGAAAGCTGCTGCTAAAGCGCTTGAAGCGTTCCCAGCGTTCAACTCTTCTCTGTCTGAAGATGGCGAAAGCATCATTCTGAAGAAATACGTGAACATCGGTATCGCAGTAGATACGCCAAACGGTCTAGTTGTTCCTGTCTTTAAAGACGTGAACAAGAAAGGCATCTACGAGCTATCTGAAGAGCTAATGGCTGTTTCTAAGAAAGCACGTGCAGGTAAGCTAACTGCGGCTGACATGCAAGGTGGCTGTTTCACTATCTCAAGCCTAGGTGGTATCGGCGGTACTGCGTTCACACCAATCGTAAACGCACCAGAAGTCGGCATCCTTGGCGTGTCTAAGTCTGAAATGAAACCTGTATGGAACGGTAAAGAATTCGAACCTCGCCTACAGCTTCCACTATCTCTATCATACGACCACCGTGTGATCGATGGTGCTGAAGGTGCGCGCTTCATTACCTTCCTAAACGGTGCACTATCAGACATCCGTCGTCTGGTTCTTTAATTGAACTGAGATGATTGAGAGGCGGCCTTTTTAGCCGCCTCTGTTAATAGAAACATCTGACAATTGGGTGAAGGAGAACGTTTTCCTTACTTAATTGTTGGCTAGCTCACAGGCTAAATGGAATTGCTTTTCACACCATTAACATCTCTGTAAACTGTTGGCGGTCTGAAAATAACTGTTTAAAACCAACCACTCTTAAACAAAAGAATCAATACCCACTCAGCCTGTTAGGGATAATGACTACAAGAGGTCAAAATGAGCAAAGAAATTAAAGCCCAAGTTGTTGTACTTGGTTCTGGTCCTGCTGGTTACTCCGCTGCCTTCCGTTGTGCAGACTTAGGTCTTGAAACTGTACTAATCGAGCGCTACAGCACTCTTGGCGGTGTATGTCTAAACGTGGGTTGTATCCCATCTAAAGCGCTTCTTCACGTATCTAAAGTAATTGAAGAAGCAAAAGCTATGGCAGATCACGGCGTTGTGTTCGGTGAGCCGCAAACTGACATCAGCAAAATTCGTATCTGGAAAGAGAAAGTTGTTAATCAACTGACTGGCGGTCTTAGCGGTATGGCTAAGATGCGTAATGTGACGGTTGTTAACGGTTACGGCAAATTTACTGGCCCTAACTCTATCCTTGTTGAAGGCGAAGGTGAGACAACAACAGTAAACTTCGATAACGCTATCGTTGCTGCGGGTTCTCGTCCTATTAAACTGCCATTCATTCCACATGAAGACCCACGTATTTGGGACTCTACTGATGCTCTAGAGCTGAAAGAAGTACCTGGAAAACTACTAATCATGGGCGGTGGTATCATCGGTCTAGAAATGGGGACAGTTTACCAGTCACTAGGTTCTAAAGTTGACGTCGTTGAGATGTTCGATCAGGTTATCCCTGCGGCAGATAAAGATATCGTTAAAGTTTACACTAAGCGTGTGAAGAACAAGTTCAACCTAATGCTAGAAACGAAAGTGACAGCAGTGGAAGCGAAAGAAGACGGTATCTACGTGTCAATGGAAGGCAAGAAAGCACCTGCTGAAGCAGAACGCTATGATGCAGTTCTAGTGGCTATCGGCCGTGTACCAAATGGTAAACTTATTGATGGTGAGAAAGCAGGTCTAGAAATTGATGAGCGTGGCTTCATCAATGTAGACAAGCAGCTTCGTACAAACGTACCTCATATCTTTGCTATCGGTGATATCGTTGGTCAACCAATGCTTGCGCACAAAGGTGTGCATGAAGGTCACGTTGCCGCTGAAGTTATTGCTGGTAAGAAGCACTACTTCGATCCTAAAGTTATCCCTTCAATTGCTTACACTGAGCCAGAAGTGGCATGGGTTGGTAAGACTGAGAAAGAAGCGAAGGAAGAAGGCATCAAGTACGAAGTGGCTACTTTCCCTTGGGCTGCATCTGGTCGCGCAATCGCATCTGACTGTGCAGACGGTATGACTAAGCTTATCTTCGACAAAGAGACTCACCGTGTTATTGGTGGTGCGATCGTTGGTACTAACGGTGGTGAACTACTAGGTGAAATCGGTCTAGCTATCGAGATGGGTTGTGATGCAGAAGATATCGCGCTGACTATCCACGCTCACCCAACTCTACACGAGTCTGTCGGTCTAGCTGCTGAAGTATTCGAAGGTTCTATCACTGACCTTCCAAACAAAAAAGCAGTTAAAAAGAAAAAATAATTTCTCTGAAGACTGAATAACAAAAGCCGCTGAGTAATCAGCGGCTTTTTTCATTTTAGGTTTTTTGCAGACACAAAAAAGCCGGGTGAACCCCGGCTTTACGATGACACTGGTTAATCTACTTGTAGATGCAAAGCATATCTAGGTAGCTTTGTGTCAGGCGGTTTACAGACTCATCATCTTGAGTACGGTTAGCCTGGACAAACAATGAGTAGCAGATGCCGTGGAATAGTGTCGCTAGGTCTGCTGGGTCGTGATCATCACATACTTCACCGCGCTCGATTGCTTTGATAAACATGTTCTGAACTAGAAGCTGGTTGGTACGGTTTGTCGTAACAAACAGTGGCCATACTTCATCACGTGTCGATGCACTCCACTCGAACCAAACTTTAAGCCAGTGGCAGTCGTTGACAACAAGGTCAACCATTGCCGAAGTTAGGTTGCGTAGGTTTTCTTTTGCATGAATATCAAGATCGATATTATCTGATAGGAAGTTTGAGAACTGACGAACTACGTAGTTAAGTACATCATCAACCAAGTCTTCGCGGGTTGGGAAGTAGTTAAAAACAGTAGCAACAGAAACCTGAGCGATTTCTGCAATGTCAGCATGACCACCGCGACCAATACCACGACGAGCAAACACCTCTAATGCGATTTCCATCAGTTGTTGTTTGCGTTTTTGTGGTGAAAGACGCGTACGCGGTCTCTTAGCTATAGAATCCATAGTTATATTTCCTTGCCAATTGAGTTGTATATGTGGGCTTTTGCCCTAATTAGTATTTTATTATTGCTTTCGCAGTAATGAGTGTAATGGTGCATATGAATTAGGTCAACGATTTCAGTTCATTTAATAATCATTTTTATTAATACCGTGCTAATGATCATGTAGTTGCATATGTTTATTGCAGCCTTTAATCAAGCAAACGTTTCTCCTGCTGCATAGTGGTGTTAAACTACGCGCTTAAAATCATCTGGCGGTATATAAACTAGTATTTAGTGAGTATTCGCTAATGCAGAAAATGAGATTGGTATGAAACATACAGTAGAAGTAATGATTTCTGAGCAAGAAGTTCAGGAACGCGTAAGTGAATTAGGTAAAGAGATTACCGCTCACTACCAAGGCAGCGAAGATTTGGTGCTGGTTGGCCTGCTACGTGGCTCATTTGTCTTTATGGCAGACTTGGCTCGAAAGATTGAATTGACTCACCAAGTTGATTTCATGACTGCTTCTAGTTACGGCAATACGATGGAAAGCTCGCGAGATGTGCGCATCCTGAAAGATCTGGATGATGACATCAAAGGCAAAGATGTACTGATCATTGAAGACATCATTGATACGGGCAACACGTTAAATAAAATCAAAGAGATCCTGACTCTGCGCGAACCTAAGTCAATTGCGATTTGTACGCTGCTTGATAAGCCTTCTCGTCGTGAGGTAGAAGTTCCAGTCGATTGGGTTGGCTTTGCTATCCCAGATGAGTTTGTTGTTGGTGTGGGTATTGATTACGCGCAGAAATACCGTCACCTACCTTACATTGGTAAAGTGGTTCCTCAGGAATAAATGGAAGCCATCTAATACGAATGTAAAAAGACCCGCCTTGTGCGGGTCTTTTGTTATCTAGCCTAGTACAGGAGAAGATAGGATTTTATCTAAGGCTTCCTGATGACTGCTTTCTAACGTTTCTCTACTTGAGCAGCGCACACCTAAATCTTGTAGCTTGCCATTGCCGATACCGTAAACAACTCCGTGGATTTGAATCTCCTGGCCGCGTTCCCATGCTCCCTGCAAAATTGTTGAGTTGCCAAGGTTGTATACCTGTTCAGCAACGTTAATTTCGCACAGTTTGTCGCCCCACTGCTCACGTGGCAACGACTCGATTTCTGTTTTGTATTTAAGGTAGTTATCGCGAATGTGCAGCAGCCAGTTATTGATCAATCCTAACTGAGGGTTGTCGATTGCTGCGTTTACTCCTCCACAGCCATAGTGACCGCAGATGATGATGTGTTTTACTTTCAGTACATCCACTGCATACTGAACAACAGATAAACAGTTCAGATCCGTATGGACAACTTGGTTTGCGACATTTCGGTGAACGAATAGCTCGCCTGAATACAGGCCGGTTAGGCGCTCAGCAGGCACTCGGCTGTCAGAGCAACCGATCCAAAGGAATCCAGGGTTCTGGCCTTCTTCAAGTTTTGCAAAGTACTCTGGTCGTTCAGCCTTAATGGATTCAGACCACTTTGAGTTGTTTTCAAAAAGCTGTTTTATTTCCGGCATCTTACAATCAATCCTTAACAATTCTTTCGCTACTATACACAATGTTACAATTTCGTTCCTGTCAAAACTGTGTAAAAAGGTACTCATCTGACGTGTTCTATCGTTAAAAACCATAAACTTAGTAGCGAACCTAACAAAGAGTTATAACGTGTGCCTGTTGGAACTAGAATGGCACTAACTTTGACCTAGGGTATTTGCTAGAATTTAATTTTCGATGGTGTTTCTCAGAAGATGGCGTCAATGTTTGCCCAAATTAACCACTTTTGGTGGGGTTATTCGGAAGGCCGTCTATTTTATGAGTAGCTCTCATTACCGAGTATCAAAGTAGCATTAATTAAGCAGTGGGGCTGAATTGTGTTTGGAAGTCGTTTTGAAGATATCAATATAAAAGGGGATGTCTTTGGTGGTGTCACCACCGCGATCATTTCTCTGCCATTGGCATTGGCGTTTGGTGTTGCCTCTGGTGCTGGCGCTGAAGCTGGCTTATGGGGCGCTATCTTGGTCGGATTGTTTGCCTCTTTATTTGGTGGTTCCAATTCGCTGATTTCCGAGCCTACAGGTCCAATGACGGTGATAATGACAGCCGTCCTTACCAGTATGATGGCCAAATATCCTGAGACAGGGATGGCGATGACGTTCACGGTTGTGATGATGGCCGGTGCGTTTCAGATATTACTTGGAACATTGAAGCTCGGAAAGTATGTTACCTTGATGCCGTATAGCGTGATTTCTGGCTTTATGTCAGGAATCGGCGTCATCCTGATTATCCTACAGTTATCGCCACTACTTGGTCATGCTGCTCCTTCAGGTGGTGTATTAGGAACCTTATCCGCTCTCCCTGACACCGTTGCCAACATGAAGTTTAGCGAGCTATTTCTTGGCCTGCTGACCTTAGGGATCTTGTTCTTCTTCCCGAAAAAATACCGTAAATACGTTCCGGCTCAGCTAGTGGCATTAATTACCGTTACTTTGCTATCTGTTATTATCTTTGATACTGAGGCGATCCGCCGTATTGGCGAGATACCTGCAGGTTTGCCGTCACTGGTGATTCCGCATATCGATGCTTCGATGTTTACCGAGATGGTTATTGATGCGCTGGTATTGGGAACACTTGGGTGTATTGATACTCTGTTGACCGCCGTTATCGGAGATTCACTGACGCGTAAAGAGCATAACTCGGATAAAGAACTGCGTGGTCAAGGCTTGGCGAATATGATCTCTGGCCTTTTTGGTGCACTGCCGGGTGCTGGTGCAACCATGGGGACTGTAACTAACATTCAGGTCGGCGCTCGTTCCCCTCTGTCTGGTGTGATTCGTGCGCTAATGCTGGCGCTGGTGGTGTTGGTCGCTGGTGGCCTAACAGAGCCTATTCCAATGGCAGTTTTGGCTGGTATCGCCGTTTACGTTGGCTTCAACATCCTAGACTGGAGTTTCATCCAGCGCGCGCACAAAGTCAGTTTTGCCGGTATGGCTATTATGTATGGTGTGATGCTGCTGACGGTGTTTGTCGACCTGATTGTGGCGGTTGGACTTGGGGTCTTCATTTCAAACATCATTATCATTGAGCGTTTGAGCCGTGAGCAAGCGCGTCAGGTCAAAGCCATCAGTGATGCTGACGAAGATGACGTCCCTCTTACGGATAGTGAACGAGGCTTACTGGATAGAGCGAATGATAAAGTGCTGTTCTTCTATTTGTCCGGGCCGATGATTTTTAGCGTTTCAAAAGCGATCTCACGCCAGCATAGCAGTATTTCCGATTATGAAGTGATGATACTCGACCTGACGGATGTGCCTATGATTGATGTAACGGTCGGACTAGCGCTGGAAAATGCGATTAAAGATGCTCTTGAGGCGAATTGCCAGGTGTATCTTCTGTGTCCGAATGAAAGCACTCGTCAGCAATTAGAAAAATTCCATGTCATTGATTTAGTCCCTGAAGAAAACACCTACAGGTTCCGCTACGAGGCTCTCAAAGCGGCGTTGAAACACGTCGAGAGCGATGAGCATCAGTTTCAAGCTGTTTAAATTGATAAATACCTACCCACGCCGCTGACTCTCAGCGGCGTTTTTGTAACAAGGTTACAGCACTTCATATTTCCAAATAAATCGAATCGTGTAATTGTATTCATCGTTATTCAACGATAAACTGAATTACATTCGCGGCACTCTAACGGCATACGCACGTTACCCACATCCGCACAAAACCAACAATTACACTGAAAACTATGTACGCATTAGAAATTGAACAACTCCGCAAAACCTATGCGGGGGGATTTGAGGCGCTGAAGGGTATTAGCCTCAATGTCGCCAAAGGCGACTTTTATGCCTTATTGGGGCCTAATGGTGCCGGTAAGTCGACGACCATTGGGGTGATCTCCTCTCTGGTCAACAAAACGTCTGGTAAGGTCAAAGTGTTTGGTTACGACATTGATCAGAACTTGGAGCTGGCCAAGCAGAATTTAGGTTTAGTACCTCAGGAGTTCAACTTCAATCAGTTTGAAACGGTTGAACAAATCGTGCTACAGCAGGCAGGGTACTATGGCGTATCCCGCACTTTGGCGAAACAAAGAGCCGAAAAGTATTTAACCAAGCTCGATTTGTGGGAAAAACGTAACGAACGTGCACGAAACTTATCTGGCGGAATGAAGCGTCGCCTGATGATCGCTCGTGCTTTGGTCCACGAGCCTAAGTTGTTGATTCTGGATGAGCCGACTGCTGGAGTCGACATTGAACTGCGTCGTTCTATGTGGGAGTTTCTTAAGGAAATTAACCAAGAAGGCATCACGATTATTTTGACGACTCATTACCTTGAAGAAGCTGAAATGCTATGTCGTAACATAGGTATCATCAGTAAAGGTGAGCTGATAGAAAACACCACAATGAAAGCATTGTTGAACAAACTTCATGTGGAAACCTTCATTCTTGATTTGGAAGATGGAGTGGAAGTGCCTCCTCTGAAAGGCGTGAATAGCCAGAGTGTCGTCAACGGTTCACTGGAAATTGAAATCGAGAAGAGTGAAGGGCTCAATGCCATTTTTAGTCAATTGACGGAGCAGGGCATCAAAGTGCTGTCGATGCGTAATAAGGCCAATCGATTAGAAGAGCTGTTTGTGAATATTGTCCGCGAAGGAGGCCAGTAAAATGTACCGTATTTATTGGACTGCTTTTTGTAGCCTATTGACCAAAGAGGTTAATCGTTTTACTCGAATCTGGGTTCAGACACTAGTGCCACCGGCGATCACTATGACTCTGTACTTCATTATTTTTGGTAGCCTGATTGGTTCTCGAATTGGTGAAATGAACGGCTTTAGCTATATGGAATACATAGTGCCGGGCTTGATCATGATGTCTGTCATCACCAACTCATATTCCAATGTGGCTTCGTCCTTTTTCAGTGCTAAATTTCAGAAAAATATCGAAGAGCTATTGGTGGCTCCTGTCCCTAATTATGTGATCATTTGGGGATTTGTCATGGGCGGAGTAGTACGTGGTTTACTGGTCGGTACTATTGTGACTTTTGTGTCGCTGTTCTTTGTTGATCTGCAAGTAGATCACTGGGGCATTATCATCGCAACAGTCTTTATGACGTCAGTGGTGTTCTCATTAGGTGGCTTGATCAATGCGGTTTACGCGAAGACGTTCGATGATATTTCGATCATCCCCACTTTTGTGCTGACTCCGCTCACTTATCTCGGTGGTGTCTTCTATTCGATTAGTCTGTTGCCTGAATTCTGGCAAGGCGTGTCGAAAATCAACCCGATTGTCTATATGGTCAATGCGTTCCGTTATGGTTTCTTGGGTGTTTCGGATGTTGGGATTGTGACCTCATTCGGTGTGCTTGGTGTATTTGTCGTTGCCTTATATGCAGTAGCCCACTACTTGGTGACTAAAGGCATTGGTCTGCGAAGCTAATTGTCAAATCGCTTATTGAACCAAAAAGAAAAGGGTTGACGCTTTAACGTCAACCCTTTTTTGTGCTTGCTTCTCGCTATTCAGCGCTTTCTGACGAGGCTTCAGTGTTTTCTTCTTCCTTCGCCTCTACCACCATTTCAACGACTTGATTATCGATCAAACGGGCTTTGCCTAAGAAAGCGGACATTAAGATCACCGCTTGAGTCGTCTCTGCTGTGACGGCTTGGAGAGTGCGTGCATCGCGAATAAAAATCTCATCCGGCTGTAACCCAGCAGCACGAAGCTGATCGCTGGCATCTTCAATCACAGAAGCGTAATCATCACGTCCACCACGTATAGCGCTGCTGATCCAACGCATTGTACGTGCGAGTACCGGCGCACGTTGTCGTTCATCAATCGTCAGCAGGCCGTTGCGTGAGCTCATCGCTAGACCATCCATTTCACGTACCGTAGTGACGCCAACGATATTAATGTCCATTGCCAAATCTTCAGTCATTTTGCGAATGACAGCCAGCTGTTGGAAGTCTTTCTCACCGAAGCAAGCGGCGTCGGGTTGGACAATATTAAATAGCTTGGTTACCACTGTCGCAACACCACGGAAATGACCGGGGCGCGAGGCACCTTCAAGGATATTCGACAACCCAGTGACTTCGATTGAAGTTTGTTTGTCTAGACCCTCTGGATAAATTACTTCTGGGGTTGGTGTGAAAACAATCTCAACGCCTTCACCACTCAGTTTGCTGAGGTCATCTTCCAGGGTACGTGGGTAGTTGTTAAGGTCATCACTGCGGTCAAACTGCATCGGGTTGACAAAAATGCTTACCACGACGACGTCAGCGTGCTCACGCGCTTTACGAACTAGAGTGAGGTGACCTTCATGCAGGTTCCCCATTGTCGGAACAAAGGCGATTTTGCGGCCGTCACGCTTATACTGTTTGATTTGCTCGCGAAGAGCGGCAATTTCAGCAAAAGTTTGCATCAGTCAAATCCTTACGCAATTGTGTGGGCTTCACCTGGGAATGCGCCACTTTCAACTTCGTCTTTGTACATAGCTACAGCTTTACGCATGTCGCCCGTTTCAGCAAGGAAGTTCTTTGAGAACTTCGGCATGTAATTGGCTGAAATTCCAAACATATCATGCATGACTAAGATCTGGCCGTCGGTGGCATTGCCAGCACCGATACCGATGACAGGTACGTCACATACTTCAGTAATGCGCGCTGCAAGATCACGTGGTACACACTCAAGCAAGATCACCTGCGCACCCGCTTCTTGAAGTGCCAATGCGTCGCGAACCATACGGTCTGCTTTGTCTTGATCACGCCCTTGAACTTTAAAACCACCAAAGATATTGACCGATTGTGGCGTCAGACCTAAGTGAGCACACACAGGTACGGCACGCTCGGTTAGCATTTTGACTGTATCGACTAGCCAATCGCCGCCTTCAATTTTGACCATGTTTGCACCAGCTCGCATGATCTGAGCGGCACTTTCGCACGCTTGCTCAGGTGTCGCGTAGCTCATGAATGGCATATCAGCCATCAGCAGGCAGTTAGGGCTGCCAGCACGCACACAGCGAGTATGGTAAGCAATCTCTTCCACTGTCACTGGGAGTGTGTCACGTGTGCCTTGCAGAACCATGCCCAGTGAATCGCCAACCAGTAGTACTGGCATTTCTTCACTTTCGAACAGTTGAGCGAAGCTCGCGTCATAAGCTGTAGAAGTAGCAAATTTACGACCTTCCTGCTTCCAGTTCATTAGGTCGTTTATGGTGATTTTTTTCATGATTTTTCCTTTTAAGGAGTTGGCTATGATTGCCAAATACGCAGACCGTTTTGCTCAACGACTTTTAATAGGTCTTCCAGTCTGGTCCCACATGGGAGGGTTAAATTTGGTGCGATTTCCGCGAGCGGGTAGAGCACGAATTCGCGCTCCTTCATTCCATAGTGAGGAACAGTCAGACGCTCGGAATCCATCACCTCATTGCCGTAAAGAACAATATCTAAGTCCAGGGTTCTTGGGCCCCATCGCTCATCTTTACGGACACGCCCTTGCTCTTGCTCGATAGCTTGAGTGCAATCGAGCAGTTCAAGTGGCGTTAATTCAGTTGTGATTTCGACCACCGCATTGATGTAATCCGGTTGGTCTTGCGGCCCCATTGGGGTACTGCTATACAAGTTTGAGCTTTGCTTAAACTGGGATTTTGGCAGCTGCTTAAGCGCTTCAATCGCATCATTCGCCTGTGTAACGGGATCAGCAAGGTTACTGCCCACTGCAATAAAAACAGTGATCATGATGTTGAAGCCTTGGTTTTTTTCTTGCGAAATGGCTTACGACGGCGCTTCTTGCCCGGCTCAGGAGACTCTGCGTCCAGCTCTGCCACCATGGCCTGACGTATGTTGCGCCCTGCGTTTTGGAAAGTTTCCCACCATTTGGCTAATTGTTCAGTTTCACCGCCTTCAACTTCGCCGCGCATTTCAAGAAAATCAAAGCCAGCACGGAACTTGTTGAGTTCCATTAAGCGGAAAGCGCGTTTGCCATTACGACGTGGCATACGCAGTTGCAATTGCCAGATTTCGCGAATCGTTGCGGTATGACGGCGAGGGATGGCTATCGTACGAACCTGCTCATCAAGGATGTAATTGCTGGCTTCCATGATCGCATCATAGGCAGATAGCTTGCGCTTCTCCATCAGCAATTCGGCCCGAGCTTGCAGTGGGTACCACAACATAGCCGCGAACATGAAAGCAGGGTTAATCCGTTTGCCTTCTTCGATGCGTTGATCGGTAGAATCTAAAACGAGATCCAGCATCTGCTCGGTTTTCGAGGAGTACTCTTCTGTGAAGTCTTCAGAGATGACAGGGAAGAGTTGCTGGAATAGGTTGTACTCACGCATCAGGTGGTAGGTTTCTAAACCATAACCTGATTGCAGCATTTTGAGTGACTCTTCGTACAGGCGTGCCGATGGAATATCACGTAGCAGTGGTGACATTTCTTCAATAGGTGCAGCTGTATCTTCCTCGATATCGAAGTCTAGCTTTACGGCAAAACGAATGGCACGCAGCATGCGCACTGGATCTTCACGATAACGCGTTTCAGGATCGCCAATCAGGCGCACTAATCGGTCTTCTAAATCTTCATTACCGCCAGCATAGTCATGAATCGCATAATCACCGATGTTGTAGTACATCGCATTGATAGTGAAGTCACGGCGTTCCGCGTCTTCGTCAATGGTGCCATAGACGTTATCGCGCAACAGCATGCCTTCTTTCGATTGCTGAGAAATATTTTTGCTGGTTTCTTGATGGTGACCGCGGAAAGTCGCTACTTCAATAATATCGCGGCCAAACATGATATGCGCTAGACGAAAACGGCGGCCAATCAGGCGGCAGTTCTTGAACAACTGGCGAATTTGCTCAGGTGTGGCATTGGTTGCGATATCGAAATCTTTTGGGTTCTGTGCAAGCAGCAGATCGCGCACGCCTCCACCGACAAGGAAGGCATCAAAGCCTGCACCATGAAGTCGGTATAGCACCTTCAATGCATTGTCGCTGATTTGCTTGCGAGAGATATTATGCTCTTGGCGAGTAATAATGTTCAGAGATAACTCTGGATAACTGTCTTTTTCGCTTGGTGTATAGTCGTTTTTAGTCATGTGCATCTGTTACTCATTAGCGAGGCATGTCTTGAAATACCTAGTGTTGAGTATGCCTGTATAGGACTTGCTGATGATTCCGTTTATGCCCTTGGGGCGAATTTGCGGCTAATAATAGCTTACAGTGAGCGGTTTGAGAATCTTGCTTTGATTTCAGTCGTGTCAGGTAACTGGTTGATATGCCAGTTTTTGACTCCCCACTCTATGATATCTTCTATATCAGCCTGTTCAATTTCCCTATTAATATCAAAACCTAAGAAGCGCATGGCTTCGATTAAAGCGGGTTTTGGGTTGCCATTATCAATCGCTGGCGCATGGTTCTGCTTGGATAACTTATGACCATGTTCATCGAGTGCTAAAGGCAGGTGCAGATAACGAATGGGTGTTTTTCCCAGTATCTGATAGAGACTGAGCTGTCTCCCCGTTGGCTCGATCAAATCGGCGCCACGGACGACTTCAGTCACCCCTTGCTCAATATCATCCAATACTACTGCAAGGTTATACGCAAATAATCCGTCTCGGCGCTTTATAATAAAATCTTCATCTGCCAGTTGCGAGGGAATGTTGAGTCGGCCGTGTTTGCGATCATCAAAATGGTAGACTGGATGTGTCATCTTGAGCCGAATCGCACACTCAGAATGATTCGTCAGTGTGAGCTGACGGCAGGTTCCGTTGTAAAAGCCACCCATTGCTTTCACCTGCTTACGCGTGCATTGGCAGTAATACGCTTGCTGTGCGTCTAGCCATCGCTCTATCTGTTCTTGATACAAATCGTGTCGCTGGCTTTGATAGACCACCTCACCGTCCCAGTGAAGGTGATAGGCGTCGAGCGTGTTGAGGATTAAGTCGGAAGCTCCGGGCATTTCTCTCGGTGGATCAAGGTCTTCGATTCGAACCAACCATTGTCCTTGTTGAGATTTGGCCTGTAAGTAACTGCCTAGCGCGGCAACCAAAGAGCCGAAATGAAGCGGTCCTGAAGGTGACGGGGCAAAGCGTCCTATATAACTCATACACTTTTTGTCGCAATAAAACTAAAAAGGGAGCATACGCTCCCTTGATTCTTTGGTCAAAAGCAGTGGTTTAGCCTTGCATCTGCTTTTCTTTGATCTCGGCCAGTGTCTTACAATCAATACACAGATCTGCGGTTGGGCGAGCTTCCAGACGACGAATACCAATCTCGATACCACAAGAGTCACAGAAGCCAAACTCATCTTCTTCGATTTTGTTCAGCGTTTTCTCGATCTTCTTGATTAGACGACGTTCGCGGTCACGGTTGCGCAGCTCTAGGCTGAATTCTTCTTCCTGAGACGCACGGTCAACTGGATCTGGGAAATTTGCCGCTTCGTCCTGCATATGGTGAACGGTGCGATCAACTTCTTCCCTGAGCTGGTTGCGCCATGCTGTCAAAATTTTCGTGAAATGAGCCAGTTGCTCTGGTGACATGTACTCTTCACCAGCTTTCTCTGTGTATGGCTCAACCCCTGCAATGGCTAGGATGCCTAGCGCTTTTTTCTTCGATTCTGGCATGCAGCATCTCCTACTAACACCTAGTCAACTGCGCTCGCAGTTAAATTTTAAGGCGGCTATCTATAGCAAAAAGAACAATTCGAGGCAAACTCTAGAGAGTAAACTTGCTGCCTATGTGAAGGCGACATCATTTTTTCTCTCAATAGGTGAAATTGATACGTTCCACCAGCTTCATCTCGGTGTTTGAAAGCTCCGCTTTGTAGCACAAAACTTCCACCCCTTGTTCCTGTGCGCTTTTCAACAATTGTGAATATTTTGCGTCTATATGGTGTGCTGGAGAGACTTTTTCAATCCCTGAATGTAAAACAGTGAACAAAAGTACCGCTCTGCTTCCATTTTGCGCCATTTCTGTGAGCTCTCTCAGGTGCTTTTGACCACGGGTGGTCACAGCATCGGGAAAGTAGCCTTGTCCTTGTTTTTCCTCATCAAGTAGCGTAACGCTTTTCACCTCTATATAGCACGTTGGTTGGTGTTGTGATTTGAGCAAGATATCAATCCGGCTATTTTCACTACCGTATTTGACCTCTGTTTTGAGTTGCTCATAACCTTGTAATTCTTCAATAACACCCGCTTCAATTGCTTCAACCGCCAATTGATTGGCACGTGCAGTATTGATGCAAATACGATGCCCATTCGAAGTTTGTGTCAGCTCCCAACTATTGGGGTATTTGCGTTTAGGGTTATCGGATGTGGAGTACCAAACGGTGTTACCAGCAGTCGCACAGCCGGTCATTGCCCCTGTGTTGGCACAGTGAATGGTACGTTCGCTGTCATCTGGCAAGGTAATATCAGCCAGAAATCGCTTATAGCGCTTAATTAAGATTGCAGATTCGAGTGGGGGATCAAACTTCATTTAGAACTGGATTTATGTACAATATTCACATCATTACACCATAAGGTTTTTCCATTGTCACAGCTGCCTATCGAGAGCGTGATGCATGAGCTACTCTCAAGCGTGCGAACTCGTTCTCAAGTTATCCTCAAAGCTGCGCCCGGTGCCGGTAAATCCACCTACTTTCCTCTGCAATTGCTTCGTGAGAATGTTGTTGAAGGGAAAATCATCATGCTCGAGCCCAGACGTCTGGCCGCGCGTAATATCGCTCGTTATTTGGCTCAGCAACTGGGAGAAAATGTCGGTCAGCAGGTGGGCTATAGAGTGCGGGGAGAAACCAAAGTAGGCCCAGATACTAAGTTGGAGATTGTGACTGAGGGCATTATGACCCGAATGATCCAGTCAGATCCTGAACTCGATGGTATCTCATTGCTAATTTTTGATGAATTTCATGAACGTAGCATTCATGCTGATACCGCATTGGCGTTCAGCCTCGAGATTCAAGAAGCATTTCGTGAGGATCTAAAACTGGTGGTGATGTCGGCAACACTTGATCAGCGGGCGTTGAGCCAACTGATGCCGGATGCGACATACATTGAGTCTCAAGGTCGCAGTTTTCCTGTTGAATATCGCTATCAGCAGCTAAAACCGAATGAGCGATTGGAAGAGGTGATGGCTAAGCAAATTGCTTCGCTGCTCAGCAAAGAATCTGGCTCTGTTTTGGCTTTTTTACCTGGTGTTGCGGCAATAAAGCGTGTTGCTGAGAGAATGAGTGAGCTGCCGGACAACGTTGAAGTGTGCCCTTTGTACGGACAACTTAGCTTTGCTCAGCAGCAAGCGGCAATTCAGCCAGCACCCAACGGTAAACGTAAGGTGGTGCTGGCGACCAATATTGCTGAAACGTCATTAACGATCGAAGGCATTCGTTTGGTTGTGGATGCAGGGTTAGAGCGAGTGGCGAAGTTTGATTTAAAAAGCGGTGTGACAAAACTGGATCAAAGTAGAATTGCGCAATCTTCAGCCGAGCAACGTGCAGGGCGTGCCGGGCGTATTGAGCCGGGGATTTGCCTGCGTCTGTACAGTGAAAGCCAGTTGAATCAGCAACCAGAAGTACCTTCGGCGGAAATTCTTCACTCAGATTTGGCTACATTAACATTAGAGTTAGCACAGTGGGGCGCAACGGATGCCACTGAGCTGAAATGGCTTGATATCCCTCCTCAGAGTAGCCTGAATCAATCTCGCCGTTTACTGAACAAACTGGGGCTTTTAGATGACAAACACCAGTTAACCGAACATGGTCGGCTGGCAAGCGAGCTCGGTGTTGAGCCGCGAATCGCTGCGATGTTGATGCACTCTGAGCAACAGTGCTGGAAAATTACCGCCTCAGCGGTGGCTGCTTTAATAGAAGAGCCTGAGCGCAACGTGCTTGATTTCATGCACAGTATTGATCGCTTTAAGCGCGGCCTTCACAGCAAACAGAAAATCGTGCTACAGCGCGGACAAGCTTTGGCGCGTAAGTTATCTGTGAACTTTTCGCTTCAGGACGTTGATGAGTTTCTAGTCGCAGTGATTTTGGCAACGGCTTTTCCGGACCGTATTGGCCAACTGAGAAAAGGGCAGGCGGGTAAGTTCTTATTGGCGAACGGTCATGGGGCTGAAATGGCCGATGACGAACGCCTCGCGACCGCTGAGTATTTGGTGGCGGCGGATTTGATGCGTAGCCACTCTGATGCCTCAAGAGTTTTTCTCGCCGCGGAACTGGACATCACTGCAATCGAGAAATGGCTTCCTCATTTGATTGAGGAGAAAGAAAGTGTCGATTGGGATGACAACAAAGGGCGATTGATAGCAGAACATCAACGTAACCTTGGGCGATTGGTGATTGAACGTCGTCCACTCCCTGAGCCAGATAAACAAAAAATTACTCAGGCTTTACTCAACTGTGTCCGTCGAAAAGGCTTGGGCGTATTAAACTGGTCAACAAGCAGTCTAGAAACCTTAGAGCGTATTCGCTGCGCAGCTGAATGGTTACCAGAACATCAATGGCCCGGTGTTTCTGATGCAGAATTGTTGGACAATCTAGAACAATGGTTAGAGCCTTATCTAGTTGGAGTAAGTTCACTTAAAGCGCTAGCTAAAGTGGATTTGGAGCCTGCCCTAATGGCTTATATTGCTTGGCCACTCAGTCAGGAAATCGACCAATGGTTACCGACGCACTACATCGTACCAACAGGTTCGAAGAAGAAGATACGTTATCAATTTGGTCAAGAGCCGGTACTTTCGGTGCGAATGCAGGAAATGTTTGGCGAACAGAGGTCGCCTCACATCGCTGACGGGCGTAAAACCTTAGTGATGGAATTACTATCCCCAGCACAGCGACCGCTGCAAGTAACGCAGGATTTAGCTAGCTTTTGGGCGGGAGCATACAAAGAAGTGCAAAAAGAAATGAAAGGGCGTTATCCCAAGCACGTTTGGCCAGACGATCCGACTAACCATATGGCAACGACCAAAACTAAGCGACAACTGAAATAATGACCAAGAAAAAAACACCGGCGAGCAGCAAAACTAAAACAACCAAGAAACCTGCTCGCAAACGGGTGACAGCGAGACGCAAGCCAACCCAAAAAGGCCAACGTAGCTGGTTGAAAATTGTATGGGGAGTGACCTGGAAGCTTGGTCTTGCTGGGTTTGCCTTACTGCTGTTTGTCGGTATTTACTTAGACAGTGTGGTTAAACAGCGTTTCGAAGGTCAGCTGTTTGATCTGCCGACCGTGGTTTACGCTCGCATTCTTAACCTTTCTCCGGGTGATTCGATTTCGATTCAGGAAGTTCGCAACGAACTCGATGTGCTCAACTACCGTAAAGTACGCCAGCCTCGTTATCCTGGTGAGTATTCGTCGTCGTCAACCAAAATTGAACTGATTCGCCGTCCGTTTGAGTTTACTGATGGTCCGGAGCCTGATCGTCATGTGATGCTGCACTTTGACGGTTCAGGCTTACTTCGCATTCAGTCACTCGAATCCTCGGGAGATCTTGGCTATTTGCGGGTCGAGCCGAAGATGTTGGGGATGTTGGAGAAAAATCATGATGAGCAGCGTCTGTTCTTGAGGCGTGATCAGTTTCCTGAAGTCATGGTTGATGCATTACTGGCTACTGAAGACAGAGACTTTTATCAGCATGATGGAGTATCCCCGTTTGCGATTGCCCGAGCATTAGTTGCCAATCTCAAAGCAGGTCGCACGGTACAGGGGGGCAGTACCCTGACTCAGCAGCTCGCGAAGAACATTTTCCTTTCGAGTGATCGAACGTTGTGGCGTAAGATCCGTGAAGCCTATATCGCATTGATCATTGATTACCGCTACAGCAAAGACCGCATTCTGGAAGGTTACCTGAATGAAGTATATTTAGGGCAAAGCCGTGGGGAAGCCATTCACGGCTTTGGGCTGGCTTCTCGTTTATACTTTGGACAGCCGATTCAAGAATTGCGTATTGACCAGCTCGCCTTGCTGGTGGGCATGGTAAAGGGGCCATCTTACTACAACCCGGTACGCTTCCCTGAACGCGCCAAAGAGCGTCGAGATTTAGTGCTTCGTCTGATGATGCAGCAGGGGATCCTGAGTGCTAACCAGTACGATATGGCAGCCAGTCGTCCGCTGGATATTCAGGATAATCCGCGCATTGCCAGCCGTCAGCCGGCTTACTTCCAGCAACTAAAGATAGAGTTGAAAGAGAAAGTTGGTGATGCGTTTCAGTCGGATATTGGTCTCAGGGTGTTTACATCTCTCGATCCAGTTTCTCAACAAGAGTTGGAACAGGCCATTGCCAAGAAAATACCTCAGCTAAGCAAAGTCGCTGGCAAGTCACTTGAAGGGGCAGCAATCGCAGTTGACCGCCATACCGGAGAAATTCGCGCTATGGTCGGAGGTAAACGGACAGGGTACGACGGATTCAATCGTGCGCTGAACGCCAGTCGTCAGATAGGCTCGTTAGCCAAACCGGCGGTCTATCTCACCGCTTTAGAGCAGCCTGACAAATACAATCTGGCAACGACTTTGCACGATAAACCGATCAGCCTTAAGGGTTCTAAAGGCAGTGTTTGGTCGCCGCGCAACTATGACCGTAAGTTCCGAGGGGATGTGCCTTTGTACATTGCATTGGCAAAATCCCTCAATGTACCGACCGTTCAGTTGGGTATGCAGCTCGGTATCCCAAATGTCGTCAATACCTTGGAGAAGTTGGGTGTTGATCGAAATGAAATTCGTCCTGTGCCGTCAATGTTCCTTGGTTCCTTCACATTAACGCCATTTCAGGTCGCTCAGATGTATCAGACGTTGACCAATTCAGGTAAGCGCGCTCCGTTGTCTGCACTGCGCTCGGTGGTCGATTTAGAAGGTAATGCGCTGTATCAGTCGTTGCCGCTAATGTCTCAAACTATCGACCAGCAAGCAGCTTGGCTGACGACCTACGCTATGAAACGCGGCGTCTTAGAAGGCACTGGCCGTTATCTCAACAGCCAGTTTGGCTGGGCGGCGTTAGCTGGAAAAACGGGAACCAGTAACGATACGCGTGACAGCTGGTTTGTTGGTGTCGATGGACGCGAAGTAACAACTATCTGGCTTGGTCGAGATGATAATAAGCCAACAAAACTTACGGGTTCCAGCGGTGCGTTACGAGTCTATGCAGAATATCTCAACCACCGCATACCGGAAAAACTGACGTTACCTTGGCCAAAGGGAATCAGTACTCTTGGTTTTTCTCATACTGAACAAGGCAGCCTGCAACTGGACTGCGATAACCAGTTTAAGCTGCCAGTTTGGGACACAAACAATGTGCTCAAGCAGCAGTGTGACAGCAAACCCACTCAATGGATTAAGAAAATATTTAGTTGGTAAACAGTTGGTTGTGTCAATAATATAAAGCTATCGGCTTCTGTAGGTTTGCGAATGAGACGGGAACTCTAGAGTGAAAAAACTAGTCTGGCTTCTATTTATATCTGCGGTTGTGTTACCACGCATGGCGTTTTCTGATACAGGAGAGCATGTTGCATCAGAACGGCCAAAAATCGCGGTGGTTCTAGCAGGTGGTGGTGCCAAGGGGGCGGCACACATCGGTGTTTTGAAAGCGCTTGAAGAGCTCAGAATTCCTGTCGACTATATAACGGGTACCAGCATGGGGGCCTATGTGGGCGGCTTGTACGCAACAGGCATGAGTGCGGATGAAATTGAAAGCCTGACTGAGACCATAGATTGGAACAGTGGCTACCGTGATCGGGTTGATCGTAGCCAACGTCGTGTACGCGACAAAGAATACGAAGACCGATTCCAGCTGACGACAGATTTAGGTCTCGGCTGGAGCGGAGTGCGTGCCGCGCGCGGTATTGTGCAAGGGCAGGGGATGCTCAGAATTCTGCGTGAGTCGTCAGGCAACCTTCCACCGTTTGAGTCTTTCGATGAACTCGCCATTCCTTATCGCTCAGTCGCAACCGACATTCTGGAGCTCAAACCTGTTGTTATAAAAAACGGCTACCTTGTTGATGCTATGATGGCCAGTATGTCGGTTCCGGGGGCGTTACCGCCTTACGAACTCAATGGTCAGCTTCTGGTGGATGGCGGTGTAACCAACAACATGCCTGTCAATGTTGCACGAGATCTAGGCGCAGATATCATTATTGCGGTTGATATTAGTACCGATTACAAAGACGAAGAAGACTTCACAACCTTGTTCACCGTAGCGGATCAACTGTCGAATTATTTAGTGCGCAGCACGACTAATCGTCAAGCCAAAACGCTGACGGAAGACGATGTTTTCCTTAAGCCTCAAGTTGGCGATATGGAAACGACAGAGTTTGACAAGATGCCCGAAGCGTTTAAAAAGGGTTATCAAATTGCCATTCAGAACCAAGAATTACTCAAACGCTACAGCGTGTCTTCATCTGAGTATCAGGATTACGTTGATCACAAAGAGGATGTACGCAGAAAACTGAGATATGGCGATGAAATTGTGGTCGATAAAGTCGTTATTCATAACCACACTCATTACAGTGATGATGTACTGAAAAAGCACTTGGATCTTGATTCGGGTCATCGCTATAAAACGTCCGAAGTCGAGCAGGGTGTTCAGAACCTTTACGCGCTGGATCGTTTTGAATTGATTACTTATCGCTATGACAAAATTGACGATCAAGATGCCTTGATTGTTAACGTCAAAGAAAAGTCTTGGGGCCCGAACTATGTGAACTTCCGTTTCTTCCTTGAAGATGACTTTGATACTGACAGCCAGTACGCGATAGGGATATCGACCAATTTTACTGATCTGAATGAATACGGTGCAGAGTTTACCCTCAATGTTGAAATGGGCACGGATAAACTCTTAGAAGGCGAGCTTTACAGCCCGTTATTTTCCAGTTCAGATCTCTTTACCACTTTAGGTATTACTTTTAGCAATGAGAAGGTCAATGTGCCACCAGATGGGGGCGACGTACCGTCACTAAAAGCGACTCAAGATTTTATCCCGATATCTTTCACTGAATGGGAGTCTGAGTGGGCTATTGGTTACCAAGATACCTTGTGGCGACGATTTAAAGTCGGTGTAAGATACACCGATGGTTCTGGAGAGCTCGCGTCGCTGCCATCACTAGGCGATGTGTCATTTAAGAGATTAGGCGCATTTGCCAATTATCGCATCGACACCTTAGATAACTACAGTTTGCCCAGTCGGGGTTTGTACCTGAATCTGGATTACTTAGTGTCACATGATGAAAGCGTCGGAAGTCCAGGCAGTGTCTTCGATGGTCATGATGAAGATACGGCTTATGAATATGGCGCTAAGATCATCTATGCCAATAGCTTTTCTCGCCATACTTTGGTCGCAAACCTCGACGTTGGAGTGGTAGAAAGTAAAAACTCCTCTCTTATTATCGACCCCAAAGAGCTCGGCGGCTTTCTCAATTTATCAGGTATTCCACGTAACAGCTTGATTGGTCAGAATAAAGCATTTGGTAGTTTGGTGTACCGTTATCGCTGGTTTGACAATGATTTGGGTCTGTTTTCTTCCCCGTTTTATTTGGGGGCATCGTTTGAATACGGCGGTGTGTGGTCAGATCCAAGCGTCAAGCTTGATACCGCACCACTATATGCCGCGGGCTCAGTGTTTGCGGGGGTTGACTCCCCCGTTGGCCCAATCATGTTTGGTTATGGTCGAACAGAACAAAACTTCGATTCTATATACCTGATTATAGGGACGAGCTTTAAATAGTTATTCAATAATTGATTTCGTCAATCTCCCATTCTCAAAGCAGGGAATTGACGGAATTAAGCAAGGAAAATCATAGAACTTTAGTCTTAAGTTGCTATGTTGGTCAAAATGATGAGATTTTAATTTATCGTTAAATTTGCTATTCTACCGCCCACAGTTTGGCCTCTCTGGCACTGTTTCTCACTCAAAATGAATGAAAAATATGGCAAAAGGAGAGCCAAGTTTCCAAGGATGTTCACTTCGTTACGTTGAATAATAGTAATAATAACGGAGGAACCGCAATGAGAGGAAAAAGTCGTGCTTGAAGCCTACCGTAAACACGTCGCAGAGCGTGCTGCTGAAGGAGTTGTTCCTAAACCACTAGACGCCGAGCAAGTTGCTGGTCTTGTCGAACTTCTGAAAAATCCCCCTCAAGGTGAAGAAGCTGTAATTCTTGACCTACTAGAGAGTCGTATCCCACCTGGCGTAGATGAAGCTGCATATGTCAAAGCAGGTTTTCTGACGGCTATTACCAAAGGCGAAGTGGAATCACCGCTGGTAAGTCGTGAAAAAGCAGCTGAGCTGTTGGGTACGATGCAGGGCGGCTACAATATTGCTCCGCTAGTTGACCTTCTTGATGATGACGCTTTGGCATCTATTGCTGCAAAAGCACTGTCTCACACTCTACTTATGTTTGATGCTTTCTACGACGTAGAAGAGAAAGCGAAAGCAGGTAACACTTACGCACAGCAAGTACTGCAATCTTGGGCTGATGCTGAGTGGTTTACCTCTAAAGAAAAAGTAGCAGAAAAAATTACCGTTAAAGTATTCAAAGTCACTGGTGAAACTAACACTGATGACTTGTCTCCGGCACCTGATGCATGGTCACGTCCAGATATCCCAGTGCACGCGAAAGCGATGCTTAAAATGGAGCGTGACGGTATCAACCCAGATCAACCGGGTAGCGTTGGTCCAATTAATCAAATTGAAGAACTGCAAAAAGATGGTATTCCATTGGCTTACGTCGGTGATGTCGTGGGTACAGGTTCTTCACGTAAGTCGGCTACGAACTCTGTGCTTTGGTTCATGGGTGAAGATATCCCTTACGTTCCAAACAAGCGTACAGGCGGTATCTGTTTAGGCGGTAAGATTGCACCAATCTTTTACAATACGATGGAAGATTCTGGTGCGCTTCCAATCGAACTGAACGTACAAGACATGAACATGGGTGATGTGATTGAAATTTACCCTTATGAAGGTGTTGTGCGTAAAGATGGCGCAGAAATCTCAAATTTTGAGCTGAGCAAAGTACTTCTTGATGAAGTGCGTGCTGGTGGCCGTATCCCGCTGATTATTGGCCGTGGCCTAACAAGTCGTGCTCGTACTTCACTAGGTCTTGAAGAAACAGATCTGTTTGCTAAGCCTGTAGACCCGTCGGCTTCTAATAAAGGTTATACACTGGCTCAGAAGATGGTCGGTAAAGCATGTGGCGTTGAAGGTGTTCGTGCAGGTCAATACTGCGAACCTAAGATGACGACCGTAGGCTCTCAAGATACAACAGGCCCTATGACGCGTGATGAGCTAAAAGACCTTGCGTGTCTTGGCTTCTCAGCTGATCTAGTGATGCAGTCTTTCTGCCATACTTCTGCGTATCCAAAACCAGTCGACGTAAACACGCACCACACACTACCTGATTTCATCATGAACCGTGGTGGTGTTTCTCTTCGTCCAGGCGATGGTGTTATCCACTCATGGCTAAACCGTATGCTTCTTCCTGATACTGTTGGTACAGGTGGTGACTCGCATACTCGTTTCCCTCTGGGTATTTCATTCCCAGCTGGTTCTGGTCTAGTTGCATTTGCAGCAGCAACAGGTGTTATGCCTTTGGATATGCCTGAATCAATCTTGGTTCGCTTTAAAGGTGAAATGCAGCCAGGTATCACGCTACGTGATTTAGTTCATGCGATTCCTTACTACGCAATTCAGCAAGGTCTATTGACGGTTGAGAAAGCAGGTAAGATTAACGAATTCTCTGGCCGCGTACTTGAAATTGAAGGCGTTGAGCACCTAACAGTAGAGCAGGCGTTTGAGCTTTCAGATGCTTCTGCAGAGCGTTCAGCGGCAGGTTGTACAGTTAAGCTGTCTCAAGAGTCGATTGAAGAGTACCTAAACTCGAACATCACCATGCTTAAATGGATGATTTCTGAAGGTTACGGTGACCGTCGTACTATTGAGCGTCGTATCACGGCGATGGAAGAGTGGTTGGCGAATCCTGAGTTGATGGAAGCAGACGCAGATGCGGAATACGCTCACATCATTGAAATTGACCTAGCAGAAATTGATCAGCCAATTCTATGTGCTCCAAACGATCCGGATGATGCACGTCTACTCTCTGAAGTTCAGGGTACAAACATTGATGAAGTCTTCATCGGTTCTTGTATGACTAACATCGGTCACTTCCGTGCTGCAGGTAAGTTGCTAGAGCAATTCGGTGGTCAGTTAGATACTCGCCTATGGGTTGCGCCGCCAACGAAGATGGACCGCGATCAGCTAACTGAAGAAGGTTACTACGGTATTTACGGCCGTGCTGGTGTTCGCATTGAAACGCCAGGGTGTTCACTATGTATGGGTAACCAAGCACGTGTGGCAGATAAGGCGACAGTAATGTCGACTTCGACACGTAACTTCCCGAACCGTTTAGGTACTGGTGCTAACGTCTATCTTGCTTCTGCTGAGCTTTCGGCGGTTGGTGCGATTCTAGGTAAGATTCCAACCAAGGAAGAGTATCTAGAGTATGCTAAGCAAATCGATGCGACAGCAGCAGACACTTACCGCTACTTGAACTTCCATAAGATGGATCAGTACACCAAGAAAGCGGATTCAGTGATTTTCCAAGAGCCTGCATAAGCGCTTAGAAAAGGATGATGAAAGCGTCTGCCTCGGCAGGCGCTTTTTTTTGTGCTTTTAGGATTGTCTCTATATACTCTGCGCTCCGTTTTCATGAGGCAGCACGATGGAATTTGAATTTATCCGCAATACATTGATGGGCGAGTACTACGTTAAGTCGAGTATGGGCCATGAAATTGTTGGTCGCTGGTTGCAGGAAGAGATCGGTAAGGATTGGCAGAAGATAGAGCAGGTTGAGTCTATACTAGTCGCTGTACACCAGTCTCCACTTCAGGAACACACTATGCTGGGTACTGAGATTTCCATCTCTATTCATGGCGACGAAGTCACCGTTCAAGAGAATGTGTTGGCGCATGGAGAAGCGATGGCAGAAGACAGCGAGTTTGATTTTTATGACAGTGAGAGTACGGCCTGTTGTGGCTTAGATGACTTTGAGCTGTTAATTGATCAATGGAAAGAGTTTCTGACCACCAAATAGATCTGCACTGATATAGTGAAGAATGAAATCATTGCCTCATTATTGTGATAAAGGCGCACCATAACGGTGCGCCTTTTTGCGTTTCTGGCTCCTTTTGACTGATAAATCATTACTTATCAGTATCTTAATAAGTTGGCATGTCACTTGGATTATAAAGATAAAAAGGATGACAGCTTCAGAGAGGATGCGATGAAACTTATTAATGCGATTATCAAACCATTCAAATTAGACGATGTTCGAGAAGCACTTGCTGATGTCGGTATCGAAGGTATGACGGTATCAGAAGTGAAAGGGTTTGGGCGTCAGAAAGGCCACACCGAGCTTTATCGTGGTGCAGAGTACCAAGTGGATTTCTTACCCAAGGTAAAACTAGAAATCGCGACACAAGCTGAAAATGTAGACCGCGTGATTGAAGCTGTATCTAAAGCGGCGCACACCGGAAAAATCGGTGACGGAAAAATCTTTGTCTACGACCTGAGCCAGGCAGTACGTATTCGTACTGGCGAAATGGACGCTGAGGCACTTTAAGAATTCAAAGGACTGGAGACATTAAAATGGAATTAACAACTACAGTAACGGAATTACGTTACGCACTGGACACTTTTTTCTTCCTCATTTCAGGTGCGTTAGTAATGTGGATGGCAGCCGGTTTTGCCATGCTTGAAGCGGGCTTAGTTCGTTCAAAGAACACTACTGAGATCTTAACCAAAAACGTTTGTCTATACGCGATCGCATGTACCATGTACTTGGTGGTTGGTTACAACATCATGTATGTCGACAATGGTGAAGGCGGTTGGCTACCATCATTTGGTGCACTGATTGGAACACAAGGGGAAGGCGCAGACCACTCATTAGAATCTGACTTCTTCTTCCAGGTGGTGTTTGTTGCAACTGCTATGTCTGTTGTGTCTGGCGCAGTCGCAGAGCGGATGAAGCTGTGGTCATTCCTTATTTTCTCAATGGTACTTACGGCATTTATCTACCCAATGGAAGGTTACTGGACTTGGGGTGGAGGCTTCCTGTCAGAAGCGGGCTTCAGTGACTTTGCAGGCTCAGGTATTGTACACATGGCGGGTGCAGCCGCTGCATTAGCAGGCGTATTACTACTAGGCGCTCGTAAAGGCAAATACGGTAAAAATGGTGAGATTTACCCGATTCCGGGTTCGAACATGCCTCTTGCAACACTGGGTACCTTTATCCTTTGGTTCGGTTGGTTTGGTTTCAACGGTGGCTCTCAGTTGATGGTTTCTGACTTTGAGAATGCAACGGCAGTAGGTCAAATCTTCCTCAACACAAATGCAGCAGCAGCGGCTGGCGCAATTGCAGCACTTCTTGTGTGTAAAACTACGTGGGGTAAAGCAGACCTGACGATGATCCTCAACGGTGCACTGGCTGGTCTGGTTGCAATTACTGCGGACCCATTGTCTCCATCTCCTATCTATGCAGTAGCTATTGGTGCAGTATCAGGTGCGCTAGTTGTGTTCAGCATCATTGCTCTTGATAAGCTTAAGATTGACGATCCAGTGGGTGCGATTTCGGTGCACGGTGTGTGTGGTTTCTTCGGCCTGATGGTTGTGCCATTGAGTAATGGTGATGCAACGTTTGGTGCTCAGCTATTGGGGGCGGCGGTTATCTTTGCTTGGGTATTCGGTGCAAGTCTTGCGGTGTGGGCTGTTCTGAAAGCAACGATTGGTATCCGAGTGTCTGAAGATGAAGAATTGGAAGGTATGGACATGCACGATTGTGGTGTTGGTGCATATCCTGAATTTGTGACTGTGAAGTAAGTCAGAGCAAGACATAAACTGTTACAAATAAAATACTCAAAAACCTGCTCTACTGGGCAGGTTTTTTTGTTTTGTGTCATTGTTTTCTAAATCATCATGAATATAATAACGCAACTGATAAACGTTATCATTACGAAGTTAAAGGACTGAACCAATGAAAAAACTGCTGACTCTTTCTGCTTTAGCATGTGCAACATTAGCACCGACTGCGATGGCTGCTGAAGAAGTGAACGTCTACTCTTACCGTCAACCTTTCCTAGTTGAACCTATGTTCAACGAGTTCACTAAAGAAACAGGCATCAAAGTAAACGTTAAGTTCGCAAAGAAAGGCCTAGCAGAGAAACTAGCTCAAGAAGGCGAGTACAGCCCAGCTGACGTGATTCTTACCGTAGACATCAGCCGCTTGTCTGAGCTAACTAAGCAAGGTTTGGTTCAGTCTGTAGAAAGCGCTGTTCTTGAAAAGAACATTCCAGCTCAGTACCAAGATGCTGATAATGAGTGGTTTGCTCTGACAACTCGTACTCGTAGCGTTTACTCTTCACGTGACCGTGTTGGTAAGCTAGGTGATGATTTCACGTACGCTGATCTTGCTAAGCCTGAATTCAAAGGCAAAATCTGTACTCGTAGTGGTAAGCACCCTTACAACGTTTCTCTAGTCTCTTCTATGATTGCTCATAAAGGCGAAGCGGAAACTAAAGAGTGGCTAGAAGGCGTTAAAGCTAATCTAGCGCGTAAACCTCAAGGTAACGACCGTGCACAGGTTAAAGCGATCAAAGAAGGTCTATGTGACGTTTCCCTGGGTAACAGCTACTACCTAGGTAAGATGGTTAACGATAAAGAGCAGAAAGCGTGGGCTGATGCTGTTTACATTAACTTCCCTAACCAGAACACAACTGGTACTCACGTAAACATCTCTGGTATGGCAATGGCTAAGTACTCTCCAAACAAAGAGAACGCACTTAAGCTGATGGAATTCCTAGCGGGTGATAAAGCTCAAAGCATGTACGCTGAAGTGAACTACGAGTACCCAGTGAAAGAAGGCGTTAAGCGTTCTGAACTAGTAGCGTCTTGGGGCGATTTCAAAGCTGATACTATTTCTCTAGATGAAATTGCTGACCACCATGCAGCAGCAATCAAGCTTCTTGACGAAGTGAAGTTCGACCTGTAATCGTTCGACGCTTTATATACACAGCCTCAAGTCGCTCTTTTACAAGGGTAACTTGAGGTTGTTTGTTTATAAGGGTATAACAGACCCTTAAGCGTATTAAAGGTATATGAGATGTATTAGCAAGTGCATTTGATTGATGTATACCTGTGATTGTTAGGCGATGAAAGAAAATAATTATTTATGGAAAACCAGTAGTGGGACGTTAGCCCTGCTACTGGTTTTGCCGATCTTAGCGATATTCCTTACCTCTATCGGCGAGACGGATGACCTGTTCTCGCATCTGATGTCGACGGTAATGCCAACCTATACCTTTAATACGGTAGTATTGGCCGCAGGTACAATGGCTCTGTCCCTAGTTTTTGGTATTCCTTCTGCTTGGATCATGGCCATGTGTCGGATACCCAGCGAGCGGATTTTACAATGGGCCTTAGTGTTGCCTCTGGCCATGCCGGGCTACATCGTTGGTTACATCTTTACGGATTGGCTCGACTTTGCCGGACCAGTGCAAATATTACTGCGTGATTTAACTGGCTGGGGGCCCGGAGATTATTGGTTTCCTGATATCAGAACTTTGACTGGCGCTATCATCGTGCTGGCATTGGTGCTTTACCCTTACGTTTATCTACTGTGTCGTGCTGCATTTATGGAGCAAAATGTCTCTTTGCTGCAATCAGCACGCTTGCTGAAATGCTCTCCTTGGGAAAGTTTCCGTCGTATCTCGCTTCCACTTGTTCGCCCTTCAATCGCCGTTGGCCTCTCACTAGTCGCAATGGAAACCATTGGTGACTTTGGTACGGTGAGCTATTTTGCCGTCAACACGCTGACCACTGCGGTTTACGATACCTGGCTTGGTTACTCAAGCTTGACTGCGGCCGCTAAAATTTCAGCCATTATGTTGGTGTTTGTGATTCTTCTGCTTAGCGCAGAGCGTTACAGTCGTCGTAAACAAAAACTATTCCAGAATCAGTTCAGTAGCCGGGAGGACTTTCGTTACGAGTTATCAGGCTGGAAGAAATGGCTGGCGTTGATTTGGTGTTGGGGTTTAGTCGCGATTGCATTCTTGTTCCCACTGTTGCAATTGGGGATTTACGCATACAAATATTTTGCACAGAGCTGGACACCGGAATTCAGAGAATACGCGCTGAATAGCCTCTACGTTTCGCTATCGGCGGCCGTCATTGGTGTGATTGTCGCGGTCATTGTGAACTTTTATAATCGCTTATCAACCAACCGTCAGGGGCTGGCGTTCATGCGCTTGTCTTCGATGGGGTATGCGGTACCGGGGACGGTGTTGGCGATTGGGGTAATGGTCCCGGTTTTGTTTATGGACCATTTGGTCAATGACATTGCTAAATTTATGCAATGGGGTAGGCCGGGGTTAATTTTTTCTGGCTCAATGTTTGCTCTTATTTTTGCCTTGGTCGTCCGATTCTCTGCAGTCGCAATCGGCAGTATTGAAAGCAGCTTAAACAAAGTCTCACCTTCTCTAGATATGGCTTCTCGCACTATGGGGTGTAATTCCAATCAGATGTTGTGGCGAGTGCATTTTCCTCTGATTCGCCGTGGAGCCTTGATTGCCGGTTTGTTGGTTTTCATTGAGTCAATGAAAGAGCTGAATGCAGCGTTACTGCTTAGGCCCTTTAACTTCGAAACATTAGCAACTTATGTCTACAACTTTGCCTCTGACGAACAACTTGAGTTGGCCGCTTTACCTGCGGTGCTACTGGTATTAGTCGGATTGATTCCCTTAGTTATGGTTAACCGTTCACTGGAGCATACACACTGATGAGCTGTGCATTATCAATCAATAACTTAACTTGTAAGTACGATGAACAGACAACTGTATTGGAATCTCTGTCGCTAGAGGTGGAACACGGTGAGATTGTTTGCTTACTGGGCGCGAGTGGCTGTGGGAAGACCACTTTACTTAAAGCGATTGCAGGCTTATTACCGCTCAGTTCTGGCTCAATGAGTTTGAACTGTATGACAATTGATGACGGTAAACACTGGCTGCCGCCTGAGCAGCGTAATATTGGTATGATTTTTCAGGATTACGCTCTTTTTCCACACTTAACCGTTGAGGAAAATGTGGCGTTTGGTCTGAAGACATTGGCTAATGGTGATAGAAAAGCGAAAGTGGCAGAAATGCTTGAGCTGGTTCACCTGACAGGTTTTGAAGGACGCTATCCGCATCAGTTGTCCGGTGGACAGCAGCAGCGTGTTGCTATTGCTCGCTCATTGGCATACAAGCCTGACTTACTGCTGTTAGATGAACCTTTCTCTAACATTGATACTCAGGTTCGCCACGAGTTGATTGCTGAAATCCGTAAGATCTTCAAAAAGCATGGCGTCACGGCGATATTTGTTACTCATAGTCGGGAAGAGGCATTTGCCTTCGCCGATAAGATGGCCGTGATGAACCACGGTGTGATTGAGCAATACGGTACGGCGAGTGAGCTTTACTATCAGCCTTCGAGCAAATTTGTTGCGGATTTCTTGGGTGGTGGCAGCTACCTGATCGCGAAGCGTGTGTCTGAGTCTGAGTTTGAAACTGAGTTGGGCTTGGTTGAAGCACAAGCTCAGCAAGAAATTCAGCTACAAGCGGAATGTGAGCTGTTGCTGCGTCCACAGCATGTTCAGATCAGTGCGACTGAGGAGAGCAGTGTGACGGTCTTGGAGCAACAGTTTATGGGTGACCATTGCCGTTATGTAATTGATGCCAGTGGTAGTCGATTATTGGCCAGCTCAGCTGAGCCACTATCGATAGGTCAACCTGTCTCGGTCAAAGTTGAAACGCAAGGCGTACTGGCTTTTTAAATAATAAAACACCCAGCAAATCGCTGGGTGTTTTGAGCTCTAGGCTAGTTACAGTTGTAAGAATGTTTTGAACTGTTCAACGATGCCTTCTGCGGTCTCCTTGTTCGCCATCTCTGCAAAGATACGCAGAAGAGGCTCGGTACCAGAGAATCGGGCAATTACCCAACCGCCATTTTTGAAATAGACTTTAGCGCCATCTTCGTAGCTCACACGTTCAATTTCAAACTCAAACTGTGGTAGTTGCTTCTCGACATATATCTTGTGATGCAGTGTCTGCTTTTGCCCGGCTTTAAAGCTACAATCTCCTTCAGCCGTATAGGCGTAGCCGTATTTGGTATAGATTTCATAGAGAAGCTCAGAAAGCTTTTTGCCTGTCACTGAAATCATTTCAACCAGTAGACTGGAGGCGAACACGCCATCTTTACCTTTGATATGGCCGCGAATGGTCAAGCCGCCCGAGCTTTCACCACCGATCAACGAATCATCGGCTTCCATTTGTGAGCTGATGTGCTTAAAGCCGACGGGTACTTCAAAGCTTTTCTCACCGTGGTCTGCTGCTATTTTGTCGAGGATATGAGTGGTCGCAATGTTACGGACCACGGAGCCAGACCAGCCTTTGTACTCAAGCAAATAGTAGTAAAGCAGGAGCAGCACTTCATTAGGGTGAATAAAGTGACCTTTTTCGTCGATGATACCGAGACGATCAGCGTCACCATCGGTACCAATACCAATATCGTAACCTTGCTCTGCAACAAGATGTTTTAGACGATATAAAGTGGCAGCGCTGGGAGACGGCATCAAGCCACCAAAGTCAGGATTTTTGCCATCGTTAATCACATCAACGTCACAGCGGCCATTGATCAATACAGTTTGCAGCGCGTTTTTAGCCACACCAAACATAGGATCAATCAGTACACGTAAATTGGCTTTTTTGATCGCTTCTATGTCGATAAAGTCGATGATCGAATCGACGAATTCGTTCATTGGGTTAATGATTGTAATCAGTTTATCTTCAACCGCCTGCTCAAACTCTACGCTTTGCACTTTATCGCCAGTTAAAGCTGCAATTTGAGTTTCGATCTTTTCAGTGATTATCTCATCGGCATCACGGCCCCCTTCAATAAAGACTTTAATACCGTTGTAATCTGCTGGATTGTGGGACGCAGTAATGCATGCCGAGTAGGCACAGCCCATTGCTTTGGCTTTAAACATCACAATTGGAGTCGGTACAAATTTGTCGATGAAGCTGACGGGAATATTGTTAGCAGCAAGCACCTCGGCGAACCAGCGACCCGCTTTGTCGGATAAAAAACGACGGTCGTAACCAATAATGAACCCTTTGTCGGCGACTTTCTCATTGTTGATGATATTTGCCAGCGCTTGAGCAACCAATCGAACATTGTCTTTGGTAAACTCTTCACCGATAAATGCGCGCCAGCCTCCAGTACCAAACTTAATCATTGCTTTAATCCTTTATTCAACAAAAGAGCCTCTGCGAGAGGCTCATTGGGTAGTTAACCAAGCACAACGACGACGTCGTTTACGCTACCTTTTGGCTGTACGGGTATCGCGGAGCCAGACACTTCTTCTCCATTGACTAGGATCGATTTGACCCCTTTGCTCACTGAATCTGGATTCTCCACTTTGATGTTGTACGTCGCCTCTAGCCACTGACGAGTCACTTCGAAACCCGGCCAGTTGGTTGGGATACACGGATCAATCGTCAGTCCGTCAAAACCTGTACGTACGCCAAGAATAAAGTTGGTTACTGCGAAGTAAGCCCAACCCGATGTGCCAGTTAGCCATGGGTGATTCGCACGCCCGTGATCTTGGTGGTCACGACCCATAATGAACTGCACGTAAGAGTAAGGTTCTGCAATCCGTTTTTCGATGATGTCGTTTTGGTTGTATGGGTTGAGTGCATCGTAGAATTTCATTGCACGGTCACCACGCCCCAATTTTGCTTCTGCAACCCAAGCCCATGGGTTTGGATGTGAGAAGATAGCGCCGTTTTCTTTCACGCCTTGATAAACGCGAGTCACGAAGCCGATGTCATCGTTAGGAGTGGCGAAAGACGGCGAGTTGAGGTGTAAGCCATATTCAGAGAAGAGGTTCTCATCTACGGCATCCATTGCTTTCTCGCCGCGTTCTTGAGATACCGCGCCAGAGAGTACGGCTAAGGTGTTTGACTCAAGGTGTACACGACCTTCTGCTTGTTGGGCTGTACCGATTTTGTCACCGCTCTTGGTTAAGCCACGAATGTACCAACCGCCTTCATCATCCCAAAGGTGTGCTTCACACGCTTCGCGGACATTTGCCGCCATTTCGGTGTATTTCTCAACATCAGTGTCTTTACCTAGGTATTTCGCTAGGTCGATGAACTCTTGCAGAGCCCAGAAGTGGAGGAACGACACCATTGAAGATTCGCCACCACCTAGGTTTAGACAGTCATTCCAGTCTGCGCGTAGACCTTTACAGATACCGGTTTGACCTACGTATTCAGCAGAGAAATCTAGGGCAGCTTTCATGTGGTCATAAACGCTGGCATCGCTACCATCTGCGTAAGGGATCATTTCGTCGAAGAAGCTGTGCTCGCCGGTTTCCATCACGTATTTACAGATGGTTGGCACTAACCATAGGTGGTCATCAGAACACGTGTCTTCAATGCCGTGGATTTTGTCTTCGTCGGAAGGGGTAGGAACAACCGTTGGTGACTTAGACGGTTTCACGTCTGCTTTCTCTGGATCGAACCAGTCTGGATCGAATAGGTGCAGACCATAACCCGCTTTCACCTGTCCGCGCAGTAGATCAACGATACGCTTGCGTGTCATTGCTGGGTTGGCATGAGGGACTGAAATCACATCCTGTGCGGTATCGCGGTAACCAAGGCCTGTACGACCCCCCACTTCGATAAAGGATGCAAAACGAGACCACACCACACAGGTTTCAGCTTGGTATAGTGTCCAAGCGTTGATCATTGTGTCTAGACCTTCGTTTGGCGATTTCACTTGGAACTTGCCACAACGCTCATCCCAGTGGGCTTTGATACCAGCGAAGGCGTTATCGACTTCTGCTAGGTCTTGGTATTTAGCACGCAGGCGCTCACCATTGCCTTTGCCGATACCTAGAATGTAAGCAAAGCGAACTTCTTCACCCGGTTGGATGGTGAATTGCTTGTGTAGAGAGCCACAGTGGTTATAACAAGTCTGAGCCGTGTTGGAGCATTGGCCTTTTTCTACGGCGATTGGGTTAGCTTCGTCGCGGTAAAGACCTAGGAAGCTGTCACGCTGACCATCGTAAGAATCTGGAGAAAACGTCGAAGCAAGGTAGTAGAAACCTTCGAAGTCGTTGGTGTTGTAGTACAGGTCGTATTCAATTACGCCTTCATTGTAAATCGCACCTGCGGAGTACAGAGACATCTGATGGTTTTGGTTATCAGATTGGATATGGCTGAATGAAAATTCAACAAAAGAGAACGTGCTGATGGTACGTGGTTTGTCAGAGGTGTTCTTGATCACCACATCCCAAATTTCCGCGTCTTCGCCTTTAGGGACGAAGAGTGTTTTCGTTGCTGTAATGCCGCTGTATTCACACTTGAACTTAGAGTATGACAAACCATGACGGACTTCGTAGTTTGCTTCATCTAGGCTTTTGGCCACTGGTTGCCAAGATATTGACCAGTAATCCCCTGTTTCATCATCACGCAGGTAAACGTAATGTCCTGGGCGATCGAATGTCGCATTCGGGCGAAATTTGGTAACACGGTTGTATTCTGGCGAGTTGTAGAACGAATAGCCGCCTGCATTGTGCGAAATAACCGTACAGAACTTCTCAGTGCCTAGGTAGTTTGTCCATGGCGCAGGGACGTCAGGGCGACTGATGACGTATTCACGATTCTCGTTATCGAAATAGCCGTATTTCATGTTTTATTCCTTTTCCTACAGCCACTGAAACAGCGGCCTAATGTATTTGCTAGAGAAAACTGCTAAGGGCTATGGCCGTCAGCAAAAGTTACTTCCAAGGGTTGCGATAATTGATGCCTTGTTTATCGAGTAAAGATAAGTGGCCTTTCAGCCTTGCTTGATAGTCGTGCCAGTCGCGATGTTGTTTCATTGTCCAGCAAGCTTCCGCTATTGCTGTCAGGCGAGGGAACACCATGTAGTCCAGCCGTTGCTGGTGGGAGACAAGTTCGCACCATAGCGCGCACTGAATTCCGAGAATACGTTTACGGATTGGGTCTTCTTCTGGAATATCAGCCAGAGGTTCATAGCGATACGCGCTTTCGAGAGGAATGACATTCGCCCAGTCGACGCCAGGTTCCTCAGGGGAGTAATCCTGCGCCATATCCAGATAGGTGGATTGGGCCGGTTGTAAGACAACATCGAAACCTTGTTTGGCGCACTTGAGAGCTGCCTCTTCACTCAACCAAGAATAAATCACGGTATCTTTGCTGACTTTATCTCCGTGCTGAGCTTCTTCCCAGCCGACCATGCGCTTGCCCAAAGAGCGTAATTTTTGCTCGGCATATCGCAGCAGGTGTCCCTGAAGTTCTTTGGTATTCTGGTAACCTTCAGATTCCATTAATGCTTGGCAATTCGCGCTCTGAAGCCAAACGCCATCAGGCACTTCATCGGCGCCAATATGCACCCAAGGGGCTGGAAACAGACTGGCGACCTCTTCAAGCACTTTATCGAGAAACTCATAAGTCCCCGGTATTGCAGGAGAGAGAACATTATCGGTGTAATGTTGAATGCTGCGGTATTCCGATTTGTCGCTCGGATCGAGCAATAACTCAGGAAGGGCCTTAATCGCTGCTCGGCAGTGACCCGGAATATCAATTTCAGGAATCACGGTAATGCCTCGCTCTTGGGCATAAGCAATCACTTCTCTTACCTGATGCTGAGAATAATACCCGCCATATACTGGCGAAAGATGACTAAACTGCGGCTTGAGTGCCGACTCTCTTCCCCGAAATGCCCCCACTTGTGTGAGTTGAGGAAAGGCGTTGATCTCCAGTCTCCAGCCTTCATCATCGGTTAAATGCCAGTGAAAAGTATTGAACTTGTAGTGAGCGAGTTGGTTAATTAACCGTTTGATATCGTCGATTGAATGGAAATGGCGAGCGCAGTCGAGCATCATGCCTCGGTATTTAAAGCGAGGCTTATCCACTACCTTGACATAAGGCACTGATAACTGGTCGTTATCTTGTGTTATGAGTTGCATTAACGTGGCACTGGCATGTACGAAACCTGCTGCCGATGCCGATTCAATCCTAACACCTGTAGCGGATACGATCAGCTGATACTGACTTTCATCCAGCGTTGGATTATTGCGAAACAGGATTTCGCTTTGACCAATGGCCTTAGCCTGATAGCCGAATAGATTGGTCAGCTCTTCCTCCAGCCAAGTCGCGGCTTTTTCGGCTTGCGCAGTTTGTAGTGTAATCTGGCTGGTGGTCGATAAATGAAAGGTTCCACCCTGATAACTGATCTGGTTGGGTGCCGGGATCAGTGAGTGCTCCGCAGCAGGTATCGGGTCAAGTTGGGTGCGCTCTTGATAGGGAGAGGCGAGAGCAATAGGCGTCAACGTCACTGCTAACTCATTGGCACCATTGTCACTGACAATCAAAGCATCTTTGAGGCCGTCAGTGTAAAAGCGTAATGGCGCTGTATTGATGCTAAATTCGCAGTAATAATGCTGATTTGCGTCGAGTGTGTGGCTATCCGGAGTAACAACGCAAAAGCTGCCTGTTTGTTTGATCGAACCATGACTAAAGCTATCAGGAAGGATGTAGCGGTCAATGATGAACTGCAAATGCCAATTGTTTAGTGCTTGATCCGACAGATTGTGCAGCGTCAGACCAAATCGACAGTATTGCTTATGCTCTGACAGAACGGTGAGGTCAATTCGATAACTCATGGTATCCCCTTTAATACAGGTTATGCTCTGGTTTGCCAGCAAACATTAATGCCCCTTCAATGGCATCGAATTGGGGTTCAACAATCCACTGTTGAACGGGAGGCGAAAGCCAGTCATGCATACGCTCTGCTATGCTGCCCATTAGGCAGATTCGGTTGGCCCCTTTTTTATGTAAGGCGAGAATGAACATTTCAATGTCGGCTGCAGTTTGCTGAAGCAACGAGATAGCTAATGAATCGGCTTGGGCCGCATGGCGAAAAATCATTGGCGAAAACTGGCCATAGTCACGGGGTAAGGCGTTTTTCGACCAACTAACAATTTGGTCGACATCGTTGGAGAAGTGGGTCATAACTTCTTGGCATAAAGGTGTTTTTTCACCAATACCATCTTCAGCAAGGAGCACTTTTTGAATCAGTGTCAGCCCCATCACGGCGCCACCGCCTTGATCGGAAATAGGAAACTCTCTCCCTCCTACAACATGCTGCTCATTGCCGGACAAATGAATGCCACAAGATCCTGTTCCAGCAATCATAATCGCGCCACTGTCACCATTGTGAGCGCCTAAGCAAGCCCCATAAGCATCGGTGTTGAGTACGATGGAAGCAAAAGGGTGGGCTTGAGCCATAAATTCATGCCAAGCGGTTCTTTGTTCTGCACCAGCCAAGGCTAACCCTAAATGCATGTGTTTTAGTTGAGATGAGTCGAGTCCGGCTTCTTGTGCAGCGATTGTGACCGCGTCGACAATCGACTGAAGTGCCACATCGACCCCTAAAAGAATATTGGCGCTGCCACTTTTACCTTCTCCAAGTTTTTTACCGTGTTGATCCCTGATGCGTGCTCGGCAAGATGTACCTCCGCCATCAATTCCGACAAAATATTGAGTCATGTTACTGCTCCTCTACGCGACTGAAATGAGCTTGCTGAGCCATGATGGCAAGTAAGTACCATGCACTATGAGGAATCCATTGCTCGCCCCAGCGCCAGTTTTGTAGCATGTCGTCCTTTTGTCTGACCGGGTTAAATGCAATATCCTCTGAATCATCGAAGCCTGCCGTTATGCCGTTACAAATCCCTCCTTTGGCATTAAAAAATCCAAGGTGTGGTAAATAGTCGGGGTTGTTGCGTCCGTGCCCATCTAACATGCACATGTCATACGGGTTAAGGCCGAGAATCCAATTGAGAGCATTTTGGGAAAACTTGTTGAGCATATGTTTTTGCTCGGCGTCGCATAGATGTGGCTGAGCGAGGTACGCCATCACGGACAATGAAGCTAAACGGGCATTTTCTCCCTGCCACCAATAGCCACTCTCATTATTCTGAGCGATGAAGAAAGCGTCCTGTTTTGCTTGGTTGACGCCTTTTACATACTGCCGCGGATAGCCAAAAGGGTTGGCGACTTTAGTGGAGATAGACAGCTCAAATTGGCACGCATGTATGATGGTGTCGACTGTTGATTGGCGTCGTTGTGGATCATCTTCAACCTCTAAATACAGGCACAGAGCAATGACAGGTAAGCCGGCTTCCGCTGCATGATAATAAGGGCGTGAGCCGTCCTTATTCGCTGACCAGAAATTCTGGATAAGTTCATCTGATTGTTGTCGCTGCGTTAAACGTGTCGCCCAGTATCGGCTTTCTTCAAGATAGAGATGATTTTGTGTCGTTTTGTACAGTTCAGCGCAGGCCATCAGTGCGCAATACTCATCAATGATGTTTTCTTCGCCATCATTGAGGTAGTGGCAATTGAGTTCTTTCAGGTGGTGGTAACCGGACTCAGCTGCATCAAGGTATTGCTGAGTGGTAAAGTCGCCATGGATATCCAAACGTGCTGCTGCCGCTAATGCTGCGATGGCTATACCACCGCCTTGACGAAAGCCAGCCTGAAAGTCGTCTGATTTGTGACCGTCTTGCGTTGCGTAAGAGCATATCTCACGCTGCTGTGGGTCTTTCGACCACTTATCAAATACTGTGGTATAGAAAAATCCCGACTCGTGCTGCATCCGGACCAGAAAGTCGGTACCGAATAAAGCTTCTTCTTTGAGACGTAACTGCGTAAATACTGCCAGCTTTGAGCTGGTCTCACATAGCTCAAGACCTTTGAGTATATTCCACACCACCATTGGAATTTGTTGTGGGTTCAAGTAGTTGGAATAAGAGAGGTGACTTAAATATTTGCTTACATCACCCGAGGCATCGTACCATCCGCCACGGACGTCCACAGTTTGACTGCTGTTTAATAGCGGTATGTTTTGATCCTGACGATCATAGATGCCGCTGCTGCGTTGGGATTTAAAATAGTGCAGTACGTCGGACAGTGTGGAGGTGAAGAGCAGATCTTGATCGATCAAAAAAATAGAGGACTGACAACTATTGTATTTGAGGTAGTAGCGCCCTAGTGTTTTCACGTTGGAAAAATCAATGCGAAAAAAATATCCCTGGTGCCAATTTGCGACTCGAGTGCCAGTCTCGACATCCAGTGACGCAACAGTCTGATGACTATCTGCACACACCAAAAGGGCAGTGGAAGATGGTAGGTTGGGTACATCTGCCATCAGAATAGCCTGCTTTGGTCCCAGGGATTCATAACCAATGTGGTTAGTAAGTAGCAGCATTAAAATCTCCGAGTGAATCTGATGAGCCAGCTTCTTAGGCTGGCTTCAATATGGTTTTAGCTTTGATATAGGTAACAACGCACAAAGTGGTTGTCTGACAGTTGAGTGACTTCTGGTAATTGTTCACGGCATTGGCTAGTTGCATGCTGACAGCGTCCAGCAAACGGGCAGCCTAAGGAATTAGGTGTCCAAAGAGGGATCTCACCTTTATTGCCTTTTAGCTGCTCATGGATCGACTTGCTTGGATCCGGTACAGCGGAAACCAGTAACTGAGTGTATGGATGTTGAGGGTTGTGGATGATCTCTTCTGTGTCTCCCCACTCGACCATATGACCGACGTACATTACGGCAAGATCTTCAGCGATGTAGCGCGCAGTTGCGATGTCATGAGTGATGTAGAGCAGTGACATCTGCTTTTCAAATTTCATCTCTTCCATCAGGTTGAGAACGCCAGCTCGAATCGAGACATCCAACATGGATGTCGGCTCATCAGCGAGCACGACCTCTGCACCCACGGCAATATTACGCGCTAGGTTAACCCTTTGGCGCTGGCCGCCGGAAAGTTGATGCGGGAATTTTTGCGCGGTTTCCTTAGGAGGAATAAGCCCCACCTGTTCCAGCAAGTCGTAGACACGCTCTTCCAATTCCTTCTTATTTCCCGGTTTGACCTTTTTATGGATCAGTAATGGGCGGGCAATATGATGGAAAATATTATGGGTTGGGTTTAGAGATCCAAATGGGTCTTGCCAGACCATTTGCACGCCTTCGCGATAGGCCATCAGATCAGAACGAGAGCCAATGGTCTGGATATCACGCCCTTTGTATTCAATGGTGCCGCTGGTTGGGACATACATCTTTGCGATCATCTTGGCAGTGGTCGATTTGCCTGAGCCTGATTCACCAACCACTGACAGGCCACGGCTTTTGTACATTTTAAAAGATACGTCGTTTATCGCGCGCATCATGGGTTGCTGTAGCGCATTACTGTTAATCGGGAAGTCTTTAACTAGATTTTTCCCTTCCACCAGTAGTTCACCAAATTCTTTGCTCATCATTGTCTCCAGTAATCGTTATGTTTTTGTCTTCCAGCGCTAGAGTTTGGCTTGGGCTATTGGCTCACCATATAGGTGGCAGTTTGAGAAACGACTTGGTTCTATTTGTTTCAGTTGAGTTGGTATCTTGGTACAGGCTTCGTGGACACGATCGCATCGTGCTTGGAATCGACAACCTTGTGGAATTTCCAGCAGGTTGAGTGGGTTGCCAGGGATACCAGTCAACTTCGTTTTTGGACCAGTTAGTGGAGGGAAAGAGCTTCCCAGCCCTTTGGTGTACGGGTGGTAAGGGCTTTCTAAAATTTGCTTCGATGGCGCGACTTCGATCAATTCACCGGAGTACATAATGCCGATGCGATCTGAGAATTCGACCATCAGTGAAAGATCGTGAGTAATGAACAAAATAGAGAATCCAAATTCTTCTTTCAGAGCGTAGATCTTCTGAAGAATCTCGCGTTGTACCACAACATCTAAAGCAGTTGTTGGCTCGTCCATAATGATCATTTTAGGATTCAGTGCGAGGGCAATGGCGATGACCAAGCGCTGGCGCATGCCGCCAGAGAACTGGTGAGGGTAGTCAGTCAAGCGGCTCGGATGAATGTCTACGATCTCCAGTAACCCTTCTGCGCGTTTACGTGCTTGCTCACGCGTCATGTTGGTATGACGCATAATCACGTCGCAAAATTGCTCTTCCATTGGCAACACTGGGTTCAGCGCATTCATCGCACTCTGAAACACCATGGACATCTCACTCCAGCGAAAGGCTTGCATTCTTTCATCGCTGTAATTGAGGATGTTCTCGCCATTGAAGATGACTTCGCCACCGGTAATAAATGCTGGCGGCTTGTGTAGTCGCATTAACGAGAACGCGACCGTTGATTTTCCACAGCCTGATTCGCCCGCTAAGCCAAAGACTTCTCCCGGAGCGATATCAAAGCTGACATTGTTGCAGGCACGGACGTCGCCTGCAGCCGTGATGTAGTCAACACATAAGTTACGGATAGAAATGAGTGGTACTGTCATGATTATTTATCTCCGCTCCAAAGTGCATTTTGTGGTGCCAGTTCTGGCTCACGTTCTTTTTTGTCTTGCTGGGCTAGCTTTTTCCAACGCTTCATCCCTTTGTGCGAGCGCAGCTGCGGGTTAGCAATTTCGTCTACAGCGAAGTTAAGTAATGCTAATCCAGTAACGAGTAGGATAAGGGCCGCACATGGTGCAAACAGTTCCCACCAAGCGCCAATTAGCATTGAGGAGGAGGTTTGAACGTTGTAGAGCATGATGCCCCAGCTGACGGTGTTAGGGTCACCTAACCCTAGGAAGGAAATCGTCGCTTCCATCATGATGGCGTACATCACTGAACCAATGAAACTTGCGCCAACAATTGGGATTAGGTTAGGTAGGATCTCGACAAAGATGATGCGCCAAGACGATTCACCGAGTACTTCTGCGGCTTTAACGAACTCTTTCTCACGTAGAGCTAGAGTTTGCGAACGAATTACCCGAGCGCCCCAAGCCCAGGCAGTCAGGCCAATGATCAACGCGATGGTTAATGGCCCAGCTTCGCCAATGAAAGCGGCTAGTACGAATAGTAAAGGGTACTGTGGAATGACCAGCATGATATTCATAGCTGCAGTTAAAAAGTCATCGACACGACCACCGAAGTAACCTGCGGAAATACCGATCACAGTAGCAAGGAAACACACGGTAATACCGGCACCAAAACCTACGGCAAGTGATACTCGAGCACCATGGACAAATTGTGACCAGACATCACGTCCCATACGGGTGGTGCCAAGTGTGTGCTCGGCTTTTTTCGACATCAACAGTGTTCGGCGGTCTGTCGCTAGGTTTTCTGCCACCCAACCGTCTGGGTTGGCTTGTGCCGATTTCACGATGAACGCTGGGTACTCGTGTGGGTTACCTGTACGCTTGTCCGGTGCGTGTTTAGTGAGCAGAGGTGCTGCAAGAGCAATAAACAAGAAGATGCCGATGATGATGCTACCAATCAAAGCGATTGGGTTACCTATGATGAGTTTGATGAATCCCTTCATGATTATTTGCCTCCCTTACGTAGGCGAGGGTCAAGCACGACATAAAGCATGTCAGCCAATAAGTTAAAGAACAGCATGAATAGCGTCATGATCAGTAGCTGGCCCTGAAGAACTTGATAGTCACGAGCTTTAATTGCATTGAAAAGTACTGAGCCTAAACCTGGGTAGTTGAAGATGATTTCGATGATCAACTGACCACCAATCGCCATACCTAGCGCCATGGATAAAGCGGTTACACTCGGTAGTAAGGCATTTCGTGCTGCGTAATTGAAGACCACACGGTTTTCACTTAAGCCCTTACCCTTGGCCATTGTGATGTAGTCTTCTGCAAGTAGGTTGATCATGTTGTTACGCATGTTGACAAGGAAACCGCCGATCTGAACTACAGACGCACAGAAAAGAGGAAGGACAGCGTGATAAGCCACATCTTTAATGAATGCCCAGCTCGTCCAATCTGGAGATGTGCCTGCGGTATAAGCGTAGCCAGTAGGGAACCACTTTAAGCCAATTGCGAAAATGAACATCGCAATCATGGCAATAACGACTTGCGGCACGGCTTGGATGATGAGCATGCCCGGTGTAATGAATGCGTCGTATTTACTACCGCGCTTCCAAGCTGCGTAGATACCTAGAATAGAGCCGATCGAGAAAGATAGGATGACCGCTGTGCCCGCAAGGAACAGTGACCAACCAAAGGCACTGCCTAGCAAGTCATTAACAGCGAGTGGGTAAAACTGGATTGAGGTGCCCAGTTCCCAACTGAGTATATTCTTCATGTAGGCGATGTACTGGACAAAGAGTCCACCATCGACAAAGCCCAGTAGTTCTTTCATGGCGGCAATGCGCTCAGGCGTCACCTGGACAGATGCGTTAGCAAACATCATGGTGACCGGATCACCCGGCATTGCACGCGGAATAATAAAATTAAGTGTCGCGGCAACTAAAAGTGCGACAAAGTAAAATGACAAACGTCTTAAAAAATAACCCATAACTTACACCTTACTCACCCAGATTTTCCCTGTTTCTGGTTTCAGGTCGCTCCTAGCGAAAGTCAAAATTGAGAGCGAACAATCCCCTGACGACTGGCGCCACACTTTAATAGGTCAAAGCTTTTGGGGATAAGGCGGCGCACGGAATGTACGCCGCATAGATAGAACGCTTACTTAACTGGTTTTAGGTCCAGAACGTGAAGTAGACGCTCAGGGATACCAGCCCAAATGTTTGGACGACCCTTCGGATTTTCTTCATTCCACCAACCAGTGAAGCGAGTTGTGTTGTATTGATACATGTAAGCACCAGACATCACAGGTACAGTCACTTGATCTGCGGCAATGATTTGCTGGATGCCGTGAGCAATTTCTAGCTGCTCGTTTTTATCAGCTGTTTTGTAGAAGCTGTTAAGTAGGCCATCTAGCTGGTCATTTTTGTAGAAGTGCATGGCAAAGCGAGGCATGCCATCACCAGATTGCAATGCTGAGTTATAAGCACTGTTCCAGTACGTGTATGGATCCGCACCATGGAAGTAGTTGGTGTACGAGACGTCGTAGCTACCTTCCAGCATTGCTTGGTTATACACAGAGAAATCTGGTGTACGAGCTTTGGCTTTGATGCCCACTTCAGCGAGCTGTTCTACCGCTAGCTGAACAGTGTTGTTGAAGTCTGTCCAACCGTTTGGTGATTGAATCAGAAGCTCAAATGATTTACCTGATGGCGTGTCTACGAAGCCATCTTTATTGACATCTTTGAAGCCCGCTTTGTTTAGCAGCTCTTTTGCACCTTCAACATTGTAGGTGTTGTACGCTTTGTACTTGTTGTGAACATCTTCGTCAGACCAAGCTTCAAATGCGTAGCCAAGACCTGAAGCAAAGTCGTTCACTGTACCGCCACCGTAGTAAGCAATATCAATGATGGTCTGACGATCCAGTGCCATAGAGAACGCGCGACGGAAGTCAACATTGTTCAATGCTTCATGCTTAGCGGCATCTGGGTTCTTGAAGTTGATGACGAATGCCTGAGTACCCGCTGGCGGATACCAGTATTGGTGGCTAGGGCTTGAAGCTGCATATGTACGGTCAATATCTGGAATGAAAGATGACGTCCAATCCATTTCGCCGTTAACCACTTTACCTAGGAACTGATCGTTGTTCGCGATTTGAGGCACACGAAGACAATCTACTTCTAAGTTGTCCGCATCCCAGTAGTTCGGGTTACGACACTGAATGTACAGTTGCGCTGTAAAGGTATCGATTTCAGTGAACGGGCCGGAACCTACAGGGTTTTCGTTAGTGAAGGTCGCTGGGTTTTTAACATCCTTCCAAATATGCTCAGGAACAACTGGCACCTTAGCAATTTCGTAAGGAACATTAGAGTTCGCTTCCGTTAGGCGGAATTTGACTTGGTAGTCATTCAGTTTTTCAACACCAGCCACCCAAGAGTTGATACCACTTTGGTCCAGTTCTGGCTTCTCTTTTACTAGGTTAAAAGAGTAAACAACGTCGTTAGCATCAAAGGTTTCGCCATCTGACCATTTCACGCCTTTACGAATATCGAAAGTAACGCTCATTAGGTCATCAGACATCTTGAAGCTTTCAGCCAAACGGAATACAGGAGTGTTACCATGCATTTCATTAAACACAACAAGAGGCTCGTATAAGAAGTCTGTTGTTGTGTGAAGGTTAGTGGCACCTAAATACGGGTTAAAGTTACGTACAAAAGTGGTGAATTCTTTAGGGTGTACTGTTAGTTCACTGCGTTCAGCGGCGGTAGCGACAGAAGTAAATCCTGTTGTCGCTGCAGCAATAATTGCTGTTGCTAGTGTTGTTCTTTTAATGTTGGCAAGCATAGCTGTTCCTTACTATTTGCTTTCATTTCACTTATGGAATTGAATGTCATCAACTGATAGACACTCCCTAAAACCTACCTCAAGTATTATTTCACCATGCCGGAGGAGCAGGGAAATTGAGTGGCCTGTAGGCCTTAGGCAAGTTAAGAAAACACCTTTACGTTAAATTTGGCAATTGCCTATCTCGTCAAAAACGTTAAAAAGTACCTTATTGACGTCAATAACGTTAATTAGCCCCTTTTTTAATCAACAATCGAGCTATTCCTAAATTTGAACTCACTCGCACTACCATAGCTATGACTTATTGTTTGTTAGTGTTTACTTACCTTGCTACTCATTTATATTAGTGGTGTGTAGAAGCAGCTAGCTATATGAGATCATTATCACTAGTCTTTATCAAGGTTATTTTCTTGCGGAAAATTAATTCTGCCGTCTTGTTGTGATTGTGTTCGCAAACTGAGTTCTTTTCTTCTAGATAACGCTAAATAGGCGGTTTTTAAGTGGCTCTCCCGATGTAATTAGCGTGTCTTAGCGGAGCCTAAATCAGGTTGTTTTCTATTGTGTAAAAATTTTATAAGGCTAAAAAGTGCAGCGGGCTATTGATGGGACAGAGCCATTTATAGAAAGGTAGCGAGAGACAAAATAAAACCCGCTTAAAGCGGGTTTATATGGAATATGGGGGCTACTTAGCTGGTTAGGAGATGTTGCAGCTTATCGCGAAGGCTCTCAATATGAGTGCGCTCTGGGCTCATTTCTTTACAGTGTTCAAGGATGTATTCAAGAGAACTCAGTACCGTTCGCCAGCGCGGTGTTTTTGGTAACGTTTCGACTCGCAGGTATTTGTCCAGAGTCCGAGTCTGTAAGGTGCTACGGTCGAGGTACACACGCCATAATCCGCTTTGCTCTGCGAAAGCAAACTTGCTTTGACCAGTAACGCTTTCCCAATAAGTTAGCGCACTTGTCATTGCATCGACTAAGACTTCACGCATGACTTCTTGCTTGGATTTGCTGTCAGTGGTAGCCCGATCGGCTAACCGCGTAAACTCTCCACCTAACTCTTTTAACTCTTGCAGTTTGGCCTTATCCCCTTCAAACGCGTAGCTGGAAAGGGCTTCAACCGCGGTTTCTAGGTTATTGATCCGCGCGGCGTTGACACTGCCACCCACGTTAAAGATGTACATGGATTTGAGTCCAGAGCCTTGTGGTAGTTTGAGAATGTCTGCGGACAAGTGCTGGCGGACATCTTCGACATAAACATCAATGACGCCACAGTAGTGCGGCTGTTCGACGTTAAGGAATTTTGGTGCAATCAATTCATCCGCATTAGAACGGCGTAATTGTTCTGTGGTGCGCTTAAATAGACGAGAGGCGGCATCATTGGTGAAGCGGATTTTATTGTCGTCACGTACACAGATAATCGCTTCTGGGGCTGACTCTAATTGCTCTAATAAACGCCCCTGAGTTTCTAGTAAACTGGCTTCAACCATAGCGCGCTGTTTAAGTTCAGTTTGTAGCTGCTGGTTTTCAATCCGGCGTTGTTCGGCTTTGCTTGCGGTTAGATGCGCCGTAATTCGTGCGGCGAGCTCTTGTTTGTTAAAAGGTTTTGATAAGTAGTCATTGGCTCCGGCTTCGAAACCTCGAACTCTGTCATCGGGCTGATTCAATGCTGTAAGCATGATGACGGGGAGCTGAGCATGATCATAGTCTTTACGCAGCACTTCACACACCTGATAGCCGCTCATTCCCGGCATCATGATATCGAGTAGCATCAGCTCTGGTTTTTCATGACCAACGGATTCAACGGCTTCTTCTCCATTTTTCGCGGTGCGTACTCGGTAGCCTTCAAGGCGAAGGAAGCTATCTAAGACACGCAGGTTGACCGGTTCATCATCGACCACTAACAGCAATGGCCCGTCTGGATTCTCCGGTAAATTTGAGCCTTCGATTATCTCTAGGTCATTGTTTTCTGGAGCAATGAAATGCGCACCTTCGATATGGCTTGCGAGGCCTATTTGCTCGGTTGAGGCGATTGGCAAAGTGAAGCTAAATGTCGTACCAACCATAGGTTGGCTGCTGACGTAGAGAGTGCCTTGCATCAAATCAATCAACTGACGGCTGATAGATAGACCAAGGCCGGCCCCTTGGCGATAACGGCTGCTATCACTGCCAGCCTGAATCAGGGGTTCAAAAATGTGCTCAAGTTGCTCAGCAGGGATCCCCTGACCAGTATCTACTACTTGAACTCGGATGTTGTCGTCGACCTGAGTGGCGGAAATGACGATTTTACCTTCACTGGTGTATTTGATGGCGTTACCAACGAGATTGTATAGCACTTGCTCTAAGCGTTGAGGGTCGGCGCATACCCATAGCGGATCGTTAGGAACCTGATTAATGATGCGAATGGGTTTGTTGCCCACTAAGTGAGTCGACAGTTCGAGCACCAAGCGCGTAGCACCGGAGATATCCACTGCTCGGGTTTCAATATCGAGATTACCGTAACGCATTTTGTGGTAATCAAGCAGGTCATCAACCAAGGTGGCCAAGCGCTGGCCGCTACTGATGATGATATCGAGCTGGTACTTGTGATCCGCGGTAATTGGCCCATTGGCTCCGGAATTTAGTGCTTCTGCGATACCTACCATGCCATGGAGTGGAGTTCGCAATTCATGAGAGGTGGTGGCGAGGAACTCATCTTTGAGTTTGTTCGCCAATTGCAGCTCGTCATTTTGCTTTTGGATCAGTTTTAGGTTGCTTTCCAGCTCTTCATTTTGCTGTTTTATGAGCAGTATTTTGTCGCGAATGGAGCGTTGCATGCGCTCAAAACTGATGGCGAGTCGGCCTATCTCATCTTTTCGCTCTGTATTGATGATGTCCGTATCGAGATCGCCAGCCGAGACTTTTTCTGCCGCCCACGTCAACTTCAATAAAGGTGCGGTAATAAAATTAGATAAGTAATGGGACGCGGCAACCACCAGTACAATTGCACATAGCATGGCAAATACGAACAGAGTTTCGAGTTGGTGGACGCGTGCAAAAGCTTCTTTTTCTGGCACTTCTACCACAATGGCCCAGTCGACACCCTTAAACGAAATTGGGCTGTAAGCCGCGATGGTCGCTTCTCCGAGCGTGTTTGTGTATGTCCCGACATCGGATTTTCCTTCCAACGCTAAATCAACAACTTCGCGGCTCTTGTCGATGTCTTTTTGCTCATAAGCCATGGTTCTTGATTTATGGTCAGCACCGACCAGCAAGGTTTTCATTGCTGAAGCGTTGTTGGTATCGGCGATTAGCTTAGTGATGCCATTATTTGGTAAGCGGAACATGGCATAGCTGTGAAGATAACCTTGTTGGACGATAGGAGCGCCGAGCCAAGCGACAGGTTTACCTCTGTCCATCTCAAAGTCTGAAATGATCACCGGTGTGTAATCTTCATTGGATTTACGCTTTTCAGTAACCTGAGTTTTCAGCTTGTGGAAGGTTCTGCCTAGATTGGTATCACGAAAGCGGCCAGTCAGCAGATTGGTGCCGTAGTTGTCGTGTTTAAAGATGGAGTAGGTGACGTTACCTTCTAAATCAACCAGCAAAGCGTCGTCAAAGTCTGAGCGTTTGAGCAGTTCCAGGTAGGCTCTGTGATAACGTTTATGCAGCAGTCGATAACGCTCCGTACCAGTATAAACATTGGACTGAGGCAGTATTGAGGTTTTGATCTGATCGCCTGAGCCAGGAATGTAACGCCGCTGAGCGTATTCGCGTGCCTGAGCCATATCCAGTCCTAAGCTGCGAAACGCATTGACTAAGCCGTAGAAACGCCCGCCACTGGCATAAGCCAGTTCAGAGCGAACAAAGCCCATGACTTCCGACTCTTTGGCGTACATGTAGTCAGTGACTTGTTGCTGCTTACTGTCTCGTACGGAGATTAAGTGCGAAGTACTTTGCTCCTGCAAATCTTTGGTATGAGACTGGAGGAAAAAGATGGCGATGATCGTGAGTGGCGTAATACTCAAGACAAGAAATGCCAGCATTAAAGTGTGTTGCAGGCGCTTAAATCTTTGTTTTCGGTACAACTTAAACATGAGCTAACTAGACTTTCCGTAATGAAGGCAGGCAATAACATGCCCAGTAAAAAAACGTGACTATCCTAGAATGACAAAATTAACGAGTTTTTTTACTTTGACAAGTAAGTCTGAGTTAAAGCGTGGATGAATGCGCAATTTTTGCGGAAGGAGAGAAGCAGAGCCCGATATGAAGCGTTATATCGGGCTGATTGACTATTTTTTTGCGTAGTATATTGCGAACTTATTGGTCTTATTTAGCGTCTCACAATTACCAAATGCTTGCTGAATGATAGGTGGATACTTCAGAAAACTATTGGCAACAATCAGTAGCTGGCCACCTGAGCTTTGGTGTTTTGGTGCATCGGCTAACAAAGTTTCGGTTGCACTGTAGCTGGTATCCAGACCTGCATGAAAAGGTGGGTTACTGATAATAAATTGATAGTCTTGGCTAGTATCAGAATAGATGTCTGAAGCAAACACTCGCCCTTTGAGTCCATTGGCTGCTAATGTCGCTTTACTGGATTCGACCGCCAGTGCGCTGATATCGCACATTTCGAGTTCAATCTCAGCATTGAGCGTTGCCATGACAGAGCCAATCACTCCGGCACCACAGCCAAAATCCAATACTTTCCCTGACAGCGCTGGCAGGGTATCTAACAGCAGTTGACTGCCGATATCGAACTGACCGTGACTGAATACCCCAGGTAAGCTTTTGATCGTCAGTTCATGCCCTTGGTAGCTGACCTGATACTGCTTAAACCAATCATTAAGATTAAACTCAGCAGGCTGCTCAAGGCATTGTCCCCAGTAAAAAGAACAACGTCTCGCAGAGTCGAATTTATTGATTGGCCCGTAGGGTTTAAACATTTTTTCGATGCTTTTTACACCTGAGCGATTTTCACCGACAACGACAACTTCAGTCTCTGGGCCTAGTTTAGCCAACAACATAGCCAGCAAAAACTCGGCTTCGGCTTTTGCTTTTGGCCAGTACAGTAGGATCATGTCGGCTTGAGTCTGGTCAGTAAACTCAGCGCCAAACACAGTTGTTACTTGGGGGGTAGACTCTAATTGACGGTAGTAACCATAGTTGGTGGTAAACACGGTGACAGATTCACAGTGTTTGCTGAGCTCTACTGGGAACAGGTCTTCTGACTCCCCAGCAACAAGAACATGTTTACCTTTAAAGTAGGCGAGTTGTCGTTGTGCAATTTGGCTCGGTGCAATATAGGCAGACATAATGGACTCTGGCTGAAAAAAGACGGGGGATTTTCGCATAATCCCCCGCATTCTTGAAGTTTTCCTGCTTCCTAGATCTTAGTTTTGATCTTGTTCATCGAGGAAATCCTGAAATTCTTCTTCATAAATATTAAACAGCACCATGGTAATGGCGAAGATCAAAGGGCCGTAGATCAATCCAATCAAGCCAAATAAGTGAAGACCGCCTAATAGAGAGAAGAAGATCATTAGAGTGTTCATTCCTGCGCTGCCTTGCATTAACAATGGTCTGAGCAGGTTATCAATTGAACCAACGACAGCGACACTCCAAATGGTAAGAAAAATCGCCCACGTTGTATCGCCAGTCAAGAACAGGTAGGCCGCCGCAGGTATCCAAATCAATGCGGTGCCGACTACAGGAATAAAGGAGGCGAAGCCCATCATCGTACCCCAGAACAGCCCTGGGAAACCAGCAAGCCACATACCGATACCGCCAGCAAGACCTTGGGCGATTGCGGTTAGAAATGAGCCCATTACGGCAGATTTGGACACTTGCTCAACTTCATCCAGTAATTTGTCTTCTTGGCTGCGAGACAGTGGAAGAATATGACGAATCGCGGCAATGATTTTGTCGTGATCACGAAGTAAGAAGAACAAAACAAACAACATCAGGAAGAAGTTGAGTAGGAAGTTCGTCGCATCGCCAAGAATTTTTGCACTTATACCGACTAAGTTCGAGCCAAATGACGTGGCGAACTGAGCCACTTTCTGACCGATTTCCTGAGGTTGAATCTCATCAAAAGGTAAGTAGGTATTAATGATAGACAAGCCTTTTACTACCCATGGATGTTCGAACAGGGCTTGGATGCCACCGTGGGTCACCCACTGGTAGACGTTTTGTGAGAATGCTGAACCTTGTTGGACAATCGCGGCGAAAACAAAAAGAAGGGGCAGCACTATGATGACAGTGAGTAAGGTACAAGACAGCAACGACGCGATGTTTCTATGATTCGGCATGCGGTTTTCGATCCATTCATGGATAGGAAACATTAGCAGAGAAATGATAAACGCCATCACAATTGAGTTTATGTAAGGCTCAACTAATAAAAAGCAGGCAAAGCCAGCAGCAAGTAGCGCAACAATCAATACCCAATGGCTGGAAGTTATTTTGAGTCTTTCTGACACGTTTGTTGTCCAATTATTCATCGTGATAGAAGTATAATGGCTGTAAATTACTGAGTCTTCAACGCAAAATCAAAATGTTATCAGCGGAGGGTAAAATTATGGGATGCTGTAATGATGACAAGTCCTGTTGCGGAAGTACGAAACCTAAGCGCAAAATTCCTTGGTTTTCACTGATTCTTTTTCTTCTGGTCGTTTTAGTTGTATTTAACTGGCAATAAAAAAGGCTGCATGCGCAGCCTTTTGTCATTTATTACAACGTTGAATTACGCTTCTTTGGCTAGAATCGCAAAGCAGCGATCAGCCGCTTCTAATGTCGCTTCAATTTCTTTACTGCCGTGTGCTAGCGAAGTGAAACTCGCTTCAAATGCCGAAGGTGCTAAGTAAACACCATGTTCTAGCATTAGGTGGAAGAAGCGTTTAAAGCGTTCGATATCGCATTTAGTGACGTCTTCGTAACACGTGATTTCTTCTTGTTCCGTAAAAAAGAAGCCAAACATGCCACCCACTTGATTCACGACCATTGGAATACCGTGTTGCTCAGCAAGAGATTTAAAGCCATCAGCCAATTGTTTGGTTTTTGAAGCGAGGCGTTTTTCGTTACCTTCTTCTTTTAATAGGCTTAAACAAGCGTAACCTGCAGCCATCGCTACTGGGTTGCCAGACAGCGTACCTGCCTGATAAACCGGACCTGTTGGCGCGATGTATTGCATCACGTCTTTACGACCGCCAAAGGCCCCCACTGGCATACCACCACCGATGACTTTACCCAGCGTCGTGATATCTGGCTTGATATTGTAATGACCTTGAGCACCGCCTAAAGCGACACGGAAACCTGTCATGACTTCATCAAAGATCAGCAGTGCGCCTTCTTCATCACAGATTTGACGTAGGCCTTCGTGGAAACCAGCAACTGGTGGGATACAGTTCATATTGCCCGCGACGGGTTCAACGATGATACAAGCGATCTCGCCTTTATTAGCAGCAAACAGCTCGCGAACAGAATCCAAGTCATTAAACGTGGCTGTTAGCGTGTGCTTAGCAAAGTCTGCAGGAACACCTGGAGAGCTCGGCTGACCAAGCGTCAGTGCACCGGAACCTGCTTTTACCAGTAGGCTGTCGGCGTGACCGTGGTAGCAGCCTTCAAACTTGATGATTTTGTCTCTGTTGGTAAAACCACGTGCGAGGCGAATGGCACTCATGGTGGCTTCTGTACCTGAGCTGACCATTCTGACTTGCTCCATTGATGGCACGAGTTCAGAGACTAGCTCAGCCATTTGGATTTCCATTTCAGTTGGCGCACCAAAGCTTAGACCACGTTGCGCAGCTTCAATCACAGCTTCGCGAATGACTGCGTGGTTATGGCCAAGGATCATCGGGCCCCAAGAGCCAACATAATCAATGTAAGCTTTACCATCAGCATCGAAAATCAACGGGCCATCTGCGCGTTCTACAAAGATAGGTGCACCGCCAACGCCGTTGAAAGCACGTACTGGAGAGTTAACGCCACCAGGAATAGTCTGTTGTGCTTTTTCGTAAAGCTCTGCTGATTTGGTCATGGATATATCCTCTTTTGATTGCTCGGACCAATTTGGCTGGCATTGTACCTGTCGATTCCCGTTCAAGAAAACGCTTTGCGCCACATTATGGGCAGTTTTCCATCAAGAAAGCGGAGTTTTTATGAAAAAAATCCACGAAAGGTGGTGAATACTTGAACGGATAACTCAGGTATTAGATAATGGACCGATTATAGAAAGATGATTTATCCAAAACTGTGCACAGTGATTGGATTTACATGAGTGAGAGAGGTCATCGTGAGCGAACTAAATATCCCACTAACATTTTCAGATGCAGCGGCACAACGTGTTGGCGCACTAATCGCTGAAGAAGAAAATCCAAACCTGAAGTTGCGTGTTTACATTACGGGTGGGGGCTGTAGTGGCTTTCAGTATGGCTTCACATTCGATGAGAGTGTCAATGACGGCGATACGACGATTGTAAACAGTGGCGTAACGCTTGTGGTTGATCCAATGAGCTTACAATATCTTGTTGGTGGTCAGGTGGATTACACCGAGGGTCTGGAAGGTTCACGTTTCTTCGTAAATAACCCTAATGCGACAACAACTTGTGGCTGTGGCGCTTCATTTAGTGTCTAAATTAAAAGTCTAATTTGCAGAGCCGCGCTAAGTCGCGGCTTTTTCTTTTCTGCCAAATATCTATGCAACCAGGTCAGAACTGAGACCTCGGCTAAATTACTGTCCAACTGTATTTTATTTTTTATTGGTTAATTTATATCCTGAGCTTATAAAAGTTGGTGCTTTTACTCAGCAAGGGATTGTTATGGGCAAATTTTCACTATTCCGTTTTCTCGCGGTCAGACCCTACATTGTTTCACTGGTTATTATTCTCATTTTATCGATTTGGCTCGGTCTTGGCACACTTAAAGCGGACGATGGTCAGCCTGAGCATCAACAAGAGGTTGTGCCATTGGCTAAAGTGGCCTTTCAGACCTTTACTGCTCAAAGTACCCATAAATCCATCGACTTATACGGCAGAACCGCACCAGAAAAACAGGCCAAGCTCGGCGCAGAGATCGCGGGAAAAATTGTTGAGTTAAAAGTACGTAAGGGATATAGCGTTAAGCAGGGACAAGTTATTGCTTTGATTGATAAAGGGGATTTAGAGATCCAGCTTGAGCGTGCCAAGGCCATGCTTAAAGTGCGTGAGAAAGAATACAAGGCAGCTCAGTCACTTAAAGATAAAGGATTACAAGGTGAGGTGGCTTTCAGTAATGCGCAGGCGGCCTTAGTTGAAGCCAAAGCAATGGTGAGCAATGCCAAGATTGCTCTGAGAAACACCGCGGTTACGGCACCATTTAGCGGTATTGTCGACAGTTTAGATATCGAACTCGGTGATTTTGTTGGCGTTGGTGATCCGGTCGCTAGTTTGATTGACCTCAGTCAGATAGTGATTGAAGCCGATGTAAGCGAGCGTCATATCCAAGACCTCACGCTAAACCAGCCTGCGTCAGTCAGTTTTATTGGTGGTCAAAAAATAGAGGGTAAGGTTCGTTATATTTCTCGGATTTCTTCAGCTTCAACCAATACTTTTCCGATAGAAATTATTCTGCCTAATCCACAGCAAAAAATCCCTGCAGGAATCAGTGCCGAAGTGGAACTCAATCTTAAGCAGCAACTGGCGGTGAAAGTGACTCCAGCAATGTTGGCCTTGGATGAATCTGGCAACTTAGGAGTTAAAACACTCGTTGATGAACGAGTGCACTTTATTCCGATTCAGCTAGTAAAAGCAGAGCAGGATGGCGTGTGGCTAACAGGGTTGGGTGAACAGGTCAGTATTATCACCACCGGGCAAGGCTTTGTGCGAGACGGCGATCAAGTGATCGCTGTCGAGCAGCAATAGTAAGGAGTCATTATGTACGCCTTAATTGATGCGGCCTTATCCCGTACCCGTACCATGCTGGTGTTATTGGTTTTCGTTTTGATAGCTGGTGTTATGACTTACCTGACGGTACCGAAAGAATCCAGCCCAGATATCACCATTCCAATCATCTATGTTTCCGTGGGGCATCAGGGGATTTCACCTGCCGATGCTGAACGCCTCTTGGTTCGCCCAATCGAGCAAGAGTTGCGTTCAATTGAAGGGGTTAAGGAGATGACTTCAACCGCTTCTGAAGGACATGCTTCTGTGCAGTTGGAATTCAGTGTCGGTGTGGATCTGAATAAAGCCATGGCGGATGTGCGAGAAGCGGTTGATTTAGCGAAACCCAAATTACCGGAAGACAGTGATGAACCGACGGTCAATGAAGTGACCCTAGCCACTGAAGAGCCAGCACTGACGGTGGTTTTGTACGGTACAGTACCCGAGCGCACCATAGTGCAAATAGCCCGTCAACTCAGAGATAAGCTGGAGAGTTTCCGTCAGATCTTAGAAGTCGATATCGCTGGTGATAGGGAAGACATTGTCGAGATTATTGTTGACCCTTTATTAATGGAAAGCTACGGATTAGACCAAGCGGATATCTATAATCTGATTGCCCTCAATAACCGAGTCGTGGCGGCAGGCTTTGTTGACACGGGTTATGGCCGCTTCTCCGTGAAAGTCCCATCCGTATTTAATTCGTTGAAAGATGTTCTTGAGTTGCCAGTTAAGGTCGACGGGAAACAAGTGATCACTTTTGGAGATGTCGCAACAGTGCGCAGGGCGTTTCGCGACCCTGAAAGCTACGCGCGTCTTGATGGCAAATCTGCGATTGTTTTGGATGTGAAGAAGCGCGCAGGTGAAAACATTATTGAGACTGTTGCTTTGATCAAGCAGGTGATGGAGGAAGGTCAAAAGCGCGCCGACTGGCCGAATAATTTGCAAGTGAAATACACTTGGGATCAGTCTAAAGACGTCAAAATGATGCTCAATGATCTACAAAACAATATTCTGTCAGCGATCATTCTGGTTGTTGTGGTGATCATCGCTATCTTGGGTGTCCGAACGGCACTATTGGTGGGAGTCTCTATTCCCGGTTCATTTCTCACAGGTTTATTGGTTCTTTCTGCGTTTGGCCTGACAGTTAATATCGTGGTGTTGTTCTCGTTGATCATGGCGGTCGGTATGCTTGTGGACGGGGCGATTGTTGTCACAGAGTTTGCTGATCGCCGCATGCAAGAAGGAACGCCCCGCCGAGATGCGTACCGGGATGCCGCTAAACGTATGGCATGGCCTATTACCGCATCTACCGCGACAACCTTAGCGGCATTTGCACCGTTATTATTTTGGCCAGAGACTACTGGCGAGTTTATGAAATACCTGCCTTTGACTCTGATTGCCACATTGGCTGCGTCATTGGCGATGGCATTGTTGTTTGTTCCTGTACTCGGCGGTTTGATTGGTAAGCCGCAACATGTCACCAAGCAACAACGTGAGAAAATGGTCGCTCTGCATGATGGCGACTTTTCCAAGGCCACCGGACTGACCAAACTCTATCTTGAAACGCTTAACATCGCTTTACGCCATCCACTAAAAATTCTGTTAAGCGCGATTATACTTGCTGTGGGAGTCGGTTTCACCTACGCCAAAGCGGGTTTAGGCGCAGAGTACTTCCCTGAGGTAGACCCGCCATTCTTTACTGTCAAAGTACGTTCTTATGGCGATCTGTCGATAAATGAAAAAGACGTCATCATGCGTGATATCGAGTCTGTCATGCTTGGTCATGATGAGTTTGAAAGCGTTTATACCAAAACGGGTGGTGATGATGAAATCGGACAGATTCAGATCACGCCCGTGGATTGGCAGTATCGGCGTAAAGTGAAAACCATTATTGATGAACTAAAGCAAACGACCGACCAATATGCTGGGGTAGAAATCGAATACAAGTTCCCAGATGCTGGGCCGCCTGTGGAGCATGATCTGGTTATTGAAATGTCGACGCGTATTCCGGGAGAACTAGATCGCGCGGCTAAAATGGTTCGTCACTGGGCAGATGCGTACCCTGCTTTCACCAATATTAGTGATACATCGAGCAAAGAAGGCATCGACTGGCAGATAGATATTCGTCGTGACAATGCCTCCCGCTTTCTCGCTGACGCAACATTGGTGGGCAATACGGTTCAGTTTGTCACCAATGGCCTCAAATTAGGGGATTACCTACCTGATGATGCCACTGAAGAGGTCGATATTCTGGTGCGTTACCCAGAAGATAAGCGTGATATTGGCCGTTTTGATCAGCTTAAAGTCAAAACCGCCGCAGGTATGGTTCCTATCACCAACTTTGCCAGCATTATTCCTGATCATAAGCAGGACACGATCCGGCGTATAGACGGGCATCGAGTGATCAATATTTTTGCCGACATGAAAGAAGGCTACAACTTAGCGCTGGAGCTGCCTAACGTAGAACAAGCACTTGCCGATCTGAACCTGCCAGATGGGGTCGAGTTTAAGATTCGTGGTCAGAATGAAGAACAGGAAAACTCCTCCGCTTTTTTACAAAAGGCATTTTTGATCGCTTTAGTGGTGATGGCGTTAATCTTGATCACCCAGTTCAATAGCTTTTATCAGGCGTTTTTGATCCTCAGTGCGGTATTGTTTTCCACCGTGGGCGTTTTTGTCGGTTTGTTGATCTTCCAAAAGCCATTTGGCGTCATCATGTCAGGTATTGGTGTGATTGCTTTGGCGGGCATTGTGGTGAATAACAACATCGTTTTGATTGATACCTACAATCAGCTTCTCAAGCGCGGTATGGATAAGCGAGATGCGATTTTAAGGACGGGGATGCAGCGTTTACGTCCTGTTCTGTTAACGACAGTGACGACAATCCTAGGCCTGCTGCCTATGGTACTGGAAATGAACATCGACTTAATTAACCAGAAGGTTGAGTTCGGCGCTCCAAGTACCCAGTGGTGGTCGCAATTGGCAACTGCTGTGGCTGGGGGGCTGGCGTTTGCAACGGTGTTAACTTTGGTGTTGACGCCATGCTTGCTGATGCTGGGTCGACAGCACAAGGTTGAAGAAAACGCGAATATCATAGTAGAAGATTAAAAAAGCCCGCAGTTGCGGGCTTTTTCTTAACACAATTTAGCGAGTCGCGAGCAGTTCACCGTAGCGATCAAGCTTCTCTAGCCTTAACTTGGCGTTGGCGATAAAGGTGGCTTTATCTTTACCAGTTAATGACTTAGATTGTGGAAGCTTAACGGTTCTTGGGTTCTTGTGAACACCATTGACTAGGAACTCATAATGTAGGTGTGGGCCAGTTACTCGTCCTGTTCCGCCCAAAGTACCAATAGTTTGGCCTTGTTTGACACGTTGACCGGTTTTCACCGTTCGCTTGGTTAAGTGCAAGTACTTGGTGATGTAAGTATTGCTGTGTTTGATGAACACGTAATTACCGTTGAACTGGTTGTAGCTGGATTTTTGCACGATACCATCACCAGCGGCCCAAATTGGTGTTCCTACTGGGGCTGCGTAATCTGTTCCTCTGTGTGCACGTACTTTTCCTGTCACTGGGTGGCGACGGCGAGGATTAAAGTTCGAAGAGACACGGCGGAAATCCAGTGGCGAACGCAAGAAAGCTTTCTTCATCGCACGACCATTCTCATCGTAGTAGTTGCCATTCTTGTCATTGATAATCGCTTTGAAGGTATCGCCTTGGTTGGTAAAAATTGCCGCGATAATCTTACCACGTCCAACTACTTCTCCCTCTACCACGCGTTCCTGATACAGAATCTCAAAATGATCGCCTTTACGGATGTCGAGCGCGAAATCTATGTCCCAACCAAAAATACCCGCCAATTCCATAATCTGATTGGCAGTGAGACCTGCGCCAACCCCCGCGTTCCAGAAATTGGATGTGATGTCTGCTTCTGCGTAGTTGTACTGGTAATGGACTTCTTTTTTATCGAATTGAGACGTAAAGCCAGTCTCAGAACGGGTAATTAAAAAGGTTTCGTAAGCATTGAGCTGACGTTTGATCTGAACCAGTTGATCATCGGTGTCGAAACCGAACTGAAATGAGTCGCCAGGGCGGACACGCGTGAGCTGCTGTTTAATTTCCTTGCTGGTCGTGGTCAGATCATAAAGTAGACGAGAGGAGAGACCTGCGCGTTGAAAAAGCAGAGCCATGCTGTCACCAGAACCTATGGTGTGTTTCTCCCAGCGCAGCGATGCCGCCGTGTTTTCTGAATCAGAAGAGATCAACGCCTCAGCATTGATAGCAATAGGGTAATGTTCACCAACCTCATAAAGTTTCTCATCTGGTCTGAGATCTTGAGGTGATGGCAGAAACAGTGCGATGACAATCAGTGCACTAAACAAGGCGATACAGGCTCGGTGCATCCATGGAAGTCGAGCGAAAATAGACAACATTTATGTTCGTTCTAAAAAATTCAGTAAAAATAGCTAGCTGTTTAGTCTAACTGGTTTCAAAAAGCATCGCTATTCAAGTAAGATGGGAAATTACCAAATTTTTGCCAAATCTGTGGGAGTGAACAAGAATGGCGAGCATTGAAGCTGCACTGGCCGAGATTAAACGCGGCGTTGAAGAGCTAATTCCAGAAGAAGAGCTGATTGAAAAGCTGAAAGAGAATCGTCCTCTACGTATAAAGTTGGGTGCCGATCCAACCGCTCCAGACATTCACCTGGGTCACACGGTTATTTTCAATAAGCTACGCTTGTTCCAAGAGCTTGGCCATGAAGTGACGTTCCTTATCGGTGATTTCACCGCTATGGTTGGTGACCCAACGGGTAAGAACAGTACTCGCCCACCACTGAGCCGTGAAGATGTACTTCGAAATGCTGAAACTTACAAGGAACAGGTGTTTAAGATCCTTGATCCTGCGAAAACTAAGATTCAGTTCAACTCGGAATGGCTATCTGAATTAGGCGCAGAAGGTATGATCCGTCTTGCAGCGAACCAAACTGTTGCTCGCATGCTTGAACGTGATGACTTTAAAAAGCGTTACGCAGGTGGTCAGCCAATCGCTATCCATGAGTTTATGTATCCATTGCTACAAGGCTGGGACTCCGTTGCGATGGAAACTGACGTTGAGCTAGGTGGTACCGATCAGAAGTTTAACCTACTGATGGGCCGCGAGCTGCAAAAAGCCAATGGTCAGAAGCCACAGGCAGTACTAATGATGCCACTTCTTGTTGGTCTGGACGGCGAGAAGAAAATGTCGAAGTCTGCTAACAACTATATTGGTATCAGCGAAGCGCCAAGTGAAATGTTTGGCAAGATCATGTCGATCTCAGACGATTTGATGTGGAGTTACTACGAGTTGCTGTCGTTCCGTCCTTTGGAAGAAATCGAACAGTTCAAAGCAAGTATTGCTGAAGGTAAGAACCCACGTGACATTAAAGTCTTGCTGGCAAAAGAGATCATTGCTCGCTTCCATAGCGAAGCGGATGCAGATGCTGCAGAGCAAGAGTTCGTTAATCGTTTCGCTAAGAATCAAATTCCAGATGAAATGCCAGAGTTTGAATTTGATGCAGGCCTTCCGGTTAGCAACCTTCTGAAAGAAGCAGGCCTATGTGCGTCGACCTCTGAAGCGATGCGTATGGTCAAGCAAGGTGCTGCGAAGATTGATAGTGAAAAAGTCGCCGATTCTAAGTTTGCGCCACAAGCAGGTAAGTACGTATTCCAAGTTGGTAAACGTAAATTTGCTCGTATTACGATTAAGTAAGCGTCTGCTGAACATCGATAACAAAAAGCGCCTCAATGGCGCTTTTTTAATACGAGAAATTTGGCGAATAATCAGAGATTTTTTCATTAAATTGACTGTAAAAAAGCCTGCGCTTTGTTATCATGCCCGCGCTGCCAAACTGGCAGTTCATTCGGAGATTTTTATGAACAATACCGACCATCCTCCTAGTATGAAGGGAGAAAAATAAACCGCTTCGGTATTGGCGATCTTCGTCTCTGCCTAAGTGGCAGAGTGACTCTTTTCTAAAGTAATCTCAGATTTTTCTCCTTCCTATCTAGTATTCAGTTACAGACTCATACTCAGTATGCGTTCGTTTTGCTGTGCGTGCTGTAGCTGGATGGTCGTTACCTACTGCCAATCGGGAGATTCGCCATGACGGTAATGAGCAATACATACATTGAAAACACCCTAAATTTTTCTTCGGAAGAGATTGGGGCAGCTCGCAATGCATTTCTGCAATACGAGCAACACCAGCAAGTTCATCTTTTGACAGTGATGCCTATTGAAGAAGCGGTGGCTATCTTGCACCACTGTTCAGTTGGTTATGTCCAGCAGTTGATTTCTGTGCTGGAAAATGAAGGCCATGACAAACTCGCGCGCCATTACGCGCATCAGTTAGGCCTGATTCATTCAGAGGTGGAAACATCTAACAGTTATCTTAGTACATCAGTATTGGGGCATGTGAAACAGCGCATTGGCTGGATCATTGCCTTGGCGTTGCTGGGTATCGTTTCTGGGCTGATCATTGCCCAGTATGAGGACACCTTGAGTCAGCTAGTATTGTTGGCGGTTTATATGCCCGTCATTGCTGCAGCTGGTGGCAACACTGGGTCTCAAGCTGCGACTTTGGTGATACGAGCCTTAGCGACAGGGGAGCTGAAAAAGCGCCAGTGGTTGGCGGTATTCTGGAAAGAAAGTCGTGTTGCACTGTGTTTGGCTTTGGCTATTGCTTTGGTCATTGTTGGCAGAGTCATGTTGTTCAGTGATGGGACATCAACGGGCGGCTTTGATCTGAGCAATATCGCACTGGCGATTGCTGTCGCACTGTTTATTCAGGTGACGATGTCGACAACCTTAGGTGGTTTGCTACCGATACTCGCTCGAGCATTCAAACTGGACCCAGCCGTATTGGTGAGCCCAGTGTTAGCTTCGATTGTCGATATATCCGGTATGTGGATTTACTTCACGGTTGTGAATTACTTTTTAGGTATTGCCTGACTGAACTTTACGATGTCCTGATAGAACAAGGTTTCAAATTGTGTGATAGGAGCGATGGTAGGTTTATCATCGCTCTTTTTCTTTGGCGGCAAATAGTCCGCCACGTACTGTACGAACAGGGTGGTAGGCTTCCCTGAGCTATCGAGCCCAAACCCAGCCATGTTGTAACTGCCGTAAAGTGAGCCACTTTTAGCGATGAATGCGCCTTTTATCGGATCTTTACGCATACTTCGGCGATATTTTAGCGTGCCAGATTCACCTGACTTGGGCATCAAATCAATCATCTTCAATGTGCTGTCGTTGAGCCAGATATAGCGCAAGATTTTCGACATCGCCTGGCTGGTAAAACGGTTGTTGCGTGATAAACCTGAACCGTCAGCCATTGGAGTGGCTTCTAAGTTTATCCCGGTGTTAGAAAAAATAATCTGCTTAATGGCTTCAGTGCCATTGCTGAAGCTGCCGGGCTGGATGTAAAACTTGGCCCCCAGAGTTTTAGTGAGATTGTCGGCGATCAGGTTATCCGATCTTTTCAGCATGGTCTCAAGTAGCTCTGTGAGTGGTAAGGAGCTGTGAGTGGCTAGAAGGGCCTTGTTGGTTGAATGAGCAGGCTGTCCAATTCGTACCGTTCCTGAGAAAGGCAGATTTAATTGGTTCAACACGCTGTTTAACATTCGTTGAGTGTAAAGCTCAGGATCTTGTACCGCGAATTTGAGTGGCAGTGGTTTGCTGCGCTCGGTTAAACAACCTTGAAGCTGATAATGGTTATCTGGAGAGGAGATAAGTTCTAAATCACACTGAGTACTTTCTTGCTGGTCTTTGCTGACACTTGATGCCTGAGTGGTTACGTAGACAGGGAAGTGCTCCGGTACGTACACGCGTGTGTTGCCATCCTCTTGAGTATAAATAGAAGCTTGGACACAGTTACCATCAAGCGAAATGGCAGTTGCCGGCGCGCTATAGCAAACGCCTAGTATATCCCACGGCCAGCCGACAGCGCGGTCGTATCCAGTAAACGCACTGTTATCTAACCAGATGTCTCCATCAATTCGGCTAAGTCCATTTCTTTTGGCGACGACAAATAGTTGCTTCAAATCCTCAGTTGCCAAAGTCGGGTCGCCAGAAAAATGGATGACAACATCTTTACCGATTTGCTCAAGTTGGGTTTCAAAGCGAAAGTTATCACCGAGCTCGAGCTTTGCAGCCAAGGCAGTGACGAGTTTGAGTGTACTCGCCGGAGGAAAGTACTGATCACTATTGTGAGTATCAAGTAAGGAGTTTTGCTGGTCGAGTGATTCGACAAGTAGGGCAGCTCGACTGCCATCGGGCAGTTGACCCACGGGCGCATAGGCAAAAGCTGATAGAGAAAATAAAGAGATAAAAAACAACAGAAACAGTTTGGAAAGCTGCATAGCAAAGCGCCGTGAGATCTAAAGACAAGAAAGCAGTATAGCCAGTAAAAAAAACGCCCGCTAGAAGCGGGCGTTTAGAGTTCATGACATTAAGTCACAAATTAGAAGTCGTAACGTAGACCTAGAGCTAGCTCGTCTTCTGCATCTGCTTTAGAGATGTAAGATTTGTCGTCGTCTAGCAGGTTAAAGTTGTACGATACGTAGCCACGGAAGTTAGGCTTAAAGTAGTATGTTGCGTCGATAGCGATGTTATCTGCAGCATCTTCTTTAGTTGAACCTGTTTTGTTTTCTAGGTAGTTGTAAGACGTTGTGAATACAGTCTGGCCCATAGTGTAAGCTGCTGCTAGTTCGTAACCTGTCTTATCAGTTGTTGAGCTAGAACCTTTCACTTGGTCTTCGCCGTCAACAAATGTACCAGCGAAGTATAGGTCGTTGATTGCGTAAGAAGCTGCTAGCATGTACTGGTTGCGTTCAACAACATCTGTCGCAGTGAAGCCGTCAACACCTGTTTGGTTTCCATCAGCATAACCCGCGCCTAGCTTAACGCCAGTTTCGCCGATTGCGTAGATTGCAGATAGAGAGTAGCCATCTGCATCGTTGTCTGTGTAACCGTTGTTGCCATCAGCAGAACCATCCGCAAAGCGGTAGCTTGCTTTTACGCCAAGGTCAGCAAATTGGCCTTTGTAAGAGATCATGTTGTCTGAACGGTCAGCAATTGCGATTTTGTACGCTGCAGAGTTACCGTGATAAGCCATGATATCAGTGAAATCAGTGATAACACCTAGCGCACCGTCGTTCTTACCGTAAGTTACTTCACCGAAAGCACCGCCGATACCACCGTATAGGTAACGGTTAGTTAGATCAGATGAGCTGTTGTTGCCATCTGTAGCGCCGCCATTGTCATTAGTAGTGAACTCACCTTCGTAGAAACCCACACCGTATAGGCTGTCAGTGATCTGAGCTGTACCTAGGAAGTTTAGACGTACGCGAGAGTTGTCTTCTGCCTTGCCATCTTTAAGAGCTAGACGTGCTTCCGCGCGACCACCCATTTCGATAGTGTTACCGTCTTGGTTGTAGATTTCCGCCGCGTTTGCGCCAGTTGCCACTGCTGCTGCAGAAACTGCTAGAGCGATCAGAGTTTTGTTCATCTTATAAGTCCTAATTTACTGTCCATAAATAGTTTTTTGAGAAAACGCTCCGCCATGGCTTCGCCTTTCTCTTTCTTCCGTTCTATGGTTTCAAGTGCATAATCAATAAGAAACGTCACACACATTGAGTGTCATAGAGCATTTGGTGAGCATTGTTGTACCGCCAAAGTTCCTCGATGAGTTAGTAAAATGATATAAATCGGACTAATGAACAGTGTTTTATTTAATGTAAAAAATACTCAACTGTTTGTTTTTAAAGGGGTCGTGTTGCGTTTTTATCGTTTGTTTATGTTTCTATTATTTAGATCTTTTTATTCAATGGGTTAACTATAAAAAGACTTGAGAAGGCAATTTAGTTGATTGAACTATCATATATAAGACGCAAAAATATCGAATATTGAATTCAGATGATTTACTCGCTAACTTTGTTTACACTAAAGGAAATTGATTAGTTAACTCACTACCTAATCCACCGGATTGGGTAGTTTTGTTTTGTCCAAAGATAGCTTTGGCAATGAGGTAAACAATGGAAAAAGTCCCAATGACAGTGCGTGGCGAACAAAAGCTGCGTGAAGAATTAGACCGACTACTAAAGCTTCGCCCACAGATTTCTGAAGCTATTGCGGAAGCGCGTGAATTAGGCGATCTGAAAGAGAATGCTGAATATCATGCCGCACGTGAAGAGCAGGGTATTTGCGAAGCTCAGATCCGTGATATTGAGTACAAGCTGTCTGTAGCTCAGGTTATTGACGTTACTAAGATGGATAATTCAGGCAAGGTCATCTTTGGTTCAACCGTCACTTTGATTGACTGTGATACTGAAGAAGAGAAAACCTACCAAATCGTCGGTGACGACGAAGCGGACATCAAAGCTGGTCGTATTTCTGTTAGCTCACCAATCGCTCGCGGCTTGGTTGGCAAGATGGAAGGCGATGAAGTGGTGATTTCTACACCAGGCGGCGATCGTGATTTTGAAATTGACAGTGTGGAATACGTTTAATCGTAGGTTGGCTGTTTGAGAAACCAAAAAGGTCGCATAGTGCGACCTTTTTTATAGCATTGAAACCGAGGTATGTTTATTTACGTGGCAACTCGATTTTACGCTCTTCAGTCTGACGGTACATAACCAGTGTTTTACCGATCACTTGCACTTTCTCTGCGCCAGTTTCGCGTACGATAGCTTCAATGATCAGGTTTTTCGTTTCGCGATCTTCAGAGGCAACTTTCACTTTAATCAGTTCATGGTGATTAAGAGCGATTTCTATTTCCGCTAGAACAGCCTCAGTTAGTCCATTTGCGCCCATAAGCACAACAGGTTTTAGACTGTGCGCTAGGCCTTTTAGATGCTGCTTTTGTTTGGTGCTTAGGTTCATTACGCGGCCAATTTTCTTTACTATAAGGGTTGAAAAATACCATTTTAACGCCATCTACCCTTGAAGACTATAATTTATTGGGCAAGTTGGTCCCTCTATTAGTTAGGAATCGAATGAGTAAACAAAAACATTCGGCGAGCTCAGGCCGTTGGTTGAAGGAACATTTTGACGATAAGTTCGCCAATGAAGCGCGTAAAAAGGGCTATCGCTCTCGTGCTTACTTCAAGATGGAAGAGATTCAAACCAAAGACAAACTATTGAAACCTGGGATGACTGTCGTCGATTTAGGTGCGGCTCCCGGTGGTTGGTCTCAATATGCTGCTAAGATAGTAGGAGACGAAGGTAAAATCATCGCGTGTGATTTACTTCCGATGGATCCTATTGCTGGCGTGAGCTTTCTACAAGGTGACTTCCGTGAAGACGCTGTACTAGAAGCTTTGCTGGATCGAATTCAACCTTCTATGGTGAATGTGGTGATGTCTGATATGGCGCCTAATATTGCAGGTAACAATTCAGTTGATCAGCCACGTGCAATGTATTTAGTTGAATTAGCTTTAGATATGTGTCGACAAGTTCTTGCGCCCAATGGTAGTTTTGTTGTGAAAGTATTTCAGGGCGAAGGCTTCGATCAATACGTAAAAGACGTTCGTGACATGTTTAAAGTCGTGAAAATCCGTAAACCTGAATCTTCAAGGGCTCGTTCCCGAGAAGTTTTTATTGTAGCCACTGGTTACAAAGGTTAACTATTTGCTCAATCGAGCAGCAGTTAACACTGTAGCTACAGTCAAAAAACTGTAGTACCCTACCTTTAATTACAATTAGTTATCGCGAGGCTGACACCTTGAGTGACATGGCAAAAAATTTAATTCTGTGGCTTGTAATCGCCGTAGTCTTGATGTCGGTTTTCCAGAGCTTCGGCCCTGGAGAAAGTAACGGCAGAGCGGTTGATTACACCACGTTTGTACAGGAAGTTGGCCAAGGCCAGATTCAGGAAGCAACATTTAAGGGCGAGGAAATTACTTTCACTCGTCGTGGCGGTGGCTCGCGTTATGTTACTTACATGCCGGTCTATGACCAGAAATTACTGGATGACATGATCAACCAGAATGTGAAAGTGCAAGGTACTCCGCCAGAAGAGCAGAGCTTACTAGGTACTATCTTCATTTCTTGGTTCCCAATGATCTTACTGATTGGTGTATGGATTTTCTTCATGCGTCAAATGCAAGGCGGCGGCGGTAAAGGCGCAATGTCTTTCGGTAAGAGCAAAGCTCGCATGATGAGCGAAGAACAAATCAAAACCACATTCGGTGATGTTGCTGGGTGTGATGAAGCAAAAGAAGACGTAAAAGAACTGGTTGATTACCTGCGTGATCCAAGCCGCTTCCAGAAACTGGGCGGTAAAATCCCAACTGGTGTTCTGATGGTTGGTCCTCCTGGTACGGGTAAAACGCTGCTTGCTAAAGCGATTGCCGGTGAAGCGAAGGTACCCTTCTTTACTATTTCAGGTTCTGACTTCGTTGAAATGTTCGTAGGTGTGGGTGCATCTCGTGTCCGTGACATGTTCGAGCAAGCAAAGAAAGCCGCACCTTGTATTATCTTTATCGATGAGATTGACGCAGTAGGTCGTCAACGTGGTGCAGGTGTTGGTGGTGGTCACGATGAGCGTGAACAAACACTGAACCAAATGCTCGTTGAGATGGATGGTTTCGAAGGTAACGAAGGCATCATCGTGATTGCGGCAACTAACCGCCCAGACGTTCTTGACCCAGCGCTACTTCGTCCTGGTCGTTTTGACCGTCAGGTTGTGGTTGGTCTACCAGACGTTCGTGGTCGTGAGCAGATTCTTAAAGTTCATATGCGTAAAGTGCCACTAGCCGGTGATGTAGAACCATCTCTAATTGCTCGTGGTACACCAGGCTTCTCTGGTGCTGACCTAGCTAACCTAGTAAACGAGGCGGCATTGTTTGCTGCACGTGGTAACAAGCGCAACGTTTCTATGGTTGAGTTTGAATTGGCCAAAGACAAGATCATGATGGGTGCAGAGCGCCGCTCTATGGTGATGTCTGAAGAGACTAAAGAGTCAACGGCTTACCATGAAGCGGGTCACGCGATTGTTGGTCGTCTGGTTCCTGAGCATGATCCGGTTTACAAAGTTTCTATCATTCCACGTGGTCGTGCGTTGGGTGTGACGATGTACTTGCCAGAGCAAGACCGTGTGAGCATGTCGCGTCAGCATCTTGAGTCTATGGTCTCTAGCCTGTACGGCGGCCGTCTTGCTGAAGAGCTTATCTACGGCGCAGACAAAGTATCAACTGGTGCATCTAACGATATTGAGCGAGCAACTGATATTGCGCGTAAGATGGTGACTCAATGGGGCTTCTCAGAGAAACTAGGGCCACTTCTTTATGCAGAAGAAGAAGGTGAAGTATTCTTGGGCCGTAGCGTAACTCAGACTAAACACATGTCTGACGATACCGCCAAGCTGATTGATGACGAAGTACGTAAGATCATTGACCGCAACTACGCGCGTGCAAAACAGATCCTTGAAGATAACATGGATATCATGCACGCAATGAAAGATGCGTTGATGAAGTATGAGACCATCGATGCAGGTCAAATTGATGACCTGATGGATCGCAAGTCGGATATTCGTGAGCCAGCGGGTTGGGGTGATAACTCCGACAGCAAGCCGGAAGCTAAGGCAGAGCAACCAGAAGCGAAAGCTGAGCCTGTGAAAGAAGAATCCGCTTCTTCTGAGTCTACAGAAGAGCAGACGACAGAAAAGAAAGATTCTGAATAACGTAAACCAATAAAATAAACCCCGAGGAAACTCGGGGTTTTTGTATTTTTTATGATTATTACAGCAAATAATAAATCCCTCGACTTATCAACGCCTCAAGTTATGGGTATTCTCAACGTCACGCCTGACTCGTTCTCTGATGGTGGAAAATACAATTCACTAGAGAATGCGATGATTCAGGCAGAAAAGATGATTAGCGCAGGCGTTAGTATTATCGACATCGGCGGCGAGTCGACTCGCCCTGGTGCACCTGATGTGACTTTGGAAGAAGAGCTTAGTCGGGTGATCCCGGTGATCAAAGCCATTCGTGAACGCTTTGACGTATGGATTTCAATTGATACCAGCAAAGCAGAAGTCATGCGTCAGGCTGTTAAAGCAGGGGCGAACATTATTAATGATGTTCGGGCACTGCAAGAGCCAGGTGCGCTTGAGGTTGCTGCAGAATCGGGGTTACCGGTGTGTCTGATGCACATGCAAGGACAGCCAAGAACCATGCAGGCAAATCCTCATTACGACGATTTACTTAAAGAAGTTGGTGAATTCCTGCAAGAAAGAGTACAAGCATGTGAAGCCAAAGGGATGAAAAAGAGTCAATTGATCCTTGACCCGGGCTTTGGTTTTGGAAAAACGCTTGAACACAACTATCACATGTTGGCTCACCTTGAGCAATTTCATCAATTTGGCTTACCGCTTCTGGCTGGTATGTCTCGCAAATCGATGTTGTTTAAGTTGCTGGATAAAGCGCCTGCCGAGTGTGTTGCCGCTAGTGTCAGTTGTGCGACAATTGCTGCAATGAAAGGTGCTCAGATCATTCGAGTTCACGACTTCGAACAAACGCTTGATGCTGTAAAGATTGTCTCTATGGTGCAAAGTAACCACTGAGAAATAGATTATAAAAAGGAATAATTATGTCTGATAAAAGACGTTATTTTGGTACCGACGGTGTACGAGGAAAAGTGGGTCAGTACCCAATTACACCTGACTTTGTACTTAAGCTTGGTTGGGCAGCAGGACGTGTTCTGGCAAAGCAGGGCACCAAAAAAGTAATTATCGGTAAAGATACTCGTATTTCTGGCTACATGCTGGAGTCTGCACTTGAGGCTGGCCTTGCTGCCGCTGGCTTGAAAGCTACTTTTACTGGTCCAATGCCAACGCCAGCAGTGGCTTACCTGACCCAGACATTCCGCGCAGAAGCTGGCATTGTGATTTCGGCTTCTCATAACCCTTACTACGATAACGGCATTAAGTTCTTTTCTTCGGAAGGTACTAAGCTTCCCGACGATATTGAACTCGCGATTGAAGCGGAACTTGATAAAGACATTGAATGTGTCGAGTCTTCATTGTTGGGTAAAGCCAGTCGTCTTGATGATGCTGCTGGCCGTTACATTGAGTTTTGTAAAAGCACATACCCTTCTGAGTTGAGCCTTGCTGGATTGAAAATTGTGGTCGACTGTGCGCATGGTGCGACTTACCACATTGCTCCAGCTGTCTTTAGCGAGCTAGGTGCGGATGTCATTGCTATGGGTATCGAGCCTAACGGCACGAATATTAACCACGAAGTGGGTGCGACGGATGTTAAAGCGCTACAGCAACGAGTAGTGGAAGAGCAAGCTCACCTTGGTCTGGCATTCGATGGTGATGGTGACCGCATCATTATGGTTGATCACCTTGGTAATAAAGTCGATGGCGATCAGATTGCTTACATCATCGCTCGTGATGCCTTGCGTCGCGGTGAACTGAAAGGTGGTGTTGTTGGAACTCTGATGACGAACCTAGGTATGGAAAATGGCCTCAAACAATTAGGTATTCCATTTGTTCGTGCAGCGGTAGGTGATCGTTATGTGATGGAGCAGCTGCTTGAAAAAGGCTGGAAGATCGGTGCGGAAAATTCAGGCCATGTGATCTTACTTGATAAGGTGACTACCGGAGATGCCATTGTGGCAGCGCTGCAAGTACTGGCTTCAGTGGTTGGCAGTGACATGTCCCTGAATGAACTTTCTCAAGGTATGACGTTGTACCCTCAAGTTCTTGAGAATGTCCGTTTTTCTGGTGATTCTAATCCACTAGAAGCTGAAGCGGTAAAAGCCTCTGTCGTTGCGGTTGAAGCGGAACTTGGTGATAAAGGTCGAGTGCTACTACGTAAATCAGGTACTGAACCGCTAATCCGCGTCATGGTGGAAGGTGAAGACGCTGAGCTTGTGAAATCATCAGCATTAAAAATTGCAGACGCAGTGAAAGCTAGCTTCTAGGACCTTTCATTTCGTTTAGTCATATAATAGCGGTGCCTGCTTGTGATAGCATGGCACCGTTTTTTTATTCTATCGATTTGCCAATGATGTCGACCCGAGAGCTTACATACTTACACGAAATGGGGATTCAAGCCTATGAGCTGACTCACCCAGAGAGATTGCAAGGCTATAGTACTGAAGGTATTCGTTTGCCTGATGAGTGCAAAATGCTCTTGGTTTCGCCTCAAAAACCGTCAGGTGAGACTGCAACTTTGTTTGAGAATATCTTAAAAACGATCAATTTGACGTTGGATCAAACTCGTTACTTAGCCCCTGAACATCTGGTTTTACTAAGTGCTACTAAGGTTGACTGGATCTGGTTCGCAGGCAGTGAAGTACAGATGGAACTTGGTATCAAAACGCTTCAATCTCCAAGCCTAAGTGAAATTGACGGCAATCAGCAACACAAACGCGCGCTTTGGCAGCAAATCCAAGCTTTAAAATAGTATGACATTACTTCCTCTAACAAATGCTCACCTAGACTCGGTATATTCAATAGAAACTCAGGCTCATACCCACCCTTGGTCAGAAACGATGATTCGTGATGTGACAAGCAGAGGAGCGTGTCATCATGTGTTGATGGATGAAGATAAGGTGGTTGGTTACTTTTATGCTCAGAATATTGTAGGCGAGGTGACTCTTCTAAACATTGCTGTTGACCCTGCCCAGCAAGGCAAAGGATATGGCAAACAACTGATTGAGTCGTTTTTGACTATGTGTGAGCAAGTAAAAGCGGAAAGCGCGTGGTTAGAGGTGAGGGAAAGTAATATTCGCGCGGCTAACTTGTATGAGGCGGTAGGCTTTAATGAGGTTGATCGCCGCGTTAACTACTACCCAACGGCGACCGGAAAAGAAGATGCCATTATCATGAGTTACATCTTCTTCTAGATTATTTCTGTACCGCTTTGATGGTAGGAGACCCTTCTACCGGATAGAAATTCGCTTCAAAACGTGAAATCAATTCGGAAGCAGGCAGAGGTTTGTCGAACAGATAGCCTTGGAACTGATCACAACCGAGTTGTTTGAGTGTGTTCAATTCGTTAGCATCTTCCACACCCTCTGCTATGACTTCCAGATTGAGCCGTTGTGCGGTCATGATAATGGTATCGACGATCGCTTGGTCACTCTCATCCAAATGAAGTTGGGTGACAAATGAGCGGTCAATTTTAAGCACATCGACTGCTAGGTGTTTTAGATACCTAAGTGAAGAATAACCAGTACCAAAGTCATCAATTGAGATTTTGAGGTTGTGCTGCTTAAGCTCACTCATTCTCTGAATTGCACTTTCTACGTTTTCTAAAAGTAAATTCTCAGTGATCTCCAGTTCAATGTGTTCTCCATCAATGTCTGCCTGAGCGAGGACATCGTGAATGTGTTCCACGAAGCTGTTCTGGGAGAATTGCAGCGGGCTGATGTTAATGGCCAAACGGCGGAAGGTATCAGGAAGCACGCCTTGTTTGCGCCAGCGTGAGTATTGGTAGCAGGCCTGTTCGATTATCCAGTTACCAATTTGTAAGATCTGTCCGGTTTCTTCAGCAATTGGCATAAACACGCCGGGAGGCAAAACGCCTTTCTCTGGATGGTTCCAGCGGATCAACGCTTCAACGCCAACGATTTGTTGTGCGCCATTAACCTGAGGCTGGTAATAGAGTTCTAATTGACCTTTGTTGAGTGCTTCATGCAAGCCTTTCTCTATCTCTAGGAAAGATTCAACCTGAGCCTGCATTTCAGGCTCATAAAACATGTATTTGTTTCTACCCGCCACCTTGGCGCGATACAACGCCGTATCCGCCTGACGCAGTACATCAATGTTGGTGCTGTTCACGGATGGGAATACCGAGATACCAACACTGGTTGTGCAGTACAGTAAGTGATCATCAATGGAGTAAGGGTTAGAAATCAAAGCAAGAAGCTGCTGAGCGGTCTCATGAGCTTTATCCGCAGAGATCGAAGGCATCAAGATGGCAAACTCATCGCCGCCGATGCGAGCGGCTGTGTAGTCATCAATGAGCCACGCCTCAATGCGTTTAGAAATCGCTTTTATCAGATGGTCGCCAATTGTGTGGCCCAACGAATCGTTAATCGTTTTAAAACGGTCTAAGTCGAGGTAGAAAAGCACACCAGATGTATTGGTCTTGTTGGCATTATCGATCGCTTCTTCTAGCATTTGCAGCAGTAAACTACGGTTGGCTAAGCCTGTGAGCGAATCGTAATAAGCCAATTGATTCAGTTTTGCTTCTGCCGCTTCTCTGTCTTTCCATAAATTATGGAAGGTTTTCGCCAAGTGTCCGAGTTCATCATCTCGGTACAAATTCGGCATCGGAACTTCGGCTTTTTTATCTTGTAGTGAGCGAACCCAGTCAATCAACGTCACCAGTGGCTTCGAGAGCTTCTGGTAGAAGAACAGCAATAAGATTGTCGTCAGCAAGATATTCCGGAACAGATCAAACAGCAGTATCTGACTGGTCTTGGCGATAAAGTCCTTGGCGATATTGGCGCCATTGACCGAGAAGCTCAGTGTCCCGACGACAACGTGGGAATTGGGTTGATGTAATTCGGTTTTATACACGGGGGTGGTTGGCGTCAGGTAGCGTGACAGAGCCTCCGTAAACGAACTTTCAAGCGACACACCTCTCTCTCGTTCGGTCAGGGTGTCTCCAAAGTCATCAACGATCGAAACCTGATAGATAGCCCCATCCATCATCAGGCTGGAGGCAACCTGCTCAGCAAGTAGCTGATTCAGGTGATAGGCTGCCTGACTGGCATTGGAATAATTTTGTAGCAACTTAAATTGGTAGTGTTCTTCAATCCGCTTTTGCTCCTGATGAAGATCCACCAAAATTTGGTACAAGCTGAAAATTATTCCTAGTATCACGGATACTAAAAAAACGGTTTTCGCTTGTCGGAATGCTAATGAATTTATTTTCTTGCTCGCAGGCATAATTTTATATGGTTCCTTCTACTCCTTTAGTTATAGCCCAAATTTATTGATATTTTAATTTGTATCTTGTTTGGATGTGAATTGTTGAGGTTTTATTTGCCTCTGTTGCTCCAAAGAGCAATATAAGGGAGAATACCGCGCAAAACCGAATCAATCTGCCAGCTTATAGGCCATGACCAATTTTGGCTACAATCTGGCGTTCAGACCGAAGAAGATCCTTTGATGTCAAATACAGCATTTATGGGCGAAGTTTCTAAGCGCAGAACGTTCGCTATCATCTCGCACCCGGATGCGGGTAAGACCACCATTACTGAAAAAGTATTACTTTTTGGACGCGCTATTCAAACCGCCGGTACAGTAAAAGGTCGTGGCTCTGCACAGCACGCAAAATCTGACTGGATGGAAATGGAAAAAGAGCGTGGTATCTCGGTAACGACCTCGGTGATGCAGTTTCCATATAACGAGTGCCTAGTTAACCTGCTGGATACACCAGGACACGAAGACTTCTCGGAAGATACTTATCGTACCCTAACCGCGGTAGACTCTTGCCTTATGGTGATTGATGCCGCGAAAGGTGTTGAGGATCGTACACGTAAGCTGATGGAAGTTACCCGTCTGCGTGATACGCCAATTGTCACTTTCATGAACAAACTTGACCGTGATATCCGTGATCCAATGGAGCTACTGGACGAGGTTGAAAGTGAACTAAACATTTCGTGCGCGCCGATTACTTGGCCTATCGGTTGTGGTAAAGAGTTTAAAGGTGTGTACCACATCCATCGCGATGAAACGATTCTTTACTCGACAGGTCAAGGCCACACCATTCAGGATAAGCTGGTAGTTAAGGGGCTAGATAACCCTGAGCTTGATGAGGCTGTTGGCGCTGAGCTAGCTGAGCAGCTACGCGAAGAGTTAGAGCTTGTGATTGGTGCATGCCCTGAGTTTGATCAGGAGTTGTTCCTTGCTGGTGAACTGACGCCAGTATACTTTGGTACGGCACTGGGTAACTTTGGCGTTGACCATATGTTGGACGGTTTGACGGAATGGGCGCCTACGCCAATGCCGCGTCAAGCGAATGAGCGTCAAGTGGAAGCGAACGAAGAGAAATTCTCTGGCTTCGTATTTAAGATTCAGGCCAACATGGATCCAAAACACCGTGACCGTATTGCTTTCATGCGTATTGTATCTGGTACCTACACACAGGGTATGAAGATGAACCACGTGCGCCTTGGCAAGCAGATCAATATCTCTGATGCGGTAACCTTTATGGCTGGTGATCGCTCTCGTGCTGAAAATGCTTACGCGGGCGATATCATTGGCTTGCACAACCACGGTACCATCCAGATTGGTGATACCTTTACTCAAGGTGAAGCGCTGAAATTCGCAGGTATTCCAAACTTTGCGCCTGAGCTATTCCGTCGTATCCGTCTAAGAGATCCATTGAAGCAAAAGCAGTTGCTTAAAGGTCTGGTACAGCTGTCTGAGGAAGGGGCTGTACAGGTATTCCGTCCACTACAAAACAATGACCTGATTGTTGGTGCGGTCGGTGTGCTTCAGTTTGACGTCGTTGTTGCGCGTTTAAAAGCTGAGTACAACGTGGAAGCGATTTATGAGAGCGTTAACGTTGCAACCGCACGTTGGGTTGAGTGTGAAGATGGTAAGAAACTGGATGAGTTCCAGCGTAAGAACCAAACCAACCTCGCCCTAGATGGTGGTGATAACCTGACGTACATTGCGCCAACTATGGTTAACTTAAATCTGGCGAAAGAGCGTTTTCCAGATGTTGAGTTCCGAGCGACTCGCGAACACTGATCTTCGTCGTATTTGGGAGGAGCACTGCGTTAACTGCACAAATTCACCCCAATCACATAGTTAGCTATGCTCATGGGGATGAATTTGCTTGTTGCCTTGTTCTTCCCCCAACTACTTAGAAGATCTTTTGAGAACTTCTATTAAAAAATACCGCCTTATCTGAGGCGGTATTTTTGTTTTCATTGTAAATGAGCATGCTCTTTTAGCCGATTGAAACTAAAAGGGTTAATGCTTTCACATCAACCCTTCCAACCTTGCTAGCTTGTCACTACTTTTTCTTTTTCGTGACTTTCTTTTTGCTTTTAGCGACTGACTTTTTCTTGTCGTCTTTTTTCTTCTTCTTAAACACTGGCTTTTTGTGTTTTGGTCGAAGCTCTTTGATAAAGCGCTCTTTGATCTCTTCTTTTACGTAACGAGCCACACGGTCCATCATGGTTTGATCATGGGCTTCAACTAAAGAGATTGCATTGCCTTTTTTGCCTGCGCGGGCGGTACGGCCGATACGGTGGAGGTACACGTCTGCACTGCGTGGCATGTCGTAGTTAATGACATGGCTGACATCTGGCAAGTCGATACCACGGGCTGCGACGTCTGTTGCCAGAAGTACGTTTACGGTACCGTCACGAAAACGAGCAATGGCATTATTACGACGATCTTGCGGCATTTCACCTTGAATCCAAGCACATGGAATTTGCGCTTTTTCCAGCTCAACGCGCAGCTCGGCTAATCGTTCACGAGTCTTCAGAAATACAATAGAACGCTCAGCTTGGTCGTTGATGATCGTTTTCAACAGCGCCAGCTTATGCGCCATATCATCGGCACGGTGATACCACTGGGCTATCTTCTTACGCTCACGGCGAGATGGTTCAGCGTCGATCTCAGCAGGTTCTTTAAGCAGATCTGCGGTAAATCCTTCCACGCCTTTGCCTTCCAGCGTTGCAGAGAAGAGCAACGTTTGTTTACGCCAGCGACATTCAGAAGAAAGGCGATCAACTGTCGGGCCAAAGCCCATGTCGAGCATGCGATCCGCTTCATCAAGGATTAGCCATTCAATAGCACGGCAGTCAAAACGTTCCGCTTCGATGTATTCCATCAAACGACCAGGCGTTGCAACAACGATATCTTGTGTCTTAGCGAGAATATCGGCGTGCTCTTGATACTGCACACCACCAGTGATGGTGAAGATGTTCAGATTAGTGTTTTTGGCGAGCTCACGAGCTTGATCAGCGACTTGCATTGCCAGCTCGCGAGTAGGAGTCAGGATAAGTACACGAGCAGGCCCCGGCTTACGACGCGGGAAGTCCTGCAAGTATTGTAGAGCTGGCAGAACAAAAGCGGCGGTTTTGCCTGTACCAGTTGGCGCAGAAGCGAGAATGTCTCTGCCGTCCAAAGCTTGTGGAATTGCTTCGGCCTGGATCTGGGTTGGGCGGGTATAACCCATTTCTTCGATTGCAACGAGCAGGTTTTCATCTAGCTCTAGTTCAGCAAAATTTTTGATCACTCTGGTGTCTCCACAAGCTGGTAAGTGAGAACGATAAATTTAAGGGGACGTATTATAGAGGGTTCGGTGATAAGGATCACACCTTAATTTCTACATCTTTAAATAAAACGCTTTAGTTAATGCGATGAACTCATCGCTGTAGCCATTATCCTTTTGAATTATCAGTTTTTCTATCTTGGCGTTTGATGTGTATTGGCTAAGTTGAATCAGCAAGCGGCTAACGGGTTTCTTGGCTGTTGGCTGTACTTCACATAAACCCGCTAGGTGCCAACCAAGTGTCTCTGCTAAGGAGATAAACGTACGTCCTTCTGCTTCAGGAAGGACAAACCAAGCTTGGCCGTCAGCGCTCAGTAAATTAAAGCAGCGTTCAAGCAAAGCTTCGTGGCTCAAGGTTAAGGTATGCCTTGCGGTCGCTCGTTGCTGATTTTGGGCATGCTCCCCTGAATTGAAATATGGAGGGTTACATACAATAGCGTCATAGCTTGTTTCGAATGGAAAGTTGAGCACGTCGCCTTCCAGTAGCGTTAGTCGGGAAGACCAAGGAGAAGAGGTGAAGTTCTCATTTGCAGCCTGTAAAGCGTGCTGATCAATGTCGATCGCGTCAATGACACAGTCAAGGTTTCGCTGTGCACACATTAGAGCCAACAACCCCGTGCCTGTTCCAATATCTAAAAGGGTATTCGCTTGTTTAATGTCGCACCACGCACCGAGTAAGACGCCATCGGTGCTGACAGGCATACCCGAATAACCACCAGCAATTTTAAACTGCTTGAATGAAAAGTCTTTTGTCTTGGATTGGATGTTTTTCATTTTATTCTGCACGTGGTTATTAATTGAGTGATTAAGTCTATTGTTGGATCTTTGTATGGTCTTTTGTTCTATCTATGTTGCATTTGTTTGATTTATTGATCCAGATATTAAACTGATTAATTCTATTGTTATGGTTGATATCACTGGTTTTTGATTGAAAGTATAAATTTATATGGTGTTTTTTGCCCTAGGGTTGCGGTTGGGTGTGTGTTTCGTCATTATTCGCCTCCAAATTTATAGATTGGGTAGCCAACTCGGACTGCTCAGCATGCACAACATCAATCAAAATAATTAAAGGGTCTCTTGTGAATCAGACTTTAAAATTAACAGATATTATCGCGGTAGGCTTTATGCTTTTCGCTTTCTTCTTAGGTGCGGGTAACATTATCTTCCCACCACTAGCAGGACAGCTTGCAGGTGAGAATCTTGTGCCTGCGATGACAGGTTTCCTTCTAACGGCGGTAGGCCTCCCTCTAATTACTATCGTTGCTATCGCCGTTGCCGGTGGTTCTTGGGATCACCTCACCAAAGATTTGCCTAAACGCGTGGCGATGACTATCGCGGTACTGATCTTTATCATTATCGGTCCTGCATTCGCCGCGCCACGTACAGGTTTGGTGGCTTATGAAATGGCGGTGAAGCCATTTTTCGTTGATGCGGCTCAATCGCACCTGACGATTTTTTCTATCTTGTTCTTTGCTGTGGCCATGTCTTTTGCTTGGTCACAAGGTAAGCTGATTGATGTGATTGGTAAAGTACTGACTCCAGTGCTTTTCTTAGGCTTGATTGTGCTTGCTGTCGCTGTGTTTATCGACCCTCAAGGTGAAATGATCGCAGCACAAGGTGAATACCTGACACACCCACTGCAAAAAGGTTTCCTTGAAGGTTATAACACCATGGATACCTTCGCCTCGTTGATGTTTGGTGGGCTTATCGTCGATGCACTTCGTCAAAAAGGCATTTCTGATCAAAAAGCGACCGCAAAATACCTGATCAGAGCCGCATGTGTTGCTGCTGCTGGTTTGGCTTTCGTTTACGTCTCTTTATTCTACCTAGGTGCAACTAGTGCGGCAGTGGCTGCTGGCGCAGACAATGGTGGTGTAATTCTTAGCGTGTACGTTCAATCTCTGTTCGGCCCGTATGGTCAAATTGTATTGTCAGTGATTGTGCTTCTTGCGTGTTTAACTACGGCTATCGGTATTATCTCTGCGTGTTCTGATTACTTCAGTTCATTGACGCCAGTGTCTTACAAAACTTGGGTTGTGGTTAACGGTGTCGCGTGTGCAGTGGTCGCGAATGTTGGCCTTTCTCAACTGATTGCTTTGTCTGTTCCTGTGCTATTCGCGCTATACCCAGTGGCTATCGCTTTGGTTGCACTGACATTTATTCGCAAGATGCTACCTAACCCACAAGTGGCTTACCGTGTCGTTATCCTTGTATCACTGCTGTTTGCTTTGATTGATGCAGCAAAAGTAGCGGGTGTGGATGTGTCTGCGCTTAGTATGCTACCGCTGTTCGATATTGGCATGGGTTGGTTGCTGCCAACAATTGCTGCCATGACCTGCATGTTTTTCATTGGAAAATCAGCTCAATCAGAGCTAGCAGAAGAAGCGGCTTAAGCTGAAACGCTCAATAGATAAAAATCCCCTGTCATACCTCGTGTGACAGGGGATTTTTCGTTGAATCGTCGGTAGGTTGCAGTGCAAAAAATTCCTGTATCTTCGTCACACTTTTCAGTACAATTCTTCGGTTAAATTCTACTCATAAATGTTGAGCAAACATGTTTGAAATCAATCCTATTAAAAACCGCCTTAAGGACGTGTCTGAGCGCACTAATGTCCTGAGGGGGTACCTTTGACTATGACGCTAAACAAGAGCGTCTAGAAGAAGTCAACGCAGAACTAGAACAACCGGATGTGTGGAACGAACCTGAGCGTGCACAAGCGCTAGGCAAAGAGCGCTCTGCCCTAGAAGCGGTTGTGGAAACGATTGACCAACTTGAGCAAGGTGTGGAGGACGTTGATGGTCTTCTAGAGCTTGCGGTTGAAGAAGAAGATCAAGAAACCTTCGATGAAATTGAGCCAGAGCTTGCTGAGCTTGAAGCTAAGCTAGAAAAGCTCGAATTCCGTCGTATGTTCTCTGGCGACCATGATGCATCTGACTGCTACATTGATTTGCAGTCAGGCTCTGGTGGTACAGAAGCACAAGACTGGACATCGATGATGCTACGCATGTACTTACGTTGGGCTGAAGCAAAAGGCTTTAAGACGGAAGTGATCGAGGTCTCTGAAGGTGAAGTTGCTGGTCTTAAAGGTGCAACGGTTAAGATCTCCGGCGAATACGCTTATGGTTGGCTACGTACGGAAACAGGTGTTCATCGCTTGGTTCGTAAATCGCCATTCGATTCAAGTGGCCGTCGTCATACATCGTTTGCTTCTGCGTTTATCTACCCAGAGATTGATGACAACATCGATATCGACATTAACCCTTCTGATCTACGTATTGACGTATACCGTGCATCCGGTGCGGGTGGTCAGCACGTTAACACCACGGAATCGGCGGTACGTATTACGCACGTTCCAACCAATACGGTGGTTCAGTGTCAGAATGATCGTTCTCAGCACAAGAACAAAGATCAGGCGATGAAACAGCTTCGTGCGAAGCTATTTGAATTAGAGATTCAAAAGCAAAATGCAGAGAAGCAAGCCAATGAAGACGCTAAGTCAGACATCGGTTGGGGTAGCCAGATACGTTCATACGTACTGGATGACTCACGCATCAAAGATCTGCGTACTAGCGTTGAAAACCGCAACACTCAAGCAGTTCTTGACGGCGACCTAGACAAATTTATCGAAGCTAGCCTGAAATCAGGACTGTAAGCTTTTCACCGAAAAACTATTTTCATAAAGAAAGACAGGATACATCAAAAATGACTGATGCTGTTCAAAACGACAATGTACAAGAAGAGAATAAGCTGATTGCTGAGCGCCGCGCTAAACTGGATCATATCCGTCAGAGCTGCAAAGCAAATGGCCACCCAAATGACTTCCGTCGTGAGCACTTAGCTGGCGATCTTCAAGAGGAATTCGGTGAAAAGACGAAAGAAGAGCTAGAAGAGCTAAACCATGTTGTGGCTATCGCTGGTCGTGTCATGGCTAAGCGTGGTCCTTTCCTAGCGATTCAAGAAACCTCTGGTCGTATCCAAGCTTACGCTGCAAAAGATGTTCAAAAAGAGCTGAAAGAAAAATACCAAGGCTTAGATATCGGTGACATCATCGGTGTGAAAGGTGCACTTCACAAGTCAGGCAAAGGCGACCTTTACGTGAACATGGAGTCTTACGAGCTGCTAACGAAAGCACTTCGTCCACTTCCAGAGAAATTCCACGGTCTAACTGACCAAGAGATGCGTTACCGTCAGCGTTACGTTGACCTGATCGTCAATCAAGATTCACGTGAAGCGTTCATCATCCGTTCTAAGCTGGTATCGGCAATCCGTAACTTCATGAGCTCAAAAGGCTACCTAGAAGTTGAAACGCCAATGATGCACGTGATCCCAGGTGGTGCAACGGCTCGCCCATTCATCACTCACCACAACGCACTAGACATCGATATGTACCTACGTGTTGCTCCAGAGCTTTATCTGAAGCGTCTAGTAGTCGGTGGTTTTGATCGCGTATTCGAGATCAACCGTAACTTCCGTAACGAAGGTCTATCGCCACGTCACAACCCAGAATTCACAATGATGGAATTCTACCAAGCGTATTCTGACTACAAAGATCTAATGGATCTGACTGAAGAGATGCTAAGCACAGTTGCGATGGACGTTCTGGGTTCAACGTCTATGCCTTACGGTGACGAAACAGTTGAGTTTGGTGGTAAGTATGCTCGCATGAGCATGTTTGAAGCAATCAAACACTACAACCCAGAGCACGCTGAGATCCAGGCGCTAACAGAACAAGACCTTACTAACCGTGACAAAATGGTAGCTATCGCAAAATCGGTACACGTGGAAGTAGAAACGTTCTGGACATGCGGTCAGCTTCTAGAAGAGATCTTTGGTGAGACTGCTGAGCCTCAGCTAATTCAACCAACGTTCATCACTGGTTACCCAGCAGATATTTCTCCTCTTGCTCGTCGCAGCGATGACAACCCATTCTTCACAGATCGTTTCGAGTTCTTCATCGGTGGTCGTGAAGTGGCGAATGGCTTCTCAGAGCTTAACGATGCAGAAGACCAAGACGCGCGCTTTAAAGCTCAGGTTGATGCGAAAGACGCAGGTGATGATGAAGCTATGTACTACGATGCTGACTACATCACAGCTCTTGAGCACGGCTTACCGCCAACGGCAGGTCAAGGTATCGGTATCGATCGTCTAGCGATGCTGTTTACTAACACGCACACTATCCGTGACGTGATTCTGTTCCCAGCCATGCGTCCACAAGCTTAATTGCTAGTGTAAAAACAGCGAAAAGGCCGATATCACTGAGGTGATATCGGCCTTTTTTATGACGTAAAGATCAGAGGTTTTTCACTTCCAGCCCGGCGAGCTGATGCCAGTAACCGTTACATTGGCGGCTATCAATTCTCATCGGACTTTGCCCAGATTCGTTAGCCCGAAAATGGTTTAACTCTGAGAGGGTCTTGATGCCAAGTGGGCTGAGGCGAACGACATCGACCAGTTCTTTCATATTTGGTAAATCATTGATCAGGTTGTAGCAATATCCTGATTGAGTCTGAATGCCGTTGAGGTTAAACACTTGCTGGCCTTCCTGACTACTGACCTTTATGCCTGTTGGATATTTGATACAGCAAGTTTCGCAATCGTCTTTAGCTCGATTTTCTGCACGTGCGGTGAAGCAGCGAGCAGAGTAGGCCAGTGGCAAATAGCCATGGCTGAATACCTCGACTTCAAATTTACCTTTAATACCAATTTCATCACATTGGTTAAGTACATTACCTAACCATTCTCTAGATAGCTCGACGGGTATACACCAGCGCATCATCCCCTGTTTAAGAAATAATTTCAGCGTGTGTGCGTTGTAGGTATTCACCGCAGGGCCGACGACAAACGGGACCTTGTGTTCAGAGGCCAGTTGAATGGCAGAGACATCGTTGGCTTCGATAGCGAATTCGCCATTATCAATGTACTTTTTCATGATGTTGACTTCACTAGGCGCTTCAAGCAGCGCCATGGTAGACAGAACCACTTGTTTGCCGGATTGGTTGAGCGATCTGGCAATATCCATCCAATGTGCAGGTTTCATTTCTCGGCGTTTGGAACAAACGCTCTCGCCAAGATAAATGATGTCGGCGGAACTGGATGCGGCTTGCAGATAAAACTCTTCAACATCTTGCTTAGGCCAGAAGTAAAGTAGGGGGCCAAGTGCGTATTTCATCGTGTTTTCCTTTCTATACTTTACTGCCATTTACGGTGGTAAGCACCGAGAGTTGTCTGAGTGCCTTCTGAAACGTTAGCCAGCGCAGCATCCCAGGCCGCTTCAACTTGATAAGCTTCTGGATTGGCTAAGTAGCGGTCGATAGCTGCACGCCAGGTACGAGTCACTTGCTCGACATAAGCGGGGCTTCGTTGACGGCCTTCGATTTTTACAGAAGCTACATTTGCGGCAAACAAGTCTGGCAACATGGAGAGTGTGTTGAGGCTGGTGGGCTCTTCCAATGCGTGATAAGCCTGAGTGTGCTCGTCTAACTCTGCTGTGAATCGGCCCTTACATAAAGTGGGGTAGCCGGCGTTTTCTCCGTCACTGTAGCGATCAATCAGAATATTATTGAGCCGAGACTCCAGTCCTTTGTCTGTCTCCTGCCAACGAACAAATTTCGCAGGCGAGCAGGCGCCAACGGTATTGGGAGACTCGCCCGTCATATATGAAGAAAGGTAACAGCGGCCCTCAGACATAATGCACAAGCTGCCGAAGGCGAACACTTCCAGATCGACATCTTGCGGGATGTTGCGTGACAGCTGTTTGACCTGATGGATAGAGAGCACACGCGGCAGCACCACACGTTTAATATTGAAGTTCCGTTTATAGAAGTCGATCGTCGCCACATTGGTCGCCGACGCCTGAACTGACAAATGCAGTTCGAGCTCAGGGTATTTGTTGGCGGCGTAATCCAGTACGGCGATATCAGCAATGATTAACGCATCAATACCGCTTTGGGCGGCGCGATCGACGGCGTCAGTCCAGCGATCAAACCCATCTGGATGAGCGAAGGTATTCAGCGCGACGTGAATTTTTTTCTTATGGTCATGGACGTACTGAACCGCTTTATCCAGTTTCTTACCAGTGAAATTAAGACCTGCGAAATGGCGCGCATTGGTATCGTCTTTGAAGCCGATATACACAGCGTCAGCACCGCAGTCGATGGCTGTTTTGAGAGCAGGTAAGTTACCTGCAGGGCAGAGGAGTTCCATTGCGCCTTCCAATCTGTCTTTGCGAAAAATTGCTCCGCATTTTATGAAGGAATATGAACGGCAAGTTTGATGTAAGGCAGGTTTAGGTAAGTTTCTGAGTCAAATACTCATTTAGAGTGAGTTGCGATCAGTTTTTGTGGCGACGATGCTGAGCAAACAGCTCTTCGACTTCTTGCTTTGGTTGCGGGCGATAGAAATGGAAGCCCTGAATCGAATTACAATTGAGGTTAGAGAGCAGAGTCGCTTGTTGTTGGGTTTCGACTCCTTCTGCGACCACCGTCAGGTTAAGCGATTTACCCAGATTAATGATGTTTTCGATTACTGTCACCTGCTTCGGTAGCGTATCGATGTCATTGATGAACGCGCGGTCAATCTTAAGCTCATCAATCGGGAAGCGGGCGAGGTAAGAAAGTGATGAGTAACCGGTACCAAAGTCGTCAATCGATAAAGCAAAGCCAAGCTTTTTAATCGCGTTGAGCATTTGCAAGGTGTGTTCACTGTCGCTCATCACAGCGCTTTCGGTCAGCTCAAACGTGATGCAGTTAGGATCAAGCTCTGTAGTACGCAGTAGCTTCTCCATATAATCGATCAGTTTTGGATTACCAAATTGTTCAGGCGAAAGGTTGATCGCGACGCGCCCCGGTAGAATTCCTTGAAGTTTCCAGCGCTTAACTGTGCTGAATACTTCTCGCATGACGACTCGACCCAGATGTTCAATTAAGCCTGCTCGTTCGGCGACAGGGATAAAAGCGCCCGGGCTAATGTAACCTTCCACAGGGTGCTTCCAGCGGATAAGGGCTTCGGCGCCATTAATGCTGAAATCACGAGCGTTGACCTTAGGCTGGTACCACACTTCCAAGCCATTCTGTTGTAAGGCTTTTTGCAGCTCAATTTCCAGCCATAAACGCATACGCGCTTCTTTGTTCATCTGATCATTGAACTTAATCAGGCGATTACGGCCCCGGTCTTTGGCTTCGTACATCGCGGTGTCGGCGTTTTGCAGCAGAATACGTGCGTCATTTCCATCTCCCGGATACGTCACACTGCCGATAGAACACGCTAAGCGTTTGCTGAAATGGTGCAGATCAAATGGCTGATTAATGAGTGAGATGATGCGTTCAGCAAGAATCTCCGCCATTCGATTGTTTTCTGGTTCCGGCAATATCAGGCCAAATTCATCGCCTCCTAAATGCCCTACTACCGCATGTTGCGGTAAAAGACGCTTAAGACGAGATGACACTTCTTTAATCACTTTATCACCAATATGGTGACCTAAAGAGTCGTTGATGTTCTTGAAATTATCGATATCGAGGTAGAGCAGTAACAGTGGTGTTTCATTATGAATGAACTGCTCTAGACGTTTGGTAAAACCAAAACGATTGTAGAGGCCAGTTAAAGAATCAATGTGTGCATCTTCTAACGGCTTGTTACTCAAGTGTTTTGGAGTTTCATCGGCATCTTGAATCAGCACCAATTGAGTATTGCTGCCTAGTACCATCGCGTCATCAGCGTGGAGCTGAACACGGCGCTCGAAGCCACATCTTGGGCCAGTCAGACAGGTCAAAGGTGCTTTCGCCAGTGAACTGCTGAGCGATTTACTGAAAACCGTTTTGGTTTTCTCATCGACAAATAGGCGGGAAAGTTCTTCACCTAACAAATCACTGTTATCTTCAAAACCGAGCAAACGCACTGCCGCAGGGTTGGCAGATATGATGCAATCCTCTTCGACCAGTAGCAGGCCATCAGGCAACAAAGTGGTGAGTGTTGAGAACTTACCTTCTGATTCTTCTAAAGAACGAACCAGAATATGTTTTTCTGATGTGTCGACCGCATGAAAGGCAACGTATTCAATTTTTTTGTCGAATTCGATGGGGGCTAAGCTGAAATGCAGACTGGTTTCGAGGTCAATTTCGTTCAGCGTGATTTCTGCTTCGAGGGATTCTCCGTTGAAGGCACGCTCATAGTAGGGCTTGAGTTGGTTATAGAAATGCTTACCTAAGGTTTGCGTATCGCTCATACCGATCAGTTCTTGGTTGGATAGGCCTGCGATATCGCAATAGCGACCATTAACCATGGCATAGTTATGCTGGCTATCCAAAATGGCGAAAAAAAACGGGCTGTTCGCCGTTATCTTCGTGAACCAATGCTGTAGTTGTTGCGAAAGCATCAAGGGTATTACCGACTCTCCAAAGAGCAATACGAGTCACAGAGCTGTGAATAGAAGCGATACCAATAACTATAACTGTGATTGCCGCTAGATTAAAGGGCTAGCGGTATCAGACTAATTTTTTGATACACAACAGGAATCGCTCCATCATCATCCATTATGATGAGTATCCTATTTACAAAGTAACGGATAACGCTCGTGATTAACAAGATTCGCACCCAGCTAGTTGAAAATGCCGCATCAATTTTGCGATCTCCAGTCCACTTATTACCTAAAAGTGTACAAAAAAAAGTCTTATTAGAGGGGCTAAAAAGCGTTTTTAGAGAGTCTCTCGAGGATGGTGATTTTGAATTTCTACAAGGTAAGTGGCTGAAAATTGAGATAAAAGATATGCAGCTAAGTTGGTATGTTAGTTACCAAGATAGCCGGTTGATGGTTGCGGATTCAGCCGTTAAAGAAGACGTTGCTTTTCGGGGCAATCTCAATGATCTGGTTTTGATTGCTGGGCGAAAAGAAGATCCTGATACTTTGTTCTTCCAGCGTCGCTTGTCTATAGAAGGAGATACGGAGCTGGGGTTAGAGATAAAGAACTTGATGGACAGCGTCGATTTAGAGCAGCTGCCGAAACCGTTGCAAACACTATTAAATCAACTAGCCGATTTTGTGCAGAAAGGGTTACAATCGCCACTCGCACAAAGTGAGGTTATCAATGCTTATTCGAACTGAAGCTCCGGCTGACATTCTTGCCGTCGACAGGCTACTGAAGTCTGCTTTTGAAACAGAAACTGAAGCAGATTTAGTGATGAGGCTAAGAGAAAACGGACGTAGAACCTTATCATTGGTCGCCTGTAATGATGAAGGAGAGGTGGTTGGGCACGTCATGTTCAGCCCAGTCACATTGAATGGTGAAGACTTAAACTGGCAGGGCTTGGCTCCACTCGCTATAAAAGCAGACTACCGCCGACAAGGTCTGGCGGCTGAGTTAGTTAAGGAAGGGCTGGAATCGCTAAAAGAGTTTGGCTACCCGGCTTGTGTGGTACTGGGTGAACCTGAGTATTATTCTCGCTTTGGCTTTGAAGCGAGTGAAAAGTACAGCTTTTGTTGTCAGTGGGAAGCGCCTGCTGGTGCATTTCAAGTGTTAGCACTGGCAGAGAATGAGTTTACCGATCGCAGTGGCCGAATTGAATTCAGCCCTGAGTTTTCAGCGTTTTAGACAAAATGTACTGGCAAGTAAAAAGAAAAGTATGACTTTTGTCCTTTTTTTGACCGCTTAGCCATCAAGTCGTCTTTTTTTGAAAAATTCTACTTGTCAGCGTAATAACGTTTCGCTAGTATTGCTCGGCCTTCGATAAGGAGGTCGCTAGCCTTGTTCAAAAACATCAAAAATGAGTTTTCGAGCGGCGCTGGCTCAACAATTTGGAACATAGGTGGAAATCATGTTTACAGTTCTACTTGTGATTTACCTGTTGGCAGCGGTTGGTGTAATCGGCCTAGTGCTGATTCAACAAGGTAAA
>Ga0213831_1000086_pt1 | contig 166939 bp, 133 predicted proteins | sample SWATP12_FD_163421 | JGI IMG/M metagenome (GOLD analysis project Ga0213831, IMG submission 163421) | Coastal seawater microbial communities from Marineland, Florida, United States - SWA TP1 #2 | ecosystem: Environmental > Aquatic > Marine > Coastal | place: USA: Florida | collected 2016-08-06 | reverse complement strand
TGAGCAATTGCAAGCTCAAGTCGAACATCACATATTACCGATAAAACGGGAACGCGCATATCCGAGATGCATTAAACCAAAACCCAGTAAATATCCCAATAAAAAACGCCAGTCAGCTGTTAACTGATCGGCATTAAGCTGAGTGCTCGGTTTTAGTTTGAGTGTTTCTTAAATAGCTACATTTTAACAAAGCTTAGTTAGTGATATTACCTAGCTCTTTAATGCGTTGTTCCGTAATTTGTATATAACATTTCTTGTAAGCAGGTGCTGCACTCTTATCTGGAGACAGGTGCAGATATTGCCAACGACAGTTGTTCTCTCTAAACGTGATGAAATTTCGCTGTGAGCGTTTAAACATTTCAAGCGCTGAACGTCGACCTGTCTTCAATGCGAATTCTTCAAGAATGAATATTTGGTTATTTATCCATGTTTGCAGTTCTCGCTCTTTCGCTTCTTTGACGCGATCAAAGCACATTGAAAGAGCAGATTCGTCCTGATAGTTTGATTCGCATTCATCTACTGTTTTTTGCAGCTTTTGTGCAAAAGTCGTATTACTTATGAGAATAAATGCAACGAGCAATGTAGGCTTTACAATAATATTTTTCATTAAGGTAATACTTTCTTATAAGGCTTCACAATAACGTTTTCGTAAACACCTGCTTCAATATATGGATCATTATCTGCCCATTTTTGTGCACTTTCTAAACTTTCAAACTCAGCAATAATTAAAGAGCCCGTAAAGCCTGCGTCACCTGGATTCTCACTATCAATTGCAGGGCAAGGTCCAGCAATAACCAATTTACCTTGTGATTGTAGTGCTCTGATACGCTCAAGGTGCTGCTCTCTAATGGGTAATCTTAATGATAAACTATCGGCGACGTCTTCGCTGTATATCATGTATAACATTTACGGTTTTTTCCTTATTTAATTTTTTCCGACTCTTGGTTATTCTCTTCTTGTTCTTCTGGCAAGTATTTTTGTACAACCAGAATGGTCAAAATAGCAAAAACAAATGTTAGTCCAAGCAAACCAAAAACTTTAAAATTGACCCATGTAGCTTGTTCAAAATTATAGGCAACATATAAGTTTAGTAATGCACAAAATGTAAAAAATCCCGCCCAAGACAGGTTCATTTTGTTCCACACATTTTCAGGCAAGGTCAGTGCTTCACTCATCAATTCTTTAATAAAGTTCTTTTTGAACAAATAGTTGCCTACTATGAGAATGATTGCGAATAGTAAATTAATTATCGTAACTTTCCATTTGATGAATGCATCATTTTGGAAAAATATCGTTAAACCACCGAAAACTGAAATCATACCAAACAGCATCCATGTCTTCTTGGGAATAAGTTGCCCTTTAACTTTGAAATACATTAGGTGAAGTGCTGAGGAGCCGATTAAGGTTGCTGTAGCCCAATAAATATCAGCCAACTTGGATACAATAAGAAAGAGCACTAACGGCAAAAATTCAAAAATTGCATTCATAAATTAAAAGAGTCTCGATTACTTTACTTCGTTAGGATTCTATCTAAAGCTAGCCTTAGATCCAACTGATAATCACCCGATACCAAAAATAGCAAGTATTCCCATTTGTTTTTTCTCAAGCTCAAATCGTCCGTCTTCCGAAAGACGAAATACTCATTATAAGCGGGAAAAATGGGTAAATGCCGTTAGTTCCTATGTGATGCATAATAGAGGTAAGGCGGAAAGATATCACTATATTTCCGCCATGTGTTTTTACCATTTAAAATCTATTAATTAACTTATATAGGTTGATTAATAGCCAAATGGGTTATCTAAACTATGTGAAGGTTCAGTGAACCACTTTGGGCCATCTTTGGTCATGTAGAAATGATCTTCTAACCGAATACCAAATTCATTTGGAATGACTAACATTGGCTCATTTGAGAAACACATTCCTTCCTCTAATGGCGTATCATCGCTACTAACTAAGTAAGGCCATTCATGGATATCTAATCCAATGCCATGCCCTGTTCTATGAGGACAACCTGGTGTTTGATAATCAGGACCTAACCCTTTTGATGTTAAATAGTTTCTAGCTGCTATATCAACATTGCCACACCTGTCACCAAGTTTAGCTGCGTTGAAAGCGGCTAACTGCGCGTCTTTTTCAATTTGCCACATTTCGCGTTGTCGTTCATTTGCCTCGCCGAACACGTAAGTTCTCGTGATATCGGAGTTATAGCCATAGAGCTGGCAACCCGTGTCAATTAATACAACATCGTTGTCTTCGAGCGCTTTTGGTGATTTCACGCCATGCGGGTAGGCGCTGTCTTCACCAAACAAAACAATACAAAAGTAAGAGCCTTTTGGTGCTCCTACTTTCTTATGAGCTTCATGAATAAATTGCTCCACTTCAGTTGTTGAAATGCCTACACGTAAGATTTTAGCGACTGCTTTGTGTACCGCCAATGTCATGTCTTTAGCACGCTGAAGCAAGGCTATCTCTTGAGGCGATTTGCACATACGACAACCAGCACTAACGGGTTTAGCATCAATTAATGTTAATGACGGCAATGCATTTTGAATACCATTGGCAACAAAAAAAGCAGTGGATTCATCGATCGCAATGTTTCCGTTAGCTAAGCCAAGTTGTGTAATAGTATCTGCAAAAAGTTGATAAGGGCTTTCATGCTCGTGCCAACTTACTACTTCACCAGAAACCGCCATATATTGTTGTAGCGTATTAACTTCAAAATTTGGGGCTATATAGAATAATTCACCTGATTGGGGAATAACCGCGCCAACCATGCGTTCGCTTGCATACCATCTAGTACCAGTAAAGTAGTAAAGGTTTGTGCCTGCATTAATGTAAGTCGCTGAAATATTGTGCGCTTTCATTATTTGCTGCGCTTTTGCAATTCTGTTTTTGTACTCGGCTAGTGAAATATCATCAATTCCTTGTGTCATATTAACAAGGTTTGCCAGTTCTGTTTCAGCCGTTGAGCCACCAACACCTACTGTCATTGTTTTGTCCTCTTCCTAAAATATTTCGTCATTATGCCAGACAATATTTCATGATGGAATATTTTATACAATCCACTTTCTTTCTGACTTTTTTTAATTGTTTAGTTCATAGCATCGTACCGAATAAACCAAGTTGTCAAAAATATCACGGTACTTTTCATTGGCGAATTGAGTTAGATGTTACTGGTGCTAGTTAATAGCGACAAAGGGGGAGGAATCATTAAAAAGTGAATTTTACTTCCATTTCTTGCAGAGTGGGAATTTTGGCATATATTTTAAATTAGCAATTCTAACTTATGGATATGGGAATCGGTACTTTGTATAAATTACCAAGGGACTTAACAATAGCCCAAGTGGAAGAGTGTAAATCTAGCCTAATTCAATTCATTGACTCCAACGAAACTATCGATATTGATGATAGCGAACTTACGCGTATAGATACGGTTGGCGTACAGCTACTTTTGTCAGCTGTCACATATATTGCTGCTCAAAATAAAACGCTAGCTTGGCGTTCTTCGTCTGAGATTCTTAGACAAAGCATTAGTCAATTAGGTGTAAACGATACCTTATTGGAGCGATGTTTAAGTTAAGGTGCTTAAGATTTTAGAAAGCGGAATTTAAATAGAAAAAGGAAACTAATATGGCCAAAGTGCTGGTTGTTGATGACTCGAACTCCATTAGGGACATGGTTAGTTTTACATTAAAGAGTGCAGGATATGACACGGTTGAGGCAAAGGATGGTGTTGAAGGGTTAACCAAAGCTAAGTCTTCAGATTTTGATTTGGTCATTTCTGATGTAAACATGCCAAATATGGATGGAATAAATCTTTGCCAGGAATTAAGAAAGCTTCCGACATTCAAATTTACTCCCATACTCATGTTAACGACAGAAAGCTCGGGAGATATGAAGTCTAAAGGTAAAGCTGCGGGAGCTACAGGGTGGCTTGTTAAACCTTTTAATCCAGACAAGTTACTAGCCACAATAAAACGCGTTGTGTAGGGAGATACCATGAGCGTCGATCTTTCGCAATTCATACCAACATTTCTGGAAGAGAGTTTCGAAGGGCTGGAATTGATGGAGTCTAGCTTGCTGGATTTACAGCAAGGGGACGTAGAAACAATAAATTCAATTTTTCGTGCAGCACATTCAATTAAAGGTGGTGCGGGTACATTTGGGTTTAATCATGTCACAGAGTTTACGCACCTCGTTGAAACATTGCTCGATGAAATGCGAGACGGACGTAGAACAATTCAACCGACTGATGTTGAGCTATTGTTACAAGCGGTAGATTGTATGCGTTTGCTAATTGAAGCCATACGGGATGGCGTTGACTATGATGAGTCAAAAATTAGCGAAACAGCGAGTCAGCTCGAAACGTTGTTACAATTTGGTGCTACATCACCTGTTGTTTCTTCTGAAGAACATCAGTCATCATCTCAAACACAAGATCTAACTCTTTGGCATATTGAATTCAAGCCCGAACACCATTTAGTTCAAACGGGTAATGATCCGTTATTTTTATTTAACGCATTACGAGCTTTAGGTGAACTTGAAGTTCATGCTGATTGCAGCCATTTACCAGCAATAACAGTAATGGATGCCGAAGAGCTATATTTAAGCTGGGCATTAACACTTAAATCTAACGCATCAGAACAAGATATCCGCGAAGTATTTGAATGGGTTGAAGATGAATGCGAACTGATCATAACGACAGATTTAACACAAGAAGCTGCACCGACTGTAGAAACAAGCAATTTCGAGGTAGGATTAAGTGTTCAAGCTGCAGCAAGTGAGTGCGAGCAAGCTAAATCTACCGATAAAATCAATGAGCCAAACGTTTCTACCAATCCTCCTATAGTGAGTACTGAGAAAGGGCTTCCAAAAAACAAAACGGAGGTCGGTTCTATACGTGTTGGCGTTGATAAAGTCGATAGTTTAATCAATCTAGTAGGTGAGTTGGTTATCACGCAATCGATGTTATCTGAACTGGGCAATGACTTCGACATTTCCAAAATTGAACGCCTTACCTCTGGATTAGAGCAACTTTTACAAAATACTAAAGAGCTTCAAGAAAGTGTGATGCGAATTCGTATGTTACCGATAAGTTTTGCGTTCAACCGATTCCCTCGCGTTGTGCATGATTTATCTAAAAAAACAGGAAAAGAGATAGAACTAGTACTAAAAGGTGAAAATACTGAATTGGACAAAACGGTCATGGAGCAAATAGGTGACCCGTTAGTTCATTTGGTAAGAAATGCAGTTGATCATGGTATTGAACCTTTAGAAATTCGTAGGGAGAAAGGCAAGCCAGACAAGGGAACTATAACGCTTGATGCCTCGCATGAAGGCGGCAATATCGTCATCGAAATCAGTGATGATGGTGGTGGCATTAAACGAGACGACGTGCTCGCGAAAGCTATAGAAAAAGGGATCGTGGAAGAAAATACGGTATTAACTGATAACCAAGTGTTTGATCTTATTTTTGAACCAGGATTTTCGACCGCCAAAGAAATAAGTGATATTTCAGGACGTGGTGTCGGCATGGATGTCGTCAAAAAGAATATTCAGGCGCTCGGCGGCCGAGTTCAAGTTGAATCAACGGTCGACATAGGCAGTACCTTTCGTGTAAACCTACCATTAACGCTTGCGATTTTGGACGGTCAATTGATTCGTGTGGGCGATGAAACCTATATCATTCCACTAATTACTATCGTTGAATCTTTACAAACTAAACCTGAGCTTATTAACCGAGTGTCAGGTGATATGGTGCTTTATCGCCTAAGAGAAGATAACGTGCCAGTGATCCCAATCTTCCAGCTGTTTAATCTCAAAGCGGAACATGAGTCTATTGAAAATTCTCTGTTAGTGGTAGTTGAAGCTGATGGACAAAAGGTTGGTTTGATGGTCGATGATTTGCTAGCGCAGCAGCAAGTTGTCATAAAAAGCTTAAAAGATAACTATCAACACGTTGATGGTATTTCCGGAGCCACAATATTAGGTGATGGTTCGGTGGCGATGATTTTAGATATACCAGGACTAATTCAGCTGGCGATTAGCAACAAAATGCATGTTAGCCACCGTAATCAACAACAACTACCTGAAGAGGTTGAAGCTTAAATGGACATTCAAGCACTAGTTAACGAGATCCCTGATAGTGATCAGTCAGTCGTCGAAGGCATAGATTTTATTTCCAATGGTAAGCAGTTTCTGATGTTTAACTTAGGCAGCGAGAGCTATGCCGTTGATATTCTATGTGTCGAAGAAATTCGAAGTTGGGAAGCGCCTACAAAAATACCTAATGCCCCTGAATACGTAAAAGGTGTAATTAACATTAGAGGCTTAATCGTTCCAATCATTGACTTTAGACTTAAATTTGATATTTGCCGAGCGGATTACGTTGATTCAACTGTAGTGATGGTATTAACCATTGACAGCGATACAATCACCAAGACAATGGGATTTGTAGTGGACGCGGTTTCTGATGTTATTGATGTAGATGAAAACGAAATCAAGGCGGATTCTGGATTTGTCGGCAGTATCCCACCTGAAAATATTCAAGGCTTGGTAAATGTTAATGATGATGTAGTAACCGTACTGAATGTAAAAGCATTGCAGTATGTTGATAATACCCACTAACAGCAACATATGGAGATGTCAGTGTCATGAGTGAAGAGCAAGAATACTTAACATTTAAAGTGAAAGGCGAAGAATTTGGCGTTGATATCTTATATGTACAGGAAATACGTGTTTGGAGTTCGGTGACTGAATTGCCCAATAAGCCAGATTACTTTAAAGGGGTTATAAACCTTCGTGGGGTAATTATTCCAGTTATAGACTTACGTCAGCGTTTTGATATCGAGCCACTTGAATACAATGCTAAAACGGTCACTATTATTTTACGAAGTCAAAACACTGAACGAAAAAGTTCGGTTGGTATTGTGGTTGATTCAGTTTCTGAAGTTTATAAGGTAAATACCAAGGCTATTCGGCCCGCACCTGAGTTTGGTAGTCACATAGATAGCTGCTTTTTAAATGGCTTGGCTTCAATTGATGACAAGTTAATCATCTTACTTGATACCAAAAAATTATTAGACCATGAAGAATTATATTGCGTAGCTGAGAAAGAAGAACTCACTGAAGCTGCGGAATAGATAGACGTACGAATTTGTGCAAACAGGAAAGGTAGTTGTTGATTATGTAGTTTAGCATCTCTGAAAACACATGTTTAAGGAAGTAAACGATTGAAAAAGTGAGGTAGATGCTTTTTTCAAAGAACCATTACGGAGAGAACGATGTTAGATAAGTTACTTGGCAATGTAAAATTAACTTATAAATTAAGCCTAGCTTTTTTTATGATACTCATTCCTTTAGTTATTACGACGTACTACCTTACCGCCACTGCGTTAAAAGATATCGGTATTGCCCAGCATGGAATAGAAGGTGTTAGAGCTATAGCACCTTTACAGGATATTGCCCAAAAGGTAGCGCAACATAGAGGAGCTTCTGCTGGATTCTTAAGCGGAAACCAGTCACTTGGGACGCGCTTGAAGCCTTTAGAGCATGATATAAATCAACACTTTAATGAGCTAAAAAAGGCCTTGGAAGGAGCAGAATCACTTCCAATCACAAGTGAAATCAATAGCTTGAAAAAGAGCTGGGACGACTTGGCGGATGTTAATTTAACACTTAATGCCGATGAATCTGTCAATATGCATAATCAAGTGCTTGCCAACATTATCGGGTCTATTATGCTTGTTTCTGATAAGTCGGGCCTATCACTGGATGCCTACTTAGATTCGTATTACATGGTGGTTGCGGTAACCAATGCTTTACCTAACCTGGCAAATTATCTTGGTATTGCTAGGGCGCAAGGTTCAAAAGTGCTTGCCAGCCAATCTATGGATGAAAGAACGAAGTTAGCCATGTTTGAAAAGGTAAGTAATATCAGTGGATTGCTTTCTGAACTGGATACGGGCAGTGTACGTATTTTTGAAGAGAATCCCGAAGCTAAGCGTATCTTATCTTCCAAATATGAAGATACGTTAACTTCAGTTCGTACTACGGTTGAACTTATAAATCGAGAAGTGATTCGATCTACAACTCTACGTTATGGCACAGTTAATTATTTTGAAGAAACGACACAAACAATTGACAAAGTTTATGATCTCAATAGCGCTGTAATGACTACGTTGACAGGCATTTTAGAAGAACGAGCAACGAGCAAACAAAATAGGATGTATACTGAAATTTCATTGATTTTGGTAGTTGTGGTAGTGGCTTGTTTTATTGCTTTTGTCATTATCAAAGGGGCAATCAAAGCGATGGATTTTGCTATTGTCACCTTTGAAAAAATCGCTAATGGCAACTTAGATAATGATTTGTCAACAGACAATAAAGATGAGTTTGGTCAATTGTTGCACGCGATTGGTGATATGCAGCAAACGCTGAAAGACAAACAAGAAGAAGTGGGGCGTTTAACTTCTGCGGTAGAAGGCAGCACAACTAACTTTATGATGGCAGACACAGAAGGAAAAATCGTTTATGCCAACAACGCTGTTAAATCAATGCTGCGTAAACGAGAAGAGAAATTACGTACGGTATTCTCCTCCTTTAATGTTGATAATATTGTTGGTGTTAATTTTGACTCATTCCATAAAAACCCAGCACACCAGCAAAACCTATTAGGTAACCCTGAAAATCTACCGTACAAAACAGAGATCACAGTTGCAGGTCTTACATTTGAGCTAATTGCTATTGCTCTACTTGATGAACAAAACAATCACTTAGGTACAGCGGTACAGTGGGTAGATTTAACAGAAGAGAAAGATGCGCAACGTCAGGTTGAAAAACTTATTAGTGACGCGATTTCAGGAAAACTAGACAGTCGCATTGATACGTCGGAATACGAAGGTTTCATGAAAAATCTCGGCGACAACATAAATGGCTTAATGAATGCGGTAGTTGAGCCAATTAATGAAGCTATTACAATTGCTCAGTCATTGGCTCAAGGAGATTTGACGCAAACTATGGATGGGCAATACGGTGGTGAATTTTTAGCGCTGGCCAAAGCCATGAATGGTTCAATCGATAAACTCAGTAACATGGTTAACGAGATTCGTTCGGCGTCGACTAACGTGTTTGATTCTTCTCGTGAAATTGCTGAAGGTAATAATGAGTTGAGCCACCGAACTGAGTCACAAGCGTCCAGTTTAGAAGAAACTGCTTCAGCGATGGAGGAGTTAACCAGTACAGTGCAGCAAAACTCAGAAAACGCGACACAGGCTAATAAACTTGCAAACGATGTAATGGACAAAGCGACAAACGGCGGTTTGGTTGTTCAAAATGCAATTACGGCCATGAGTGATATTAATAAGTCGAGCAATAAGATCGCAGATATTATTAGTGTCATTGATGAAATAGCTTTTCAAACGAACTTACTGGCACTAAATGCCGCTGTCGAAGCAGCTAGAGCTGGCGAACAAGGACGTGGTTTTGCCGTCGTTGCTGCTGAAGTACGTAACTTAGCGCAACGTTCAGCGGGCGCAGCGAAGGAAATAAAAGGGTTAATCAATGATAGTGTCGAGGCTGTTGGACAAGGCACCAAGCTAGTGGATGAAACCGGTCAAACCTTTACCGAACTTGTTACTTCTATCGAAGAAGTTGGCAAGATGTTAGAGGATATTGATAGCGCTGGTCGCGAACAATCTGCTGGAATTGGAGAAGTGAGCGCTGCTGTCAGTCAAATGGATGAAATGACGCAGCAAAATGCAGCGTTAGTTGAGCAGGCTGCGGCTTCAAGCAAATCGATGGAAGAGCAGTCGCAACTATTGCTTGAGCAAGTATCATTTTTCAATAATGGTGAGTCTCAAAATATATCGGGGACCATTGGTCAGTCAAAAAATGTTATTAAGCCAGCAACATTACAGGTAAAACGAAAGGCGAATAGCAGACCTGTCGTTGAAGCTGACCAAGAGTGGGAAGAATTCTAATACGGATGTGAATATGAGTGAACGAGAACCTTCGTTTCGCTTGTCACAAAGAGAGTTTTCCTTCATATGTCAATTTGCATATGACTGCGCAGGCATCGTGTTAGGCGATAGTAAACGTGAAATGGTTTATCGTCGCCTCACTCGCGTGTTGCGGGATAGAGGACTGCAGTCATTTGGTGAATATTGCCAGTTGTTAAAAGCAGATCCGTCAGGTGAACAAGACTACTTTGTAAACGCGATTACAACGAATTTAACGAGTTTTTTTAGGGAAGATCATCATTTTCGTTATCTTCTAGAAAATGAAATTCCTCGATTAATAGAACTAAAGCGAAATAGCGGAAAACGCTTGCGCATATGGTCAAGTGCAAGTTCTACGGGAGAAGAACCTTATAGTATCGCTATGACGTTATATAGTGGCTTACAACCACATCTATCAAATTGGGATGCCAAAATTCTTGCAACTGATGTTGACAGTAATGTACTGGAAAAAGCGAAAAATGGCGTCTATGAAGAGGGAAAAATAGAGAGTGTTCCTGAAGGATATAAACGTGATTTCTTTATTCGCGGAAAAGGAACAAACCAGAATAGTGTAAAAGTTCATCCAAAAATTCAACGCTTGATCACTTTCAAGCGTTTGAATTTACTTCATGAGTGGCCCATGAAAGGGCCGTTTGACGTTATTTTTTGTCGCAATGTCATCATCTATTTTGATAAGCCAACCCAACAAGAGCTATTTGAGCGGTTTTATACGTTACTCGAACCTAATGGATTACTCATTTTAGGACACAGTGAGAATCTTGGTAGCTTTCAAAAGTATTTCGAAAATGTTGGTCGAACGATGTTTCGTAAACCAATGTTAAGCAGAAAGTGTGGCTGATATGTTGTCCAACGCCATTGCAAAGTCTGAAATTGAGAAGGTGCTAAGTGGTTGCGAACCCGAATTTGAGCACATCAATCACTTTTGGGATCGTCAGCGCCAACAGGTGGTTGCCAAAATATTACCTGGTGAATTTTACATGACCTCCCAGCCGATTTATATCGCCACGACACTCGGTTCTTGTATATCGGCATGTATTTGGGATAACAAAGCACAAATTGGCGGAATGAATCATTTTATGCTGCCACTGACTGAGAAAGAAGCACACGAAATAAACTGGGGCTTGCGTGGCAAAGCAACAGACGCAACACGCTACGGCAATTTTGCAATGGAGCACCTCATCAATGCCATTTTAAAATGTGGCGGACGACGTTGTAACTTGCAAGCTAAAATTTTTGGTGGCGGTAAGGTGTTAAAAAAAATGTCTGACGTGGGTGAGCGTAATACTGAATTTGTCAAACGTTACTTAGTCACCGAAGACATTCCTATTGTTGGTGAGGATGTTGGCTCAGTTTTTCCGAGAAAGGTTTTATTTGAACCTACAACTGGAAGAGCATTTATTAAGAAACTCGATAATCTTCACAATGACACCATTGTTAGACGTGAAACAGATTACCGTAATCGCATTGACAATGATGATGTTGATGGTGATATCGAATTGTTCTAGAGGTCGTTAAATGAAACGGATCAAAGTGCTAATTGTAGATGACTCATCGGTCATACGTAATATTGTTAAGGAAATTCTATCGCTAGATCCTGAATTAGATGTAGTGGGAGAAGCTAAAGATCCCTTTGTTGCACGTGAACTAATTAAGGAACTCAACCCTGACGTCATCACGCTAGATGTTGAAATGCCAAAAATGGATGGCATTACTTTCTTAAGAAATCTTATGCGATTAAGGCCTATGCCCGTGGTCATGTTATCTACATTAACGACTCAAGGGGCAGATATAACCCTTCAGGCACTCGAATTAGGTGCATTTGATTTTATCGCTAAACCAAGCTTTGAATCGCTTGTTGAAAATAGAAACTTGTTTGCAGGTGAATTGATCAACAAGGTCAAAAGCGCTGTGACAGTGGATCGAAAAAATTATGAACTCATTAATTCGCTAAAAGCAGACACATGCCAAAAAACCATCGCATACACTGGTACAGCACGTGCGAATCATATCGTGGCTATTGGAGCGTCAACTGGTGGAACTGAGGCGATAAGAGAAGTTGTTACCCGCATGCCAAACAATGCACCGCCTATTGTTGTGACGCAACATATCCCAGAAACTTTTAGTGAACGATTTGCTAATCGGCTAAATGCATGCTGTGCAGTAACAGTGCAAGAAGCACAGCATGGGCAAAAAATAAAAGAGGGGAATGTGTATATTGCACCGGGTAGTAAACATCTCAAAGTAGTGGCAAAGTCAGGCTCATTATTTTGCACGCTAGACGATGGTCCAGCCGTGAATAGACATCGTCCGTCGGTGGACGTGTTGTTTGAATCATTGATGGAAGTAGCAGATAACGTACAAGCGATCTTGTTAACAGGAATGGGACAAGATGGTGCCCGCGGAATGAAAGGATTAAAAAATGCTGGAGCATTTACAATCGTTCAAGACCAAGCGTCTAGTTTGATTTGGGGAATGCCTGGCAGTGCGCACGATATTCAGGCTCATTGTGTTATTAGCCCGCTAAATGATATCGCCAAGATTGCATTAGCCCATGCACAAAATGATCGTCAGGCTATGAAGAAGGTGGTAACTACTTATGTATGAAAACCACAGTAAATACCTCATCGCATCAGCTATTTTATTACTATTTGTCGAACATACTTTCGTCAGCCATCAACTGCTTTTCAGTTTTTGTTTGATACTGTTGTTAATTGCATTATTTTTTCTGTGGCGTAAAGGGCTAGCAAGGGACAATGGTCAAACTGAAAGTAAGGGAGAAGATACAAGCGGTCATATCGACTCACAAACACTTACACAATCACTGTCTGGAATTGAATCTGTTCTACAACAAATAACGGTTGTAGATCAGGAGTTAACGCGCACGAGCACAATAGTTAAAGATTCTGTGGTGGGGTTATCAAAGAGCTTTAAGCAATTACAAAAATTGAGCGAATTACAAGTAGAAAAAGTAAAAGAAGTGGTCAGTGTCAATAAAGATCTTGGAGATAATCAACAAACTACGTTAGCACAATTTGTTTTGAGTTCCGAAGAAACACTAGATAGGTTTGTTGAAGTCATCGTTAATACAAGTAAGCAAAGCTTGGAAACGGTTCAATTTACTGACGATGTAGTTGCACAATTTGATCGGATGTTTGAGTTGTTAGAACAAGTAGAAAACATGGCTACACAAACAAATTTATTGGCGTTGAATGCAGCGATTGAGGCCGCAAGAGCGGGGGACGCTGGACGCGGTTTTGCCGTTGTTGCCAATGAAGTAAGAACCCTTTCAGAAAATTCTACATCCCTTAATCAAAATATTCGCAATGAAATACATCAAGCACAATCTACAATAGAGCAATTGCGTAATGCGGTTGAAAACATGGCTTCTGCAGATTTAACGTCTACTTTGCATGAAAAAAAACGTATAGAACAAATGATGGAACATGTAAACCGTGTAAATGTTGAATCTAATGAAGTGGTTGCAGAACTTGTTCATATATCGCCTCAAATATCTGAATTAGCAGCGATTGGCGTACGTTCACTACAGTTCGAGGACATTGTTAGTCAGTCAGTAGATTCTTTACAAACAAATTTGGCTATTTTACGAGAAATTTCTCAGCAATTGACTAGGATTAAATTAAGTCCGAAAGAAGACGTTTTGAGCTTACTCGTTGAATTACAACATCAGTGCGAAGAGTTACGTCAGCGCTCTATAGAGATTGACCAACATAGAAGTGTGACGCAGATGTCGATGGAAGAAGGAGACGTTGAATTGTTCTAGTGATAAATTAAATGGAGTTATCTATGTCTGTAACACAACATATATCTGACAATTGTAAAGAAATTTCTATTGCTATTGACGAGAGATTTGATTTTTCTTTGCATCAACAATTTCGCGATGCGTACATAAAGTGCGAAGAGCAAGGAGCTCAGTTTGTAATTGATTTGTCGAAAACTCATTATATGGATAGTTCCGCACTAGGCATGATTTTGTTGTTAAAAGATCACGCTGAAAAACTATCAGGTAATGTCATCATTAACCGTCCAACCGATGCCGTGAATAAAATTCTTGAGATAGCGCAGTTTCATCGCCTCATGACCATCGAAAGATAACGATATGAGCAAAATTAACGCCAAATTAGCACTCGTGGTCGACGACTCCGTGATGCAATGCAAAGTATTAAGTGTTTTGCTGAAAGAAGAAGGGTATCGGGTCTTTACTGCTAATGACGGTGCAAGAGCGGTTTCTATGTACATAAAATACCAACCTGACTTGGTATTGATGGATATAAACATGCCAGTCATGAATGGTTATGAGGCAACAAGAGAAATCAAGGCATTGTCAAAGAACTCATTGTGTCCACTAATATTCATAACCAGCATGGATAGTGATCAGGCTTTCATTGAAGCGATAGAAGCGGGCGGAGATGGTATTCTTGTTAGACCATTTTCTCCTGACGTATTCAAGGCGAAAATAAAATCGATTCAACGCATTAGCGACCTTTATTGTCAAGTTAAGTCATTGCAACTTGAGCAACAGAAAGATGCAGAGTTAGCAGAGCAATTAATGTCACGCGTGATTGAATCGCGTAATTACGCACTGGATAAAATTGGAATAGTTAAACAACCTGCCGCACTGTTCAGTGGTGACATTCAGCTAACTGCTGCATGCCCTGATGGCAATATTAACGTGTTGCTTGGTGATTTTACTGGGCATGGCTTAAGGAGTTCTGTCGGTGCTATTCCTTTAAGTGAAACATTTAGAGCGATGACCCGAAAGGGCTTTTCGTTAATTGACATTGTTAGTCAAATAAACCGGCAATTATATCAATTATTACCCGCAGATTTATTCTTATCTGCTGCATTTGTTTCGTTATCGGTCAGTGAACAATCTGTATTTGTATTCAATGCAGGTCTGCCAGAAGTGTATCATTATGATGCACAGGGAGAAATCGTTGAAAAAATCAGTTCTGACCATCCTCCGTTGGGGGTATTACCTGAACTGCTCTCTGATGCTCAAGTTGAGGTACGAAGTGTCAACGACGGTGAGCGTATAATTCTCATTAGTGATGGTATCGTGGAAGCACGCAATAGCGTTGGTGATATGTACGAATATGAGCGATTTGAATTGGCAGCAAGTGATGGAATTAGAGCTGGGAAAGTGATTGAGAATATCATGGCGTCAGTTCAGGACTTTTGTGAAAACCAGCCGCAAGAAGATGATATTTCAATTGTCGACCTACCATGTTCAGGTTGGGAACAAATTAATCGAAATCTACATAGAATTGATGTGCCGATAAATGACAGCTATGTCTTTGATTCTAGTGTTCCTCCTAGTTGGTCTTGGCAACTAAGTTTAACTGGCAGTCGACTACGCAATACAAATACGATTCCTTTGGTTATGTCACAAATTAGTGAAATCGAAGGTCAGGCAGAACATTGGCAGAATCTGTTTACTGTAATGACAGAGCTATACGTAAATGCGTTAGATCATGGCGTATTACAATTATCTTCTGACCTTAAAAGCTCACCAGAAGGATTCGCAGAATACTTTAGAGAGCGCGAATTAAGGCTAGCACGGTTAGAAGAGGGTTATGTCAATTTATCTATTCGCTATTTTGCCGCAGAAAATGGTGGATGCGTAGTGGTGACAATAAAGGATAGCGGTAATGGCTTCGACCCTGAGCCATTTCAGTTGGAAAACGACCATGAAAAATTGCAAGCATTAAGTGGTCGAGGTATAGGACTAGTGGAACAATTATGTGAATCACTGGAATACAAAGAAGGTGGTTCGTTGGTTGAAGCATGTTATGTATGGCGAAATGACTAAACGTGAGTCGGTAGAAAACTCAGGTCGTAGCATGTTTATTGTGAGAACAACACAATATGTCGCTAGATAGGTGTATATGGATGTATGGCAAATGGAAATAAAACAGGAGTGATTATTATGTCTAAGCCAAGCGTACTTGTTATTGATGACGATAATGATTATTTAGATTTACTGAAGGAAGCGTTAGAGGATAGCTTTGTTGTACGCAGCGCTGAAAACCTAACACAAGCTGAGCGTCAAATATGTGATTATGGTTGTGTAGACATCGCATTGGTCGATGAAAATATAGGCAATGAAAAGGGATCTGAATGGATTAAACAAAAAGTGACGCAAGGAGACGTGGCTACTTCATTTGTTCTCTATTCAGGTTTAGCGTCAGAAGAGGCGATGTTGCAAGGACTGGAATGTGGTGCTGATGATTTTCTTACTAAGCCTATTTCATTGCTTACACTCAAGACAAAGTTAGAAAAATTGGTTACTTACCAAGGCAAAATTCAAGATTTTGAAAGTGAATTAAATTCTAAAGACAGAGTCATTAATATTTCAATGGCGCAGGCATCTAAATATGGTAGTTGCATGCAGCTAACATCCAAAGTTAACCAACGCTTTTCAATAGAAGAAATAAGAGATGAGGTATTCACTTATCTATATAGCATGGGATTAAGTGGTTGCTTGGCATTTTACCCCGTCAAAGTACTACCTGTATTTTACAGCTCTAAGAATGGGCTATGTTCACCTGTTGAAATAGGCGTAATGGAACTACTCAAAGTAAAGCCCAGACTTTTCCGGTTTGGCACACGCACTATTTTTAACCATCCTATGGTATCGATTCTTATTTTGAACTTAGAAGAGGGAACCGTTGATACTGACATTTATATCGACGCGCTGGCGTCGGTTATTGAGTGTATTGGTGCCCGAATGGAGTTTATCTCATACAAGGATTCCCTTGTTGAAGTACAGGAACAAATAGAGCTGGCGGTAAACAAAACCAAACAAATGTTAATCCAATCTAAATGCCATCAACAAGATGTGATGAATGAGATTGTGCAAAATGTAGGTATGAGTTTTCATGTACTTGATTTGAATGAAGAACAAGAAAACTATCTGACTGATTTGGTTCATACTGCTTTAAAGAAACACTCAAAAGATGATGAAAACTTTATTGAAATAGGCGCATTGTTAGACGGTGCGCTTGAAAGTGTTGCTCGGCTAAAATCGATGAACGTATCATCTGAAAATCGGAAAAATATTGAAGAGGTTGATGATGAAGATGAACTTTTCTGACTTTGCGATACGTGGGCTTTTGTTATCACTAAAGCATAAAGACACTCATTTGACATTGTGATGTGCAGAGGAATTTACAATGAATGATTCACTAAGAACGACATGGGTTTGGGATCTAACTGACAAAACAATAAAAGTTTCAGAAGATACTAAAAAAATGTTGGGTTATGCTCATGAGGAGGACATCCTCGATAAGTCGTTTATTAATGAGCACATCTCAAGGATGGAAAGAGCAAGGATTTATCAGCTTGGTGAAGAATTCTTGTGTGGGTATACAGAACAATTATGTGTCACGTTTCCATTCGTAAATAAACAAGGAATCAAGTACTGGTATACTGCCGTTGGACAATTTGAAAAAACTGAGAGCGGTCGTCCAAAACATATTAAAGGAGTACTCAAGGACGTAACTGACAAATTTAGCCGATTGAATCGCCTACCCGAATATGACCATTGTCAGCAATTAGGGGAAAAGCTATCAAATACGGGGCATTGGCGAATTGATATGCTTGATCACACTTTGTTCTGGTCGAGTGGGGTTTATAGCATTCATGGCTTAACGCCCGAAGAATATTCGCCATCCGTTGTCAGTGCTGTTGAATTTTATGTTCAAGAAGAGCGCGGTCGAATCGAACAGTATTTGGAGCAAGCAATTCAAAATAAAAAGGGTTTTTATTTTAAGAGTACGATAGTTAATAAGCGAAACAAGCGCGTTAAGGTTGAGTGTCTAGGTGATGTTGAACTTAATGAGAATGGCGAAGTCATCAGTATCTATGGCGCAATAAGAGATATTACGCATGTAGAAGAGACTTTTGAAAAATTAAAGTTGCTAGCCATGGTGAATTACACTATTCGTGTTCCCATATTTTTTATCGATGAAAAAGACAATATTGTCTATCAGGACTTATCTCCTCAATTTGGTAACCAAAGTTCTGTACTGTTTAATTACATAAACTTCAGCATTTCAGATTATTTAAAGTTTAAAACGCTTGCCAAAGAGAAAGGGCAAATCAAAAAGTCCAACATCAGTTTTGATAATTTTATTACTGTATTTGATATATCAGTCACATTTGAAGCGGATGAATCTGTGTACATTTGGATAGTTGAAGATGTGACCGAGAAGTTTAAGAAGGAACAACAACAAATTATTAGTAATAGATTGGCTTTATTAGGCAATACATTTGGTAATGTGTCTCATGATATTAACAACGTTTTGGGCGTCGCATTGGGGGCGATCGAAATGTTGGAACTCAAATTTTCTCAAGGCGAGCAGGACATTTCTAATTATATCGATAGGGTTAAGAATGCCATTGATAAAGGCAAGAGTGTGACCGAAAGGTTGTTAGCATTTACTCGTAAGCCTCCCGTTGAGGTGGTTGTTTTTGATCCCATTCAAGAGATAAAAGAAAACAAATATCTTTTCAAGCAACTACTGTTAAGTACGATTGATTTTTCAATCAATGTTGACAATGTAAATTGTCAAATAAAGTTCCCACAAGGAGAGTTTATCAACATTTTGTTGAATATTGTGTTGAATGCACAAGATGCGATTCGAGAAGCTGGCTTAGTTGGTAAGATTGAAATTTCAGCCAACATTACTAAAGATGATTGGTTAGAAGTACATGTCTTGGACAGCGGAATTGGCATTGAACAAGAGAACTTATCTAAAATTTTTGATCCTTTTTATAGCAGTAAATCAGTGAACAAAGGCAACGGAATTGGATTAGCTAATGTATATGACACGATCTACAAACATAATGGTGAAATCAGGGTGGAAGGCAAAGGTGCTTTTGGTGGTGCGCATTTTACTTTACTGTTTAAATGCCAGTCGGTACATCATTTAGCAACGAAATCTGAACCTAGCGGCCATCGAATGGAAATCAGAGGTAAAAATGTATTAGTTCTAGACGATGAGCAGAGCATAGCTGAGTTTGTTTCACTATATCTAGAGAGTGAAGGTGCTAACGCAGTGTATGTGACGAACAAAACTGAATTATTAGCACAATTAGAAAAAGGCAACGTTTTCGACATTTTTATCACCGACATGATCTTGCCCGATATTTCTGGCCGTGAGGCAGTAGAAACTGTACTTTCACATTTTCCGAAAATCAGCGTTTATTCTATGAGTGGCTATATTGGTGAAGATGACCATAAATGGCATTATCCAGTTCTACGTAAACCGTTCAATTCTAATGAACTCGCTGAATTTTTATCATAGCAAAATGTGATGTTTAGTGTTTGTTCAATATGAGGTTTGAGGTGATAGTTGATTGATAAAGACAAACACCACTTTCACGAGGTTGATACCCACCATAGTCAATTAAAGCATTTAGTGAGTGTTGAACAAGAACAAAATAATGGTAGGCATTCGGCTAAATTTAGTCTAATGTACAAAATACCCTTGGCCGTTTTTTGTTTAACTTTGTTTGTTTCGATTGGAGTTGGCTTGGTCTATCTGTTCGAAAGTCAGAAAATCTTGACCGCACAAGAGCAACTCAAAATTGAGCAACAAAGCCAAATTGTCACTCCTATGGTTACTCAGATATACGATCAAGGAGTTAAGGACGTTGACTTTCTACGTAATACGCCGCCAATTGAAGCCATAGTACAAGCGATAAAAGATAATGATAGTGCGAGCCTTGCAGTATGGCAGACTAGGCTTAAGCGTATTTTTACAGAACTACTGAAAACTAAGCCTTCTTACAAGAAAATTAGCTACCTACTACTTGGTGATAAGAATAGAGTTTTGGTTAGTGCCAAACGAACTGAAGGAATTGTTACTGCACTTTCAGAAGAAGAGCTTCCACAAGATGTACCGCTAGAGGCGCTGGGTTCAATAAGAAGCGCTCCACATGGCAGCATAATAGTGTCTAATGTTCTCTCCGCCAATACGACTAATACAAGTGAAGTGAATTTATATACAGCAGGCACAGTTTTTGACACAGAGTTTGGTGCATTGTTTGGCATGGTTGCCATTGAAATCGACTTTGAACGGTATGTTCGCTTCTTGGCCAACAATGAACTGAAAGACATCAATTTTTATTTGGCGGATTACCATGGTGGTATTATTTATCGGCCCGCTCAGTCGAGCGATAGTGAGCTTAGTAAAGTAACAATATCTCAGCAGTTTCCAAACGTTGTATATGAATTGCGCGCTTTTGTTAATGATGTAAATGCCAGTAAGAAAAACCTGAACTTATCGAAAGATAAATTTTCACTTGGTATTGTTTCCAAAATAACACCGATTAAAGGCTCGTCTACTAAACCTCTATATTTGCTAGTTGAAAATGCATCAACCGATTATTTGGCTCAAGCTCGCAACATGCAATATCGAGTGTTGTTGTTAGGATTCATTCTGGCAGTGATAACACTGGGCTTAGCGATATTTGCGTCTAGGCAAATGATAAAGCCGTTGGCAGATATGACATCAGCAATTCATGGCTATGAGAAAGAGGGGGTTTTCAAGTCATTGCCAGTTAATTACGTCGATGAAATTGGTGTTTTAGCACGAAGCTTTAGTCGCTTACTAAATAGGGTTCACAATCAGTCAGAACAGGAGAAAACTGCTACTAGGGAAGCAAAAGATGCCGAGGCCAAGTTACAAGCAGTGCTGGACTCAATTGCTGATGCTGTACTGAATATTGACAATAAGGGAAAGATTCTTTCATTTAATAAAGCAGCACAACACATATTTGGATATCAAGAAAATGAAGTGGTCGGCCAAGATATTGCGATGTTAATGCCATATGAATACGCAAAAGAGCACGGAAAACATATTGCGCGATATTTTGAAACAGGTGAATCAACAATATTAGGTGTAGGAAGAGAGCTACCAGCTATTAGAAAGAGTGGTGACAAATTTCCCGTTCATTTAAGTATTAGCCGTGTAGAGACTGTTGATGGGATTATTTTTACTGGATTACTTAGAGATGTAACTGCTCAAAAACTCATAGAAGCGGAAAGAAAGCGGGTGTTAGAACAAACAAAGGCGCTGGCGTGGCGCCTGGATTTCGCACTTGACGCCCCAAGGATAGGTGTATGGGACTTTGATATCAATAGCCGACAGATCCACTGGGACACTAGAATGTGCGAACTTTTTGGGACATCAATGGATAGTGAATTTTCGCCTGAAGAAATATGGCTTCATTCAATTCATCCTGATGAAGCAGTGAGTATCAGTAAAGAATTGGAGAAAATGATCGCAACCGAAGAGATCACTAGCTTTATTTATCGCATCATTCTGTCTGACAAGTCGATTCGTGTGCTTGAATCACACGCGCAAATACAAAAACAGGGCGAAGACAAACGAATTGTTGGAACGAGTCGAGACATTACAGAGCAACATAACTTGCAGTTGTTAAAGGAGCAGGCCTTGGATGTTGCTAATGAATCACTAAAATTGAAGTCTGAATTCTTGGCGAGCATGAGTCATGAAATTCGCACACCAATGAATGGTGTCATTGGTATGTTAGGTTTGCTAGAGCAAAGTGAATTAACTGCCCAACAACGTCATCAATTAAATTTAGCCAATTCTAGCGCACATTCCCTTTTGTCGCTGATTAATGACATTCTGGATTTTTCAAAGATAGAAGCAGGCAAGCTTTCACTTGAACTGATTGATTTTGATATTCAGCATGAACTTAGTGTACTAGTCGAGTCAATGGCTTATCGTGCACAAGAAAAAGGGCTAGAGCTGATACTTGACGTTACGGGTGTTTATGTGAGGGTTGTTCGTGGAGATCCGGGAAGGCTAAGGCAGGTTATCGCTAATCTAATTGGTAATGCAATTAAGTTTACCGAACAAGGTGAAATTGTTGTCAATGTAAGCACCCGAGAGGTTGCAGGAAGAGTACTGTTTATATGTGATGTTATTGATACTGGCATCGGTATTGCCGCATCCAAAATTGGAGGGCTATTCGAGTCATTTTCACAAGTTGATGCAACAACGACGAGAAAATACGGAGGAACCGGACTTGGGTTAGCGATTGTTAAGCAATTATGTGCATTGATGGATGGAGACGTATCGGTAAAAAGTTCGCTTGGTAAAGGGAGCACATTTACGGTGACTGCTAATCTTAAGGCTAGCAATATGTCAGATATCAGCGTACCCCAAATTAATATAGCAGGTACTCCTATTCTAATTGTTGATGATAATGAAACCAATTTGGCAGTATTAACGGCCCAACTTCAAATCTGGGGGGCAGATGTAACAAGTGCTAGAAATGGCGAAGAAGCATTGGAGGTCGTAGAAAATAAAGCTCAAATTTTTGCAGTAGCTTTGTTGGATATGAAAATGCCCCAAATGAATGGCGTGGAACTTGGAAAAAGACTGAAACGACATCCTTACGGCAAAGACATGAAATTAATTATTATGACCTCATTGGAGCAGCCCGGTGATACTGAGTACTTCGGCAAATTGGGGTTTTCTGGTTACTTTCCTAAACCTGTGACTACTGCAGACTTGCATGATGCACTTGCTTTAGTCATTGAAAATAAAAACGAAATAGCGCAATTAAAGCCGTTGATCACCACCCATAACTTACAAGTGGTACGACATCGTCCGTGGGAATCTAATACCTTGAGTGGAGCCAGAGTTTTAATTGTTGAAGATAATCGCGTCAATCAAGCCGTTTTACTCGGTATTTTGGCTAATTTGCACGCAGAAACCGATGTAGCAGTAAATGGCATTGATGCATTGGACAAACTCAACCAATCAAGTCACGACTTACCTTTCCAACTGGTTATTATGGATTGTCAAATGCCAGAAATGGATGGCTATGAGACTACGAAAGAGATTCGAAGAGGTAGTGCAGGCGACAGATATAGCACGATTCCAATTATCGCATTAACTGCAAATGCTATGAGAGGAGATCGTGAACGTTGTTTGGAAGCGGGCATGAATGACTACATTGCTAAACCAGTAGATGCTGAGGTGGTAAATGGTACGCTGCTTAAATGGTTAAATATTCATACGAGCAAAAAAGATCCAAGCGATTTGGAGATTAATCTTAATAGCAAATTAGAAGAAGTATCTAATCGGGTTAACTCAGGTGACATAAAAAGAAATGAAAACTTGAAGCAATATGAACAGCCAACTCAGTCCGACAACCCAACACGTGAACCGGCTGCTCAAAACGGAGAGAGTTACACCCGTTCAGCAGTTTGGGATAAACAAAATTTCTTACAGAGAATACAAAGTAATCAGCAACTTGCACAAAAGCTTATCGACTTGTATTTAGAAGATACTCCTCAATTGCTCAATAGTTTATCTCAAAGTATTCGAAACAATGATTTTATCCAGACAAAAGCGCATGCACACAAATTGAAGGGAGCTTCGAATAATATTGGTGCTCAACGAATAGCAGGGCTTTCGGTAAAGATTGAACTGCTTGCTGAAAATCAGGACAAGCAATCTATAGAGGCGCACATCGTTCAGACGCGAGAGCAATTTGAATTGTTTAATCAAACTGTGCACGAACTGCCTATATTAGCAAATGAGTCTTGACGGACACTTGCAGGATTAAATTTTATAATGCTGCCTAACGTCGACGGCTAATTCATGTGTGATGAGAATTAATAAGAATTAATTCAAATATCTACGGAGAAAATTAAATAGTCATCTATACTGAATTTAGGACGACTAAACGCTGTATTTTTGAGTAAGTACGGTGTACTAATTAATGGTGGAAGATTAGTGGATAACAAAACAATACTCGCTGTTGATGACGCGAAGGATACGTTGCTTTTACTTGAGTTTGATTTGACCGCCGAAGGATATTCTGTGATCTTTGCGGAATCAGGTGAACAGGCATTAGAGGCATTGAATTCGCAAGATGTGTCGCTGACTCTTTTGGACATGTATATGCCGGGCTTGTCAGGTCTAGATACATTAAGGCGGATCAAATCATCGAACAAACATGCCAATATACCTGTTATCATGCTCTCGTCTTCACACGACGGTAATGAAATAGTCGCTGCGTTAGAGTTAGGTGCAGACGACTACGTTACAAAGCCATATTTAGCTAAAGTCTTGTTAGCTCGAATTCGTACTTCATTACGCCTGATTCAAAAAACGAGAGCATTAGAAGCTTTAGCCAAGACTGATTTCTTGACAGATATTAATAACCGAGCAAGTTTTGAAGACCTAGCAGGAAAAGCGATAAGTCAGGCAAACAGGTGCAATCAGCCATTGTCATTTGCCATGATGGATATTGATTTTTTTAAGAAGGTTAATGATTCCTACGGACATGAAGCAGGCGATAAGGTACTTAAGGCGTTTGGTGCTAATCTTAAAAATCAAGTTAGAGACTATGACATTATAGGGCGTGTAGGCGGGGAGGAGTTTGCAGTATGCCTGCCCAATACTATTGACGAACATGGCATATTTGCTTGTGATCGTATACGTCAACATACTGAAGAAATGGTGATAGATATTGGCAATGGTCACGGAAATATATCAGTTACCGTAAGTGTTGGTGTTGTGTCTGTACAAGGTGGTGCTACTAGTTTAGAAAATTTAATGAGAATTGCCGATAAAGCACTCTATGAAGCAAAATCTAAAGGGCGTAACAGGGTGGTAATGTTACCTTATATTGAAGAGTCGCAAGAACCGCCCTCAGAAGCAAATGCTGATGGTGACCAAACCTCGGCTCATAACTTTTACCCTGGAATAGACTACCAATTAGGTGTAAACAATGTGTTAGGGGATGACGACCTATTTAAAGAAATTTTGCTGATGTTTTATCAAGATCATGGAACAGACAAAGAAAAGATCCATGAAGCATTATCACAGCACGATATTTTTGCAGCGAAAAACTTAGTTCATACACTAAAAGGTGTCGCTTGTTCAATTGGCGCTATGCAATTGTTTGAATCTACCAAAAAGTTAGATTTGGCCATTAATGAACAACGGTCAGATGATTATCAGGAATTGTTTAAATTAGTGGCAGAGGATTTAGATACGGTAGTTAACGGGCTTAGAGAGGTGCTGGCTGAAACCGAAAGTAACAAGACTGAAATGACTTAATACCAATTTGTTATACAAATTGGAGTAAATAATGAGCTTAATCGTGATTGGATTACAGGCGGGCGTTTAGTCTATTTTTAGCTTAATATTGCTAGTTGGAATACAACAACATGGAAGAATTTCGTTTTCGCCGACGAATGCAAGTGGTTCGCCATTTGGATAACAAACCTGACCGCGCTCCAGTGTCACTCTACAAGCACCACAAAAGCCATCTCGGCAATGAAAATGAACCTCAATGTCATGTCGTTCTAGACAATTAAGCAGCGTTTTATCTGATTGCTGGTAGTCGAGGCGTTGCTCTTCAACTATTACGACTGGAATAGAGGTTGGCATGGAATTTTTAGGATCCATAAGTAGTCCACGAAGTAAGAGGTACAATAATAGTTGTGGACTTTTTCATAATGCAACGTTGGTACATTCGCCAATGATAAATCTTGTTGAAAGAAAGAGTAATATAATTTCTTTCTATTACTCTTTCTTTGTTATTTAGACTTGCTCAACTTCACTAATAATAGCAATTGCGCTTTAGTTTGATTTGTGCGAATTACAGATCAAAGTCGTCGAAGTCATCACTTGAAACAGAAGAGTCAACTTGACCAACTAGATAGCTTGAAATTTCTGTCTCTTGAGGAGCAACCTGAACATTATCGCTCACTAAATAAGCGTTCATCCATGGCAGCGGGTTACTCTTAACTTCAAACGGTGCAGGGAATCCAATCGCCGCTAAACGCTGATTACTAATGTACTCTATATATTGATTAAGAATTTGCGCATTTAAGCCAATCATAGAGCCATCTTTGAATAAGTATTGTGCCCATTCTTTCTCTTGTTCGACGACGTCCATAAATATTTGTAAGCCTTCATCTTTAAGCTCATCAGATATTTCCTTCATTTCTGGATCATCTTTACCTGACGCCCAATTATTAAGAATATGCTGGGTGCCTGTTAGGTGTAATGCTTCGTCGCGAGCAATAAGTTTGATGATTTTTGCGTTGCCTTCTAACAACTCACGCTCTGCAAATGCAAATGAACAAGCAAAACTCACATAGAATCTTATCGCTTCAAGTGCATTCACTGAACAGATTGCTAAATATAATCTTTCTTTTAGTTTGCGTGAAGATACCTCAAATTGTTCACCTTCTACTTCGTAGGTGCCTTCGCCTTGTGATTGCAATAATTGCGTTGTTAGTATGACCTGATCAAAGTACTTCGCGATTGAAGTCGCGCGTTTCAAAATAGCAGGATTTACAACGATATCGTCGAATACTTCACTTGGGTCAGTGAACAAGTTACGTAAAATGTGTGTGTACGAGCGAGAGTGAATAGTTTCACTAAATGCCCATGTCTCCACCCAAGTTTCTAACTCAGGTAATGAGACGAGTGGCAATAACACCGCATTTACTGAACGTGCAGCGACACTATCTAATAACGTTTGGTATTTCAAATTTGAAATAAAGATATGCTTTTCAGAAGCGGTTAATCCTTGCCAGTCAGCACGATCTTTAGAAACATCAACTTCTTCAGGACGCCAGAAAAAAGATAATTGCTTTTCAATGAGTTTTTCAAAGGCAATATAACGTTGTTGGTCGTAACGAGCGACATTAACACTATTTCCCATAAACATTGGCTCGAGCAATGGGTCATTTGGGATTTGGTTAAATGTACTGTAGGTCATCAAATGCTCCTTGGCATACAACTAATTCGGTAATATTAGAAAATTATTATTATTATTGAGTACAGCTAAATGCCGTATCAAATTGATACGGCATTTGTCTTAGATTTTACACGCGCCGCCTTCACAGCCATCGTCTTCAGCAGCACCTTGGCTGTCATCTGCACCATCACGTGTATTGTGGTAATACAAAGTCTTCACGCCTAATTTATAGGCGGTAAGTATGTCTTTGAGTATTTGCTTAACAGGTACTTTACCACCTTCATATTTAGCAGGATCATAGTTTGTATTTGCAGAAATAGTTTGGTCAATAAACTTCTGCATAATACCAACTAACTCAAGATACCCGTCGTTGTTTGGAATGTTCCATAGCAGCTCATAGTTGCTTTTAAGGCGTTCATATTCAGGAACAACTTGTTTTAAGATACCGTCTTTACTTGCTTTGATACTGATCAGTCCGCGAGGAGGTTCAATACCATTAGTCGCATTTGAAATTTGCGAAGACGTTTCTGATGGCATCAGAGCTGAAACGGTTGAGTTACGAACACCATGCTGCTTGATACTTTCACGTAGAGCTTCCCAATCAAGGTGTAATGGTTCGCTAGTAACCTTATCAATATCACGCTTGTATGTGTCTATCGGTAAAATACCTTTAGACAGCTTGGTTTCATTAAACTTAGGACAAGCGCCTTGCTCAATAGCTAACTTATTTGACGCTTTCAATAAGTAATATTGAATTGCTTCAAATGTACGGTGCGTTAAGTTATTGGCACTCCCATTTGAATAGTAGACACCATTCTTAGCAAGGTAGTAAGCATAGTTAATAACACCTATACCAAGTGTTCTTCTACCCATAGTTGCATTGTATGCGGCTGGCACAGGGTAATCTTGGTAGTCTAATAAACTGTCTAATGCGCGAACCGCTAAATCAGCTAGTTCTTCAAGCTCGTCTAAACTGTCAATAGCACCAAGGTTGAATGCAGAAAGCGTACATAACGCGATTTCACCTTCTGGATCACTCACTTCATTGAGCGGTTTCGTTGGTAGTGCAATCTCTAAACACAAGTTGCTTTGGCGAATTGGGGCAACTTCAGGAATAAATGGGCTGTGTGTATTACAGTGGTCAACGTTTTGCAGGTAAATACGCCCAGTGCTGGCACGCTCTTGTGCAAATAACGTAAATAGTTCAATTGCTTGAATACATTTTTTGCGAATGCTGTCGTCTGCTTCGTACTTAAGGTAAAGTTCTTCGAACTTTTCCTGATCTTCAAAGAATGCATCATATAGACCAGGCACATCGCTCGGACTAAATAACGTAATTGATTCACCTTTAATTAGGCGTTGATACATTAACTTATTAAACTGAACACCATAATCTAAGTGGCGCACACGGTTTTCTTCTACACCACGGTTGTTTTTGAGTACAAGTAAGCTTTCAACTTCAAGATGCCATAGTGGATAGAATAGGGTAGCTGCCCCGCCACGTACACCGCCTTGAGAACAGCTTTTAACAGCCGTTTGGAAATGCTTATAAAATGGAATACAACCTGTATGGAATGCTTCACCGCCACGAATAGAGCTACCGAGTGCACGGATTCTACCAGCATTGATACCAATACCCGCTCGCTGCGATACATACTTAACAATCGAACTCGAAGTAGCATTAATCGAATCTAAGCTGTCGCCACATTCAATTAGTACACATGATGAGAATTGACGTGTTGGTGTACGTACGCCCGCCATAATAGGTGTAGGCAATGAAATCTTGAAAGTTGAAATGGCATTATAAAACCCTTCAACATAGCTTAGTCGCGTATCCTTTGGATATTTCGCGAATAAACAAGCTGCAACTAGGATATAGAGAAATTGTGCACTCTCATAGATTTCGCCGGTTACTCGGTTTTGAACAAGATACTTGCCCTCAAGTTGCTTAACGGCAGCATAGCTGAAGTTTAAATCTCGACGGTGATCAATAAAAGCTTCCATCGCTTCAAATTCAGCTTGAGTATAATCTTGTAATAAATGTTGATCATACTTGCCAGACTCAACAAGTTTAACCACATGGTCAAATAGCTTAGGCGGTTCAAATTGGCCATACGCTTTTTTTCTCAGGTGGAATATTGCTAAGCGCGCAGAAAGAAACTGGTAATCAGGCGTTTCTTCCGAAATTAAATCGGCAGCGGCTTTGATGATGGTCTCATGAATATCTTCCGTTTTTATGCCGTCGTAAAATTGAATATGAGATTTTAATTCTACTTGCGAAACGGAAACGTTATCTAATCCTTCCGCAGCCCATGCTATAACCTTATGAATTTTCTCTAAGTCAATGGGTTCTTTTTCGCCATTGCGTTTGGTAACAAAAAGATTGCTATTCATGTAAGACCTGTAAATCTGTTTATTGTTGTTTTAGTTATTCTGAAAGAATAAATCTACCACAAATCCCTATTGATTAGACTTCAACCGACTTGATTAGTTAATGCACTATATATAGGGGTTCCTTTAAATCATCATCACAAGATAATGAGGTTTGTGACTTATTGCAACCCTAAAACCTATGTCAAAAAGTACGAAAATAACCCCTACATTTGACCAGTTAGTAATGACTAACGTAGCACCTCTTTTAAGTTTTGATTTTTAGGAAACGCAACGAATAATTTGCAAAATTTTTTGCTTGTATAATTATTTTTGTGACAAAAACAGAGTCTATATTACAAATTGTAATATAGACTCTGTTTTTCTTATTGATCAATAACATAGATAAATTGTTTGATAAATAAACGGATCGGTTAATTTATCAACTGAAGGATCTCGTTAGGATGGTTAATAATATAATCGGCTTGCCATTGTGCCACGTCGTCTGTCACTTTAATGTAACCCCAATTGGCAACAACAGATGTCATCCCAGCTGCGTTACTTGCTTGCATGTCTCTTAGCGCATCGCCAATATACCATGTGTTAATTGTTTCACATGATAGTTGAGCACAAGCTACACGTAACGGCTCTGGGTCTGGCTTACGTTGAGGCAAACTATCTCCACCCAACAACACTTGGCTTGTGTTTAAGGCAGGATAGAAGGCAACAAGTTTTTTAGCGAGCGCTTCTGGCTTATTCGTAACTATCCCCCATGGTACGCCAGCTGTGTCTAAGTGAGTGAGTAAAGCTTCAATACCCGCGTACAATTTAGTATGTACGGCAATGTTCTCTTCATAATATTGCAAAAATAGTTTACGCAAATCGTCATAATTAAATCGCGATAATTCGCTGCTAAAGCCCAGTTCAAGTAAGCCTTTTGCCCCGTCCGACGCTAAAGGGCGTGAAATCTCATAAGCAACCCCAGGTAAATTGTTTACGCTGAGTACATGATTTAGCGCTGCGCCGAGATCTTCGGCGGTGTCTAGCAATGTGCCGTCTAAGTCAAATAATACTGCTTTAGTCATTAGTGTCCTTGTTTATTGTTTTTGAAAACAAAGAATGTAATTCACATCGAGTGAAGAAATTAGTTTGTGATTCTCGGTGATCGGGTTGTAATGGATACCTGCCGCATCGATGCATTTTAGATCTGCTGCTTCTGCCCAATGTATAAGTTGAGAAGGTCTAATGAAACTCTTGTGATCATGAGTTCCATCAGGCACTAGCTTTAAGACTTTTTCTGCTGCAACTATAGCGAGTAGATAAGACTTAATAGTTTTATTTAATGTAGAAAAGAATACGTACCCGCCAGGTTTTACCATATTGGCGCAAGCTTCAATGATTGAAGATGGCGAGGGAACATGCTCTAACATTTCCATACAAGTAACTATATCGAAATGCTCTGTCTTGTCTTGTGCCATGGCTTCCGCAGTGCATTTTTGATAGTTCACCTTTACATTGGTTTCCAACGCATGAAGTTTGGCAACATTTAGCGGTTCTTCACCCATATCTATACCCGTTACGTTGGCACCCAGTTTGGCAATGCTTTCGGATAAGATTCCACCACCGCAACCGACATCAATAACCTCTTTACCGAAAAGCTCTGGACAGTGCTGTAAGATAAATTGCCTTCTAAGAGGGTTTATTTGATGAAGCGGCTTAAAGTCACCCGTTAAGTCCCACCATTGGCTGGCGACTTTTTCGAATTTGGCAATTTCTTCTGGGTTGACGTTAATTTCGTTTGACATGATAAATTAGACTATACCTGTATATTAGTGACTGTGATTTTAAACGAATCCGTGTGCAATACAATGTAAGTTAGCAATATTAACAACTTGCACCAGTGATGTTTATCATATAATTTGTACAAATGTATAATAAAATGAATTAAGGATGATAAGTATGAAAACAGTATTAGAACAACTTTCAACGTATAAAAGCGTTCATCTAAACGCTAGCAATATAAAAACACATTTTTTCGGGATTCCACTGATAATATGGTCTATCGCCGTCTTGCTAACTAGGGTGTCATTCGAGTTTTCGCTAGCGGGAATTACAGTTGCGATGACGCTTGCAACCATCGTTTCTGTTATTGTCCTGTTTTATTATCTACTCTTATCACCAATCCTTGCATTATGGGCTTTCGTTTTGTTTGGCCCTGTTATATATAGTGCACATCTAACGGTAGGGATTGAATATCAAGTTTATCTGGCAATTGCCGTATTTGTTGGTGGTTGGATTTTACAATTTATTGGGCATGCATATGAAAAAGCAAAGCCAGCATTTGTAGACGATTTGAATCAGTTGTTTATTGGCCCGTTGTTTTTGATCGCTGAAGTTTACTTTGGTTTAGGCTTCAATAAAGAGTTAGCGCAACAAGTCGATTCTTTAGCTAACGAAAAAAGAGCTTTATTCGATCAGGCCAAACAAATCCAGTAGTCATTTGATTACATTTAGTTCAGTTCTCGCTGGATTCGTTGCACGCCTTTTGTACGATTAATGCCATGCGAGACAACAACCAATGTCATTACCCAGTTTTTATCGGCATTTGAAAATTAAAATTTCAATAGAGAACAATGTGTTAGGCTTTTATCGACCATTGTTGAATTAACGCTTGAAAAGAAACCTATTCCATCGCAAAATGTTGGGTCATAAAGCTGTATGGCATTGGGGGCTTTTATGATAAGATCCCACGCCTTTATACAATAATAAACTTAAAGTTCTAAATTTAGGGATACTGTCGTTTTATGACCGATCTGGCAAAAGAAATTCTCCCAGTTAATATTGAGGACGAGCTAAAGAGCTCATACCTAGATTACGCGATGAGTGTAATTGTAGGTCGTGCTTTACCTGACGTACGTGACGGTTTAAAACCGGTTCATCGCCGTGTTTTATACGCAATGAATGTACTGGGTAACGATTTCAATAAACCATATAAAAAGTCAGCGCGTGTCGTTGGTGACGTAATCGGTAAATATCACCCTCATGGTGATACTGCAGTTTACGACACAATTGTCCGTATGGCGCAACCATTCTCATTGCGTTACATGCTGGTAGATGGTCAAGGTAACTTTGGTTCTGTTGATGGTGACTCAGCTGCTGCGATGCGTTATACGGAAATCCGTATGGCGAAAATCTCGCACTCAATTCTAGCTGACCTTGATAAAGAAACCGTCGACTTCGTACCGAACTACGATGGTACAGAACAAATTCCGGCAGTTATGCCGACACGAATTCCTAACTTACTGGTAAATGGTACGTCTGGTATTGCTGTTGGTATGGCAACTAATATACCGCCGCACAATTTAACAGAAGTAATCAATGGCTGTTTAGCGCTCATTGAAAACGAAGATGCGACTATCGACGAATTAATGGAGTACATTCCTGGCCCTGATTTTCCTACCCAAGGTATTATCAGTGGTCGCGCGGGTATTCTTGAAGCATACAAAACAGGGCGCGGTAAGATAAAAATCCGTGCTCGTGCTGAAATCGAAGTGGATGACAAAACGGGCAAAGAGACGATTGTTGTTCATGAATTACCTTATCAGGTAAATAAAGCACGTCTTATCGAGAAGATGGCGGAGCTTGTTAAAGAAAAACGCATCGAAGGTATTTCGGCTTTACGTGATGAGTCTGATAAAGACGGCATGCGTATGGTAATCGAAGTTAAACGTGGTGACGTTGGTGAAGTTGTTTTAAACAACTTGTACAAGCTTACGCAAATGCAAGTTTCATTCGGCTTAAACATGGTTGCGCTAAGTAATGGTCAGCCAAAACTGTTTACGCTGAAGGAGATGCTAGAAGAATTCATTTTACATCGCCGTGAAGTTGTAACACGTCGTACTATCTTTGAACTTCGTAAAGCTCGTGAGCGTGCACATATCTTAGAGGGCTTGTCAATAGCACTAGCTAATATTGATCCAATCATTGAGCTAATTAAAAACTCTCCTTCACCTAGCGAAGCGAAAGTTGAATTAGTAAGCCGTGGATGGCAATTAGGCAATGTGAGTGACATGTTGTCACGTGCAGGTAATGATGCGGCACGCCCAGAGTGGTTAGAACCACAATATGGTATTCGTGATGGCCAATACTATTTAACTGAGCAACAAGCGCAAGCAATCCTTGATTTACGTTTGCATAAGTTGACTGGTTTAGAACACGAAAAGATTCTAAATGAGTACAAAGGGTTATTAGAACTAATTGCAGAATTGATGCATATTCTTGCTAATCCAGTTCGTTTGATGGAAGTTATTCGTGAAGAACTTGAAGTGATTCGCGACGATTTTGGTGATGAACGTCGTACTGAAATCACCTCAGCTTCACATGATTTATCGTTAGAAGATTTAATTAACGAAGAAGATGTTGTTGTGACTCTTTCAAACGAAGGTTACGTGAAATACCAAGCGCTTTCTGACTATCAGGCACAACGCCGTGGTGGTAAAGGAAAAGCCGCAACTAAGATGAAAGAAGAAGACTTCATCGAGCGTCTGTTAGTAGCAAATACACATGATACCATCTTGTGTTTCTCTAATAGAGGTAAGTTGTATTGGTTAAAAGTTTATCAATTGCCGTTAGCGAGCCGTACTGCTCGTGGCCGCCCAATTGTGAACTTATTACCTTTAGAAAGTGATGAGAAGATCACCGCTATCTTACCAGTGCGTGAGTATGAAGAAGACAAATTCATCATCATGGCGACTGCGTCTGGTACGGTGAAGAAAACGCCATTGACTGCGTACTCGAATCAGCGTGCAAATGGTATCATTGCATTGAACTTGCGTGATGACGATACGTTAATTGGTGTTGATATTACAGATGGTAATAACGACATCATGTTATTCTCCGACGAAGGTAAAGTCGTTCGCTTTAACGAGAAAGTACGTGATAGCGAAACTGGTGAAGTGAAGCTTGATCCTGAAACCGGTGAAGAGATGCATGCACTACGTGCAATGGGTCGTACTGCAACAGGTGTTCGTGGTATTAAGCTTGAAGGAAATCAGAAAGTAGTATCGTTAATTGTGCCAAAATCAGACGGCGCAATTTTGACTGTGACACAAAATGGTTATGGTAAGCGTACTGAGCTAGATGAATATCCTGCGAAGAGTCGTGCAACGAAAGGTGTTGTTTCGATCAAAGTTAGTGAGAGAAACGGACCGGTAGTTGGCGCTGTTCAGGTTGAAGAGCAAGATGAAATCATGCTTATCACTGACAACGGTACGCTGGTAAGAACACGAGTCAATGAAGTCAGCGTAATCGGAAGAAACACACAAGGTGTTCGTATTATCCGTACGGCTGAGGAAGAAAGCGTTGTAGCATTGCAACGAATTGATGAAATCGAAGAAGATGAGACTATCATCGAAGGTGAAGTGGACACTGAACAAACCACGGAAAATGTCGCTGCAGATGAAACTGCTGTTAGCGATAGCGAAAATGCCGAAACTGACGAAGATAGCGATAAAGAATAGTTAACGCACTTACAGTTAAAATAGGCGGTTATTACCGCCTATTTTTTTTCGGACAAAAAGGCGATTTTTTGCTTTTGTTTTAATTAGTACAGATAACTGTTGATTGAAACAAATATATAACGTTACAAAGAATTATTAGTAAACCCATAAAATAGGATGCTGTTTTTCCATGTCAGAAGTCTTTAATTTTTGCGCGGGGCCCGCGATGTTACCTAAGCCGGTAATGAAAAGAGCTCAAACTGAATTCATCAATTGGCAACAAACAGGTTGCTCGGTAATGGAACTCAGTCACCGTAGTAAAGAATTTATGGCTCTGGCGAAACAAGCAGAAACTAACTTACGCCAATTAATGGAAATACCTGACAATTATAAAGTCCTGTTTTGTCATGGTGGAGGCCGAGGTCAGTTTTCAGCGATCCCTCTCAACTTACTACCGGAAGGTAAACATGCTGATTACATCGTGTCAGGTTCGTGGTCGTCAGCAGCTGCTAAAGAGGCTGCAAATTTTGGTAATATCAACACGATTGATATTACTGATGGCTCAGGTGATCAAACAAGTGTCTTACCTACAGCAGAATGGGCATTGTCTCCAGGTGCCGCGTATGTGCATTATTGCCCAAATGAAACGGTAAACGGTATTGAAGTTTTTGACGTACCAAATACCAATGGTGTTCCATTAGTGGCAGATATGTCTTCAACAATCCTTTCACGTAAAATTGACGTTAGTCAGTTTGGCGTAATATACGCTGGCGCGCAAAAGAACATCGGCCCATCAGGATTAACTATCGTTATTGTGAGGGAAGATCTACTTGGTAACGCGCAAAAACAAACTCCTTGTATTATGAACTACAAGCTCACTGCTGAAAACGACAGTATGTATAACACGCCGCCTACCTATGCTTGGTATTTGGCTGGATTAGTTTTTGAATGGTTAAAAGAACAAGGCGGTGTAGCCGCAATTGAAACGATTAATCGTCAAAAAGCCAGATTATTATACGACTTCATAGATAGCAGCAATTTCTATCGCAATAACATTGCACCGCAATTTCGTAGTTTGATGAATGTCCCGTTTTGGCTAAATGATGAGTCTTTAAATGCTCAATTCCTTGAGCAGGCTGAACAAGCGGACTTAGTTGCGTTAAAAGGTCATCGAATTGTTGGTGGGATGCGTGCCAGTATATATAACGCGATGCCGATTGAAGGCGTTGAGGCTCTTGTTGAATTTATGGCAGCTTTTGCCAATCAGCATACATAATCATCATTAATTTATTTGTATTGAATTTAAAGGAATGATGAGTGAATTGCTCGCAACTTATCATTCGCAGATTAAGGAAGTAAGTGAAATGTCTTCATTAAATAACGGGTTAGTAATCGAAACAGCACCAAGTGGCAAAGCAATAGGTGATATTAAAGTACCTGGCGATAAATCCTGTTCACATCGCTCAATAATGTTTGGTGCACTGGCTGATGGCACAACGCACGTTAAAGGATTCTTACCAGGACAAGATTGTATCGCTACGATGAATGCGTTTAAAGCAATGGGTGTTGAAATTCATGGGCCTGATAAAGAAAACAACGTGACAATTGTTGGCCGTGGTATTGATGGTTTATCTGCGCCAAAAGACAACATTGATATTGGTAATTCAGGAACATCTATTCGATTGCTTTCGGGCATACTTGCTGGCCAAACTTTTGCGTCATCAATGAGTGGTGATGTTTCACTAAATAAACGTCCTATGGGTAGAGTGGTAAAACCTCTACAATTAATGGGGGCAAATATAAATGCGGCGGAAGATGGAACGCCTCCTGTTGAATGTCACGGGTTGCAACAAGGCCAGAAGTTAAAAGCAATTGATTATACGCTGCCAATGGCAAGTGCTCAGGTTAAATCCTGTATTTTACTCGCCGGTATGTATGCTGAAGGTGTAACTACTGTCACTGAACCAGGTATTACACGTGATCACACCGAAAGAATGTTGAACGCATTCGGCTACCCAGTGAATGTTGATGGAAACAGGGTGTCTATAGAAGGCGGCAAACGTTTAACTGCTTGTGACTTTGAAGTACCTGGCGATATTTCTTCTGCTACTTTCTTTATGGTTGCTGGACTAATTGCCAAAGAAGGCAATTTGACCATCAGAAATGTGGGGATGAACCCAACACGTATTGGTGCCATTAATATTCTGAAACAAATGAATGGTGATTTAACCGTAATCAACGAACGCATGGCTGGTGGAGAGCCTGTGGCAGATATCGTGGTAAAATCTTCACAATTGAAGGGAATTGATATCGATCCTGCTGATGTTCCACTTGCCATTGACGAATTTCCCGCTATATTTGTCGCCGCAGCATGTGCTCAAGGAACAACGAGACTTAGAGAAGCTGAAGAATTAAGAGTTAAAGAAAGCGATCGTATTCAAGCGATGGCTGATGGTTTAACGGAACTTGGCATCGAATGTACTGTCTATGAAGATGGAATTGATATCATTGGTGGCGAAATGAAGTCGGGTACGATAAATAGCCACCATGATCATCGAATTGCGATGTCTTTTGCTATTGGCTCACTAAGAGCGAGTGGCGTTATAACTATTTTAGATTGTGATAATGTTGCAACGTCATTTCCAAATTTTGTGACGTTGGCTAATCACGTAGGTTTATCGTTAGCAACGCGATAAATTATTCAAGGTAATAAATATGAATGAACAAATACCTGTAATTACTATCGATGGACCAAGCGGCGCAGGGAAGGGAACAGCAGCGCGCTTGGTGGCGGAACAGTTAGGGTGGCACTTACTTGACAGTGGAGCAATTTATCGTGTTTTAGCGGTAGCTGCTCAATATCACCATATCGATTTAGAAGATGAAGAACCACTAATTCCAGTTGCAGCACACTTAGATGTACAGTTTGAGATTAACAGTAAAGGTGAAAGTGTCGTTATTTTGGAAGGTGAAGATGTTTCAGATTCAATTCGTACCGAAGAGATTGGCGCATTAGCATCGAAAGCCGCTGCTTTTCCGAGAGTTAGAGAAGCCTTATTACGCAGACAGCGAGCATTTAAAGTTGCTCCTGGGTTAGTTGCCGATGGCCGCGACATGGGAACAGTAGTATTTAAAGACGCCCCTGTAAAAGTATTTCTAACCGCGAGTGCTGAAGAACGCGCGCAGCGAAGATTTAATCAGTTGAACGAAAAAGGCTTTGATGTTAAAATCGGGCGCCTTTTGGATGACATTCGTTCAAGAGATGAGCGTGATCAAAACCGTAAGGTGGCTCCGCTTTTACCTGCAGAAGGTGCGTTAGTGGTTGATTCTACTGAACTTTCTATTGAGGAAGTTGTGTTGAAGATATTGTCATTTGCTAACGAAAAACTGACACAAAAAGAAGCTGGTTAAATATTAAAAACCAGCTTTAATTAACTTAAACCTTTAGTAAGGATGCGAAAGGTAATATTAACAACCCCATGAAACAAGTATGTTGATTGGATTAAATCTGAGTTCATATATAAATGACTGAAAATTTTGCACAACTTTTTGAAGAAAGTTTAAAAGAAATCGAAACGCGTCCTGGTTCTATCATCAAAGGAACCGTAGTTGCAATCAACAAAGACAACGTTTTAGTTGATGCTGGCCTTAAGTCTGAAAGTGTAATTTCTATCGACCAGTTCAAGAACACTGCTGGTGAAGTTGAAATCAACATTGGTGATGAAATCGATGTAGCATTAGACGCGACTGACGATGGTTTCGGTGAAACAATCCTTTCTCGTGAAAAAGCAAAACGTCATGAAGCATGGCAAGTGCTTGAAAAAGCATACGAAGAAAAAGAAACTGTTATCGGTGTTATCAACGGTAAAGTTAAAGGTGGTTTCACGGTTGAAGTTAGCAACATTCGTGCTTTCTTACCGGGTTCATTAGTAGATGTACGTCCTGTACGTGACACTGCGCACCTAGAAGGTAAAGACCTAGAATTTAAAGTTATCAAGCTTGACCAGAAACGTAACAACGTTGTTGTTTCTCGTCGTGCAGTTATCGAATCAGAAAGCAGCGTAGAACGCGATGCACTTCTTGAGTCGTTAGCAGAAGGTATCGAAGTTAAAGGTATCGTTAAGAACTTAACTGACTACGGTGCATTCGTAGACTTAGGTGGTATCGACGGTCTACTACACATCACTGATATGGCTTGGAAGCGTGTTAAGCACCCAAGTGAAATCGTAAACGTTGGTGATGAAATCCAAGTTAAAGTATTGAAATTCGACCGTGAGCGTACACGTGTATCTCTAGGTATGAAGCAGTTAGGCGAAGATCCATGGGTAGCTATCGCTAAGCGTTATCCAGAAGGTTCTAAGCTTTCAGGCCGCGTAACTAACTTAACTGACTACGGTTGTTTCGTTGAAATCCAAGAAGGCGTTGAAGGTCTTGTTCACGTTTCTGAAATGGATTGGACTAACAAAAACATCCACCCATCTAAAGTTGTTAACTTGGGTGATACAGTTGAAGTTATGGTTCTTGAGATTGACGAAGAACGTCGTCGTATTTCTCTTGGTCTTAAGCAATGTATCCCTAACCCATGGGAAGAGTTTGCTAAGAACTTCAGCAAAGGCGACAAAGTATCAGGTAAGATCAAGTCAATCACTGACTTTGGTATCTTCATTGGTCTTGACGGTGGCATCGACGGTCTTGTTCACTTATCTGACATTTCTTGGAACGGCGGTGAAGAAGCTGTTCGTGAATACAAGAAAGGTGACGAAATCTCAGCTGTTGTACTTCAGGTTGACCCAGAGCGTGAGCGTATCTCGTTAGGTGTTAAGCAAACTGAAGACGATCCGTTCAATATGTATCTGACAGATAACAAAAAAGGTGCTATTGTTACAGGTAAGGTTGTTGAAGTTGACGCAAAAGGCGCTAAAATTGAATTAGCTGAAGGCGTTGAAGGTTATTTACGTGTTGCTGAGATTTCTCGTGACCGTATCGAAGACGCAACAACAGAACTATCTGTAGGTGACGATGTTGAGACTAAGTTCATTGGTGTAGATCGCAAGAACCGCACTATTAGCTTGTCAATCAAAGCGAAAGACCAAGCAGACGAGCGTGAAGCTATGGATAACTTGAACCAAGTAGAAGATACTGGTTTAAGTGCAATGGCTGAAGCATTCAAAAACGCTAAAAGCTAATTTTTAGTGAGAAGATTGAGAAGGGTATTTATACCCTTCTCGGATTTAACCACCATTGGCGTGACGCTAAGTGAACACTGGGAGGTCTAATGACCAAGTCAGAACTCATTGAAAGACTCGCGGATAAATTAAGTCACTTATCTGCAAAAGATGTAGAACAAGCTATTAAAGAAATTCTTGAGATGATGGCGCAAACTCTGTCTAAGGGTGAGCGTATTGAAATTAGAGGTTTTGGTAGTTTTTCGTTGCATTATCGCGCCCCACGCATTGGGAGAAACCCAAAAACTGGTGAATCCGTAGAACTGTCTGGTAAATATGTACCTCATTTTAAACCAGGTAAAGAATTACGAGAACGTGTTAATCTTTCCGCGTCGTAATTGAAAAGTTGTATAGAAAACGGCATGCTTTAGCATGCCGTTTTTTTTAATTGTTAGTACATAGAGGGTACTAGGATGCGATTTTACTTAACGTTAGTTGTCATGTTGTTTTTCCTATTTGTGGCTTTTGTTTTCGGTAGCCAGAATGAACAGGTAATTACACTAAATTACATGATAGCAAGAGCAGAATTGCCAATTGCAGCTGCTGTTAGTCTGTTTACTGGTATTGGCGTACTTATAGGTATACTAATATGTGTACTATGGAAATTGTCTCGCACCCTCAAGAGAGATAAGTCAAAAGCGTAAATAGGTAGCTGACTAAATCGTTATGTCTGAGTTATTGTTTTTATTACTTCCTGTTGCTATGGGCTATGGCTGGTTCATGGGAAGAAATAGTGTTAAACAAAATCAACACACTGCCAAGCAAGACTTATCTATAAAATATTCAACTGGCCTCAATTATTTGTTGTCTAACCAAGAAGACAAAGCGATAGAGCATTTAATTGAAGCGCTATTGCTGGAAGACGACACGATTGAAGCGCATTTTGCCATGGCCAACTTATTTCGCAAACGCGGAGAGTTAGATCGTGCGCTCAAAATTCATGAACATCTCGTAAGACAAAAACATTTACCAACCAAAGATAAACAGCACGCTGCTTTTGAGTTGGGTAAAGATTTTTTAAGTGCAGGATTGTATGATCGTGCAGAAGCGATGTTTTTGAAATTACTGAAGGCAAAAACATATCAAACCAAATGCCTTAGCTACCTCTTACAAATTTATCAGTCGACTAAAGATTGGCAACAGGGCATAGACCTACACAAAGCGATAACCAAAATTAACGACAAACGATTATTACATTGTTTAGCGAATTTCTACTGTGAGCTTGCCACTTTGGCCAAGGAAAATGATCAATATATTGAAGTGGTGGAATTGTTAGAGTCTGCATTAAAGTGTGATCCTAAATCTTCAAGAGCGAATTGGTTACTTGCAGAAATATATGAAGAGCACCAACAGTATAATGAAGCGTGCTTGTGCTATCAGGCAATTTATCACCAAGACAAAGAATTCTTCCCTGATGTTATTGAGCAAATGCAGCATTGTTATCAACAACAAGACGCAGAGGATGAGTTTTTTCAATTTATTAAGAAGGTCTTTGAAGAGACTGGAAGTGCGTCAGCACTTATCAAATACTTAAGCTATTTAGAGCGGGAAAAAGGTAATAAAACAGCGCAAGAATTCCTGTTAATGGCATTAAAACGCCGACCTACTATTAGAGGGTTCCAGCACTTTGTTAAAATGCAGATGTCTGTTCAGCAACGTAACGTTGAAAGCGAGCATTTAGAAGTAATAAAAGAGCTGATTAGTGCATACCTAAACGTGAAACAAAGGTATAATTGCCGCAACTGTGGTTTTAATAGTAGCGTGCACTACTGGTCGTGTCCAAGTTGCCATGATTGGGAACAGCTGAAGCCTGTCAGAGGGTTAGAAGGGGAATAGTGTTAACACTACTTTGCCTCACCGCTACTACCAAAATGAAAGAATATTTGAGGAAAACAGAATGATTGATCCTAAAGTCGTCGTTGCTTTAGATTTTGATAATCAACGAGATGCATTGTCTTTTGTCGATAGAATTGCACCGACTGATTGTCGCTTGAAAGTGGGCAAAGAAATGTTTACCTACTTTGGCCCTGAATTTGTAAAACAGCTAACAAATAAAGGTTTTGATGTTTTTCTAGATTTAAAATTCCATGATATTCCAAACACTGTAGCTAAAGCGGTAACTGCAGCAGCTGACTTAGGTGTATGGATGGTTAATGTTCATGCCAGTGGCGGCGAACAAATGATGATTAAGGCGCGTGAGGCGTTACAATCATATGGAGAGAATAGACCACTTCTTATTGCTGTAACTGTATTAACGAGTATGGGGCAAGACGATTTGTTAGGTCTGGGTATTCAAAAAACACCACAAGAACAAGTGATGACCCTCGCGAGTTTAACGCACAAAGCGCAATTAGATGGTGTTGTGTGCTCTGCTCAAGAAGCTAAGATATTAAAAGATACGTTTGGTCAAGATTTTAAATTAGTAACGCCAGGTATTCGCCCTGCTGGGGCAAGCAGTGATGACCAAAAACGTATCATGACACCTGAGCAAGCTATAGCAGATGGTGTTGATTATCTAGTCGTTGGGCGTCCAATTACCAAGGCAGATGATCCACAAGCGGTATTAACCCAAATTAACCAATCAATCGTTGGCTTGTAATTCTTTTTCAGCATCTAGGCCAATCAATTCTTTATCGGTAAAGCTGCTATCGAACATCTAGCTTCGATGGTAACTTTACCGTCTACAGAACAATTTACCCTACCATTAATACCTATCCAAATTAATTTGAATGTTTAGAGGTGTTGAACTTTGCTGTTCATTTTTGCAGCTGAATGTTTGGTATTTAGACTAGGCAGAGCCTTCGTCGTGTAGTTATTCTCGGCTTTGGCTTCCTGCGTCGCTCTACCTCCTGCATCCATGCAGTCGTCCTCAAGTAAGGCGATAAAGACTTTATGCTCCTGCAAAGTCACCTTACCCCACATCCATGTGGGGCAACACGATATAAATGCTAAACAGGCGCTGCCCAGAGGGTTCAATTGAGCGTGCCTTGCTAATTGTTGCCTACATGGATGTAGGTACTTAGCGATAGCAGGACGCGGTAGCTGTGCTCGATTTTGACAACGAACAACTATGCTACAAACCGAGCGCCGCGATCAAAATACGCTCAAGTTGAACAAAATTTGTACCTCAAAGATCAACACGCTCTAACGTAAAACAATGTTATTTGTACTGTAAATTAGACAGATTAAAAAGTTATTAACTCTCCCAATATTAAAACAACAATTACACAATAATTTTGAGGTGCAATTGATTTGAGGTTTTCAAGCAGACTGACTATTAATAAGAAGCCACTCGAGGAGCGGGTGTCAGTAACTAGTTAATTTTGAACAAGGAAATTTATTGTGAATATTCTACTTAAACTATCAATCGTATTTTTGGGGCTGTTTATTTCTTTCTTTTCAATCGGGCAAGATTTAGAGATAAGTGAACAAGCACAATTAAGCACAGACGAAGTGAGTTTGGTTAGCTTAAATCAAGCAAGTGTTGAACAGCTAAGTAAGCTTAAAGGTGTAGGTGTTAAAAAAGCGATGGCCATAATTGCTTACCGAGAGGAGTTTGGCGATTTTACATCGCTTGAAGGCCTTTTAAGGGTGAAAGGAATTGGTAAGGCGATTTTGGAAATTAATCGTACACGTCTAACACTATAAAAAAACGCCAGTCTGTTGACTGGCGTGTTTCTTTTTAACCTAACTGATTAGTGATTAAACGGCTTTAAATGGGCCAGACTGGCTACGGTTGGTAACACTCGTTACCATCGCCATTTTTTCTGATTTATTAAAGCTTTGACGTTGCTCTGGTGCAACAGCATCACTAGGAATCGCTAAGTCCGACGAAATAGTCTCTGGTTTCGCCATTCCTGATGAAGCTCTCGTCTTGATTTGAGCCACTGAAACAATGATCTCTTTTGTAGTGCCTTTAGTCGGCTGACTCGCAGCAACTTCGACATCATTTGCTATTTCAGTAGATTCGATAGTGCTTTCTTTTGACTTATCAACTTCAACTGTTTGCTCTACAGGTTCTGCGTCGGTCGCTGTAGGTGCGCTTTTAGTAGTAATAGCAGTTTCAGTTGGTTCATCGATGATTTCGCTTTCAGACGCTGAAGTTGTGTCCGCTTGTTGTACTTCTACAACTTTGTCGCCGTCAATCTGACTATCAACTTTGGCGTCAATTTCTTCCGCTTTTGTATCAGTTGCTAAAGCATTACTTTCAGTCTCGTTTTCATTGGAGAAAGCAAGCTCAGTTTGCTTATCTTCATCAGTACTAACTTGACTAGGATTGTCTTCAACGTCGATTGGTGCTGATTTCTGAACTGGCACTTCAACAGCATTGTCATCGCTATCGCTAGCGACGTTTGTTTCAAACGGTAAATTTTGTTGTACTTCCTCGACACTTGACGTTTTAGTTTCAACGGTTTGATCAGCAGAAACTGCTTCGCTGTCTACCGGTGTCGACGATTGTTGCTCAGCAACTGCATTGTCAGCAGCAGGGTAACGTGCTTCAACTGGATCTTCAGTAATTTCAGCTTGTGAAGCGTCATTCGTGTTTTCCATTGACTGAACGCTAGCCTTCGCTTTTTCGCTTGATGAGTCGTCCTGATTACGGCGACGTTGACCATGAGAGCGTAAATGGCGAGGAGAGCGTCTGTTACGTTGTCTACCTTCATTCTTGGCTTTAGACTCGTTTGTTGGCGCATTTACTGCGTCAGCAGCTACTGTTTCACTAGTAGATTCTACTGATACTTCTATTACTGCAGCATTAGCTGATTCAACCTTTTTCGAAGCAGATTCTGCTTTAACATCTACTTGCGTAGCAGTATCTGTTTGCTTAACTGCTTCCTCAGAAACACGTACTTTCTTGCGTACTTTACGACGCTGACGTTTCTCGGCAACTTTCTCTTCTTTAGGCTTTTGCTGACGTTCAGTTTGCGGCTTTCTTGATTGTTTAGAAGTTCTTTCCTCTTTAACATCTTTGCCTACTACTGCCTTATCGCCACGCTTTTCGCCACGATTGTCATTTCGGTTACCTTTGCGTTGCGCGTTGCGGTTTCTGTTTTGACGACGTTCTTGTGGTTTTCTGCCTTTATTGCTTTGACGTTGTGCTGGCTTTTCTTCTTTGACTTCTTCCTTAAACAAACCACCAAAAAAGCTGATGATGCTTGCAATTAAGCCTTTGGATTCAGGTTGTTTTTCGCTCTTTTGCGATTTAGCTTTGACTTGCTTAGGTTGTGCTGGTGCCTTTTTAGGTGCTGACATACCTTGCAATACCGGCTCGTCTTTCTTGACAGGCTCTTGCTCAAACTTCGGCATTACTGCTTCTTCTGCAACACCTTCGTTTACTGGAATGTCGTAGCTGGCTTCAGCAATGGTTTCATCCTTTCTAACACGGATTACTTCATATTGAGGTGTATCCATATTCGGATTCGGTAAAATCAATACTCGAACACTATGGTGCTTTTCAATATGAAATACTGAACGGCGTTTTTCGTTTAGTAAGTATGTAGCTACTGGTACCGGAACCTGAGCGTGAACTTGATGCGTATTATCTTTTATTGCCTCTTCTTCCATTAAACGGAGTACAGAAAGTGCTAAAGATTCTACGCCACGAACATGACCAGTACCGTTACAACGAGGACAAACACCTTGGCTAGTTTCGCCGATAGAAGGGCGTAACCGTTGGCGTGACATTTCGAGCAGACCGAAACGAGATATGCGTCCTAACTGAATGCGAGCGCGATCTTGTCGAACGGCTTCACGCATTCTGTTTTCTACTTCGCGTTGGTGTCTAACAGGTGTCATATCGATAAAGTCAATGACAACTAATCCACCTAAATCGCGAAGTCTTAATTGACGTGCGATTTCATCTGCAGCTTCTAAGTTTGTGTTGAAGGCTGTTTCTTCGATATCGCCGCCTTTTGTCGCACGGGCAGAGTTAATATCGATAGAGGTCATCGCCTCGGTTGGATCAATCACGATTGAACCGCCTGAAGGTAAACGAACTTCGCGTTTAAATGCAGATTCAATCTGTGTTTCGATTTGGTAGTGGGTAAATAGTGGCACGTCATTCGTGTAGAGTTTTACTTTGCTGGCAAAGTCTGGACGAACGATTTCGATGTGCTTTTTAACGTTTTCATATATCTTAGGACGATCTATGAGAACTTCACCAATGTCTCTACGTAAATAATCACGAATAGCTCTTAAGATTACATTTGATTCTTGGTGAATAAGGAAAGGCGCTGGACGGCTTTCTGCTGCTTCTTCTATTGCTTTCCAGTGGTGAAGTAATACATTTAAATCCCACTCAAGCTCTTCATAATCTTTACCAACACCAGCGGTACGAACGATTAATCCCATACCTTTTGGTAAATCTAGCTTGCTTAATGAAGCTTTTAAATCAGAACGCTCGTCACCTTCTATGCGTCTGGATATACCACCTGCACGAGGGTTGTTTGGCATTAATACAAGGTAGCTACCAGCTAAACTGATAAAAGTCGTTAACGCTGCGCCTTTTTGGCCACGTTCTTCTTTATCAATTTGAACAATGACTTCCTGACCTTCAGTCAGTACGTCTTTGATATTTGGCCGCCCTTGAAATGTGTAGCCTTTAGGAAAGTATTCGCGTGCGATTTCTTTCATTGGTAAGAAACCGTGGCGTTCAGCACCATAATCAACAAACGCTGCTTCTAACGAAGGCTCAATACGGGTGATTTTGGCTTTATATATATTTGCTTTTTTTTGTTCGTGGCCTGGGCTTTCGATGTCTAAATCATATAGCTGTTGGCCGTCAACAAGTGCTACACGTAATTCTTCTGACTGTGTAGCATTAATTAACATACGTTTCATAGTTATCTGTGACCTAATTTTAGACACAGCACACTACTTGCTTAGTACATAAAGCAATCTATCGCAATGTTAACAGCAATTTGTCAGCCTCTCGGATGTCAATCTTATTACGCCATATACGCAATAAGCTGTTAGAAAATTCTGATTGTCGTTATAGCTTTAAAGGGGGTCCTTTAAAGAGAATCTGTTCTTCATGTGCTCAGCTATATGTGCTGTGCTTAGATACTCGTAATCAATGACTTTTTTGATTACTTCTGTGTATCATTCTTAAAACAAGCTTAATCTGCGCTGGACATTATGTTCATGCTTTATACTCCAACAAGTTACGCACATTGGATTTAGCAATAGGCCTTTCTATTATCGCATCAAAGAATATGTTGCTTCGTACAATAATGTGGCCGCATTCAGCCTCTTACGTTTCGCTTTAAGCTTCCTATTTACGTCTTTTTCAGCGTATTTACGCTGTGACCTTTTTATTATCCCACTTTTTTTCGGAAAAAGACAAATAAATCTGGAATTTAATTTGCGCCAAATAGTAGCTTTTCTATGAATCAAATGGATTTTATCAACAGCAATAACTATTGATGGCTAATTCCATAAGGGAAAGTGGTCATTAACCCATTGTTATTTGGGCTTTTAGATACACAAAACAGCGGTTGAATTCTAATCTGGACATATTTACGAGAAGCTGCATAGAAAGACTAACTAGGCAAAAATAAAGTGTGTTAGACTAGCGCCCATGAATGAAAGTACTAAACCTCAAGTTAGATTCTTTACCATCGATAACGAAGATGCAGGTCAAAGAATCGATAATTACCTAATGAAAACGTTAAAAGGTGTGCCGAAAAGCATGCTTTATCGTTTGCTGCGCAAAGGTGAAATTCGCGTCAATAAAAAGCGGACTAAACCAGAATATAAATTAGTAGCAGAAGATGTAATTCGAGTCGCGCCAATTAGGGTTTCTGAAAAAGAAACTACGGTTTCTACTCAGCTCAATGTTGTTGCTAACCTAGAAAAACAGATATTGTTTGAAGATGACAGATTACTTGTCATTAATAAACCTTCTGGAATGGCAGTACATGGCGGAAGTGGTGTTAGCTTTGGCGTAATAGAAGCTCTCCGTGCATTACGGCCAGATGCCCGCATGCTTGAACTTGTACATCGGCTTGATCGCGACACGTCTGGATGTTTAGTTGTTGCTAAGAAGCGTTCAGCATTGCGTAGCCTTCATCAACAATTACGCGAAAAGAAGGTGCAAAAATTCTACCATGCCTTAGTGAAGGGGAGATGGTCACCAAAACTTACGCGTGTCACCGATGCACTAAAGAAGAATGATTTAAAATCAGGCGAGCGTGTTGTTGTAGTTGATAATATAAATGGTAAAGAGTCTGAAACGCGATTTAAGGTAATTCAGCACTTCGACAATGCAACGCTAGTTAGAGCATTCCCTGTTACAGGTAGAACGCACCAAATTAGGGTGCATTGTCAGGTTAAAGGTCATCCCATTGCGTGTGATCCAAAATATGGACACCCAGAATTTGATGGGTTTATGAAGGATAACGGGCTGAAACGACTTTTCTTGCATGCAGCCAGCATCGAGTTTACCCATCCTCTAACGGAGCAAAAGATCAAAATAGAAGCGCCTTTAGAACCTTCATTAAATAAACTACTTAAACGTTTGTCTAATACCAAGTGAAATAAATATTTGACCAATTCAGAGCTATGTCAGGGAAGTTAGAACAAGTAAAATTGATGCCGTTGTAGTCATTCTCGGCTTTGGCTTCCTGCGTCGCTCTACCTCCTGCATCCATGCAGTCGTCCATCAAAGAAATTTGTGAAGCTATCACTTTCCTGACAAGCTCCCAAGGGCGAGTTTAAAAGGCTTATATGCAGCGTTATTGATTTTAACAAGGGAACAACCATTCTTTGCAATCAATGCCTTGCCTCTAAGCCTTTTAACTCTCGCTGAATGACCAAATATTTAATTCAATTGGTATAAGTAGTAGGTGGAAGCGCAATTGCTCTTGTCGAAATTGCGCTCACTATCAACAGAAAATCACAAAGCTGAAGCGTTTTCTTTTTTGATGCTCTATCGGTTAGCTGATAAATGCTTGGCATTGGTTAATACGTCATAGCTAAATGTACTTAACAAGTGGGTGAGTTGAATCAGTGGTAAGCCGACTAAAGTATTTGGGTCATTGCCTTCTAATTTATTAAATAAACAAATGCCGAGGCCTTCGCTTTTAAAACTACCTGCACAGTTAAGCGGTTGTTCTACGTCGATGTAATGATTGATATCATCAATTTTTAGTGTACGAAAATGCACGTGGAAAGGTTCAACTAACGATTTTACTTCGCCAGTGTTGGTATTTAGTACACATAAGCCCGTTAAAAAAGTAACTCTATTGCCGCTAAAGCTCAAAAGTTGTTTGCGGGCGTTTTCTTTCGTATGTGGCTTTCCCAGAATTTTACCTTCATGCACAGCGACTTGATCTGAGCCTATAATTAAGGCGTTGTTATGATGTTTGGCAACTGCTTGCGCTTTTAGTACTGCCAATCGTTCAACAAGCGCATCTGGTGATTCGTTTGGTATTGGGGTTTCATCTACATCTGGTTTATCGGTGGCAAATGGAATAGCGAGTTTTTCGAGTAACATTTTTCGGTAAGGCGAGGTAGAAGCCAAAACGATAGAATTCATAGTATTTCTTTCAATTTTTAATCAGATTGCTGCTATTATGAGGACTATATTAGGATTTTAAACAATTTTAGTGATTTTTCTTTGACACAAAGACTTATCACCTTTATTATGCGCGCCTTATGCAGAATCTAAAGCTACCGATTACGATTGATCCTTACAAAAATGCTCAGCGTAGAACTGAGTGTGAAGGGGTATTTCAAACATCGGAAATGGAACGTCTGCTTGCTGCGTGTGTTTCATGTAGTGAGCATGTAAATGTTGATGTAAAATTTGATGTGGATGAATTGGGACTGGTAGTAATATCAGGCACAGGTTCGGCATCAAGTACATTAACATGTCAGCGTTGTACAGAAGCATTTGCTTATGAACTGGAAATAGAGTTTTGCTTTAGCCCAGTGAAAAATGCAGAAGCCGCTGACAATTTGCCGTCATATTATGACGCAATTGAATTAGATGAAAATGGTGAAGTGAATTTGCGCGAATTAGTGGAAGACGAGTTGTTACTTGCGATTCCATTAATCCCTAAGCATGAACTTGAAGATTGTCAGGCACCGGCTGACAGTGTTTGGGGGAAATTGCCTGAGGAGCAAGATAAGCCGAATCCATTTGACGTATTAAAGAAACTTAAGTAAATAACCGATTTTAGGAGTTAGGCAATGGCAGTTCAAAAGAGCAAAAAGTCTCGTTCTAGACGTGGCATGCGCCGTTCACATGACGCATTAACAGCAGAAAACTTATCAGTAGATCCAGTATCTGGTGAAACTCATCGCCGTCACCACGTGACAGCTGATGGCTTTTACAAAGGCGTAAAAGTAATCGCTAAATAAGCGAAATCTGCTTTGAATAATCTAACCATCGCGTTAGATGTTATGGGGGGCGATCAAGGCCCCCTTGTAACGATCTCCGCTGCTATAATGGCATTGGATACTTTGCCAGAGCTACACTTATTCTTGTGTGGTGATGAATCTTCCATTAAAGAACAACTCAACCTTCATTCTTCGATATACACCCAACGTATTACCATAGTTAACACGACAGAAATCGTTTCTATGGATGAAAAGCCAAGCATCGCATTAAGAACGAAAAAAAACTCATCTATGCGAAAAGCTTTGGATTTAGTTCATTCAGGAGAAGCCAAAGCTTGTGTTAGTGCGGGGAACACTGGTGCCTTATTCGCTATGGCACATTTCGTCTTGAAGACGTTGCCGGGTGTAGAACGTCCTGCACTTATTTCTTCTTTGCCTACTTATGACGAGCAAAAACATGTTTTTATGTTGGATTTAGGCGCTAACGTATTTTGTGACTCAAGCATACTTTATCAGTTCGCTATGATGGGCGCCGTGATGGCGGAAGAGGTTGATGGTATATCTAGCCCTCGTGTAGCATTGCTAAATATGGGTGAAGAAGAAATCAAGGGAAGTGATCATATCAAAATGACGGCGAGTATGTTGCAAGACAACCCGTCGATTAACTATGTTGGCTTTGTCGAAGGTAATGACATATTCACCAATAAAGCAGACGTCATTGTTTGTGATGGCTTTGTTGGCAATGTTGCTCTAAAAACATGTGAAGGGGTAGCACGATTGGTGTACAAGCGATTAAAAGCTGTCCTATCGAAGCATGTTCTGGCGAAATTTGTTGGTCGATTGCTATCTCCTTCTTTAAAAAAGCTATTTAGAACACTGAACCCCGACCAGTATAACGGTGCAAGTCTGATAGGATTGCGCGGCATAGTAGTTAAGAGTCATGGCAACGCGGGAGCAAAAGCATTTCACGCTGCTATTATGGAGGCTGCTAAAGAGGTTGAACGTCAAGTACCTGATAAAATCAGATGTACTCTTGAAAAAGGACTAACCAACGTCATTCGTTAATACAATGACAGTCTCCTAAACAAATAAATTTATGTGTTGCGATTTATATCAAATGGTCGTGACATGACAAACAAATAAATTAGGAAAATACATGCAAGAAAATTTAGCCTTTATTTTTCCGGGTCAAGGTTCTCAAACACTTGGAATGTTAAGTGAATTCGCAGAAAACGAAATCGTTAGAAGTGTATTTAAACGAGCGTCTGATGCATTAGGTTACGATTTGTGGGCGTTGATTCAAGATGGGCCAGTAGAAAAACTTAATCAAACTAACTACACACAGCCAGCTCTACTTACAGCAAGTGTTGCTTTATGGGAATTATGGCAAGACAAATCAGCTGCGAAGCCGAGTGTTCTTGCAGGACACAGCTTAGGTGAGTATTCAGCATTAGTATGTGCTGGCGTTCTTTCGCTAGAAGACGCAGTAACACTTGTTCAAAAACGTGGTGAACTAATGCAAGCGTCTGTGCCGGAAGGTGTTGGAGCAATGGCTGCTGTTATCGGTCTTGCAGACGAAGATATTGTAAAAGCATGTGGCGAAGCCGCTGGCGACCACGTGGTTTCTGCGGTTAACTTTAACTCGCCTGGTCAAGTAGTGATTGCGGGTCATAAAGACGCTGTGGAAAGAGCGGGTGAATTGTGCAAAGAAGCTGGTGCTAAACGTGTGTTGCCATTACCAGTAAGTGTTCCTTCGCACTGTGCTTTAATGAAAGACGCAGCTGATAAGTTAGCTAATGAGCTAGATGCGATAGCATTTAATGCGCCACAAATTCCTGTTATCAATAATGTTGATGTAGCGATTGAAAGCGATGTGAATGCGATTAAGCGAGCGTTGGTAAAACAGCTTTATAGCCCGGTTCGTTGGACTGAAAGCGTACAAAAAATGTCGCAGTCAGGTGTAGAATTCGCTCTAGAAATCGGCCCAGGAAAAGTATTACAAGGTTTATTGAAGCGAATAGATAAAGCTTTAGTAAGTGTGTCAATAAATGATCAAGCAACGCTAGAGAAAGCGTTGGCGTCTGTTGAATAGGATAGTTATGTTTGATTTAAACGAAAAAGTTGTACTGGTCACTGGGGCAAGCCGTGGTATTGGTAAAGCAATTGCCACACAACTTAAAGAGTTAGGGGCTACAGTGATTGGTACCGCAACATCAGAACACGGTGCTGAGAAAATTAGCGAATACTTAGGTGAAGGCTGTGGGCAAGTGCTAAATGTAACTAGCGACGAGTCAATTAACGCCTTGTTTGAGGCAATCAAAGAAAAGTTTGGTACGGTTGATATTCTAGTTAACAACGCGGGCATTACACGTGACAATTTGTTTATGCGTATGAAAGACGAAGAGTGGGATGACATCATTGACACTAACTTGTCTTCTGTGTTCAAAATTAGCAAAGCGGTAATGCGCCCAATGATGAAAAAACGCAATGGTCGCATTATTAACATTGGCTCTGTAGTTGGCACTATGGGTAATGCAGGTCAGGTAAACTATGCGGCAGCTAAAGCAGGTCTAATTGGTTTCACTAAGTCATTGGCTCGCGAAGTAGCATCACGTGGTATCACGGTGAATACTATTGCACCAGGTTTTATTGACACTGACATGACACAAACTTTAACCGATGAGCAAAAAGAAGGTATTTTTTCACAGGTACCTGCAAATCGCTTAGGTAAGCCGGAAGAAATTGCCAGTGCTGTTGCATTTTTAGCCTCCGACGCTGCTGCATACATTACAGGTGAAACTTTACATGTTAATGGTGGCATGTATATGGTTTAATCAATAATGGTAAAATTATTGATAAATCAACGTGCTTTAGCATAATATATTAATGGTCAACAGGTTAGACCAGCATAAAAAGCAAAATTAGAAGCTTGCATGGTGAGCTGTTGACGAATACACTACACGCAATTTGAAAAAATTGTATTTTCTAGTAAAGGAAACAAAATGAGTACTATCGAAGAACGCGTAAAAAAAATTACTGTTGAGCAACTAGGTGTTAGCGAAGACGAAGTTAAAAATGAAGCTTCATTTGTTGACGACTTAGGTGCTGACTCTCTTGACACAGTAGAGTTAGTAATGGCGTTAGAAGAAGAATTTGATACAGAAATTCCAGACGAAGAAGCAGAAAAGATCACTACAGTTCAAGCTGCTATCGACTACGTTACTGCTAACCAGTAATGTGAACAATCAGGCGGTCTTTACCGCCTGATTTGCTTTATTCAGCCATATTTGGCTACATTGATACCTTTCTCTATTCTTATCTATCGGAGGCAACTCATCCTATGCGGCGTGTTGTAGTTACCGGTCTTGGTATGTTAAGCCCTCTTGGGAATACTCCTGAAGCTACCTGGCAAAGTTTAATGGCAGGTAAAAGCGGCATTAGTAATATCGAGCATTTTGATACATCAGATTACACAACCAAATTTGCTGGCTTAGTTAGTGGTTTTCAAGTTGAAGACTACATGGCTAAAAAAGATGCCAAAAAAATGGATCTATTCATCCAATACGGTATTGCAGCTGGTTCACAGGCAATTGCTGATTCAGGCATTGAAATAAATGATGAAAACGCCGAACGTATTGGTGTTGCTATTGGTTCTGGCATCGGTGGTTTAGGTTTAATTGAAGAAAATCACGAAAAAATGTTAAAAAGTGGCCCTAGAAAGCTATCGCCTTTCTTTGTGCCATCAACAATCATTAACATGATTTCTGGTAATTTATCGATTAAATATGGTTTAAAAGGGCCAAACATAACAATTGTTACAGCCTGTACGAGTGGTGTGCATAACATTGGTCATGCAGCGCGTATGATTGCTTACGGCGATGCAGATGCAATGGTAGCTGGTGGTGCAGAAAAAGCGTCAACACCTATGGGTATGGGTGGATTTGGTGCGGCACGTGCATTATCTACCAGAAATGAAACACCGCAACAGGCATCTCGTCCTTGGGACAAAGACCGCGATGGTTTTGTGCTTGGCGATGGTGCAGGGGTAGTCGTATTAGAAGAATACGAAACAGCAAAAGCTCGTGGTGCTAAGATTTATGCAGAACTTGTTGGTTTTGGCATGAGTGGTGATGCCTATCATATGACGTCACCTCCGTCTGATGGCGCTGGTGCAGCACAGTCGATGAAAAATGCCATTAACGATGCAAAAGTTGATTTAACTAAGATTGGCTATATTAATGCGCATGGCACTTCTACGCCAGCGGGTGATATTGCCGAAACTAATGCAGTAAAATCTATCTTTGGTGATCGTGCATATAAGTTAATGGTTGGTTCGACAAAATCGATGACAGGTCACTTATTAGGTGCGGCTGGTTCGGTTGAAGCGATATTCACTATTCAAGCGCTTGTAAACGGGCAAGTGCCTCCAACGATTAATCTAGATAACCCTGATGAAGGGTGTGATCTTGATTACGTCGCTCATACAGGTCGTGATGCGTCTCTAGAGTATGCATTATGTAACTCGTTTGGGTTTGGTGGTACAAATGGCTCACTGCTATTTAAGAAGATCTAATCGCTTCGTTATCATCAATTAAGATGATAAATAGCTTGAAGCGCAGTCAATAAACCTGAATACTATGTTAAAGTATTCAGGTTTTTTCATTTCTATTAGTCGTTTATATGCGCTTTAGTTCGCTAAATTTTCAAGAAATATCTCACGTAGACATGCAAGAGCGAGGGTTCTCGTATGGCGATGGTCATTTTACTACTGCTAATATTTTCAAAGGAAAAATTCAATTTTTAGGCGCTCACCTTGAACGGTTGCAACAAGGAAATAAGGCATTGTTTTTGGGAGAAGTTGATTGGCAGAAACTGGCTAGTTATGTAGCAGACTTAGCTGTTAGTTATAGCGATGGTGTATTAAAAATAGTGATTACCGCTGGTAGTGGCGGGCGCGGTTATGCCAGAAATGAAAATGTGCAGCCTAACGTTTATGTTTTCGTATTTGACCCAGTTGATCATTATGTTGAATGGCAAAGAGAAGGAATTTCGGTAGAGGTCGCATCATTTCAATTGAGTGATAATCCTGCGCTTGTGGGGATTAAGCATTTGAATCGACTAGAACAAGTTCTGATAAGACGAGAGTTAGACACCAGAGGTGTGCACGAATTACTGGTTACAGATCTTCAGGGGCACATTGTCGAGGCGAGTTGCAGTAATGTCTTTTGGTTTGACGGAAAGCAGTGGTACACACCAAGTATTAGTTGTGCAGGTATTGCGGGTATTGTGAGAAATGAGCTGATAAAACTTTTACCTGATGTGAAATTAGTTAAATCGTTTATAGACGAGCTGTCAGGTGCACAATCGATGTTAGTTTGTAACTCAGTTATGCGGATTGTACCTGTGGCTACTTTTAAAGGAAAGTCTTTAGATATGGCACCCGTTCAAGATATTATTAATAGGTTTGAGCTTCATGCGAATCAATAGCACACACATTAAACGCTCCTTATTAAGTTGCCTACTTGTCATGATCAGCGTAGTGGGAATTTTACTTTATTTGACACATCAAGTAATGCGTGAACCTGTTCTTATATCTGAGCCTAAATTGTTTAAAATTACAAAGGGCAGTAGCTTTAATCAGATAAGTAAACAGTTGGTTGAACAGAATATTATCGAGCAAAGATTCTGGCTGCGAAACTATGTACGAATTTATCCTGAACTAGCTCACATTAAAGCAGGTACTTATCAAATCTCGCCAAACCAACTGTTAGGTGAAATACTTAATATGATGAATCAAGGGGATGAGCATCAGTTCTATGTCACTTTTATCGAGGGTACACGGTTATCTGATTGGCTTAAGGTATTAGCTGAGCACCCGCATATTCAGCAAAAAATAGAAAGCCAACACTATGCTGACGTTGCTACAGCCGTTGGTATTAAAAATTCACACCCTGAAGGTATGTTTTTCCCTGATACCTACGCATTCACTGACAATACGACCGATATCGCCATACTTAAGCGAGCGCACCAGCGCATGAATCACGAATTGGCGGCAGTTTGGCAACAAAGAGCATTAGAATTGCCGCTAAACAGCGAGTATGAAGTGTTAATTTTGGCATCTATTATCGAAAAAGAATCGGCAGATAAATCTGAATATCGTCGCATTAGCTCCGTCTTTACTAACCGCTTAAACAGGAATATGCGATTGCAAACAGATCCAACGGTTATATATGGTGTTAGAGACGAATACCAAGGTGACATTAAACGGAGTCATTTAAAAGATGCAAATGCTTATAATACCTATAAGATAAAAGGTTTGCCGCCAACACCTATCGCTATGCCAGGGCTTGAAGCATTAAGGGCCGCGGTTGATCCAGAGATATCAGATTTTTTATATTTTGTTAGTGATGGCGAAGGGCGACATGTATTTAGTACTAATTTACAAGCACATAATGAAGCATTGCAACGGTACTTGGAAAAGACTAAGTAACTAAGAAATATTGAGTTACTAGAAAATACTCACCAATACAAGAGCAGTGTTGGAATGTTAACGTTTATCGAATTTAAAGCGGCTTACACATGAACTCATGGTTATTACCTGTAAAAATACAGCTTAGTAAACAAATTAAGCAGGCAAAACTGGCACACGCGATATTGCTTGAGGGGAATTTAGCGCTAGGGGCTGAAGACGTTATGCATTGGTTAACGAGTGTGCTGTTATGTAACGCAGCCAACATTGATTCAAACGACAATATTCTTGTGGCATGCGGGCAATGTAAATCCTGTCAATTATACGGAAATAGTACACACCCTGATGCATTAAGCCTGCAAGCAGAAAATAGTACTCATGGCGTCGATGCTATTAGGAAAATTTCTCTTTTCTTTGAAAAAACAGCTCAGTTTAATGGTGCTCAGATTGCAACGATTACAGATGCCGACCAAATGACGATTTCCGCGGCTAACGCTTTGCTTAAGACGCTTGAAGAGCCAACGAACAATAGTTTTATTATTTTGGTATCCAATGAAACAGATCGACTTTTGCCGACAATTATTAGCCGACTACATATCGTTCCTCTTCGGCCGACAGGAAAAGAGTCTCTTGCTCACATCAGCGATAAGTCGTTAATGAATGAATTTAGCCATTCATCACATTTAGCATTTTTATTCACTTCTGAATCGAGACAATTATTTGAAGGTTTTTATCGAGGGTTTGTATCGTTCTTGTTTAATCAAGGCAATCGATTAGAATTGGTGAAGCTTATGTCTGACAATCTTTTTGATTTACGTTGGTGTGAACAGGTAATTGTTGATTTAATAAGAAAAAAGCAAAATTGGCTTAATTCTAACAAACGCTTTGATGATGCAAATATCAAAGGGCTTAATCTTTCTGAACCCACCATTTGGCAAATGAATAAATGCTTATCAGAAAAATTATGGATCTTAAATGAGCAACCTCAAGCAAACAGACAAATGATTTTTGAGTCATACTTGGTTGAGATACAAGCATTAGTTGAGCAAGATCAAATGAGATAAAAGATATGGAAAATTTATATTTAGAGTTTGTTACAGATAGAGACCTCTATCAGGCATATATGCCATTTTTAAAAAATGGTGGATTGTTCATTCGCACAACTGATTCATACGAGCTAGGTCACGAAGTTTTGTTGCAAGTAACGCTTCCTGACTCATTGGAAGCGAGCGAAATACAAGGTAAAATAGTGTGGCTTACACCTGTTGGGGCACAAAATGGTACACCAGCAGGAATAGGTATTAGTTTTGTTGAAGATCCAGATAATGTCAGAAATCAAATAGAAAAAGCGATAGGCAGGTTGCTTAACTCTTCTGATCCTACCTTGACCATGTAAATTGGAGTTGTTTTGTTTATAGATTCTCATTGCCATTTAGATCGCCTCGATCTTGAAGAATTTAATGGCGATATTGCGCAAGTTGTTAAAAATGCCGAGCAGGCAAATGTTTCACATATGCTATGTGTGAGTGTTACGTTAAAAGAATTTCCTAGCATGGTGGAAAAAACACAAGCATTTCATAATGTTTCACTTTCCTGTGGAGCGCATCCATTGAACCAGGAAGGTGCAATTGATAGTGAGCAACTATTTGAATTAGCTCAGCATCCACGAGTTATCGCCATTGGTGAAACTGGTTTAGATTATTTTTATGCACCTGAAACGAAAGCGTTGCAACTTGACTCATTTAAGCAGCATGTACGCGTTGCTCGTCAATTAAATAAACCCTTGATTATACATACGCGTGATGCCCAACAAGATACATTAGATATATTGCGCAACGAGCAGGCGAGTGATGTAGGGGGCATTTTACATTGCTTTACTGAAACATGGGAAATGGCGGAACAAGCAATCGCAATGGGATTCTATATTTCATTTTCGGGTATCGTAACGTTCAAAAATGCGAGTGCATTACGAGAAGTCGCTAAGAAAGTCCCTAGCGACCGATTTCTTATTGAAACAGATGCGCCATATTTAGCGCCAGTTCCTCATCGTGGCAAACAAAATCAGCCAGCTTATGTCGCAGACGTTGCTAAATTTTTGGCTAGTGTCAGAGGAACTTCTGTTGAAGTGATTGCACAGCAGTCAACTGACAATTTTAATCGTCTATTTAATTTATCCTCTGCAAGTTAGTTTTTAATACCCCTAAAAGAAAAATGGCCCGAAACTATGTCTAGTATCGGGCTCAGGGGAATGGCTCAATAGGAGGTGAGCCGTGCGCTAATTAACTTGTCACTTGAAAAATTAGTTAACTACTTGTTTGCGAGCATTTAGTTAAAAAGTAAATCCAGTAAATAAAGTGTAGTGTAAAGATTACATTTTGCTAATTTTTCCAAAATAAATTTGAAATTATTTTTAACTCATTGATATTTATCTATTAAATTTGCTTGCTTGTATATGTATTACCAGCTTTGTTACAGGTTTTGCAGGGGTTGATCACGTATTTTGCACAGGTTATGTACAGGTTGATGACGTTGGATATCTTTGAAATACATTAGTGGTATGTCATCATTAATGCTTTGACTCTCCTAGGATTATTCAATGCTAAATAGGATCTGGCTCAGTTTCTTTATCGTTGCCTTTATTTCCGCCATCTATCAGTGGCAGGTTTTGGATAATCATCAAGTTTTTGAGGCTGTCGTCCAGTCGATATTCTCAATGTCTAAGGTGACTGTTGAAATTGCAATCGGACTCATAGGGATTTTGAGTTTTTGGCTGGGAATGATGAAAATTGCAGAACATGCTGGGTTAATCGAAAGATTGTCGGTTGCCATCTCTCCATTGTTCACTCGCCTAATGCCAGACGTACCAAAGGGGCACCCTGCGATAGGTTCGATGACAATGAATTTGTCAGCTAACTTTCTCGGACTGGACAATGCAGCAACACCGCTAGGTTTAAAGGCCATGCAAGATCTCCAAACACTGAATCCTAACAAAGAATCTGCATCTAATGCTCAAATATTATTTTTGGTACTAAATACGTCATCAGTCACTATGTTTCCAATTGCGGTATTTATGTACCGAGCGCAACAAGGCGCAATGAATCCGACAGATGTGTTTATTCCGATTCTGTTAGCGACATTTGCATCAACAACAGTAGGGCTAATTGCGGTATCAATAAAACAACGCATAAATTTACTACAACCTGTTATTTTATTGTATTTTGCAGCTGGAGCGGCTTTTATGTTAAGCATTGTGCTTTATTTTTCCAGCTTATCTGCCGATGCATTGGGACAGGAATCCTCTTTATGGGGAAATTTCATCATATTGTCGACACTCATATTGTTTGTTTGTGCAGCACAACGCAAACGTGTCAATGTTTACGATAGTTTTATCGAAGGCGCTAAAGAAGGTTTTGAGACCAGTATTAAGCTAATTCCATATTTATTGGCGATGCTTTGTGCAATTGGTATGTTACGAGCAAGTGGTGCATTGGAGCTAGTAGTTGATTCAATCGGGAAACTGGTGTTGTTATTTAACGGCGATACACGATTTGTTGACGCTTTGCCAACGGCGATTTTAAAGCCATTAAGCGGTTCAGGTGCTCGTGCTATGATGATCGAAACAATGAATACTTATGGTGCTGATTCGTTTGCAGGCCGATTATCGTCAATCATGCAAGGGTCAACTGAAACTACCTTCTATGTACTGGCCGTATACTTTGGTGCGGTAGGGATTAAGCGAACACGACATGCAGTTGGCTGTGGCTTAATAGCAGATTTTGCCGGTATTTGTGCAGCAATCGCAGTGTGCTATTGGTTCTTTGGTTAAGTGTTGTTTGCTGGCAATATTACCATTTCATTAAATTGTCGACAATTTCTGGTTCGATAACTTGACTTAATAGAATTATAAGCTACCATTCGGTTATCTCGTTTTAATCTGTCGACAATATATGGCACTTGATAATCCGACTAAACAGATACCCGTTACTACCGCAGATCGCGTCTTTGAGCAAATGCAAAGCGCGATTGTTGAAGGCGTTATTCCTGCCGGTAGCAAAATTAGTGAACCTGAACTTTCCAAACAATATCAAATAAGCCGCTCTACACTTAGGGAAGCGCTGAATCGTCTTGAAAAATGCCACCTGATTGAACGTAAGCCTAATGTTGGTTCGCGTGTCGTTGAATGTACAACACAAGGATTACTAGACATTTATGTGGTACGTGAAGCACTTGAAGGCATGGCCTGTCGACAAGCGGCGATAAATATGACAGACGATGAAATTGTCGACATGAAGAATATACTTGCCCATCATGCCAAAGCAAAAGCATTACAAGATGGTAAAGCCTATTATCAAGAGGAAGGTGATTTAGATTTTCACTACAAAGTTATCTTGGGCAGTCATAACCAAGAACTAATTAATATACTTTGTGGTCAGCTGTACCATTTAGTACGCATGTATCGATGCCAGTTTGGCATGAATAGTCCACGTGCATCCAGAGCATTTGAAGAACACTCCCGCATTATTGACGCTATCGCTGATCGAGATGGCGAACTGGCTGAAATGCTGATGAGAAGGCATATAGCCGCGTCACGTAGAAATATCGAGAAGAAAATTGCCGAGCAATCGGTACAACAAAATTTACAACAAGAGGACAACTAATATGTCTGCAAGACTTAGCCCAGGCGCAAAATTTCGTCAGGCTTTAAAGAATAACAAACCACTGCAAATCGTTGGCACTATTAACGCTTATTGCGCAATGATGGCTGAACAACTTGGTCATCAGGCTATTTATTTATCAGGCGGTGGTGTAGCGAATGCTTCATACGGTTTACCTGATTTAGGTATGACATCATTAAATGATGTTATTGCAGATGTTCAACGCATTACTTCTGCATCGAGCCTTCCGTTAATGGTGGATATAGATACGGGGTGGGGTGGAGCATTTAATATTGCTAAAACCATTCGCGATATGGAAAAAGCAGGGGCGGCGGCAGTTCATATTGAAGATCAAGTCGCCCAAAAGCGTTGTGGTCATCGTCCAAATAAGGAAATCGTTTCAGTTGAAGAAATGACTGATCGTATCAAAGCTGCAGTAGATGCTCGCACTGACAAAGACTTTTTCATTATGGCGCGTACAGACGCGTTTGCACAAGAAGGCTTAGAAGCAGCAATTGAGCGTGCTAAGGCATATGTTGCAGCAGGTGCTGATGGCATTTTTGCAGAAGCTGTACAAACTGAAGATCATTATCGTGCTTTTGCCGGAGCATTAGACGTTCCAATTCTGGCAAATATTACCGAGTTTGGTAAGACAGAACTATGGAACAAAGAGCAATTGGCTGAATGGGGGTGCGACATGGTGTTGTACCCATTATCGGCATTTAGAGCGATGAATAAAGCCGCTGAATTGGTTTATAAGACGTTGCTTACAGAAGGTGATCAAAAGTCAGTTATCGATCAAATGCAAACGCGCATGGAATTGTATGATTATCTTGGTTATCACGAGTATGAGCAAAAGTTAGATTCGTTGTTTGCTGAAGGCAAGAACAAGTAAAAATTTAAAATTTATAAAAATCTCAACGAGTACCAAGTCTTTAACTAATCAAAGTGCTTGGTACCGACAAGTTGAAAGTGAGGAAAATGTTATGGTAGACAAGAAATTAGGTGGTGCAGGCCTTAGAGGTCAAAGTGCGGGCGAAACAAAACTTTGTACTGTAGGGAAGTCAGGTACAGGTTTAACTTATTGTGGTTACGACATTTCAGACTTAGCTGAAAATGCAACGTTTGAAGAGGTCGCTTATTTATTATTCAATGGTGACCTACCGAATGCAGAACAATTAGCTGCATACAAGGCTGAATTAGTTACCATGCGCGATTTACCACAAGCATTAAAAGAAGTGCTACAAAGAATTCCTGCCGATGCACATCCGATGGACGTAATGCGAACTGGCGCTTCATTCTTAGGTAACTTAGAGCCAGAAATTGATTTTAGTCAGCAAAACAAAGCGGCAAACCGTTTACTAGCAGCGTTTCCTGCCATTATGTGTTACTGGTACCGCTTTAGCCATGACGGTGTAGAAATTGATTGCATTACAGATGAAGAATCAATTGGTGGTCACTTCCTTGCACTATTAACGGGTAAAACACCTTCTGACCAGCATCGCCGCGTGATGGACGTATCACTTATTTTATACGCGGAACATGAATTCAACGCGTCTACATTCACTGCACGTGTTTGTGCTTCAACACTATCTGATATGTTTTCGTGTATTACAGGTGCGATTGGCTCACTTCGCGGGCCGTTGCACGGTGGCGCGAACGAAGCTGCTATGGATATGATTCAAAAGTTCACTTCGCCTGAAGATGCCAAGATCAAAATGTCTGAAATGCTAGCACGTAAAGAAAAGATCATGGGCTTCGGTCACGCGGTATATCGCGAATCTGATCCGCGTAACGCAATCATCAAAGGTTGGTCAGAAAAACTAGCACACGAATTTGGTGATACATCACTTTACGATATCTCTGTGGCATGTGAAGAGTTCATGTGGGATACCAAAAAACTATTTTGTAATGCTGATTTCTTCCACGCATCGGCTTATCACTTTATGGGAATCCCAACTAAACTATTTACACCGATATTTGTAATGTCGCGCGTAACAGGTTGGGCTGCACATGTAATGGAGCAACGTGACAATAACCGAATTATTCGTCCAAGTGCAGATTATGTTGGCGTAGAACCAAGAAAAGTGACACCAATTGCCCAAAGATAACGAGTAAGTGTCGTTAATAAACAAAAGGATAGCGCCAAATTCGGCGCTATCCCTGTTTTGAAAATAGCGTTAAGAGCGTGTAAGAACTCTAGCCGTTATTCGCCATTACAAAGGGAGTAAACAAGAGTTTGCCCCGACAAACAATATTCTGGAAAAGTTATGAATACTTTATATCGCAAAGCCTTATCAGGTACGGGTCTTGACTATTATGATACTCGCGAGGCCGTCGAATCAATTAAACCTGGTGCTTATGAAACACTTCCGTATACCTCACGGGTACTTGCAGAAAACCTTGTCAGACGTTGTGAACCAGAAAAGCTGGAAGCATCGCTCACGCAAATTATTGAACGCAAACGCGACTTAGATTTTCCTTGGTTCCCTGCACGTGTTGTTTGCCATGACATTCTTGGACAAACTGCTTTGGTTGATTTAGCCGGTCTACGTGATGCAATTGCAAAAAAAGGTGGAGATCCATCAAAGGTTAATCCGGTTGTTCCAACACAGTTAATAGTAGACCACTCATTAGCTGTAGAACATGGTGGTTTTGAAGATGACGCGTTCGACAAGAACAGAGCGATCGAAGATCGCCGCAATGAAGATCGCTTTCATTTTATTAACTGGACAAAAACAGCGTTCAAAAATGTCGATGTTATCCCTCCTGGTAATGGCATCATGCATCAAATCAACTTGGAAAAGATGTCACCAGTTATCCATGCACGCGATGGCGTCGCATTTCCTGATACGTTAGTTGGCACAGATAGCCACACACCACACGTTGATGCATTAGGTGTTATTGCTATTGGTGTCGGTGGATTAGAAGCTGAAAGTGTCATGCTAGGCCGCGCATCATATATGCGTTTACCGGATATTATTGGTGTAAAGCTTACAGGGAAGAGACAACCGGGCATCACGGCAACCGATATCGTTTTAGCAATTACTGAATTCTTGCGTAATGAAAAAGTTGTGTCGAGTTATCTAGAATTCTTCGGTGAAGGTGCGGCAGACCTAACACTAGGAGATAGAGCCACTATATCTAATATGACCCCTGAATTTGGTGCGTCAGCTGGTATGTTCTACATTGACCAGAAAACAATTGATTATCTGCGTCTAACCGGGCGTGATGAACAACAAGTTAAATTAGTGGAGCAATATGCAAAGACCACTGGATTGTGGGCAGACGATCTAAACAATGCTGAATATGAACGCGTATTAACATTTGACTTATCAACCGTTGGGCGCAATATTGCCGGCCCGTCAAATCCACATCGTCGTGTTTCAACCACAGACTTGGTTTCACAGGGCATTGCCAAAGAGTTCGAGCAAGAGCAAGGCTTAATGCCTGATGGTGCATGCATTATCGCCGCAATTACTAGCTGTACTAATACGAGTAATCCGCGAAACGTGATTGCAGCTGGACTATTAGCGCGCAACGCGAATAAATTAGGTTTGATGCGCAAGCCGTGGGTGAAAACGTCGCTAGCACCAGGTTCAAAAGCGGTGCAAATGTACCTAGAAGAGTCAGCTCTGTTACCTGAATTAGAAAAATTGGGCTTTGGTATTGTCGGCTTTGCTTGTACAACATGTAACGGTATGAGTGGGGCACTTGACCCTAAAATTCAACAGGAAGTGATCGACCGCGACTTGTACGCTACAGCGGTATTGTCAGGTAACCGTAACTTCGATGGTCGTATTCATCCATACGCTAAGCAGGCATTTTTAGCGTCACCGCCACTTGTTGTCGCTTATGCTATTGCGGGTACTGTGCGTTTCGATATCGAAAATGGTGTTTTAGGTCAAGATGAGCAGGGTAATGACATTACGCTTAAAAACATTTGGCCAACAGATGAAGAAATTGATGCAGTAGTGGCAAGTAGTGTGAAGCCAGATCATTTCCGTAAAGTATACGAGCCGATGTTCGATTTAAGTGTGGATTATGGCGAACAAAACAATCCGTTATATGATTGGCGTCCACAAAGTACGTACATTCGTCGCCCACCGTATTGGGAAGGTGCGCTGGCAGGTGAACGTACTATGAAAGGCATGCGTCCATTAGCGGTTCTAGGTGACAATATCACCACAGATCACCTTTCACCTTCAAATGCAATCTTAGCGTCAAGTGCAGCTGGTGAATATCTTGCCAAGATGGGGTTACCAGAAGAAGACTTTAACTCGTATGCGACTCACCGTGGTGACCACCTAACAGCACAACGGGCAACATTTGCAAACCCTAAACTTTTTAACGAAATGGTTAAAGAGAATGGTGAAGTTAAACAAGGTTCGCTAGCACGTATTGAACCAGAAGGCGAAGTTACTCGTATGTGGGAAGCCATTGAGACCTACATGGAACGCAAACAGCCGCTAATTATTATTGCTGGTGCTGACTATGGCCAAGGTTCTTCGCGTGACTGGGCTGCTAAGGGGGTTCGTCTAGCGGGGGTTGAAGTTATTGTCGCTGAAGGATTTGAACGCATTCACCGTACAAATCTGGTGGGCATGGGTGTTTTACCTTTAGAGTTTATCAATGGGGAAACGCGTCATACCTACAATATTGACGGTACAGAGCAGTTTGATGTTGTTGGGGAACGTACACCTGGAGCGCAGTTAACATTGATTATAAACCGTAAGAACGGTGATGTAGTAGAAGTACCGGTGAAATGCCGTCTTGATACTGCAGAAGAAGTGTCAATTTATGAAGCTGGTGGCGTCTTGCAGCGTTTTGCACAAGACTTTCTTGAGTCTTCAGTCAACTAATTGCTTTCAAAACTTAAGCGGGTAATCTTCATAAAGGTTGCCCGTTTTTACTAAGGAAAATTATAGATGTCTTTTGCACCTCAAATGAAGATACCTGCCACTTATATGCGCGGTGGCACGAGCAAAGGGGTTTTTTTCAACCTCAACGACTTGCCTATAGAAGCACAGGCGCCAGGTGAGGCGCGTGACAAAATTTTACTACGTGTTATTGGTAGCCCAGATCCATATGGCAAACAAACTGACGGTATGGGCGGAGCAACGTCGAGTACGAGTAAAACGGCCATTTTGTCAAAGAGCCAATCTGCAGATCACGATGTAGACTATTTATTTGGACAAGTAGCGATTGATAAACCTTTTATTGATTGGAGCGGAAACTGTGGAAACTTAACGGCAGCTGTTGGTGCGTTTGCTATCAATAGCGGACTGTTAGACTCTCAGCTAATACCTGAAAATGGCATCGTTAAAGTGCGTATTTGGCAGGCCAACATTAAAAAGACAATTATTGCGCACATTCCAGTGACTAACTATGAAGTACAAGAAACGGGCGACTTTCAACTCGATGGTGTTACATTCCCTGCGGCAGAAGTGCGTGTAGATTTTATTGACCCAGCTGACGGTGAAGGGGATATGTTCCCTACAGGAAACCTCGTAGATACATTAGAAGTACCAGACATTGGTAACTTTGATGCGACCTTTATCAATGCAGGCATTCCAACAATATTCTTGCGTGCTGATGATATTGGTTACACAGGCACTGAATTGCAAGATGCGATCAATAATGACGAAGTTGCTTTGGCACGTTTTGAGACAATAAGAGCATATGGCGCGCTCAAAATGGGCTTGATTTCTTCAATAGAAGAGGCGCAACAACGTCAACACACGCCCAAAATCGCCTTTGTTTCACCTGCGGCAAGTTATCAGGCATCTAGCGGTAAAGCAATTGAGGCTAAGAATATTGATCTCAATGTACGTGCGTTATCTATGGGGAAATTGCACCACGCGATGATGGGCACCGCAGCAGTAGCAATAGGCACAGCGGCGACAATTCCCGGCACATTGGTAAACGAAGCAGCAGGTGGTGGTCAACTTGAATCGGTGACATTTGGTCATCCATCAGGTACCTTGAAAGTTGGCGCACAAGCAACTTGTAATGATGGACGTTGGCAAGTTCAACAAGTTAGCATGAGTCGAAGTGCGCGCGTATTGATGGAAGGCTTCGTACGTATTCCATCAGAGTAAATTGCTCGATTACAATTCATCACTTATAAAAGCCTCAATTTAGCGTTACACTAAATTGAGGTTTTTGTTTTCATGTCATTTTACAAGAGAGAATAATCAATGACGTTCAAGGATGTATACGGACTTTGCTTAAAGCTTATTGGCATAGTGGCGATAGCGCTTTCTAGCTTTATTTCACACAGTGCCAATCTTCATCTACCAGAAAATTTTCGAGCATTAAGTGTCAATGGTGAAGAGCGTAATTTTACCTTTTTCGCGCTTTCTTCATCAGTAGAACTTTGGATAGGTACTAATATTATTGAACTTCAATATCGTGAACTGTTTGACGGCGAAGAAGATGACACAATAAAAGTTAGTTCGCGTCCCTTTACCATTGAATTGATGCTAATCAAAGACGAAGATATTTTTTTGAAAGCACCTATTTTCGATCAAGAAGACCGTGCTAGAGAGTATGCCAAAGAGCCAGTATTTTCTCTTGTCGATGAAAATAACAAACAAGTCGCTTTTAAGCCTGTGCAGAAAACAAAAGCGATAGCCACCAGCGAGATTAAACATAGTTCAATGCAACCTAAAAAGTCTGAAGAAACACAGACAAAACAAGTTAATGCAAATGCTCGAGTTTCACAGGTTGACGCGCTAATCATGCTCAAGCATTGGTGGCTACAAGCGAATCCAGAGCAAAAACAAGCGTTTGCTAATTACATTGACAAAAAGCAAGAGGATAAATGATGAAATTCGTTAAATTACTTTTATGTATGTCATTATCAGTAGCCGCATTTTCAGGTTACAGCGCAGATGGTATCGAAGTCATCGGTAAATCCAGCATAAAGCTTACGCCAGACAAATACGAAATTAATTTGGCAATTGAAGAGCGGGTCGCTAGTGCAAGCAAGGCAAAAGCAATCGTCGATAAAAAAAGCACGTTGTTAGTGTCGTCGTTAAAGAAGTTAGGCATAGCCGAATCGCAAATTGAATCTACCCAATTAATGTTAACGCCAATTTATGAAAAGCCTGATCCTCGTTTTGAAAACAGCCGTATAAACAAAAAGATTAACAGCCAATTAAAAGTGAAAACGGATATTGAACTTGATGAAACGCCTGAAATCGTTATTCCTTATTTTCGCGTTAGTCGGACATTTACAGTCACGTTTACCGATTTTTCGTATTACGACAAATTGTTAGATAATGCGATAAAAATTGGGATTACCAATATTTCACCACTGCAACTCTCTTTCAGTGACACTGAAGAGCATTATCAATCCGTTTTGTCTGCAGCAGTACTAAACGCCCGAAATAAGGCGGAACAACTGGCGAAAACCATGAATGTAAAACTAGGGCAGTTAACTAACTTACGCGAATCGTCCTACCACGTGCCAAGAACATACGCAGCCGTGGCTGAAATGCGGGCAGGATTTAGTTCTAATCACGGTGATCGTGAAATTAGTGCACAAGTTATCGCCACTTTTGCTATTTTGCCGTAGATAAATATCAATATGTTACGATAATGCTTTAATTTGCTGTTATATCAGGGTATGTTATGCGCATTTTTGTTATGATGGTCTTAGTTGAATGACTAAATCAGAATTCTATCAAGAATTATTACAGCAAATTGAAGCGATAATCGCTGGCGAAACTGATAAGATAGCGAACATGGCTAACGTTAGTGCTGTTCTTTTTGAAGCGCTCGACCATGTAAATTGGGCGGGATTTTATCGCGTAGTTGGTGATGGATTGGTGTTGGGGCCTTTTCAAGGGAAGGTCGCCTGTATTCGTATTCCGCTTGGCAAAGGCGTATGTGGAACGGCAGCGGCCGAAAATGCTACGCAGTTAGTGGATGATGTTCATCAGTTTGCGGGTCACATTGCTTGCGATGCGGCTAGCAATGCAGAAATTGTTATTCCTGTAAGGCAAAATGGTGAAGTTGTTGCTGTTCTAGACATTGATAGTACCCAATACCAACGTTTTGATGAAGAAGACCAAAAAGGGCTTGAAGCTATTGTCCGGTTGCTTGAAAAAGCATGTTTTTAAGGCATTGAAATAAATGAAAGAATTTGTTGTTATTCATGACTACTTAGTCTCAGAAGCTGTTGTTGGTGATTGGGATGGCATGGAAGAAACGGCAGCCGAAAAATTGAATGAAATTTATCATACCCTTTATGATTATGCGGAAGAGGACATTACACCTGATGAACTGCATCAATTATTGGAGTTGGTATGGGAAAACTGGATAGGTCAGGATGTTTTACCTGAACTTGAAAGTGACGATATTATTGATTGGTGTCAGCATATACTCACCAATCGCGATCAATATTTAACAGATTAAAAAGTAAAGTTGTATTATGGAAACTAAACGCACGACAACAAAAGAAATTATCGCTTATTTGGTTGAGCGATTCCCTGCATGTTTTTCAATTGAAGGGCCCGCTAAACCACTTAAAGTGGGTATTTTTCAAGAACTGGCTGAAGCACTTGAAGGTGACGAAACCGTAAGCAAAACTCGTTTACGCCAAGCGTTGCGCCACTACACAAGTAGCTGGAGATACTTGAAGTCAGTCAAAGTTGGTGCTCATCGAATTGACATAGAAGGCAAGGAAGTTGCCGAGATTGATCAAGAACAAGCTGATTACGCAAGTAAAACCCTAAAAGAAAGCCAAGAAAAGTTTGGTAACAAAATCAATAAAGACAAGCCTGCTAAAAAGCCCTATAAAGGTAAGAAGGCTGATGATAAAGGTTCTGCAAAAGGTAAAGATAAGAGCAAGTTCAAAGCGGTTAAGTCAACTAAGCGTGCACAATCGAAAGATCTAGCTAAACTTAAACCTGTAGAGTCTAGTTCTGTAAGTGTAGGTAATAAAGTTAAAGTTCAATTAGGCAACGCCCCAATTGATGCTGTTATTACTGAAGTTGCAGGAGATGACATCAGTGTTCAACTTAATTCTGGTATGGTTGTGAAAACACAGATTAAGAACATTTTTACTGAATAATATGGAGTAACTGGCATGCAAAAATTTAGCGGTATAGCACTTGCCATATCCTTGTCTATTACAAGTGCCCCTCTTTTCGCGTATTTTGACGTTGATCCAACTAAATCTTTACCCAATCTAGTTCCTGAAAGTCAGCATGCCACAGCGAGTAAACGAATTACTGCACAGTTTACTCGCGCTCACTACAAAACTGTCGACATGAACGATGTTTTGTCTGAGCAAATCTTTGAACGATATATTAAACAACTCGATTACAGTCGTAACATTTTTTTAGCGGAAGATATAAAAGCTTTTGAAAAATACGCGGCAGATTTCGACAATATGATAGCTCGTGGAAAATTGTCGACAGCGTATGAAATTTATAACAAGAACTTGGAGCGCCGTTTAGAACGTTATCGTTACGCAATCACGCTACTCGACAAATCCTTCGACTTTGACAAAGACGAAGCGTATGTATTTGATCGTGAAGAAGCTGAGTGGCCAAAATCTGTAGAAGAGCTCAATGAGTTATGGCGCTTAAAAGTTAAATATGATGCGCTAAACCTAAAATTGGCGGGCAAAGACTGGGAAGCTATTCAAGATCGATTAACCAAACGCTACAACTACGCGATTAAACGTCTAAAACAAAGCGAAAGTGAAGACGTATTTCAGGTAGTAATGAACAGCTTTGCACGTGTTGTTGAACCTCACACTTCATACTTATCTCCGCGCAATGCTGAACGCTTTCAAATGGACATGAATTTGTCGTTGGAAGGTATTGGTGCTGTGCTACGTGCTGAAGAAGATTACACCGTTATACAAAGTATTGTCACTGGTGGGCCAGCTGATAAATCTAAGCAGTTGAAACCGAAAGATCGCATAGTCGGTGTATCGCAAGGTGAAGAAGATTTTGTTGATGTTATCGGTTGGCGATTGGATGACGTAGTTGATTTAATCAAAGGACCGAAAGGTAGCCAAGTACGTCTTCAGGTGATGGGGGAGTCTAATGAAGAAGGTAATATTAGAATCGTTTCTATCGTTCGCGATAAGATTGTCCTAGAAGACAGGGCCGCTAAATCTGAAATTTACTACGACAAACCAGGCGATGAGCAGAGCAAAAAGCTAGGTGTTATTAAAATCCCAAGCTTTTACAATAACCTGTCTCGTGACGTTAAAAAAGAAATTGATAAAATTCAAGACGCTGGCGTTGAAGGGATTATTGTCGATTTGCGAGGCAACGGCGGAGGTTCGTTGAGTGAAGCGACTCTATTGACAGGTTTGTTTATAGATAAAGGTCCTGTTGTTCAGGTTCGAGACAACGCTAATCGTATTTCGGTGAATCGTGATAAGGATGGCGTTTCATATTATGATGGTCCGTTAACGGTTATGGTGGATCGCTATAGTGCTTCTGCTTCTGAAATCTTTTCAGCAGCGATTCAAGACTATGGTCGTGGAATAATCATCGGCGAACAAACCTTTGGTAAAGGCACAGTACAGCAGCACCGCCCATTAGGTCGCGTTTACGATTTATACGAAAAGCCATTGGGAAGCATTCAGTACACTATTGCTAAGTTTTATCGTATAAACGGCGGTAGTACTCAGCATAAGGGCGTAGTACCTGATATTGCATTTCCTTCAGCGGTAGATCCACAAGAATGGGGGGAAAGCCGTGAAGAAAACGCATTGCCTTGGGATCAGGTACCTAGAGCAAGATATTCTCCATTGGCCGACATTACTAAAGATTTAACTTATTTGAATTCGTTACATAAAGAAAGAATTAAAGATAACGTTGAATTTAATTATTTGCTTGAAGATATTGCTGAATACAAAGCAGAAAAAGATGACCTTTCAATTTCTTTGAATTACAAAGAGCGAAAAGCGAAACGCGAGCAGAATAAGGCCAAACGACTGCAACGTGCGAATGAGCGTTTAGCAATGTTAGGTAAAGAGCCTGTTAAGTCGCTAGATGACTTACCAGAAGAGCTCGAGGAGTTAGATCCGTTTTTAGATGAAACCGCCAAAATCACTTTGGATTATGTTTCACTAGGAAAGGTTGCTCAAAAATAAATAGGATGTATAAACTAAAAGCCCGCGATGAATGCGGGCTTTTTTATAGGTGTAGTTTGAAAAAACCATGTTTGAGGCTTGGGGCCCCAAAGTGCATATTTATTTGATTTAGGCCGTATAAATAAACAGCGAGCAAAATACCGATTGAAGAAAACACTTGCACTCTGGCTAAAGTCACGGCATTTTATGCTCCGCACATTAAAACTATTATAAAATTAGTCGTACCAATTCGCATAGTTTATTGAACTGAGAAAATAAGTGGTTGACACGTGACCTAATCGCCATGTTCGACATAACAAAGCACCGTAAAATTAACAGGTTCTTGTTGTAATAATTTATTTTTGTAGGGTGAGAGCTATCACCCATAGTTTACTTGCCGTTTCGTCTAAACCGAGTATTTTATGCTCTTACAAGTGGCAATTAATAATTGACTATACGAAATGATACAGACCTAAGGTTTGAAGTTCATTTATGACAAATATAACAAGCAGTAAATCACCAAGCTTATTAGAAGCATTTATTCCCGTAATAGCCCTAATTATCATGCTATCAGCCGCAGTGTCGGTATTTGGTTCAGATTCCTCCTATGGCCCCAACCAAATCGCATTGCTAATTAGTATGGGCATAGCCATTGTCATTGGCATTAAGAATGGCGTCACGTGGAAATCGATTGAAGAGGCTATAGTCAAAGGCATTTCTTTGTCTTTAGGCGCTATTCTGATTCTATTGTCTGTAGGTGCGCTAATCGGAACATGGCTGTTATCAGGCACAGTACCTACAATGATCTATTACGGCCTTATGATTCTTGATCCCGCATGGTTTTATGCCGCTTCATGTATCATATGTGGTGTAGTTGCAATGAGCATCGGTAGCTCGTGGACGACTGCGGCTACTATTGGTGTGGCACTACTTGGCATAGCACAAGGATTGGGGTTATCACCAGCAATTACCGCAGGCGCAGTAATTTCTGGCGCATACTTTGGAGACAAGGTTTCGCCACTATCTGAAACAACTAACTTAGCTCCAGCAGTTGCAGGTAGTGAGTTATTCTCTCATATTCGCTACATGCTTTGGACAACGGTTCCATCAATTTGTACCGCAATTATTATATTTATAGTATTAGGCTTAACTGAAACATCTGAAGCTACCACAGACTCGATTACTCTGCTAAATGAACAACTTGCAGCACAATTTGACTTGAGCATTGTTAATCTCATCCCACTTGTTGTCCTACTGGCTCTAGCTATTAAAAAAATGCCAGCGTTTCCCGCAGTATGTATTGGCGCATTGATGGGCGCAGTTTGGGCGGTACTTTTCCAACAAGATCTCATTTTACGCTTAGCAGGCGATGCAGATGCTTTAATGGCAAATGTGACAATCGTTTGGAAAGCATTTTTTGACGGTGTGGCCATCGAAACAGGTAACGAAGAGTTGAATCAACTATTGAGTGGTGGCGGTATGTCAAGCATGCTTAATACGATTTGGCTCATTATGTGTGCATTAAGCTTTGGTGCTGTGCTAGAGCATTTGGGTATGCTGCGTAAGTTCGTTAATGCGATATTAGCTGCTGCTAAGTCAACTGGAAGTTTAATTGCCAGCACAGTGACTACGTGTATCGGTACGAACTTAATAACGGCAGACCAGTATATGGCTATTGTAATGCCGGGTCGCATGTACAAAGAAGAATATGAAAAGCGTGGCTTAGATCCATTGGTATTGAGTCGTACCCTTGAAGACTCAGGTACGATTACTTCGCCACTAATTCCGTGGAACACATGTGGTGCGTACATGTACAGTGTGTTGATGGTTAACCCATTAGAATATGTATTCTATTGTTTCTTTAACCTGATCAACCCTGTTTTAGCGGTTGTTTACGGCTTTGTTGGCTTTAAGATTAAAAAATTAGTGACAAACAACTAAGTTTTTTTCTAAATTAATATTTATTCATTATGATAGAAAGCCTGTTATTAAACAGGCTTTCTTTTTACCCGTAATACTGTGTTTATTTTCAAGGAGTCTCCATGACGGATTTTACCCCAAGATTTTTGGCTGACTATCAGCCAAGCGCATTTAAGATTGATTCGACAGAACTAACCGTTGAGCTAGATGATTCGAAAACACGTGTCACAAACCGAATGAAAATGCGCTTTGAAGGTGGTGAAAATCGAGAATTGGTATTAAATGGTGAGCATTTAAAGCTACAGTCTGTTGCAATTAATGGGCACGCGTTACCAGCTGAGCACTATTTGCTAACAGAAAACACGTTATCTTTGTCAATCTCATATGACGAATTTGAACTCGAAATAATCACTGAAATAAACCCAGTAGAAAATACTGCTCTTGAAGGCTTGTATAAATCGGGTGGGGCTTTTTGTACTCAATGTGAGGCAGAAGGATTTAGGCGCATTACATATTACCTTGATCGGCCTGACATTATGTCGGTATTTACCACCAAAATCATCGGTGACAAAAATGCATACCCATATCTGCTAGCAAATGGTAACAAAATTGCCGATGGCGATGTTGATGATAATCGCCATTTTGCCACATGGCATGATCCGTTTCCAAAACCTGCCTACTTGTTTGCGTTAGTTGCAGGGGACTTCGACAAGCTTTCTGACAGCTATACAACAAGTGAACAAAAAGAAGTTGCGTTGGAAATATTTGTAGATAAAGGCAATTTAAACAAAGCACACCATGCAATGACATCGCTTAAAAAATCAATGCAGTGGGACGAAGAAGTATTTGGTTTAGCCTACGACCTTGATATCTACATGATCGTCGCAGTTGATTTCTTTAATATGGGGGCCATGGAAAACAAGGGTCTAAATATATTTAACAGTAAGTATGTATTAGCTGATGACAAAACTGCGACAGATACTGACTTTTTTAACATTGAAGCCGTTATTGCACATGAATACTTCCACAACTGGACCGGAAACCGTGTAACGTGCCGAGATTGGTTTCAACTGAGCTTGAAAGAGGGACTCACCGTATTTCGTGATCAGCAGTTTAGCGCTGATATGCATTCTGCGCCTGTTGAGCGAATCAAGAATGTACGTGTACTGCGTTCGAGTCAATTTGCAGAAGACGCGGGCCCAATGGCACATCCAATTCGTCCTGAAAAAGTGATGGAGATGAACAACTTTTATACGCTTACTGTTTATGAAAAAGGAGCGGAAGTGATTCGAATGATTCATACCATTTTAGGCAAAGAAAATTTTAGAAAAGGTATGGATCTTTATTTTGAGCGTCACGATGGACAAGCAGTGACATGTGATGACTTCGTCAATGCGATGGCTGACGCGTCAAACATAGACTTAGCGATGTTTAAACGCTGGTATAGTCAGTCTGGAACACCGTTGATAAACGTAGAGGATACATACGATGCTGACATTAAACGTTACTCCGTTACGGTCACTCAAATAAACAAGCCGTCAACGAATCAGCCTGAGAAGTTCCCTTTACATATTCCTGTCAAGGTCGAACTTATTGAGGGGGAGAACTCGACAACACATTTGCTTGAATTGAAAGATGAGTCCAATACTTGGCATTTTGACAAAATTGAATCGAAACCTGTACTGGCACTGCCGTGTAATTTTTCGGCACCAGTTCGTTTAGACATACAGCAAACAGATGTTGAACTTGAAACTATTATATTAAGCGGAAACGATGAATTCTGTCGTTGGGACGCAAGTAATAGACTGTTTAGTGAACATATCGTTAAACGGGTAAATGACGGCAACTATCAACTGCCGCAAAGCCTGATAAATATTGTAAATACCATTTTAGCGTCAAATTCTGATAATGCATTCAAAGCCGAGCAATTGTTATTACCAAGCTTCAATGAGATCGTAGATTTTATTGAAGGCGCGCTACCGCAACGTGTTGTGGCTGCGATAGAATTTGTAGAGAGTGCGATTGCGCAAGCGTGTCATAAGCAATTCTATGATCTGTATAAAGAACTCCAGCAATCTTGCTATGAGTATCATGGTGAGGCCGTAGGTAAGCGTGCGTTAAGAAATGCATGCCTTTCCTATTTGGTAAAATTAGAACAGTATCAAACATTGATTACTGAACAGTATCAAGCAAGCGATAATATGACGGATACACTAGCTGTCTTGAGCCTTGGTGCAAAGTTCCCACAAGTTGGATTTGATTCGCTAATGAGTGACTTTGAATCAGCATGGCAAGCAAACAATTTAGTTATGGATAAATGGTTTGCGATTCAAGCCAATTATCAGGGGGATGATATTTTTGAACGAATGGCAGCATTACTTGTTCACCCGCTGTTTAATTTGGCTAATCCAAATCGAGTTCATGCGTTATTAAGTGCATTCCCAGTAAGAAATGCTAAGCATTTTCATTGCGTTGAAGGGCGAGGGTACAAACTCATTGCTGAACAAGTGAAGAAGTTAGATAGAATTAATCCGCAAGTTGCTTCACGCTTAGTTACACAATTGATTCAATTTGGTGGTTTCGATCTGGAAACTCAGGAAAAAATGAAAGCAGAAGTTCAGGCAATTGCACAGTTACCTGACTTATCAAAAGATTTAAAAGAAAAGTTAGACGCTACGTTAAAGTAATTTGGCAAGACAGTGAAATATTATTTTTCAATAGCACTATCGGCCGAAGAATTTCGGCCGTATTATTTGGGTAAGGTGCATAATATTGTTGTTACTACGACGCAAGGACAGCGGGTAAAATTCCCCGCTATGCATGTTAGAAAGTTTTTAACCCATAGTGGAATATATGGGCATTTCTGTATGGAAACAAAAAATAGTCGATTCGTATCGTTAACTAAAATCTCTGATTAGAGCATTTGCTTTAAACAGTGGTCTGACCAATAGGTGAATATTTGTACATTTAAGTCACGGCGAGCAAGGCAATAGGGCTAGCTGGTTTCATGGAAGGTAAGGTCCAAAAAATTCCGTTTGAAACGTGTGTTTTAAACGGGCTTTTTTATTTGGTCGATTGTGCAACGCAAGTCATTAAAATTCAGGACATTGCGCTATCAATATAACCCTTGCTTAGCTTGTAAAATGATGCAATTATTGTTTCATACCACTATAGTGGATTAATAGAATAAAAAGAAAACAACTCTGTTTCGGGTCTGGGGAGAGAATAATGAAACAAAGCCCAACTAAAAGGTTTGCAAAAAAACCGTTGGCGTTAGGTATTTCTACCGCTTTGTTGCTTGCTGGAATGTCGCAAGTAAACGCAACTAATTTTGAACTTGGTGATTTTGATATTCGATTGAACTCAACTTTTTCAGTTGGGGCTAGTTGGCGAGTAGAAGATCGTAACTGGAACGATAACGTTGGTAAGTCGAACAATTTGAATAATGGATTCGATTTATCAAATTATCATCCTGCGTTGAACCCATCACCGGATTCAGCAACGCTCTGGGATGGTAAAGGCGGTTACTCAAATAACGGTGATCTGGGTAATTTAAATTACGATGCTGGCGACACCTTCTCTCGCTTATTTAAAGGGACTCACGAATTAGAAATCAAAAAAGACAATATGGGCGTGTTTGTCCGTGGTATGTACTTTTATGATTTTGAAATGATGGACTCTGATCGCCCATGGGACAATCTAGTTTCTGGCGTTAATAATGACCCTTGTAGAGATGACGAAGCAAAGAAACAAGTTTGTCGTGATATTCGTTTATTAGATGCTTATTTCTACGGTGATTATGAAATCGGCGAAATGCCATTTTCAGTAAAAGTTGGCCAGCAAATCATTGGTTGGGGTGAGAGTACATTAATTTCACACGGTATTAGTGAAATTAACCCTGTAGATATCGCTCGTCTAAAAGCACCAGGTGCTGAACTGGTTGAAGCCTTTATTCCTTTCGGCGCTGTATTTGCTTCTTTAGGTGTTAGTGAAAACTTCAGCGTTGAAATGTTTTATCAATATGATTGGGAAAAAACTGTTTTACCTGCACCAGGAAGCTATTTTTCAACTAACGATTTTGCGGGTGACGGCGGACACTACAATAATATTCAGCTAGGATTTACTGGTAACCCAGACATGGATCTGGACTTCTTATTATCAGGTTTAAATCAAATTGGCGACATGATGCGTTCAGGTGACCCTGCTTTGATGGCAGCGGCAAGCTCAGCATATTTAGCTTATCCGACTAAGCTTACATTAAAAGCTGCAGGCGATAAGAGCGCGTTGGAGCCAGAAGATGGTGGTCAATATGGTGTGCGTTTATCTTGGTATTTGCCAGAATTCAACGACACTGAAATTAGCCTGTATCACATGAATTACCACAGTAGACGCCCATTATTCTCAGGGGTTACTGCAAACTTTTCTGCTGAGTCTGTTGCTCATGACTTAACAATGTTAGCTGCAGGATCTGTCACTGAAGATAACTATCATGAACTTACTAGTTTTTCTAAAGTTCAACTTGCCTACCCAGAAGATATCAAGCTATATGCAATGAGTTTCAATACGACACTTTGGGACACAGCTATCGCGGGTGAAATGTCATTCCGTCAAGACGAGCCGTTGCAAATTGATGACGTAGAATTGTTATTTGCGGCTATGCCACAGCAACTTGCTAATACGGGTAATCCTGCTTATGCCGCGTTTGATGGTATCTCGCAAATGCCAGTACATCAGCCAGGTCAAACTGCAGATGGTTTTATTTTGTCGGATACGTTACAAGCACAAGTTACAATGACGCGTTTCTGGGGCCCTACATTAGGTGCAAGTCAGTTTACTACGTTACTTGAGGTTGGTGGTATCAACATTCAGGATATGCCTGATCCTGACACTTTACGCTTAAATGGTCCTGGAACTGCAAGAAGTGGCGGTGTGTCTAACGCAGCCGGCTTGAATTTAGCTGTGCAGGATGGGGTTGAAACGAATCCATTTCCTAGTGAATTTGCATGGGGTTATCGATTAGTTGGTAAGTTAGATTACAGCAACGTATTCTCTGGTATTAATATGAGCCCACGCGTTGTATTTTCGCACGACGTAAACGGTATTACTCCAGATCCATTATTTTTGTTTGTTGAAGATAGAAAGTCGGTATCTGTTGGTGTTTCTTTTGATTACCAAAGCACATGGTCAGCAGATATTAGCTACAACGGATTCTGGGGTGGTGTAGGTACTACGAACCAGGTATCTGATCGCGACTACGTATCTTTCAACATCAAATATTCTTTGTAAGGGCATAATAACAATGAAGAAACTAACCTTATTATCTATGGCAGTAGCGCTTACAATATCGGGTGCTGCCAACGCAAAAATTGACGCAGAGCAAGCTAAAAAGCTTAGCGCGGAATTAACACCATTTGGTGCGGTACGTGCAGGTAACGCTGATGGCAGTATTCCTGAGTGGACTGGCGGTATTCAAAAGGCACCTGATGGTTACACGCCGGGCATGCATCATCTAGATCCATATCCAACGGATAAAGTTGAGTTTACGATAACAGCTGCAAACGTTGAACAGTATGCGTCAATGTTAACGCCGGGACAATTAGCGTTATTCAAAGCATATCCTGATACGTTCAAGATGAATGTTTATAAGACGCGTCGCTCAGCTTCATATCCACAACATGTATATGATGCCACGTTAGAAAATGCTGTACGTGCTGAGTTAATTGAAGACGGTAATGGAATACAAGGTGCTGCAGTTGGTATTCCATTCCCAATCCCTGCAACTGGCTTGGAAGCAATATGGAACCATATTCTGCGTTATCGTGGTGAGGCTATTACTCGTCAAGGTGGCCAGGTAACACCAACAGCTTCAGGTGATTTTACCTATATCGGTTTCGACGACCAATTGATGCTACCATATGGTATGAAAGGTGCGTCACCAGAAGAGTTACAAGAAACTAATATCCTATTTAAATTCAAGCAGAAGGTAACTGAGCCATCCAAGCTTGTTGGTACTGCACTTTTGGTTCATGAAACCATGGACCAAATCAAAACACCAAGACAAGCATGGATATATAACAAAGGTGTACGTCGTGCACAAAAAGCACCTACAGTAGCTTATGATGCACCTGGTACAGCAGCAGATGGCTTACGTACAACGGATGACTTTGACATGTTTAACGGTGCACCAAACCGTTATACTTGGACATTGAAGGGTAAACAGGAGTTACTTATTCCTTACAATGATTACCGTTTACACAGTGATAACCTGAAATACAGTGATATTGTTCAAGCAGGTCATATCAATCCAGAACATGTTCGCTATGAGAAGCACCGTGTTTGGGTTGTAGAAGCTAATCTTAAAGAAAACACACGTCACATATACAAAAAACGTGTATTTTTCATCGATGAAGATAGCTGGCAAATTGCTGTTACTGACATCTATGATGATCGTAACGAACTATACCGCGTTGGTATGGCACATGGTTTAAATTACTACGAAGTGCCAGCTCAGTGGTCAACTTTGGAAGTGTTTCACGATCTACAATCAAAGCGTTATATTGCAATTGGTTTAGATAATGAAGCTGACATGTATGATTTTTCAGCTAAGCTGAAAGATATTCAGTTCACAAAGAGAGCATTAGAGCGAGACAACAAGTAGCTCAAATGCTTATCAAAAATGGCTGACTTGTTCAGCCATTTTTCATTCTGTTTTGGTTAGGTTTATATTTGAATGAAGTTTTTAGTAGGACTATTACTATTATCACTTAACGTCATCGCGTCAGCAGATGACATGATGCAGCCCGCAATTGAATCTCAATTAGCGACGAAATCTTTGCTGTTAGACATCACGAACGTGAATAATGAATTTATGGTTGCTGTAGGTGAGCGTGGTCATATTGTAAGAGCGACTACCACCGATTCGTGGCAACAAATGAGTGTGCCGACAAGACATACTTTAACATCGGTGACATTCGCTGACAGCAAGCATGGTTGGGCAGTAGGGCATGGAGCATTGATTCTTCATACCAACGATGGTGGTTTTACATGGCATGTTCAACAATATTTACCTGAGACGCAAAAGCCACTATTGGATATTTCATTTCGCAACAATCAGGAAGGAGTAGCTGTAGGCGCTTACGGTATGTTCTTCAGGACGACTGATGGTGGACAAAATTGGCAACAGGAATTTCACGTATCGCTATTGCCGCAGGAAGACTTTGATTATTTACAAGAGCTAAAGAAAGAAGATGAGGCAGCATATTTAGACGAACGCAGCAGTATTTTGCCACACTTTAATCGATTCTATATTGATGGCAGAACATCGTATCTAGCGGGTGAGTTTGGCTTGTTAGCTAAGAGTCAGGATTTCGGAAAAACATGGCAAAGACTTGACGATATTTATAAAGGTTCATTTTATGATATTTCAAGAACGCAAGCGGGGAATTTGTTAGCTGTTGGTTTGCGTGGAAATGTATTTAGAAGTCTAACCAATGGAACCCCTTGGCAACATATCGCCACCAATCATACCGCATTAATCAACGATATATTACTCGCTGGTGAGCAGCATATTTTATTGGTTGGTAACAACGGTGTAATGCTAAAAAGTAGCGACGACGGACAATCTTTTAGTGCATTGGTACAAGATGATGGTAAGGCGTTGATGGCAGCCTGTCTATTTAGAAATAGTGTAGTAGTGGCTTCAGAGGCGGGTATTAAAGTGATGCAGGTAAAGTTGTAATAAAATGAATGTAAACTCGTTAATTAATCGCATTGAAATTGGTGTTTTTAGGCACCGAATGTTTGTTATTTTGGCATTCCTACTGGCCACTGTCTTTTTGATCTATCAGGCATCACAAATAAAGCTTGATGCCGCATTTACCAAAAACATTCCTCTCAATCACGAATATATGAAAACTTATTTAAAGCACCAAAGCAATTTTGGTGGTGCAAATAATGTGCTCATATCTGTGTGTCATGAAGATGGTGACATATTTAATGAAGAATTTTTCACTGCGCTAAAAGGCGTACATGACCAACTGTTTTTCATTCCTGGTGTTGAGCGTACACAAGTAAAATCACTCTTTTCACCAAGTACCAGATTTGTTGAAGTTGTAGAAGACGGCTTTGCTGGTGGCCCTGTGGTTCCCGCAGATTTTGTGGCTGACCAAGCGGGCTTGGCTGTTGTTAAAGCAAATATTGAAAAAGCGGGTATCGTTGGTCGTATAGTTGCTGATGATTATAGCTGCGCGATGGTAACGGCGCTGTTAATGGAAAATAATCCCGAAACAGGTGAAAAGCTTGATTCGTTGGCGTTAGCACCAATTTTGGAAAATGACATTCGTAAAACATTCGAAAAAGGTAATATTACTGTTCATATCATTGGCTTTGCTAAGATGGTTGGTGATGTTGCAGAAGGTGCCAAGGGTGTTGTTACCTTCTTTGGTATTGCTATCGCAATCACTAGCGTTATGGTGTTTTTCTTTTGTCGCTCCATTTCATTAACTTTACTGCCAATTGCTTGTTCGTTAGTTGCGGTTATCTGGCAAATGGGGTTGTTGTCTACGATAGGATTTGGTTTAGACCCTATGTCAATCCTTGTGCCATTTCTCGTATTTGCGATTGGTGTGAGTCATGGCGTACAGATGATAAACGCTATTGGTAAAAAAGTAGCTGAAGGCTTTTCTTCAAAAGAGGCGGCACAGCTTAGCTTTAGAATTCTTATTATTCCTGGTGGTGTCGCACTATTATCTGACACTGTTGGTTTTATTACCTTGCTGTCGATCGATATCGGGATTATTCGCGAACTTGCAATCACCGCTTCTTTAGGTGTTGCGGTCATAATTTTAACTAATTTATTGCTATTACCAGTGCTAATTAGTTATTTGAACGTAACACATCGTGATGACGCCAAAAAACCTCGAGCAGGTGCTACAGAATCTACAATATGGCGCGTCATGGCGGCTGTGAGTAACAGGGGCGTTGCATCTGTTATTTTGACAATTACCGCTTTGTTATTTGTATTAGGGTTTTATTTCTCCCAAAACCTTAAAATTGGTGAATTACATGCCGGTGCTCCAGCGTTGCATGAGCACTCTCGTTATAACCAAGATACGTTCCTTATCACGGATAGATACGCTATTAGTGTTGACTACATGTCGGTTATTGTTGAAACAAGTGCTAACGCGTGTACTGATTCGAGCATTCTAACCACTATGGATGAGTTTCAGTGGCATATGGAAAATGTTGAAGGTGTTCAGTCAGCAATGAGCTTACCTAAAGTAATGAAGTTACTTAATGCAGGTTACTACGAGGGGAATTTAAAATGGCGAATTATTTCACCTAATCAATATTCGCTTGCACAATCGTTATCGAATATCCCAAGCTCTACTGGCTTATTGAATAATGAATGTAGCGTGATGCCAATCATTTTATTCTTGGCTGATCACAAAGCTGAAACTATAAACCGTGTTGTTGATGCAGCAAAACTGCAAATCGATCAACTAAACTCGGAATTACTAACATTTAAACTTGCATCTGGTCCAGTTGGTGTAATGGCTGCCACTAATGAGGCCGTTGAAGCTGCACAAACGCCAATGATGATATATGTTTATGCTGCGGTCATTCTATTGTGCTTGATCAGTTTTAGAAGTATAAGAGCTACCATATCTGTTGTGTTGCCGTTGTACATCGTTTCAACATTGGCACAATGGCTAATGACGGTATTAGACATCGGCTTAACAGTGTCCACTTTACCCGTTATTGCACTTGGTGTAGGTATTGGCGTTGATTATGGTATTTATATTTTATCTACCATGAGTGTTAAACTGCGTGAAGGGCTAAATGTGCATGACGCTTATATGCAAGCATTACACGAGCGCGGCAGTGCAGTGCTAATCACAGGTATTACATTGGCCATTGGCGTGTCAACTTGGTTTTTCTCGGATCTGAAATTTCAAGTTGATATGGGGGTATTGTTAACTTTCATGTTCTTGGTAAATATGTTGGCAGCAGTTACTGTACTACCAGCGTTAGCTTCATTTTTGTGGAAAAAACACTAAAAGTACAAAATTTTTTAAAAAAAGTAATGAATAGATTCGTGCATAATTAAACAAGAAAATGGCCTTTTGGCCATTTTCTATTTATGGATTATGAATATTCAATAGCCTTTTGCGTTTATTGTAATATCCAGCTAACATCTTTATCACACACCTCTACAAAAAATCGCTCGCAATAGCCTAGAATTCTTAATAAAATCCCCATAATGTTCTATTCTCATAGACAGATAAAAAAATATACAAATTATTTCAAGCGTTTTGTCCAATAAGGAAAACGGTATGGCGTTAGTAGACGGTTTACCCTCTGTGATACTTTCCAACGTAGCACAATTAATTAAACAAAAAGTTCCGGTAGAAACAGCTCCACTAGTAGAGCAGTTCGCTGATCTTCTATACAACAACATATCAACATTAGATCTTGCTCATCGCAACGACAGTGATATGTACGGCACAACATTAAGTTTGTGGAATTCTCTAAATAATCACCAAGACGATAAACCGGTGATTAAGGTTTTTAATCCACAAGTCTCAAAACATGGCTGGAAATCTAGCCATACGGTAATTGAAATTATCATCAAGGATATGCCGTTCTTAGTCGATTCGATTCGAATTGCGCTAAACCGTCTGGGATTGACGCCACATTTAATGATTAACAGTCCTATCAAGCTAGTGAGAGATGCTAACAATAACATCACTGAATTAGCGGCAGCGTCTGACAAGAAAATCAATTCGACTTCTGTCGAAACCATCTTCTTTATTGAAATTGATCGCCAGTCGGAACAAAAAACATTAGACAATATTACGAAAGACCTTCGTTCTGTTCTAAGTGATATTTCGATCACTGTTGATGACTGGCAAGAAATGAAAGAACGTTTAACAGCAGTGATTGCTGAAACCACTAAAGCAAAAACGCCTTGCTCCAAAAAAGAAAAAGAAAATAGCTTAGAATTTTTGCAATGGTTATTGAACGATAACTTTACTTTATTAGGCTACCGTAGCTACGACGTTAAAACGCTTAAAGGGGATATGGCGTTAGCGGCAAATGTGGATACGAGTTTAGGCTTGATGAAACGCTCAAGTGGCACGCAAAAGCGTTTGCTGTCAACATTGAGTGAATCAGCGAGAGAAATCGCGCTAGGTGATAACCTACTTATTTTAACTAAGACAAATTCACGTTCTCGTGTTCATAGACCAGCACACCTTGATTATATAGGTATCAAGCGCTTCGATGAAAAAGGTAATGTGATTGGTGAAGAACGATTTGTAGGTTTATTTGGTTCTGCTTACTACACGAATAGCGCACTTGACCTTCCGCTTATTAAATCGAAAGTGCATGAAGTATGTGAGTCTTCAGGTTTTGCAGTTGGTTCTCATGCATACAAAACACTCATCAATATTCTTGAAACTTACCCAAGAGATGAGATTCTTCAATCAAGTACGAAAGAATTACTATCTAACGTACTTGGTATTTTACAGATGCAAGAGCGAGACTATTCAGGCTTGTTCATTCGCCGCGATGCTTTTGATCGTTTTTATTCGTGTATGGTTTATGTGCCAAGAGAGCGCTATAACACTGCATTACGCGTTAAAACGCAAAAGTTACTTGCAGAAGCATTCGGCAGCGATAGGGAAGTAGAGTTTACTACTTACTTTTCTGAGTCGGCACAAGCAAGAACTCATTACATCGTACGCGTGAAAACGACAAAAGCAGATATTAACGTGAAAGAAATAGAAAAGAATTTAAATGATGCAGCGCGCAGCTGGGATGACAAACTGGCGGACGCGTTAAACTCACATAAAGGTGAAGAAGCGGGTAAAGCGCTTAGCCGTAAATATGTTAGCTTCCCTCAAGCATATAAAGACGAAGTGTTACCAGGTACTGCAATTGTCGATATTGAAAAGCTTGAAGCATTAACTAAGAAAAACAACTTAGAAATGTTGTTTTATCAGCCGCAAGAAGAAAAAGCGGGTAGTCGATTTGTTAAACTGAAGTTATTCCACAAAGGCGAACCGTTACACCTTTCAGACGTTCTGCCAATGCTTGAAAACTTTGGTTTACGCGTGATTGGCGAAAGCCCATATGCGGTAAGAACGTCAGACGGTGAAATGTGCTGGATCCTTGATTTCTCAATGTTGTTAACTGGCAATGAACAATTCAACTTGGAAGTTGTACAATCATTGTTCCAAGATGCGTTTGCGAAAGTTTGGGGTGGCGAACTTGAAGACGACGGCTTTAACCGCCTTATTTTAGGTGCTGAACTTGCCGGTCGTGAAGTTTCAATTCTTCGTGCATTTGCTAAATATGAGCGTCAGATAGGTGGTACTTTTAGTCAAAACTACATTGAAGATACGTTCGCGAGATATCCTAACATAGCTGAGCTGCTTATTAAGTTGTTTAATCTGCGTTTTGATCCTAAAGCCAAAAATGTTGCTCGCTTAACTACGAAAGTACTCGAGGACATCGAATCCTCACTTGATAAAGTAGCGAATTTGGATGATGACCGCATCATCAGACGCTTTGTTGAAATGATTCAGGCAACTATCCGTACTAATTACTTCCAGCCGCATCCAGAAACAGGCGAAAAGGCGTATATTTCATTTAAGATCACGCCGAAGTTAATTACTGATATTCCTCAGCCTATTCCAGCATTTGAGATTTTTGTTTATTCACCACAAGTTGAAGGTGTTCACTTACGTGGTGGTAAAGTAGCTCGTGGTGGCTTACGTTGGTCTGATCGTCGAGAAGATTTCAGAACGGAAGTTCTTGGCTTAGTTAAAGCACAACAAGTTAAGAATACGGTTATTGTGCCGGTTGGTGCCAAAGGTGGTTTTGTATGTAAACAATTACCAAATGGTAGCCGTGAAGAAATTTTTGAAGCAGGTAAAGAGTGTTACCGCACGTTTATTCGTGGTCTGTTAGACATTACCGATAACATTGTTGCCGGTGAAATTGTACCCCCAGTAAACGTTATTCGTCATGACGAAGATGACCCGTATTTAGTAGTAGCGGCCGACAAAGGTACTGCAACATTCTCAGATATCGCAAACGGAATTTCAGAAGAATATAACTTCTGGATGGGTGATGCATTTGCTTCAGGTGGTAGTGTTGGCTACGACCATAAAGGTATGGGGATTACGGCTAAAGGTGCATGGGAGTCAGTTAAGCGTCACTTCCGTGAAATGGATATTGACTGTCAAACGACTGATTTCACCTGTATCGGTGTAGGTGATATGGCGGGTGATGTTTTTGGTAACGGTATGTTGTTATCTAAACATATTCGTTTACAAGCAGCTTTTAACCACATGCACATATTTATTGACCCGAACCCAGACGCAGCATCTACTTACAAAGAACGCGAGCGCTTGTTTAATTTGCCAGGATGTACTTGGGAAGATTACGACACGTCATTAATTTCAGAAGGTGGTGGAATATTCTACCGTAGTGCTAAGTCGATTAAATTGACACCACAAATCAAAAAGATGCTAGGCACGCAAAAGCAAAGCATGTCGCCAAACGAGCTTATTCAATCAATATTGAAGATGAAAGTAGACTTGTTATGGAACGGTGGTATTGGTACATACGTTAAAGGTAGCAAAGAAACGCACTTAGACGTAGGTGACAGAGCAAACGACTCGTTGCGAATTAATGGTAATGAACTACAAGCTAAAATAGTAGGTGAAGGTGGTAACCTTGGTCTTACTCAACTTGGTCGTATTGAATATGCTGCAAAAGGTGGCCGTATTAATGCTGACTCTGTTGATAATGTGGGTGGTGTTGATTGTTCTGACAATGAAGTAAATATTAAGATTTTACTTAACGTATTAGTTCAAAATGGTGACCTAACGGTTAAGCAACGTAATAAGCTTCTTTATGATATGACTGATGAAGTTTCTGATATCGTATTACGTGATTGTTACCGTCAAACACATTCACTATCAATTACAGAGCTTCGTGCATCTAGCCAATTGAAAGAACAAACGCGCTTTATTCACGAATTAGAGCGCTCAGGCAAGCTCGATCGTGCACTTGAGTTCATCCCTAATGATGACGAAATTGCTGACCGATTAGCGAAAGGCCAAGGGTTAACTCGTCCAGAGCTTTCGGTATTGCTTGCCTATAGCAAAATGGTACTGAAACAAGACTTAGTTTGTGCTGAGATCACTGAAAATCCTTATCACGACAGATTATTGATTGAAGCGTTTCCTAAACAGCTTCAAGAAAAATATCGTGATCAAATGCAAGAACATCCGTTACGTTCAGAGATTATTGCAACTAAGCTTGCTAATAATATGTGTAACGACATGGGCTTCAACTTTGTTAACCGCATGCGTGAAGAAACGGGCTCTACAGTGTCTGAAATTGCGAACTGTTACGCAATGGCAAGTGCGGTATTTGAAATGCCACAAGTTTGGAAAAGCATTAGCGATTTAGATAACAAATTGTCTACTATGGTGCAAACAGAGATGTTATTCCAGCTTCGACGTACAGTAAGAAGAGCGACACGTTGGTTCTTGCGTCATCGCAACAAGTCTTTTGACATTGCTGAATCAATCGCGTTTTACGGTAAAACCTTTAAGACTTTGACTGCTAATCTCAACAATTACATGATTGAAGATGAAGTGAAGCAAATCACGCGTGTTGAATCCGATTTGGTAAACGCTGGCGTACCGCAAGACATCGCAACACGTATTTCACAATTGAGTAGCTTATTCTCAGTTATGGATATTGCAGAATTAGCCGATACAGATGGTCGCTCAATTGATATGGTTGCAGACTTGTACTTCAGCTTAGGAGCAAGATTAGATCTACACTGGTTCTTAGATCAAATTACTAAGCAACCAGTAGCTAACCATTGGCAGGCATTGGCAAGGGCTTCATTCCGTGAAGAACTTGATTGGCAGCAACGCTCATTGACATCAGTTATTCTGAAATGTGATCGTAAGAGTGAAGATGTTCAGGCGCTACTTGATGGTTGGTTCGAAGAAAATGCAGCGCCACTTGATCGCTGGAAGCATATTCTTGCAGACTTTAGAATTGGTCAAACACATGAGTTTGCTAAGTTCTCTGTCGCGCTAAGAGAGTTAATGCTATTAAGCTTGAACTGTGATCCAACTAATTAATTAACAATTTAGCGATATCATCGAAAGCCCTGCACTAATGTGCAGGGCTTTTTTATTCCAAAATGCCAAATTATTGTTTAATAATATGCCTTTCGTGATTCACGTGAATGATTATCTTGGTATAATTACGCGTTAATTGCTTTACCAAAACAACTGTTTAAATAAGGGGAACTATGCTCTATTCGGCATTTCGTAAAGTGTTATTTTCAATGGATCCTGAAACAGCACATGAATTTACCATTAAAAGTTTAAAGAATACTGGTGCAACACCGCTTAAAGCGTTTTATCGTCAATCAGTTCCTCAAAAGCCAGTACAAGTTATGGGTATACATTTCCCAAACCCTTGTGGATTAGCTGCCGGTTTAGATAAGAACGGTGAATGTATTCGCGCGTTTGATGCAATGGGATTTGGTTTTGTTGAGATTGGCACGGTAACACCTCGTCCACAACCCGGTAATGAAAAACCTCGCATATTCCGCCTTCCTGAGGCTAACGCAGTTATAAACCGCATGGGCTTTAACAATAAAGGTGTTGATTACTTAGTAGAGCAAGTAAGAAAAGCGAAATTTTCAGGCGTATTAGGTATTAACATTGGAAAAAATAAGGATACACCCGAAGAAAATGCTAAAGATGATTATATTCACTGTATGCGCAAAGTTTATAATTATGCGAGCTACATAACTGTAAATATTTCTTCACCAAATACACCAGGATTGCGAGCACTACAATACGGTGATGCGCTAAATGAATTACTATCTAGTTTAAAAGCTGAACAAAAGTCATTAGCTCAGCAATACGACAAATATGTACCTGTCGCGGTGAAAATAGCGCCAGATCTGTCAGATGATGAAGTAAAAGAAATCGCTAAGTGTTTGCGTGATAATGGTATAGATGGCGTTATTGCAACGAATACTACTTTGTCTAGAGAAGGTGTAGATTCGTTACCGCATTGTAATGAACAAGGTGGTCTGAGTGGTGTGCCTGTTAAAGACAAGAGTACTCACGTTATAGGCCAGCTAAGCAAAGCACTGGATGGAAAATTACCGATTATTGGTGTTGGTGGAATTAGCTCGGGTAAAGATGCGGCTGAAAAAATAGCAGCGGGTGCTTCACTCGTTCAAGTGTATACCGGCTTCATATACCAAGGTCCAAAGTTAATAAAAGACGTAGTTTCTGCGTTGTAAATCACAATTGTTAAGTCATACATCATTTTAATTAGTACCAATAAAACTTGATTTCCATCAAGTTTTATTGGTTTATTGATTCAATTCTCTCTCTACCATTGACATCTCCGTTATAGATCCTACGCTTATTACTTATAGGTAGACTCTAACAATAACAACATAGATCACGGTACATATTCGCAACACGTAGTACTAAAAGTTTTTTCTTACATTATCTAGATAAGGAGAACTTCAAATTTTTAATTCGTGTTGTTTGTTGTTTTTACCTAAAATTTCATATCAAACAATATGCTATATGATGTTAAGAGGAACTTGACATGAATAACGAACAAGGAAGTCTGGTTTGCGTTGGCATCGGCATGAAGCTGGGTGCTCACCTAAGCCCAATCGCTAAAAGTCATATCGAACAAGCAGATATCGTATTTTGTCTTGCGTCAGACGGATTAGTTGAAATGTGGATAAAAGAGATGTCTGCAAAGTTCATTAGTCTGCAGCCTTATTACAAACTAAATAAAGAGCGAGATTTATGCTATCACGCGATGGTTGATGCGATAGTAGATAGCGCAACTAATGGCAATAAAGTGGTTGGTGCTTTCTATGGCCATCCGGGAGTTTTTGCCTGTGTACCACATTTAGCAATAGAAGAATGTCGTTCACTAGGTCTGAAAGCGTACATGGAACCGGGTATTTCCTCCGAAGATTGCTTGTATGCGGACTTAGGGATAGATCCAGGGACTTATGGCTGTTTGCAGTTTGAGGCGAGTCAATTCATGTTTTATCAACGCCACCTCGATCTCAGTGCATATTTGATTTTGTGGCAAATAGCGATTGCTGGCGATACGACGCTTAGTAAGTACAGTACAGATACTCGACACCGAAGAGTACTTATCGAGCTATTGCAGCAACACGGCTATAACTTGAAGCATCAAGTTATCTTATATGAGTCACCAACACTAGCAATTCACAAGCCCCGTATCGATAAAATACCACTTAGTGAGTTAGTTAATTCTGAGCTAAATCAGCAAACGACTCTCGTTGTTCCTCCATTTGAAAAGTTGCTTCGAAATGAGTCAGTGTTGAGTAGACTTGACGCTATGACAAATGAAGAAGTGAATTTAAGACTCGTTAACTAGAGGAGGGTAATATTATTTTATAGGCTATCAATCAAAACAAAGGATGGTGTGTTTTATGGAACAATTATTAATAACTCTTGAAAAAATCGGTCAATCTGCCGCTTTTGCTAATAGTATTTATGAAAACAATGAAATTGTCATAAATAATGAGATGCTTGGTGAAGGACGAATGAGCCTAACGTTAGCTGATACTAAAGCGATGGTTGATAATTTAAAAGGTGGACATGATATTGTTTGCTTCATATTTAGCCCAGCTAAAGAACATGAAGTTCCCAAAGAAGACAATAAGCCGCCGAAAGAAGATGAGCCATTTGACAATGAAGAAAGAGACAAAATAGGCAACATTGCATAATTAAATCGTACAAGGAGACAGAAATGCTGAACGTCATTAATGCATTAGAGAAACTAAGCATTGATGCTCAGTTGATGTGTGAAGTAACTAGCAACAATTGTGGGGGCTCTTCGGGCCTAGGGATTGACAACGAAAAAATAAGGACGTTAACCGCTAAAGATACAAATGAAATCGCGTCTCGGCAAGGGCATGAAATACAATCAATATTTATTGTTATGCCACGTAAAATGAAGAAGCGAGTTCCGCAAGATAACGTGCTTTGTGGATAAATAATTTGTTTGGTGGTTGCATGGTTGTATATGCAAAAATTTACTATTGAGAAAAGGCGTAAAGCATCGTTTTGTATAATACCGATTCTCTATGCCTTTTGTGTTCTTTACTGTTCAGCTGATGTTACAAAGACTAATATTGACTTTGAGCTTTTACAGCATAAGTTAACAATAGCCGACGAAATAAGAAGTAGTCATCGTGAACAATTTAATCAGCTGGTTAAAGAGCTTGTACAAAGTCGAAGTAAACTTACGAATCGTCAAGACGCATATTTGAATTATCTTCTCGGTTATCAGCAACTGTTAGCGGGAAATCTAGATATTGGCATCGATTTGCTGAACCAAGTGATTGCACACGATGAATATGAGGTGCTCAAGTATAGAGCGATTATCACTAAAATAAATGTTCATACAACATCTAAGAATTATGCCGAGGGGTTTATTGTTCTAAATAATTTGTTACCTAAGCTTAAGACGCTTGAAAATACACAAGCGTATCATGAAGCGCTGATGGTTGTGTCTTTGTTCTACAGTCGATTAGGGCAGTATGAGCTTAGTAAGCAATATGCTACTCAGTTATTGGACAGTGCTCCTTCACAACGATTTGAATGCCTTGCAACTATGCTCGATATTGAAGCTTCTTATTATCTCAACCAATTAAATGAACGCTCTATTAAACCTCATTGGACACTAACATGTGATAGGGCGAACGAGCTTATTGCTAGCAATACTATTCGTCTAGTAGCTGCAAAAATATATCTGGATGTTGGCCGTCCTCAGCAGGCATTAGATTTATTGCTTACCTACTTAGATGAAGCCAAGGGGACCGGTTACTATTTGCTGGAAAGCCAATTTCACACGTATCTCGCGTTAGCGTATTATGCGCTAAACCAAATCAATGTTGCCGAGCAATTTGCATTGCGAGTGCTCGATAGTGTCGGCGCGTTACACAGTTCGGATGCCTTTGTGTATGCTTCCGAACTATTGTTCAAAATTAACAAAAAACGTAAGAACTATCGACAAGCATTAGAGTTTCATGAACTGCATTTAAGGTTCAGTCAGGAATATAGGGATGATTTAAAAAGCCGGGACGTAACCTTTAAAATTGCGGAAGAAAATAATCGACAAAAAACACTGGAAATCGAAGTGCTTGCCCAAAGAAACAAAGTGTTGGCATTGGAAAATGCAATCGCAGCGACTCAACAAACTCGCGACAGAATAATCCAAGGGTTATTTCTCGCAATCATCGCTATTCTTATTTATTGGGCTTACCGCAGCCGCAAAACCCAAAACAAGCTTAAGACAATGGCTGCGTATGATCCATTAACCAATATTTTTAATCGGCGATTTTTCACTGAGTTAGCAGAAAGTGCGCTCAAATATTACGGCAAAGCTGAGCAGCCAGTTTGTTTGGTTCTATTTGATTTAGATAAATTTAAAGGTATTAATGACGATTTTGGGCATCAGATTGGCGACTGGGTATTAAAGGAAGCTGTAGAAGCGTGTAAAAAATTCGCTCGGAAAAATGATGTATTTGGCCGATTTGGTGGGGAAGAGTTTACTGTACTCTTACCTGGGTGCAATACATCCAAAGCACTCGAAATCGCGGAAAAATATAGAGTGGCAATTACAAAAATTGATTCGACTATGACGGGTCACACATTTACAGTAACGGCAAGCTTTGGCATTAGCTGTACTGACCAGGTTGGATATAAACTGTCGTCACTAGTTTCCGCAGCTGATAAAGCAATGTATCACTCTAAAGATTCTGGTCGAGATCGGCTAACTACCTATGATTCGTTGATCAGCTGTACTTAACAATTTACTGGCTGAGTTGATAAAGGTTCGTCGTGTAAAAAAGCGCCTAACTAGTTAGGCGCTTTTTTGAGTAGTTGGATAGATTAATAGCTATCGTTATGGACACTCATCACGGCTCTGCCGGAAGGGTCTGCCATCTTGCTAAAATTTTCATCCCACGCTAGCGCCTGAGGAGTGCTACAAGCAACTGACTTACCTCCAGGCACGCATTCTGCGGCGCTTGGTAGTGGAAAATGCTCTTCAAAGATACTTCTGTAAAAATATGCTTCTTTCGTATCAGGTGTATTTATTGGAAACTTGAATTCAGCACTTGCCAATTGTTGATCTGAAACTTGCGATTCAACGAATGATTTTAGGCTATCAATCCAAGAATAACCTACACCATCAGAAAATTGTTCTTTTTGGCGCCACAAAATTTCCTCTGGCAAGTAACCTTCAAACGACTCTCTTAAGATACCTTTTTCAATTTTACCGTTGCCACACATTTTATCTTCTGGATTAATGCGCATCGCTACATCCATGAACGCTTTGTCTAAGAAAGGCACACGCGCTTCAATTCCCCATGCAGACATAGACTTGTTAGCTCTTAAACAGTCAAACATATGGAGTTTTTCCAGCTTGCGGTTAAGTTCTTCGTGGAACTCTTGCGCATTAGGCGCCTTATGAAAATATAAGTAGCCGCCAAAAATTTCATCTGCGCCTTCGCCTGACAGAACCATCTTTATGCCCATGGCTTTTATTTTTCTTGCCATTAGATACATTGGTGTTGATGCGCGAATTGTAGTCACATCATATGTTTCAAGGTGATAGATCACTTCTTTGAGTGCGTCTATGCCTTCTTGAACCGTAAAGTGAACATTGTGATGGATTGTCCCTATGCTATCTGCAACTTTTTGCGCTGCTTCTAAATCAGGAGAGCCTTCTAATCCAACAGCAAAAGAGTGCACTCTAGGCCACCAAGCTTCCGCAAGATCATTTTCTTCAACACGACGGGCAGCAAATTTTTGCGTAATGGCAGACACTAAGGAAGAATCTAATCCGCCCGAGAGTAATACACCATATGGTACATCGGTCATCAGGTGGCTTTTTACTGCATCTTCAAGCGCGTCACGTAACTTCACTTTGCTTGTAAAGTTATCTTTAATAGGTTCGTAACTTTGCCAGTTTCTTTTGTAGTATTTTTCTAATTTTCCTGTGCGACTGTCGAGGTAATGCCCTGGAGGAAACTCACTAACGGTCTTGCAAACAGGCATCAATGCTTTCATTTCTGAAGCTACATAAAAGTTGCCATCTTCGTCGTAACCAGTGTAAAGCGGAATGATGCCAATATGGTCACGTGCGATTAAATATGTGTTGTTGGACTCATCATATAAGCAAAAGGCAAACATGCCTTGCAACTTGTCAATAAACTCAACACCGTGCTCTTTATAGAGAGGGAGAATGACTTCACAATCAGAGCCTGTTTGAAAAGTGTAATCAACAGAGAGTTTTTTGGCTAACGCTTTATGGTTGTATATTTCACCATTAACCGCTAATACATGAGTTTTATCTTCATCGTAAAGTGGTTGAGCGCCATTTTCTGTATCAACGATTGCTAATCGCTCGTGTACAAGAATTGCGTGTTTGTTGTGATAAATGCCAGACCAATCAGGGCCGCGGTGACGTAATAATCGTGAACATTCTAGTGCAATCGGACGTAAAGCCTCTGCACTTGTTTTTATATCTAAAATACCAAAGATCGAACACATTGAAGCGCTACTCCTTTTATATTATTAATTAACCAAATTGTGAGGTGGCAAGTTCAATATTTGAAACTGTTTGCCAAAAAGAAACGGGCTCTTGACTAGCGAACCCGCTCATTACAATTTGCCATCATTGAAATAAAAAGCAACTGTTTATTTTAGAATTAACATGAATATTCGCTCTGTAACGAACGGTTTCTTTGTGTACTCTTATGTAACATGTTGATTTTTTATGGGGACTTTTGGTGTAATAATTAATGCTTTTTCGGTATATGAACAAATTTTACTTATGTTTTAACTGCCAGATTTATAGTGAAATAAAAGGAAAATTGACGTGCTTTACCTATAGTCAGCTGATACCATTCTTTTCAATTACAACGGTTTAGTCGCAGGTTTTTTATTTTCGATGATAGAAGTTAAGGATATTTGTAAGACGTTTCAACTCAGCAAGGAAGCGTTGAAAAACAGCAAGAAGAACGTTCTCGATGTACGCCAGGATGGAAGAGAGTTTCACGCACTTAGAGGTGTTAGCTTTTCATGTGCGCAAGGAGAAGTGCTTGGGCTGTTAGGGCCAAATGGTGCGGGCAAAACAACAATATTAAGGATTTTGGCGTCTGCGCTTAAGCCAACAAGTGGTGATATTACGATTGCAGGCGAAAGTGTTATAACCAAACCTGAGATTTCAAAACAAAAAATCGGCTTTTTATCTGGCAAAACAGGCTTATACAATCGGTTAACTGCGAGAGAAAACATCGAATATTTTGCGAGACTACATGGTATGTCGAAGCAGCGAATTAGAGACGTTGGTGAACAATTGTATGCGCAACTGGGCATTGAGCCTTATTTGGAACGACGAGTGGAAACTTTATCAACAGGAATGACGCAAAAGGTGTCAATCGCTAGAGCTGTAATTCATCAACCGGAAGTTATTATTTTTGATGAACCGACGACAGGGTTGGATATTATGGCGACAGAAGTGATTCTTGAGTTTATAGACGCGCAAAAAGAACAAGGAGTTTCAGTGATATTTTCTACCCATCATTTGGATGAAGTGGGTATGTTGGCTGATAAAGTTACCGTGATTAATGATGGAACGACACGATTTAGTGGAACACTGTCACAATTTACTTCGCAGAGTAATGAGTCTGATTTACGTAAAGCTTTTAAGCACTTCTTATCTTCTGATGAGGTGGCAGTATGTGGTTAGTTTACTTGAAGGAATTAACGGAGTTATTGCGCGACAAGAAAACGTTGTTTTTTATAATAGCGCTGCCGCTGCTGATATTTCCTGTAATATTTGGTGCAATGGGATTAGTGGTTGCTAATGTTGCGCTTGAAGAACAACAAAAGGTGCTTAAGTACGCAATAACTAACAACAACCAAGTGCCTGAATTCAGTGAAGCATTGTTTTACCATAGAGATTTCGAATTGGTCGAACTTGCGCTGTCAGGTGACGAGAGTAAGCGTGACGCGGTTATGTCAGGAATGGTTGATGTAGTTATTGATATTCCAAATGTACACAGCGAACATATTGATAATTACACACAAGTTCAATGGCGTTTATTTTACAATGATGCCTCACAACTTAATTTGGTTAAGCAAAAAATTGAGAAGGTTTTTGAACCTTATGTTTCTGAAATACAAGGTGAATTGAGGGCTGCACAGCAATTAGATGATGCACTATTTAACTTCTTAACAGCTCCAATAAAACTTGTAGTAGAAAATACAGCCGATGAAAGAGAAGATATTGGTGAAAAAGTTGGAGGACTACTGCCTTATCTGTTGATCGTTTTATGTATGACAGGTGCAATGTATCCTGCAATAGATTTAGGGGCTGGTGAGAAAGAAAGAGGAACATTAGAAACGCTATTGCTTACGCCAATCTCACGTTTCGCGATTGTTTTAGGTAAGTTTTTTACCATAATGACGACGGGGGTCGTCACTGCACTTATTACTGTGGCCAGCTTGTTGTTGTGGGGGTACTTGATTGGTGAAGTTGCAGGCGTCAATGTCGTCAGCAAAGTTTTCACAACAGTTGGTGTAAGTGATTTATTGCTTATACTATTAATGTTAGTACCAGTTTCAGCCATCTTTGCTGCAATACTGCTAGCAATATCCATATATGCTAGAAGCTTCAAAGAGGCGCAAAATTATATGGGGCCTATTTCGATCGTGGGGTTTTTACCTGTTATGGTGGCGATGCTACCGGGCATAAAACTCAACTGGACTTGGGCTCTTGTACCAATTTCTAACGTGGCGCTTGCCATAAAAGAGATTGTTAAAGGGACGGTAAACTACGACATGCTAGCGGTAATATTGTTGTCTACGATAGTTTTTGCTGTCATATCAATTGTGTTTTGTACTAGATGGTTTAATAAGGAATCAGTGCTATTTAGATAGTGTTGAGACATTTATATATGAATTCGAAGAAAGTTCTACATTCACTTAAGTGGGGGATTATAGGTGGTCTCGTGTTAAGCAGCGTTGCTTTTAGCCATAACACTGTAGCTCAAACTACATTAAGTGTTGAAGAAGCACGTGTTACTAAAGCGAAGGCTGCGATGCCGTCTGTATTTAATGTAGTTAAGTCACGCGTAGAGTTATTTAACGAGCAATTGCAACAAGCGCGTAATTATACTGCGTTAACTCAAGTGATAATTCGTCACGGTCAAGCAATATGGCGAGAATCGGTAAAACTCGTCGCTGAGCATCAAGTCTACGATGATCGCAGCTTGTACTGGGCGCGTTTAACAATGATGAAAATGCTTAAAGAGTCGAGTGTTTATCAGTCACTGTTATCAATGCAACAAGAACGAATCTTAGCGCGCCTTGAGCGATTAACTCGCGGACAAGAAGATATCAAATTTACTAAAAAAGCCGACAAAAAAATTCTTATTACTGGATTCGATCCTTTCTTCTTAGACCGAAATATTAAACAAAGCAATCCATCTGGTATTACCGCACTTGCGCTAGACAACTTGCTGTTAACGAAAGGTACGACGACAGCTGAGATACAAGCGCTTATGATACCCGTGCGTTTTGCGGATTTTGATCAAGGCTTTATAGAAGAACTGCTGGCACCACATATGAAAGATGTCGATATGGTGGTTACTATTAGTATGGGGCGCAAAGAATTTGATCTTGAACGTTTTCCTGGTCTTCGACGAAGTGCAAAGGCACCTGACAATTTGAATGTTTATACTGGCGCGACTAAAGAGAACCCCTTAGTTCCAATGTTAAACGGAAAACCTCTTAATGGACCTGAATTTGTGCAGTTTAGTTTGCCGGTAGATGCAATGCAAAAAGCAACAGGTCAATTTAAAGTGATCGATAATCATCAGATTACCACGCTTGAAAAAGGGCAATTTAAACCGCAAGTATTGTCAGAGCTTTCTGGACAAACATCAGTTGAAGGTGCGGGGGGAGGATACTTGTCGAATGAAATTTCCTATCGCTCAATACTATTACGAGATGAACACAATCCAATTTTGCCTGTGGGTCATATTCATACACCGCGTATTAGCGGCTTTGATGCCGAAACCTCAAAGCAAATTTCACAGCAAATTAAACAAATGCTCACTCAGGCAATCACTGAAATATAGAATTTTTGAGCATTATGAAAAATGTAAAAAAAAGCGGCTTAACAGCCGCTTTTTGCAATTTAGATGAAACTACAAATCTAAACCTTAGATGTTATTGGTTACATCAATAGATAGCTTAAGCATTTGTCCAGGTTGTAAATAATCTTTTCTACTAAGACTATTCCAACGTTCAATATCCTTAATACTCACATTGAACTTGTCAGCTATACGGGCAAATGAATCACCTTTACGTACACGGTACGTAATATTGCGCATAACGGCGTTTTCAACTGTATTTGACGATGACACGTTGGCAGACACTAGATTGCTTGACGATTTTTTCCAAATTACTAATTTTTGCCCAAGCTTTAAGGTATCACGAGGTGCCATGCCGTTCCATTTGGCTAAGCTTTTGTAATTAACCTTGTAGGCGCGACTGATGTCCCATAATGTGTCACCGGCTTTTACAATATGAATGTGTTTTTCACCAGGTAAATTACGATTTTGTTTGGCAGCCAAGCGTTGATCTTGCGATAAAATATAGCTATCCAGTGAAGCAGAAGCTACAGGTATAAGCAAATGCTTTCCGGCTCTAATCCGGTTTGTAGACAAGTTGTTTACCTGCTTGATAACCTTTATATCGGTATCAAATTTACTCGCTATTTTGCCTAAGCTATCGCCCGATTTGATTTTATAACGCTGCCAAGCAAGGCGATCTTTAGGAGCGAGTTTTTCTAGTTTTTCTACAAATGAATCGACCTTGTTACTTGGAATCACCAAGTAGTGCGGCCCATCAGGGTCTGTGGCCCAACGGTTGTAGCCCGGATTCAAATGTTGTAGCTCTTTAAGTGACAGACTCGCTAATTCTGCTGCTTTGGCTAAATCAATTTGCGAACCAATGTTTACTTTGCTGATGACCTCTGCGTTTTCAATTTCGTATAGCTTTACGTTGAATTCTTCAGGGCGCTTAACAATATCTGCAAGTGCGAGCAGCTTTGGTACGTATGCGCGGGTCTCTTTGGGTAAGTCTAGCGACCAGAAATCGGTTGGGATATTGCGTCTCGCATTATTTCGCATAGCACGTTTTACACGTCCTTCACCTGAATTATAGGCTGCGAGTGCCAGTAACCAATCACCGTCGAAGTATTTGTTCAGATATTGAAGATATTTTATTGCCCCTTGTGTTGAAGCAATTACATCTCTTCTGCCGTCGTACCACCAGTTTTGCTTCATACCAAAACGTTTACCTGTATCTGGTACAAATTGCCACATGCCAGATGCACGCCCATGAGAATAGGCAAATGGATCAAAAGCACTTTCTACGATTGGTAATAGTGCAATTTCCATTGGAATACCACTCTTTTCGATTTCATCTACGATGTAGTGAATGAATGGTTCAGCACGTTTAGCAACACGATCTAGGTAGCTTTGGTGTTTTGCGTACCAGTTGCGCTGTACAACTACGCGACGGTTTTGCGGAATATCAAAGGTTAATTGATGGCGAATACGTTGCCAAATGTCATTTTCAACATAAATGTCTTTGTCAGTCAGAGTGATATCAACATCATCTACAGGGTGAATGACATCAGCACGCTCATCTTGTAGCAAAGCATGGGTAATTTCTACGGGCGTTGCAATAGACTGTTGGGTTGCCAGTTCAACAGGTGAGCTGTCTTGATGGCTTTGGTTGGTCGTTAATTGACAGCCTGACAAAACTACTAAGGCAACTAGGGAAATAGGGAAGTACTTCATGGAGCTTTCTTATCATGTGTTCTGCAATTAGTGTCACCGATTTGGCGCGAATATTCAATATTTGCCTTAGAAGTTATCTTTCAATTTGCGTAACGCGATAAAAGTATCAAGCGGAGAATTTGCTTCCAAGTTACTGAATTGGGACACACTTTGTTGTATTTCTGTATTACCAGTACGTAGAAATGGGTTCACTCTTTTTTCCAGCCCAATGCTAGAAGGTAATGTTGGCAGCCCTTGTTCTCGTATCTGCTTAACCTGATTAAAGTAATCGATTAGTTCGAAATTGGTCGGGTCTAACGTAAGGGCAAAGTTGATATTGGCCATGGTATATTCATGAGTACAATACACTTTTGTTTGTTCAGGTAAAGTTGTTAATTTATGCAGCGACTGGTGTAGTTGCTCTGCCGTACCGTCGAAGAGGCGGCCACAACCAACAGAAAATAATGTGTCGCCACAAAATAGAATGTCTTCAGCGTAGTATGCTATGTGGCCTGCAGTATGACCTGGCACATCAATTACTGTAAAAGTTAATTCTAAGTGCGGAATATAAACCGTATCGTTTTCTACGAGTTTGTGAGAACAGTGCGGAATATTTTCATTCATTGGCCCGTATACATTTACCGCCCAGTTATTATGTTGGCCGTATTTGAGGAGGTCAGCGATACCGTCTACGTGATCATAATGATGGTGAGTCACTAATATGCAATCTAATTGGTAATCATTCGATTCGAGAAACTGTATTACTGAGTCTGCACAACCGGGATCGACGACCGTAACACGTGTTTGATCATGCCCGACTAGCGCCCAAATGTAATTATCGTTAAATGCGGGAATAGGAAAAATATTCACTGATTGACTCGAAGATGTTTGCACTTAATGTTTTCCTCAATATACTGATGTCATGAAGTATATCTTAAATATATCGAATGAAACCAGCGTTAGCATATAGACAGCCACTTTACCCGAAAGGCTGGCAAGAAATGCCAAATGGTGAACAAATTCTAGAAGAGATTAACCAAATCATGGCGCCTTGGTGGTCGAAGTTTTTTGGTTATCATTTGTTAAAGGTAGGCTGTTTGAGTCATGAGATAGCTACTGGACAATCAACCATTCGGCATCAGATCACGGTATGTGATCACCAAGAGCGTGCCAATGTAGTCGGTGATGTTGATGATCTGCCATTGCTTCAACATAGTGTGGATGTGGCAATTTTAAGTCATGTGCTTGAATATGCGGTTGACCCACATCATGTAATTCGTGAAGCTAATCGTGTACTCATTCCTAATGGGTATTTGGTGATAACCGGCTTTAATCCATTTAGTCTGGCAGGGCTCAATAAAATAGTACCTTATCGTCGCCAAAAATCTCCTTGGAATGAGCGTTTTTTTACTGCCATGCGTGTCAAAGATTGGCTCTATTTGATGGGGTATGAAATTTTACATGATGAACGTTGTTTGCATTCAAGCTTGGTTGGGAAACTTAGCTATGGTGTCATCGCCCGAAATTGGCGTAAAATTGCAGCCAAACTCATACCAAGTTTGGGTTCAGTCTATGTCATCATTGCGAAAAAGCGCGTTTTACCGTTAACACCAATCAAACCAAAGTGGAAATTGCGTCCTGAATTGGCGCCAATTAATGTTTCTACATTAAATTCATCTCGGGTAGAAACATCTAAAAATAAATAAGATTTAAGTATGTGTTTATGGCAACAGTCATGTTTAGCCCATTTAGCACATGAAAAATTACAGGAATTATCATGAAATTATCCGTTTTTGAACGTGAATTAAATGCATTACTTTCTCCGAATAGGATTAAAGACTTTTGTCCTAATGGATTACAAATAGAGGGCAAGGGCACAATAAACAAAGTCGTTACTGGAGTTACTGCGACACAATCTCTTATTGAAGCGGCAATTGCTCGAGAGGCAGATGCTTTAGTTGTACACCACGGTTATTTCTGGAAAAACGAATCGTATGTTATTCGCGGCATGAAATATCAACGGATAAAGGCTTTAATTGATCACGGTATCAGCTTATTCGCTTATCACTTGCCGCTGGACATACATGAAGAACTCGGCAATAACGTACAATTGGCGAAACGATTGGATATTGGTAATATTGACCCGCTTGAAATTGGTAATGAGCTAAGCGTTTCATTACAAGGAACATTTGCTAATGCGCTAACAGGAGATGAACTTAGCGCTAAAATTGATACGGTACTTGCACGAAAATGTTTGCACATTGCGCCTGAGTCAAATAAGCCGATAAAGACCGTTGCATGGTGCACTGGAGGCGGCCAAGGCTATATCGAAATGGCGGCAGAACAAGGTATTGATGCTTTTATAACTGGTGAAGTGTCGGAGCAGACAACACATGTTGCTAGAGAAATGGATATTCATTTTTTTGCGGCAGGTCATCATGCAACGGAACGGTATGGCGCCATGGCTTTAGCGGATTATATCAATAGAAATTTAGGCGTTTCTGCTGAGTTTGTCGATATAGACAACCCAGTTTAATTCGCTATGCAACGTTAAACTTTACACCAAAACGAATATCGTTTAACGATTCGGTTAAGCCCTAAGTTCGGTAGTTTAGGGCGTTGTTATTGTTGTTTAGAATAAGCCTTTAAGCCAGTCCTTTAAACCACTGTACGATTCGACCCAAAGTTTCATACCAGGCATTGGTTGTTTGTTGTAATTCTTTAGCATTGGGCGTGTAGTAGCCCCACGCTTTGGGCTGATGTAAACCTTTTACCCAATTTCCTGCAGGAGCTGGGATAACAGATACGCCTTGGCGCTCAAAATAGATAACAGAACGAGGCATATGATCGGCATTGGTCACAAGTACGACATTAGTGTTTCTAACACGTGGCGCAATTAGTTCTGCTTCTTCTTCGGTATCCTTAGGAAATACCTCAACAATTATTTTGTATGGTTCAACTCCTAATTCCACAAGCGCTTGCTTAACGGTCTCTGCATTTGATTGAGGCTGACTGAACGCTGCGCCTGATGTGATAATCGTCGCTTCTGGATGCATCTGATAAATACGTAATGCTTCCGCCATTCTCTGTAAAGAGCAGATATTTAACTGACTCGTCGCAGGTAACGCATCATCGTTTACATGACCACAGCCTAACACTACAATGTAGTCGACTGGTTTTGCTGAGCGTGCAAAGGCCTCATAGTTTGCTTCAATCGGTTGCATCAATCGATCTGAAATAGGGGCGAGTGTAGAAAGCAACAATAATAATGTCGCACTAAAAATACACACGGTGCTTTTTATATTACTACTTCGCTGAAATATCAGCCCTAGGACCAATAATAGAAGAATAAGGTTAATTGGCATTAACATGACACCAATTATTTTTTTTAGCGTGAATAAATCCATCGTTTTCAATTTATTGAGAGTGACTCATATACAATAACATGCAGCGGATAGGAAACGAATGATTGTCTATTGTTTGTATAATTTCTTTCGGGATTCGATGTTTAAAAAAGGGCAATGACGAACGATTGTCATTGCCCCTTAATTCTAAAACGAAAAAATAAATGTTAGCTATTAGAATTTATACGTTGCTTGTGCGTACGTGAATCGACCTTGACCACTGTGTACATTTACCGCGAAGCCCATAAAATCGTGGTAAGCAAACGGAGGTTCTTCATTGAACAGGTTAGTTGCACCAACAGTTAACACTACATTTTCAATACCATAGTAGTTAAATGTTGCATCTACTGTCGTCATTGAGTCAACTTTACCTTTTGTTGTATCTTTTTGTTCAAATTCGTCGATATAATTGATGGCCATCGTAGCGCTGAAATCATCTTTCGTCCAATCAACAGATGTTGTCCAACGGATTTCAGGTTGCTCAAAGCCGCCTTCTTTTGTGTTTTTGTAATCTTCAAAATCAAGCACATAGTTCATCACATAACCAAATCTGAATTGACCATAATCAGTTTCAAGATTATAGCGAACATCAACGTCCAACCCCGACGTTTCTAAGTCACCGATATTAATGAACTTATCGTTTATTTGAATAACTTCACCAGGATCATTTGCTATGTTTGTCGCTCTACGTACGACAACATCAGGATTTAATCCTTGCTCATCAAACAACGCTTGAGTATCGGCATCAATAATATTCTCGATATCGTAATTGTAGTAATCTACCGAGAAGCTCAAGTCATTGGTAACGTTATAGATAATGCCTAGGTTATAGCTTTTTGATTCTTCAGGGCCTAGGTCAGGGTTACCTTCAAATATCGCAGTGTACTCTTGAGGACTACAAGAATTATCAGCGCCATTGGTTAATTGACAACGGTTATTATCTACAAGGTTTGGTGATTCATCAGTACGACCAAGACCTAACTGATGTAACGATGGCGCACGGAAAGCTGTACCATAAGAACCGCGTAAGCTTAAATCATCTGTTGGGGTCCATAAGAATGATACTTTAGGGTCTGTTGTTGTACCAAAGTCGCTGTAATCTTCATGACGCATTGCAATTTGCATTTCAAAATTATCAAATACAGGTATCGCAAGTTCAGCGAAAATAGATGTGTTGTCGCGCGAACCGTTTGCTTGTGTTGCTTCTGTACCAAATATTTCACCCCTTAAATATTGCTCATCAGGGTTATCAGAAATACTTTCTTCACGGTACTCGGCACCTACGGCTAACATTAAGTCACCGTGAGACATTTCCATTAACGGACCTGACACTTTAAAATCAAGTGACTTATTGGTTGATTTACCTACACGATTGGTAGTGGTTTCAATGTAATCTAGCGATTCTTGACTATTCATTGACGGTTCGAACGGGTTCCAAAGTCCTGAATCAATCGCTTCTTGAATACGACGAGAGTTGGGGAAACCGTCTACACCACGCTCGGTTGATTCACTCTTGATGTAGCTGTATGCGCCTTCCCAGCTCCAGTCACCAACTTCACCTTTAAGACCCAAAATTACGCGGTAATAGTCAGAGTCGACTCGCTTTTCACGGTTGCCAATGTCGACTGTACGGCGGCGCATAGTTAAATCTTGCTGATAAAACTCGTGAGTTGGCATATCGGCAAATGGGTGATTTGGGTTGTCGCCTGACATGAATAGCTCGTTAAAACTTGGGCTACCGGCACCACGAATAATAGATTTGGCATTCTGGCCGTTTAACTCAGCAAACGCGCGCATAGTTTCGCTAATTTCGTATCTTCCCATATAGTTCCAGCTAAAACGTTCTGCGTCTGGAATCATCGTCATATGAGGCGCATAGTCGTAACGACAGTTACTGCCTACTTGGTTACCTTCATCATCAAGAATTGGTGTAATTTCCTCTGCTGGACAGTGATCATTGCCAAATGTATCAGCAATTCGACCCGTTCCATCGGCTAGCATGATAGAGCCAGGGATACCAGATGATGAACGGAAATCAGTTGCATTGGCATTGCCAGTTCTTGCCTGCTGATTTGCTGTTCTCGAGTAACTGCGATCGGCGTATAGTACTTCTTCACGATCAAAGTATTCTAAGATAAAAGTGTGGCTGGTTTTTTCTGTGCTATCACCAAAGACAAGGCTGATGCTTTGTTCGTCACCACCGCCATCGGCTGTTGAACCGATTTTGCCTGATACCTCAACGCCTTCAACGTCATCACGTAAAATAACATTAATTACCCCAGCAACGGCGTCTGAACCGTATGTTGCAGATGCGCCATCTTTTAGTATATCAACGCGCTTAATAGCTGAAAGCGGAATATTGTTAATATCAACGAACGCTGTGTCTATACCTTTAGCGAAAGGACTTACGGACACGCGGCGACCGTTAACTAAAATTAGCGTTGAATCCGCACCTAAACCACGCAAAGAAACTGATGAGCCACCATTGGCGGTATCATCACTGCTATTTGCCTGTGTAGAGAATGTGCCTTGGCCCGAAATCGGTAACTTAGTAAATAAACTGATGAGGTCAGTTACACCAGATTTTTGAATATCTTCTTGTGAAATAGAAGCTATGGGTGAGGGTCCTTCAACACTCGTGCGCTTAATATGTGAACCAGTTATTTCTATGCGTTCAATTTGTTCCTCTGCGGCAAATGATTGGCTGCTCATCGTTGAGAGCAGAGCAGCCGAAATACTTAGCGCAAGTGAGGTCTTTCGTATGAGAGGTTTTGTCATTTTGAATTTCCTTGTAATTTATTGTTATCGTTGTCAAATCCTATTGACCAGAGATATTAACTAATTGCCAAAATCCGGCAGTTGACTACATAACATCCTGTCTTCCTAGGTAATACATGACGTGCTTGACGCGCTTTAGTTTGTATCAAAAAAATTTATCAATAGATAGAGGGAGTTAACTAATGTGGCGTCAAAAGTAGTAGTGATTTCGTAGTGATCTGTAAATGTATTTTGTATGTTGTTGTTTTTATTTATTATTTACTAAGTTTTACAAAGTGTATCAATTTATGAGCATTAGCACTAAACTGACTTACTAAATTTTTTAAGTTAGCCATCTAAAAGGCTGTTGCAATTTGTCGCGTGTTAAGGTCTAATATGACCGTTGTATTTAGACTATTTACTCGATTGAGTCAGGTTTACCTGTTTTTGAGTGTTAAGCAATAGATTAAGTGCACACCAGAAGAGGTGCGATAGCCAGGTAGACGATGCAAAGAGCCACAACTCTAATGCGCATTGTTGAGGGGGACTATCGCCGAGAATGGTTGTGTTATGTGGGCATGGCTGTTCGGTCGCTAGGGCTGAATCCCTAGGGCTGTCACCAAATGGTGGAGAGCTTCTGGCAGGAAATGTTTGCCGTTCTCATTAATATTTCTCTGTTCAGTCACGCTCTTCCTTTAATGTTGTACCAGCTTAAATATGATGAATGCTAAGTTGGTTTGCTAGGGAGACTATGTATGTCTAATGTTACCGTGATAACCTATCACCAAATCGTTCACCCTTACGTGGGGAGAAACAATGCCTAATTCTAACTTTACTGTTGCCAAGTTTGGTGGCACTAGTTTAGCAGATTTTGACGCCATGTCTCGTTGCGCGAATATTATTGCGAATCATAACGAAAATCGTGTCGTCGTTGTGTCAGCGAGTGCCGGCGTTACTAATTACTTAGTGAGATTAAGCCAACAAAACATACCTGAACACGAACAAGATGAAATTATTGCATCGATTAGAAAAATTCAACTCAACATCGTAGACAAACTATCAGATGTTAGCGATCTTTACGATGAAATAGATGCACTGTTAAGTGAACTCGCTGCTTACGCAAGTGCTCAATCGCTTAACCACAGTACACGTATTGCAGATGCTATTTTGTCTTTCGGTGAGCAAATGAGCTCGAGAATATTTGTTAAAGTATTACGCACTTTAGGTGTAGATGCAGAATATTTTGATGTCAGACAGGTCATGTTAACCAATAGTTTGTACGGTAAAGCGGAAGTCGATACTGAACAATTGCGCGTACGTTGTGAAGCCTTCTTGAAATCAATGATTGCAGATAAAGTTATCGTGACTCAAGGGTTTATCGGTCAAGACGCAGCTGAAAATACCACAACGCTTGGGCGCGGTGGCTCAGACTATAGCGCGGCATTACTTGCAGAAGCACTGGGCGCCAGTGATTTATCCATTTGGACAGATGTCGTCGGTATTTTTACCACAGACCCAAGAATTACTGATCAGGCGAGGGCAATTCGCGAAATTAGTTTTGGTGAAGCGGCTGAAATGGCAACGTTTGGGGCAAAAATTTTACACCCAGCCACGCTAATTCCTGCGATGCGACAAAATATTCCTGTGTTTGTTGGTTCAAGTAAAGAGCCTGAAAAAGGTGGTACCAGAATTCAGCAATTTGTTGATTCAAAGCCTACATATCGCTCTATTGCACTGCGTCGTGAGCAAACGCTCGTAACGGTAAAGAGTCCAGCAATGCTACATGCCAGTGGCTTTTTGGCGAAAGTGTTTTCGATATTGGCCAAACATGAACTCAGTGTCGATCTAATCACGACGAGTGAAATCAGTGTCGCATTAACGTTTGATAATCCTACAGGGTCAACTCAAGCATTAATCACCAGCGCCGTGGTTGAAGAATTAGAACAACTTTGTGAAGTGTCTGTTGAACATGGCTTATCGCTAGTCGCAGTCATTGGCAATAATATTCATCAGACGAAAGGTGTTGGTGCAAAGTTATTCGACAACATCATTAATCACAATATTCGCATGATTTGTCATGGTGCCAGTGAACATAATTTATGTTTTCTCGTGCCAGAAGGTGATGCTAATCAAGTGGTTGAAAAACTACATTCAACTTTATTTGCCTAGTAATTTAGCTAAAATAAAAAACGCTACATCATGTAGCGTTTTTTGTGAATAGAGGGTTTTGACTTATTCGTAAGCTAATGGGTCGGTTGCGTTATTGTCTCTAAACGCTTCTAATCTTTCCTGGCAGGCGCCACACTTACCGCAAGCCTTTTCGCGTCCATTATAGCACGTCCAAGTATTGCTATAGTCGAGCCCCATCTTCAAGCCGTCAGTTAAGATGTCTGTCTTACTAACATTTAAATATGGGCTGAATATTTCAACTGGTTCGTAGTTCGCAATTTGACATACATCGTTCATTTTCAACACAAATTCAGGGCGGCAATCCGGATAAATAGCATGATCACCCGAATGTGCACCATAATAAACCTGACTCGCGCCAACAGAAACGGCATAACCAACAGCGAGTGATAACAGGATCATGTTTCGATTAGGAACTACAGTCGATTTCATGTTTTCCGCTTCATAATGACCTTCAGGGATTTCAATGTCGTCAGTAAGCGATGAGCCAGCTAATAGCTGATTTATAGCAGAAATGTCGATAACTTTGTGCTGTACGTTTAATTCCTGACATACGTCACTTGCGCATTTAAGTTCTTTGACGTGTTTTTGGCCATAATCAAATGACAACGCATAAACTTCTTTGCCATCTTTAATTGCACGATTAAGTACCGTGAAAGAATCCATTCCACCAGAATATATTACAACTACTTTATTACCCATTTCTTTCATTCTCTCACTCTGTCCAACGCGCAGATGCAACACTCTTTTGCATAACACTTTGGTTAGCGACTAAGATCATTTATAATGCGCGGGCATTTTGGGACTTAGCCGAGTATTTCATCTAAAATTTCTCAAAAGGGTGCGCATTCTACTCCAATTAACCTTAGCATTAAAGTATGACGACACGTTACAAAATTAACGAGATTTTCGAAACCATTCAGGGCGAAGGGGCTTTTACTGGCCAACCTTCCATTTTTATCCGTTTGCAGGGGTGCCCTGTGGGGTGTTCATGGTGTGATACCAAACATACCTGGGTGATAAATCTCGATGACAAAGTATCGGCAGAAACAATGTTTAACAAAGCTAACGAAACAGCCCAATGGGCGAGTATGACCGTAGCTGAAATTATTGCATTATTTAGTGAGCAGGGATTTAAGGCAAAACACGTGGTGATAACAGGCGGTGAGCCGGCAATGGTCGACCTAAAACCTTTGTGTGAAGCGTTGGAGGAAGAGGGATATAGCTGTCAGTTAGAAACATCTGGCACCTTTGAAATTAAGGTAAGCGATAAATGTTGGGTGACAGTTTCACCTAAAGTAAATATGAAAGGTGGCTATGAGATATTGTCTTCAGCAATGTGCCGAGCTAATGAGATTAAGCATCCTGTTGCAACTGAACAACACGTAGACGATTTAAAAGCATTGTTAACCCAGCACGACGTGTGGCAAAAGCAAGTCTACCTTCAGCCAATTAGCCAAAAACAGCGAGCGACAGAGCTGGCAATTCGTACCTGTATTGAAAATAACTGGCGACTGTCGATTCAAGTCCACAAATACATTGGTATTGAGTAAATCGTTAATTCAAATCAAATATTAACGTAGCTAAAGCGCCATATGCAAAGTGTACTATGGCGTTTTAGCCACTATGACAGGTAATGTTATTGAAACGGTAACACCTTGTGGAGCATGATGGTTTTGCGCCACAATTTTACCTTTGTGATAATCGGTAATGAGTCTTGCAATGTACAATCCAAGCCCAAGATGAGGCTGCTGATCCATTGAGCTTTCTCTTATAGACACCATTGAGTCGAAAAGTCGCTCGTGCATTTGTTCAGGTAGCAGAACACCATTATTGCTGATATGAATTGTCACACTGTTACCTTGAATTTGTGTTGCAATTGTCACGGTGCTGTCGTTGCTGAACTCTACTGCATTAGCAATGACCTTATCGAGAAGTTGTGCAATGTGCTCAGGTGACCCTTTTAACGTTAGTGGTTTGCTTGGTTCGCTATAAGAGAAGCTGATCGCTGGAAACACCTGTTGGTATCCCTGAATACACCCTGATAGCACCTGATTAAGGTTAAACTCAATCGCTTCTGTTGACCGCAGCATTTGTTCTATGCGTGTCGCTTCGCTCATATTCGTTAGTATCGTGTTTAAACGCTTAATACCTGTTTGTGCACGTTCTATATAGGGTTCGCTTTCTTTGGGAAGCTTAACCATGGATAAGTTTTCAAGTGAGGTTCGCACTACTGCAACAGGTGTTCTTAATTCATGTGATAATCTCGATGACATATTTTCCAGATAATGATTGTATTGGCTGAGTCGATTAACGACTTGTGCAAAGCTTCTTGATAAATCACCGATTTCATCATTTGCCTTTGAAGCGTTAATCGGCGCTTTTATTCGCCCATGCTCATCTATGGCTTTTTCCGCTTGGTTGCGTAGCGTTCTTATGCGGTGTGATATGCGAGAAGCGAATACCAAAAATACGATCGCACCAATTAACAAAATTGCGAGAATAGCGGAGAATAGTTTTTCTAACGCTTTATTGCGTAGTGTTCTAATACCATTCGTTGTTTCTTCAACGATAACGGCACCATGCACTTGGTCATTAATATAAATCGGGTATGCAGCTGACAATACCACAGCCTTTTGGTCGTCCGTTAATCGCCATTGAGATTGCGGTGTGCCGGCTAATGCTTCGTCTATGTGTTTGCCGGTTAAATTTTGTGCGTCGTATAGTTTATCAATGAATGACTTGGGCGGTTTGGACAAAAACTTGTAGTAAATTGGAATAAGCCACTGTTGTTCAATTCGTTGCCACCAACTGTTATTGTCATTCGGTAATGAAGAACGCTGCCAAACACCACCCGCCTTAGTTAGGTCTCCGGCACTCGCTAACACACGATTGTGTTGATCAACGACCCAAATGCTGGAATTAGTGTGGCTCATCCCTTTTACGATACGTTCTATTTCAGGAGAGGGGACGAGAATCGTTCCCAATGTGTCTTCTTGGGACGGATCGGCAGAGCCAATACTGGATACGATGTCACCGCTAAGATGTTCTACATCATGAATGGCGAATGCTATTTTATCGCCAATACGGTTAAGCGGGATCCTAAGTTCTATGTTGTACCCTTGATTTGTTGCGAGCCACTGACCTTGAATGTGAGGTGCAACTTCAGGAAATCGACCACTTAAGTTGGTTGTTCGATAAGCATCAAGCCAGCCTGCTTGTTTATTGCTGACAATAAATCGGTTAAAAGTACCGTCAGGCTCAACCAAACCTATTTCCAAATGATCGTTTCTATCGATACTTAGACTGTTTTTCTCACGATAAATAACTTGGTTGTCGACAACGCTGAAAAACAAGTACAAGTATTTGTCGTATTTTCCGATAGTTGCGGTAAAACTGTGGTTATCTTCCCGCGCAGGGTTTGAATGGTAAATTAAGTGTTCGCGATCATATAGATGAATGCGATTAGCATAATTTGGCCAATCATTGGACAAACCATCTAGTTGAATTGCTTGTTTGAGCTTGTAACCATAGAGATCTTTGCCTTTATGTACGCTTGGCAAAAAACTGGCTTGATTGTCAAAAAGGTTGGGGCGCTCGTGCAGTGCCGTTGCGAGCGCTCGTGCGGTACCCAAAATCGTTTGCTCTTGTCCGTAACGTAAGTACTTTTCCATTTCCCAAACGTACTGATAACCAAACCAAGGAATGGTGAATAGAAAGCCGGACAGTAAGAATAGTTTGCTTCTTAGGCCAAATCTTAAACTCATTAGGAGTCGAGCACCTGATTCCAGCGATAACCCATGCCATAAACTGTTTCAATGCAGTCGAAGTTAGGATCAACCTTAACGAACTTTTTTCTAATGCGTTTTACATGAGACGTTATTGTGCTGTCGTCTACGTAGATTTTTGATTCTTGCATTAGTTGCTGGCGATTTTTTACAAAGCCAGGGTTCTTAGCGAGTGCGTATACCATCCAAAATTCGGTAATGGTCAAGTCAATTGTTTTTTGTTGCCAGCATATCGTTAGACGCTGGCTATCAATTGTTAATGGGCCATTAGTTACAACATGATCTTCCTTTAGCGGTTTATTCATAGCATCTTGACGTCTAAATAGGGCTGCGATACGCGCGGTTAAATGCGGTAGGCTAATGTCTTTAGTTAAATAATCATCTGCCCCAATACGTAGTCCCGATACGGTATCTACGTCATTATCTCGTGCAGTTAGAAAAATGATGGGCAATGTTGGCGACATTTGTCTAAGCCACTGACACAGCTCAAAACCCCCATCGTACTCATGTTCCAAACCAATATCTAAAATGGCGAGGTTAGGCAATTGCAGATTAAAAGCAGCTTGTGCCGATTCACGGTTGGCATAGGTTTGAACTTGATAACCTTGATTTCGTAACACGTCAGCGTAGTTTTCACGAATGGCTGCTTCATCTTCAACAATTGCAATACGTTTGGCCATAAAACTAAAAAATTACCTATCTAGGAGAATATATGGCTGCACTATAACGAAATTTCTCAGGATTGGTATGCTTTTGTGCAAATTGCCATATTGTTGCCATTTTTGCTCACGACATTGCCATTTTTTGTCCTAAGGAATGTCGTTTTTTCTTGTTTTAATTATACCCATCAAACAGCTAGCGGCTTTTTCGCAAAGCAAACTAATTACATTTGAAAGGGTATGACTATGAACAAATCATTTAAAACATTAACTACAGCAGCAATTATTTCAGTAACGCTTGCGGCAGCGCCTGTGATGGCAAATGAAAACGCTCAACGTGAACAAGCAATGAAAAATGAAGAAATTGGCTTTGGTGCTGGCATGGTAATAGGCGCCATTGTTGCGGGCCCAGTTGGTGCTTTCATTACGGGCATTGCGGGTAACTTCATTGCCAAACATATCAATGTGATTGATGAGCGTGATAATTTAGAGCTGGCGCTAACTGAACAACAAACAATGACTACACAGGAAATAGCACAATACCAGCAAAAGCTTGAGCAATCTGAAATGGCATATGAACAACAACTGTACGCTATGGAACAAAATTACAAACAGTCTGCACAGTTACAAGCTGAAAACTTGATGATGAGCTTACAGTTTTCAACAGGCTCAAGTGAGATAAAACCACACTATCGTGAGCAAATTTCGGCACTGGCGAACATGTTAAAGCAAACGCCGTCTCTCAATTTGGATTTGTCAGGTTATACCGACTTGCAAGGTAATGATGAGATTAACGAGAAGTTGTCCATGGCACGTGTTATTTCGGTGAAGGAAGCGCTTGTTCAGAAGGGCGTTGACGCAGAGCGTATCAGTGTAACAGCTTTTGGTGCCAACGCGCCGGTTGTCGCAAATGCCCAAAACAAAGTCAGTTTTTATGACCGCCGTGTGGTCATTAAACTCCGCCAAGACGAGTCAACTATGGCGAGAAACTAATTTCCCCCGTCAAATGAAACTAGTAATGTTTAGTCAATAGAATTAAGGAGGTCAATTACCCGTAAATTAACTATCAACCCTACTTATTGTTAATGGTTTGCCGATATCTGGAAAGTTCGATATCGGCTTTTTTATGTACAGCCCTTCTTAAGCTTTGCACTCAGGATGCGCGGGTATATTAACGTTCGCACTGAGCGCGCAGCAGTCGAAGTGTGAGCGCCCCCGTCGTCAACATCAGGAACAGCAGCATTTATCACCCTTCGATACGTGCCTCCTACTCAGGACGTACGGAAACATATAAGAGCGACTATGTACAGCCCTTCGTCAGCTACGCACTCAGGACGCGCGAAAACGACTTCTCTGTGGAGGTAATCATTGACTTGCACAGTGCTTTGTATAACGCTAATCGAAAATGACTACGCTTGTTATGGAAATATCAGTGAATAAAAGCAAATTTTTAATTGGGACTTCGATAGCGTTCTGTTTGGCTTGGCAAACTCAAGCGCTAGGGCATGACTTTAGTCAGTCCAGCAAAGCTGAAATAAATGCTAAACATCAACATCAGAGCTATGCCCACTATTTAGGGAATGAGGGATTGTTGTTAGTTGATGGACATCAGAAAATCTTATTTGACCCATTTTTTCACAAAGACTTCAATCAATATCAATCAGTTCCTAAGGACATTATTGACAAGATTCATCGTGGCCAATCGCCATATGATAATATCTCTGCGATATTTATTAGCCATGCACATGATGACCATTTCACCGCCAAAACAGTTGCTCAATATTTGTCAAATTTCCCTCACGTCAAGCTCGTTGCACCACAGCAGGCCATTGATAAATTAGCGCCATTTATCAAGCAAATTAATCAGGAAAATTTAATCCCAGTTGATTTGGCATTTGGTGATGCTGCTTGGCGCAAGCAAATTGATGGGCTAAATATTGGTGCCGTACGTATTCCTCATGCGGGTTGGCCTGGTAGAGCTGATGTACAAAATATCGTTTTCCGCGTGTCGTTTGAGCAAGGGGCTACTGTGATGCATATGGGGGATGCTGATCCAAATGATGTTCACATACCAAGTGAGATAAATATTTGACCAGTTCAGAGCTATGTCAGGGAAGTTAGAACAAAGCAAATTGATACAGTTGTAGTCATTCTCCATCAAAGAAATTTGTGAAGTTATCACTTTCCTGACAAGCTCCCAAGGGCGAGTTTAAAAGGCTTACATGCGGCGTTATTGATTTTAACAAGGGAATAACCATTCTTTGCAATCAATGCCTTGCCTCTAAGCCTTTTAATTCTCGCTGAACGATCAAATATTTAACTCAATTGGTATAATTTACCATTTCGTGACTATTGGCAGGACGTTTCAACTGATACCGCTTTTCCGCCTTATTGGTTTTTCTATTCGGCTGAAGGTCGCGACATTCTCAAAGATATTATCAATGCCAAAGCGCATATAGGGATTCATGTGCCAGTAAGTGTGCCGAAACTGTTAAAAAACAACCAGTATCAGTATTTCTCCGAGCCGGGAAGTGAAAAACCGTTACGATAACTATATCTGCATTTTCAACTAGTTAATCTTAGCGAATTAGCCTAATTCACGCTTAAATGGCGGTAGCGAATCAAGTAAGTCTTTGCCATAACGCTTTGTCATAAGGCGTTTGTCTAAAATAGTAATGGTGCCGTGATCTTTCTCATTTCTTAACAGGCGTCCAGTTGCTTGGATCAGTTTTTTAGAGGTTTCAGGTACAGACAGCGACATGAATGGATTACCGCCTTTCGCGGTAATGTATTCGGATTGCGCTTCTTCAACGGGCGACGTAGGTACCGAGAAAGGCAGTTTGGTGATGATCAGATTGGTTAGGTATTTTCCGGGTAGATCGAGCCCTTCAGAAAAGCTTTGGGTACCAAACAATGTACTTGGTAGTTCGTTGTCACAGCGTTTTTTGTGATTGTCGATAATATGCTGACGCGATTGCTCTCCCTGAACTTGTATTTGCAGTTTGTGCTTTTCACGTAACGCCTTAGCAACTTGTTCCATTTGCCAGTAAGACGAAAACAGCACTAATGTCGCTTTGTCTTGCGCGATAAGATTGGGCAGTACTTTTATCAACTCGTCTGTAAATTGCGGTTGGCTGGGTTCATTAGTCAATTTGGGAATGCGTAGCACAGCATTGTTTTGGTAATCAAATGGTGAATTTACCGCTTGGTATTGTGTGCCATCATTGTTTTGTAAGCCCACTTGTCGTCTGAAATGATCAAACGAGTTAAGCGCTCTCACTGTCGCTGAACAAAGTACTGCTCCCTCGCATTTTGACCACAGCATATCTTCTAGCGCAAATCCTACCTCAATGGGAGAAGCACTCAATATATAATCTTGTCGTTTGCCACTCACAAACTCAACCCATCTCGCCAAAGGCGCGCCTTTTTCACTGTCGGTTTTAGCATACATTGTCCACAACGCGTTGAAGTTTTCGAGTCGTTGGATTAAAAAACCGAGCTCTGCGAGTTGAGCTTCCGCTAAATACATTGCGACGTCGCCATCTTTTACTGATTCAATCAATTGATTGTAAAGTTTATTAGTGTGATTTAAGCATTTTTTACTAAGGTCTGCTAGGTCTTCTGCCCATTGCTTTAAGGCGGTTGGAATGAGGCCATTTTCGAAGCGAAACAACGCTTCTTTGTCATTGTTTATCGCCTCAGAAAAATAGCCTGTTTTATTATTGTCGAAGAAGGTGACAACTTTTTGCATATCTACCAAAAGCTCTTGGCAATCGTCACCCAATTTTAGCGCAGGCGAAATACTTGATTGGGATTTGATCAAGTTTGAGACCTTGTCGCCACATTCTTTAAGCTTGTTTAGCCAATCTATCGCACCTTTTAGCATGACACTCGCGCTAGAATGGTCGCGAGTCACTTTTGGAAGGTGGTGGGCCTCGTCAATGATATAAAACGTGTCTTCCGGTTCAGGGAGAATTTTTCCGCCACCTAATTCCAGATCCGCTAGCAATAAGCTGTGGTTGACTACCAAAACATCTGATTCAGCCATCGTTTCTCTGGCTTTATGGAATGGGCAATGTGTATGTTCTGACAAATGCTTGAGGCAGCTATGCTTGTCACATTGAATTTGTTGCCAAATATGATGCGGTATGGTGTCGGCCCATGAATCTAAATCGCCTTGCCAACGGCCTTCATTTAAGGCGAGATGCAGTTGCTTAAGCAACTTAATGTCATATTCGCTTGGCTTTTCAGCAAAGGTGAATCCTGCCTGAGGCTCGTCAGATGGCGTAGCGGCCATTTGTAACTTATGTTGGCAAACGTAACGGTTACGTCCTTTGGCTAAGGTGTATTTAAACTGTATGCCACCATGTTCTTGTAAAAATGGAAGATCTTTGTCTACTAATTGCTCTTGTAGAGCAACAGTTGCGGTAGAAATACAGACTTTCTTTTGTCTGGAGAGCGCTAAAGGAATGGCGCCTAAAGAATAAGCCAGTGATTTACCCGTACCAGTACCAGCTTCAATTACAATAATTTTGCGCGTTTTTTCGTACTCACCTGCAAGTGTTTTGGCGATTTCTGCAATAAGAAAGGTTTGTTGTTTTCTGGGATTAAAATTGGGTAGGCTTTCTCCAATATGCTTATACGACGTTCTAATTACTTGTTTCATATTATCGTTTAGCATGTGTCGGGCCGACCTTTTTGTTTTTTTCATTTTAAATAGTGATAGACTGTATATATTAACAGTTTATTACTGAAAAATAGAATCTTTAATGTCAAATAATTTAGAACAAATTGCGAATCAGCTTCCAACTGGCTTCTTGCTAACGAGAAGAGCGCTGGATGTGAAAGGTCGATTGCAATTACAGTTCTGGATAAAATCTGCCAGTCACAGTTTCCAATTAATCATTAACGATGAACTGGCGTTATTTTTTATTGAGGAACATGCTCGCCAAAAAGCAAGGCAACTGCTGGAAGATGCGAATATATCGTATGTGAAAATCATGCCATTGAAGTTAAAAACGTTTGGTGGCGAATCTGTTGTTGGCGTGTACTTTCAATGCCTGCGTGATTTATACACCGCGCGTGAGCACTTAAAGTCATACCATATCAAGTGCTATGAAGACGATATTCGACCCGATGATCGTTATCTGATGGAGCGATTTATTACGGCAGGCTTAACCTGTAGTGGTTCCATTCTTTCGACCAGCAAGAACAGTAACATTTTGGTTGATAACGCTAAATGCAAACCCGCTAAAATTGACGTTAAGCTCCATATTGTCTCTCTCGATATTGAATGTTCGATGCAAGGCGAGTTGTTTTCTATAGGGTTTTATAGTGAGCAAGATGCGCGTGTATTTATGATAGGCCAACGGCAGCCTTGTGATGATGTTTCAATTAGTACTAATGAATTCACAGTGGAGTGGTTTGAAGATGAACCTGCCTTGTTAAGAGCACTTGTGGATTGGTTTGAAGAATGTGATCCTGACATTATTACTGGTTGGAATGTCGTTAACTTTGATTTCAACGTATTGCAAAAACGGTTTGACCTCTACCATATTGATTTTGCGATAGGTCGTGGACGTCAAATTCCTCGCTGGCGCAAAAACCGCAACAGTGAACAGCAATTTCTCGATATTGACGGTCGTGTTGTACTAGATGGCATAGATCTGTTAAAAACTGCGACCTATAGCTTTGCGAGTTTTTCACTAGAGTTTGTCGCTAATGCATTGTTAGGGGTAGGAAAAAAAGTTGAAGACGTAGACAATCGCGTTGCCGAAATTATTCATAACTTTCATCATAATAAATGGGCATTAGCAGCCTATAACCTTCAAGACTGTAAACTGGTTTATGATATTTTCGAGCATACACAACTCATTGAATTTGCCATGCTACGCGCACAATTGACCGGATTGGCCATTGATAGAATCGGTGGTTCGGTTGCTGCGTTTACTAATTTGTACCTGCCGAAGTTACATCGTCACGGTTATGTTGCACCTAATCTAGGCGACGGCTTAAAAGGGCTAGTTTCTCCGGGCGGATACGTGATGGACTCTATTCCTGGCTTATATAAAAATGTGTTGGTTCTTGATTTCAAATCTCTATACCCATCCATCATACGCACGTTTAACATAGATCCTGTTGGCATGGTGGAAGGGTTGCAATCTCCGCAAGATGCAATTGAAGGATTTGACGGCGCGTATTTCTCACGCACACAGCACTTTTTGCCTGAAATCATCACACAATTATGGCAAGAAAGAGATAAAGCAAAACGTGATAAAAATGCACCGTTATCACAAGCAATAAAGATCATCATGAATTCGTTTTACGGTATCTTGGGTTCAACCGGCTGCAGATTTTTCGATCCGCGACTATCCGGCTCCATCACTAAGCGTAGTCATGCCATTCTTAAACAAACTAAAGTCTGGATTGAAGCGTTAGGGCACCAAGTGATTTATGGTGATACGGATTCGATATTTGTTTATATAGGTGATGAATTCTCGTTAGACGAAAGCAGGGCGCTTGGTAAAAAGTTACAACAATTCATCAACTCACAGTGGCAACAGGAGATTGAAGAGCAATTCAAAACTAAGTGTTTATTAGAAATTGAATTTGAAACTCATTTTAGCCAATTCTTTATGCCTGCGATAAGAGGCGCAATGCAAAGTGGACAGCACACAGGGGCGAGTAGTCAGCTAGGAACGAAAAAGCGCTACGTAGGTCAGGTTATTGAAGATGGAAGTTCGCGACTTATTTTTAAAGGATTAGAGACAGTAAGAAGTGATTGGACTGCGCTTGCCAAGTCGTTTCAGCAAGCCTTGTATCAAAAAGTTTTCGACCAAGCGTCCGTGAGCGATATTAATCTATATATTCGAAAGATTGTTGAGCAAACGCTTAAAGGTGAATTTGATGACCAACTGGTATATCGCAAGCGATTGCGGCGTAAGTTGGCGCACTATGTAAAAAATGTACCTCCTCATGTTAAAGCTGCTCGGTATGCCGACGATAAAAACGAAGCGTTAGGTAAACCTTTAAAATATCAGAATAAAGGCTGGATTGAATACGTAATTACCCATGCAGGGCCACAAGAAGTTGAACATGCAAGTTCGCCCCTGAATTATCAGCATTATATTGATAAACAATTGAAAGCGGTTGCGGATGATATTTTACCCTTTATAAATACCAGTTTTGAGCAGGCGGTTGATCAGCAGCTATCTTTGTTCTAATTACCTAGAAACACGCTCTGGTCTAAGCAATAACAAAAAAGTACGTGAGTTTTTGCGTTTATGTAGGTATAAATGTGTAAGGTTTTAGATGGCTAGAGCGCCAAATCATTGGTCGTTTAGCAATGATGGTAGTCGCGGTTAAAGGTTGAACATGAAAAAAGATACGAAAATTGTCAATGCAGGAAGAGCGAAAAAATGGACTGGAAACGTCGTAAACCCGCCGGTTGAGAGAGCGTCAACGGTAGTTTTTGACTCAGTTAAGGACATGAAACATGCCACTGTTAACCGAGGCAATAAAGTACATTTTTATGGGCGCAGAGGAACATCAACAACATTTGCTTTTAGTGATGCTATGGTGGCTATCGAAGGAGGCGCAGGCTGCGCAGTGTATCCTTCTGGAACTGCCGCTATTACCAATGCCATACTTGCATTTGTTAAAACGGGTGATCACATCTTGATGGTTGATACTGCCTATGAACCTACGCGTGATTTTTGCGATAAAGTTTTGTCGCGCATAGGAGTAGAAACCACTTACTACGATCCGCTTATTGGTAAAGATATCGACAAACTCATCAAGCCCAACACTCGCATTGTATTTTTAGAATCTCCTGGCTCAATTACTATGGAGGTTCAAGATGTTCCGGGAATCGCTGAAATAGCACGTCAACATGACTGTATCGTCATGTTAGATAACACTTGGGGAGCAGGCGTTAACTTTCAGCCATTCGATTACGGGGTTGATATTTCAATTCAAGCCGCAACTAAGTACATCGTTGGCCATTCAGATGTGATGTTAGGAACGGCTACAGCTACCGAAAAGTATTGGCCGGATCTTAGAGAAAATAGCTATTTAATGGGGCAGTGTACGTCTCCGGATGATTTGTATTTAGCGATGCGAGGAATGCGTACGTTGTCGGTAAGGCTTAAACAACATGAAGAGAATGCACTAAAAGTGGCAAATTGGCTGGCAACTCGCGATGAAGTTGACACTATTTTACACCCTGCATTTGATTCGTGTCCTGGACATGAATTTTTCAAACGCGACTTTACTGGCTCTAATGGGTTGTTTTCGTTTGTATTAAATCGTGGTGATCAGCGCGCAATAGATGCGCTGTTAGATGGCATGGAGCATTTTAAAATGGGCTACTCATGGGGCGGATTTGAAAGTCTTATCTTAGGCAATACTAATGTTGGTCGGCTACGAACTGCGACACATTGGCCACATAAGTTCCCGTTAATTCGTTTGCACATTGGCCTTGAAGATGTTGATGATTTAATTGCCGACCTTGCACTTGGTTTTGAACGCTTGAATGCGGCGTTGTAAGCGACTCTTCAAAAATATTAAACACGGAAGTTGCCCATGTTAATTCGAAAACATATGTGACGTCCCTACAGCAAAGTCATCAGTTAATATAGAATATACACCGTGGTATCTAATGAATATCGCGGTATTTCTAAATTCTTTGTTCCTATCTTTTTGTTAACGATTAGTTTACATGTGTCTTTATGTGCTATTAATTATAGTAGCTCTATAATTTGTACAATTATTAAACTATTCCATATTGTTAACAAAAAATTTTCATTTAATACGATTAATTATTAGCAAAATGGCTGTTTGTGTGTAACACTTATGTTAAATATGTGTGAATTGTTGTGCCAAGGTTGCTTGACGATAAGGTAAAGGACATTAAATGGACTTTGAAAAATTCGAACAAATTACGTTACTTATAGGTCGGTGCTTTTTAGCTGGGCTAGGTATGGGTACCTTAGTTTATGGCATCGCGTTTTTGTTCACCCATACATCTTACAACCAATCTCCTAATTTTCATGCGTTATCTGCCATAATGTTAGGACTTATCAGTTTATTTATTGCATTCAAAATTAATCGTCGTGATTATCGCAGAATGTAAGCTTCTTAACTTTTCTTTTTAAATTCCTTCAATTTATATAACGCTAAAATGTGACAATTCTTATATTCTGGTCAATAGTTAATATAGGTCGAATATAGCTTTTCAAAGAGTAGCAATGGTTGCATTGGTTGTCTTAATTGTTGGGTTATTTTGCTTATTGTTTGGTGTGGTAGTGCAGGATAAACATCAACATTTCTTACGTCGTAGCAATAAAGTCTTTGGACGTATTGTTGGTTTTTCTGCGATCGAAAATATCACTACAGTGTTGAAACACCCTGATGAAATCCCGAAGAATTATTCTTTGCCCATAATCGAATACGACTATGGAAAAACGTATCGCTTTATTGCCGATGAAGAATACGAACACGAAAGCTTTACTGTGGGCGAAGCCATAGAAGTGTATGTTGATAAACTCAATCCAAGAATAGCAAAGCTAAAGCAGGGCACATCACAAACGGAAGTCATCATGCGATTATCTCTAGCGCTAGGCGTGATTTTTTGCGCATTTGGATTATATATTTTCGATTTGCATGACATAACACAATTAATTAATGGTGAGATATTTTATTTAGTCGTGAGCGTTGCGTTGTTCAGCTATGTTGGTGCTAAACTAACGCCATTATTAAAACTAGCATTTACATCACCCATTTATCATGAAAATGCATTCGAAGTGTCTGAAAGTGATAATGTGAAATAACTAAGGAAAGTGTACGTTACTACGTATTCTTGTGGGATAATGCATTTGATAATGTGCTGAGCTAGTTCCATTACTAGAATAGAAAAGGATTAATTTGATGTCGATTGAAATCTGGTTGTCATTTATTGTGGCTTGCGCTGTATTGTGCTTTACGCCGGGCCCAACTGTGCTGTTAGTGGTTGGTCAATCATTTGCGCATGGGCGTAAATCTTCAATTCCTTTGGTTTTGGGGGTACTGTGTGGTGATATCATTGCGTTGTCTCTGTCACTCATTGGTGTTGGTTCAATATTGGCAATGTCGAGTGAGTTATTTATCGTGATGAAATGGTGCGGTGCAGCTTATTTGATTTATCTTGGTTTAAAAGCAATTTTTGCTAAATCTGAACTGTCAGATACTAGTGTATCGAGCGATATGGGTAGTGACGAAATCGCAATGAAAGTTAGGGCTTTTCGACAATCGTTAATTGTGACAGCGCTTAATCCTAAAGGTATTATCTTCTTTATGGCGTTCTTCCCGTTGTTTATTGATTCAACTCGTCCGCTCATTAGCCAACTTGTTGTATTAAGCTTGTCATTTATCTGTGTCTCTGGGTTGTCTGCGTCTACATACGCAATAGCTTCAAGAAAATTGATTCATAGGCTCAATAGCCCAAGACTTAAATCTAGATTCAACAAAATAAGTGGTGGGATGCTGGTAACAGCTGGCATGTTAACCGCTAATCTGCAAAAAAACGTTTAACTTAATTTGTATCAGATTGAATGCCAGGAATTTTAGTCAAATCTACATCGTCTATTTGACTAGGGTCGAGAAAATCTCTAGCAAATTCAAGATAGACTTTTTCACTAATGAATACGTCAAATAGATCAGGGTCTAAATGGTCGTTAAGTTTCATTCTTCCCATTATTGTTAGGGTTTCAGTGAGGGTTTTAGGTGGCTTGTAAGGACGATCATTGGCTGTTAGTGCTTCAAACACATCGGCAATGGCCATAATTCTGGCAGGAATAGACATTTCATGGCGCTTTAACCCCTTGGGGTAACCGGTTCCATCCATTTTCTCATGATGACCACAAGCGTATTCTGGTACATTGCGTAAGTGTTTAGGAAATGGCATAGACTCTAGCATTTGCACTGTCACATCCATATGTCCATTGATGATCCGACGTTCCTTAGCGTTTAATGTACCCCTTTGAGTAATCAAATTATACACTTCGTCATCGCTCAGCACAGGGAGTTTTCGGCCCTTGATAGTTACTTGGTACTGCCGTGCAATACGGTAGACACGTTCAATGTTTTCATCGGTAAAAAATTCTCCACCTTTGTTTGCTGTGTTGATGAAGTCGCGATCTTGCTCTAGGTCTTTTAATTGTTTCACTTTATCAGTTTGTGACAACTTAGGAGAGTTATAAATATCCCGCGCGGCTACTTCAAATCGTGCATTAATAAGTTCAATGCGATCAAATACAGTTTCAAGCTTAGTGGCTTTATCCATTACATATTCTGGTGTAGCTACTTTACCACAATCATGCAGCCAAGCTGCAACGCTAAGCTCATGAAAGTCTTCGCGAGTCATAGTAAACGAAGCCAAAGGCCCATTTTGTATTTTGTGGCAGGCGTTGGCCAATCGCATTGTGATTTCTGGCACCCGTCTGCAATGTTCACCTGTATAAGGCGATTTTTGATCAATGGCGTAGGCAATGAGTTTTGAAAATGAACTAAACAGTTCTTCCATTTCATCGATAAGTTGCTTGTTGGTAAGAATTACGGCGGCAAGCGAGCTCATTGCGTGTATGGTTCGTTGGACTTTCGATGAAAAAGGAATAATCTGGCCTGACTCATCTTTGGCGTTGATTAACTGAATTACACCATTAAGGTCGTCTTGGTGATTAGCCATAGGTAAGGTTAAAACTGACGTAGTTTTGTACCCAAGTGCCTCATCCATTTTTTTAGCGGCGTCTAGCGGATATGTCGTGCAAGTATATGCGTCTTCAACGTTGATGATTTCGCGCGATTCGGCAGCAATAGCCGCGAGTGCTGTATCGTTTGGTTTACCGTAAATTTTAAGTGGAATTGGCTCGAAGTCTATCGGGTTGTCAGAGCAACCACCAAGATGAATGTCTAATGTGCGATTAATGACTGTTTCAAAAACAAGATTATGTTCTGATGAAACTGAATAAATCGTTCCTCCTTCACAATTTGCCAATTCTATGGTGCTGATTAAGATTTTTTCCAGCAATCGAGCGTGGTTGTTTTCGGAAGAAAGTGCAATACCAATTTCAATAAAGTGATCAATACTCGACATGGTGCCCAATTTGTCAATTTAGGTGATTATTGTGATTTAAGTATAGGATCGTAATAAAAATTTGCTGAGTATTCGATGGTGAATCTTTCGAATTAGATTTCTGATTAATTACCGCTAGGCTTAAAGTTATGTCTCTGTGTGAATAATAGCCTTCAACGCATACAAATGAGTATTACTAGTAAAAGAAACATAAATACCTCTATTGTTGCTGCCATACTGTTTGTCGTTATAGTGATAGTGTTTAAGACGCAAATTTTTATTACGCTAGACTACCGACTATTTGATTGGCAACTTAATGCTAGAGCGCCAGATATTAGCGCTGATAACGATATCGTAGTTATTGACATTGACGATTACAGTATAAATGCGATGAACAGTGTCGTTGGGCGATGGAGCTGGCCAAGAAGTGTTTATGCTGAACTTGTTGAGCAGCTTGTACAAATCGGCAGCGATGCAATAGTTGTTGATATCCTATTCGCAGAAAATGACATTTATCGGCCTGACGATGATGCATATTTTAAAGAGGTGATAGCTGAAACTACCAACGTTTATTTTGCTTCACTTTTGCTCAATAGTGATTCTAGTAGTGGTACGCTGTTATCAGAACTTAGCCAACAAACGATGATCGATGCGTCGGCAGTTGCACTTGAATCGGCAAGGTTACATTTTGTTTTGCCAACAGTTGTCAATGCGAATAATAACAATGTTGGCATTATCAACGCTTCATTCGACATTGATGATGTACTACGTAGATACTCGATTTTTCAACAACGACATGGCTGGAACATCTATTCACTGCCTGCGGCTGCAGTACTTGGTATGGGCTATGAACTACCTGACCAACAGCAACAAATAATTTTATCGTGGCCAACTGGAGGGCAGAGGCCGTATAAGACATATAGTTTTGCCGATGTTTACAAGGCCGTGGTTGAAGGAGATGCGTCATTACTAAATCAATTTGACAATAAATTGGTATTGTTAGGGGCGTCTGCAGCAGGATTGTTTGATGCGCATAACACGCCTATTCACGCAGAATTACCCGGCGTTTATACGTTGGCGACAGCAATTGATAATTTGAAAAATAATAGATTCGTTCAACCCGCTGACCAAACGCTGTTAATCGCATTCTTCATTTTCGTGTTTGTACTATTTCATTTAACGTTCGCATTATTTGATAGCTACAGCAAACAAATAGTGGGTGGAATTGTTATTTTTGTTGTAGCAACCGTGCTGACGTTGCTGTGGAGCTTTTGGTCGCTTGTTCACTTGCAACAATTATTAGTGGTGACACCCATATTATGTTGGCTATTGGTATTAATGACTTTATCGATTGTTCATGGCTACTTGGAGTATAGCCAACGTCAATATGCGCTTTCAGTTTTTGGTCGATTTCTCGATCCTAACATGGTGCATACTCTTTATGAAGAAGGTGAATTGGACATTGCTCAGTTAAATAAGAAGTCGAAAGTTACCGTAATGTTTAGTGATATTCGTAATTTTACTCACCTTTCTGAACTACATCAGGCAAATGAAGTATTAGCGCTGCTTAATCAATATTTTGCCTATCAAGTTGGGGTTATTTTTAAACACAATGGCACATTAGATAAATTTATCGGCGACTGCATTATGGCTTTTTGGGGAGCCCCAAAGCCTGATGAATGCCAAGAAATAGATGCCATTGAAGCTGCGTTAGTTATGTCTGAATTTATTGAAGAATTTCGTTGTTCATTACCGCAAGAGTTTTGCGACTTCGACATCGGCATAGGTATACATACGGGAGAAGCCATTGTTGGTTTGGTAGGTACAGATTTGAGAGTGGACTATACTGTCATTGGTGATACGGTGAATGTTGCCAGTCGAATTGAGGGACTGACAAAAGGCTTATCGCGTATCCTTGTTTCAAAAGAAACGATGACAGCAGCTCAGTGCGTCTTTACGTTTGAATTTGTGGGTAAATTTAACGTTAAGGGCAGAGAGCACCAAGTTGAACTCTATCGCCCGACGGGGAGAAAGAAATGAACCAAAAACATCCATTTTGGCTTGTGCTGATGGTAATTGCGTCAATATCATCTTTAGCTCAAGCTGACAGTGTTAGTACCAAAAAAGCAGAAGTCGTGAAGAAATCCCCTCTATTAGAAACCCCTAGCAACGCCAGTGAACATATCAAACAATTAAGCCCTAAACAGTCTTTGAACGTGTATGAACGTCAGCGTGCATGGTATCGCGTAACCACTTCGGATATGGTTGAAGGTTGGGTGAAGATGCTTAATTTACGTATGCTGGGACGTGTAAAGCGGGAAGGTGACCTGGGCGTAGTGACGATGCTTGATAGTGTAAATCCACTTAAGACAAAACCAACAACTTCAACAGGCATCCGAGGCTTTGACGAAGAGGATTTAATGAAGGCGAGTGCGGATTTAGACCAAGTGGCACTTTTAGAAAACTTTGTCATTGATAATAGCGAGTTAAAACGTTTTGTTATGAATGGCCAACTGAGTGCACGCCCAATTAAATCAGCCAATGAGGAGCAAACCGATGATTAGTGTTATTCGTATTTGTAGCTTTATTGGCCTACTACTGCTTGCCAGCGCTTGTAAGGCACCTGGTTTAAAAATTGGCAACCTAGATGTCGGCGGTCTAGTGAATCAAGGAATAGCGTTATGGGATGTTAGCTCGATTGATGAGGCGCAAGAAATACAATTTGGTCAGAATATGTCTGCGGTATTGCTAGGGACTCGTCAATTACATCCAAACGTTGAAATCAATCAGTATGTCAATAAAGTGGGGCTTTGGTTGGCAAGTTTGTCGTCACGGCCAAATTTAAACTGGCGATTTGGTGTGATAAACAGTGACGCTATTAATGCGTTTGCGGCACCAGGGGGCTTTGTATTCGTAACTTCAGGTATGTTGATGCAACTTGACAACGAGGCGCAGTTAGCTGCTGTATTAGCACATGAAATTATTCATGTGACAGAACAGCATCATCTAAATGCTATTAAATCTGGGACGATGCGTACTGCTATTACCGAAACGTTATTTATTTCGGCAGAAGCTTATCAAGGAAATACTAATGCAGATCAAAAAGATAGAGAATATACTGCATGGGCAAGAACTGTCTCTGGTGCTGCACAGGAACTTTATAGCAAGGGGTTAGATCGCGATGATGAGTTATTGGCGGATAGTGGAGGGATTGCACTGTTGGCGAAAGCCGGCTACGACCCAATGGAATTCTATAGTGCTTTGCAATTGCTAGAATCCATTGCACCTGATGATACAAGCTTGGCGTTACTATATAAAACCCATCCTACACCTACAGAGCGTATTACACATCTAGCGGAGCAATTGGGAGAATTTTCATCGTTGCAAGGACGAATGCTGGCACAGCGTTACCAACGGACTATATTTGCACAGTAACAATTCGTTAAGTTACAAATAGATTCATTTTTCAAGGGTTTCTGAGATGCTCTGTGATACTTGGTGCGAAGCCCGTATATTTACTGGTCTTCAGGAAGTTTTTTTTGTGATTTACTCGCAGATTGAAAGTGACTATGTTATGTTTCAAGACTTTTGATAAATCATAAATTGAAGTTGGGGTTTAGACTAGTATGTCAACAGCAGTATCTGAAGCTCGCGACGCAAATAAAGGTTGGTTTAACCGATTTTTAGCGGGCGTAGAGTTTCTTGGTAATTTATTACCGCATCCAATTACACTTTTTGCTATTTTCTGTATAGCCATTGTTGTATTTAGTGGTATAGCAGATTGGATGGGATTAAGCGCAATTGATCCACGTCCAGAAGGTGCTAAAGGTCGTGAAGCAGATGGTGTCATTGAAGTTGTAAGCTTATTAAGTGCAGAAGGATTACAACGTATAATGACAGGTCTTGTTACTAACTTTACCGGATTTGCGCCGTTAGGCACGGTACTGGTAGCGCTTCTTGGTGTGAGTATTGCTGAACATTCTGGTATGTTGTCAGCGGCGATGAGAGGCATGGTAATGGGGGCTTCAAAGCGCTTTGTTACATTTGCTGTTGTCTTTGCTGCCATTTTATCTAATACAGCTTCTGAACTTGGCTATGTAGTACTGATTCCACTGGCTGCGATGATTTTTCATAGTCTAGGCCGACATCCGTTAGCAGGTTTAGCAGCAGCTTTTGCAGGTGTGTCGGGTGGTTATAGTGCCAATTTATTACTAGGTACGATTGACCCACTGCTTGCGGGTATTACGACGCCAGCAGCGCAAATCATCGATCCAAGCTATCAAGTAGGTCCAGAAGCCAACTATTACTTTATGTTCGTTTCAGTATTCATGATTGCCATTTTAGGTACTTGGATTACTGAAAAAATCGTAGAGCCACGCCTAGGTGTTTATGACCCATCTGAAGCATCAGAAGATTTATCAAACAACAAAGTAGAGCACTTAACGAAAACAGAAAAGAGCGGTTTAAAGTGGGCGGGTGTAGCGTTTCTTGTAACTGCATCTTTGCTTGCACTTACGATTGTGCCTGAAAATGGAATTTTGCGTCACCCTGAAACTGGGGCGGTTGCAGGTTCTCCGTTCCTAAAAGGTATTGTTGTGATCATCTTTATTACTTTTGCTATTCCAGGCTTTGTTTACGGAAAAGTCGTAGGCACCATGAAAAATGACCGCGATGTTATCAATGCAATGTCTAAAAGCATGAGCTCTATGGGTATGTACATTGTTCTCGTCTTTTTTGCAGCACAGTTTGTTGCATTCTTTAAATGGACTAACTTAGGAACTATCATGGCCGTTAATGGTGCTGAATTATTACAAGCGCTTAGTTTAACAGGGCCTGAAATCTTCGTATTCTTTATCTTTATGTGTGCCGTGATCAATTTAAGTCTCGGTTCATCTTCTGCACAATGGGCTGCAACAGCGCCAATTTTTGTACCTATGCTGATGTTAGTTGGTTATGCGCCAGAAACAATTCAAGCTGCTTATCGTATTGGTGACTCTGTTACTAACCTGATAACGCCAATGATGAGCTATTTTGGCTTAATATTAGCTGTTGCGAGTAAATACAAGAAAGATATGGGAATAGGGACCTTGGTTGCCACTATGTTGCCTTATAGCATGTTCTTCTTTGTAGGTTGGGTGGTATTGTTTTACGTTTGGGTGTTTGGATTTGGACTGCCAGTAGGTCCAAATTCTCCGATTTATTACACACCCTAATTACTGATATTTTAAAAATGGCTCTGATAAGAGCCATTTTTTTGCCTGACTAAAATTGACGGCACATAACTAACATACCTGCATTCAAAGCTACCTAATCTAACTCATTGTTTTTATTAACTGTCGGGTTTAAGTCGTGTTAATTCCTCAGACTAGTCGGGTACAATTCGTGTTCTGAAGTAATAAATTCCATCAGACTCCTGTTGAAGCAGTAAGGAAGTGTTTAATGATTTTGAAACAACTACGATTAAGTCGTCACTTATCTCAAGAACAACTGGCTGAAATGTCAGGGCTAAACGTTAGAACCATTCAACGAATTGAGAGTGGCAACAACGCTAGTTTGGAGTCATTAAAGTGCCTTGCTTCTGCATTAGACGTTGATATATCAACTTTGAAACAGGAGAAACTTGTAATGAACAGAAAATCAGACAATTGGCAAAATTTACCGCTCATTCTAAAAATATGGTTTTTTATCAACTTTTTTGCTATTAGGCCAACAAGAGAGAGCGCGACAAGAGTGATTTTTACCGCCCACACAAGCGGTTTCATATTCTGCACTTTGGGGTTAATAAGCGAAGCTAGTTTAGTCGGTGGATTGCTTATGTTGCTTACTGCGTATCTCATGCAATTAGTGCAATGGCAAGGAGACAAGTATGGCATTTGGTATGAAAAAGTGTGAAATGTTGATTTGTTGAATGTTGTACAGTCGCCCTGACAAAGCGACTTTACATCGTATTGAATTTAAGACTTATTTTGCGTTTATGTATTTTAAGCTGTTTGAGAATGTGTTAATTTGCATGTCCTTTTATGTTTAATTACCGTTAAGTTGTGAATTATCTCGTTGGACCCTGGCTTTTTTCTCCTGCCCATTATCAAATCAGTAGTGACAATATTTGTCGTGAACTTGACCCGCTGTCATTTAAGTTATTAAGTCATTTTGTCGCAAATGCTCATCAAATAATTTCACGAGAAGAGTTAATTGAGCAGGTTTGGCAACAATCTTTTGTTGATGACAATGCGATCAACAGAGCGATTTCCGGTTTACGTAAATTACTCAAACATGATGGATTTGATGGTCAATTTATCAAAACGCACCATCGTAAAGGTTATAGTCTTGTTGTAACTGTCACTGAAAAAATTGAAAGTAGCGAAGCCAAGCAGAGCGAGCAAGAAACAAAGCGACCTGAAGGGCAGCGACTAAGTGAAGCGTCATTATCTTTAGATGAACAGAAAACAAGTGAGCCTACACGGAGTGAAGCTAATAGAGAACCTCCGAAAGAATTCAACACACAACCTTCGGACGAAATCAATACACATCTATCTCAACTTTCAGACGCTAACAAGAAAAGTAAGCTTTTTATTCATCTAACTTATATTGGCATTTTCATTGTCAGTTTAATTATTTTGGCAGTGTGGTTGAGTAAAACGAATAAAACATCGAACGCAGTTGACCCCATTGAGGAAGAAGCCAAATTGGCTGTAAATGAAGTTGTCGTTACAGCAGCCACATGGAATATAGGCGCGGAAGGTAATCCCGTTACTTCTCCTGATGGATTATTGTTTGCATACAGTAATTTGCATGATAATCAAGTTGATGCGCTAGTCAAAAGGACGCATGACCAACGTGAAATTAAAATAGAGTACGCGGGCTTTAATGTCGGCGTTTTATCGTGGCAATTATCAAGTAGGAATTTATTAACACTACTTACCAATGAAGACAAATCAGAGTGTTACTATGCTACTGTTGATTTATCATCATTTCCTGAGCAAGGGGACGTCAAGATCGTCATGCCATGTGAAGCAAGAGCTCATGGCTACGCGCAAATAAGTGAAAATGGTCACTATTTATATTTCGCCAAATATGTGTCTGAAACTACGGGTAATGCACTCTATCGCCATCATATTGAAAAAGATGTCACGGATTTATTGATTCCTGCGTTTAAGCCAGGATATGGCGTACTTCATTTAAAGTTATCGCACGACGGAAAGCATTTGGCTTATTTACTATCTGAATATGGGAAGGCACTGAAAATCTATGTGTATGATTTGTCTTCTATGGAGAACAAGTTACTTTTTCAAGCAGAAAAAACGCAGCTCGGATTCGCATTCGATTGGTCTCGCGATAATCAACATATATATTTCGCTGACGCTGATCAGCTTAATAAGATTCAATTATCTACGGGGGCTACTTATTACGTAGAATTACCAAATGGCATAAGCCCGTTTTATTTGGCTGTAGAAAATGATAATCAAGTGCTTGTTTCAGAAAGAGATACTCAGCAATTGAGTGTGATTAGATATGGCGGTGGCTTTAATAACCAAACTTCAGAAGTCACTGAGTTGTTTGAATCTGAATCCGACAGCTATTACGCGGTACAATCGCGCTTGGAAGATAAACGCCTGTATTTCGTCTCAAATCGCTCCGGAAGCAAACAAATTTGGCAAAAAAATGGCGATACTTTAGAACAACTTACTCACTTTACTTCTTCAGCATCTATTGGACAGCTAGTATTGTCTTTGAACGAAGAATTCATCTTATTTAAACATGATAAAATGTTGAAGTTCATTGAACTTAACAACAATAAAATTCATACCGTCGAAGAACTAAACAATTCTGATATTGATAGCTACGTTTGGACAAAGGATTCATTCGGTATTCTGTATACGCAGGTTATTGCGGAAGAAAGTCAGATCTGGCATTTTGATATGCGTACGCGAGAAAATACGAGATATAACAACTTATTGGGGCGTAAATTAATTAGCAATGAAGGCAATGAAATTTATTATTATCATGCAGAACGATTAATGAAACTAGATGGTTCTGAAAACTTCATGCTAAACATTCCTTTAGCGGCTAGAATGTTTAGTACGATTAGCGAGAAATACTTCTATAGTGGCGATGGCATCTCGGCTTTGTATAGAATGGATCTATCGAACGGAAATGTAGAGCAGATCCATATGCCACATCGTGTTAGGGCTATGTCGGTCAATAATAATCAATTATTATTGAGTACTAGCACTTGGAAAAATACCAATATCAAGCGCATTCTGTGGTAGCTCTTTTAGGTCAGTAAATTACGTTTACTGATAAGATTGAAATAAACTATATGTCGTTCAGGTCTATCCGTGTACGCAAATACGGAGAGATCTAATGACATTATTTAATCGCACAATTGCAGTACTCAGTGCTCGCTATTTGATAGGTGTTTTTTTATTGCTAACGGCAATGAATCGTTTTACCAAAGAAGACGTAGCTTACTTCAATAAACAACTAGCCGTTATTGGCTTGCCAGAGATTGAGTGGTTTTCTTTCGTGATCGGATTTATTCAGATTATGGTAGTAATTGCTTTGTTTATACCTCAAAAAGTTTGGAGCCAACGGATTTTATTCTTGTACGCAGGGCTCACACTTGTTCCAATGATGATGCTATTCACACATCCTGTTTGGATAGAAAGTATGGGAGGATTTCCTGCTATTGGTGCAGGTCAAGGACTCATTAAATACCTCGGTATAGCGGGTGTGATTTTATACATTGCCAGCTATTATCAAAAAAATGACGCCATCCAAAAGATAGCAAGATACACGATGTTAATTGGTATCTTGCTGGTGATGACATGGATTGGCGGTATGAAGTTTACACAATTTGAGGCGGATGGTATTTACGGTTTGATGAGCACCAGCCCATTTTTCTCATGGATATATTTGTTATTTAATACATTACACGGCTCATACTTTATCGGTGTCGTTGAACTAATCGCAGTATTAGCAATTTGTTGTTATCCATGGAAGAAGCCGCTATATGCGGTAGGCATGGCCATGTGTGCATTGACATTTATTGCTACACAATCTTTTATATTTACGCTTCCCGCGTTTAGCCTAGATGGTGGAATACCTTTGCTTACAGGCAGTGGCCAGTTTATTGTCAAAGATTTAGGCCTGTTAGCTGGTTGTATCTTGTTGTTTAGTCACTATTTATATTCTAATGAACCAATCTAGGCACTGTTGATTACTACCTTTCAAAAACAGCAAGTTAGCTTGCTGTTTTTCTGATAATTCAGTTTATTTCTATATTCCATTTCTTACCCGCATTTTATCGCACTTAAAATGTTTCTATTTATATCTAACTATAACAAAGCGTGTCATCGCTGTTATTCATCTGAAATTTACTCCGGTTAGTCGTACCTGTGCTAGTGCATTTGTAATCTATTGCTATTAATCAGTAATTAATTGTACGTAAAACAGGAATTCGGAGTCTGAAATGAAGCTAACCAAAACGGCTCTTGCGAGCCCTGCTGCAGTCGCAGTGGGTATAGCGCTCATACTACTAGTTGGTATAATCAGTTTGTTTAAACTACCTGTGCAGCTTTTTCCAGATATAGAGCGACCAAGGATAGCCATTCAAACGTTTTGGCGTGCAGCTGCACCTCATGAAATTGAATCCGAAATTATTGAACCGCAAGAGCAAGTACTGCGAGGAATACCCGGATTAACCTCGCTTAATGCATTTGCTAACAGGGGAGCGGCATTTATTAACTTAGAGTTCGGCGTTGAAACCAACATGGAACAGACGCTTATCGAAGTGATTAGTCGCATGACCCGAGTGAATAATTTACCAAGAGATGCACGACCACCTCGAATAATGCTAGGCGGTTTTGGTGGCGGAACACCTGCTTTGACCTTTTACTTCTTACAGGCGTTGGAAGGTAATCCAAATCCCATTGCTGATTATATCGACTTTGCCAACGACACGATTAGACCCCGAATAGAGGCGGTTGAAGGCGTATCAAGTGTCCAAACATTTAACGAACAAAACCGAGAAGAATTACAAATCCGCTTTGATCCAGTTAAAGCCGCAGAATTTGGTATTCAAATTCCGCAACTTATTGCATTAGTTTCTGAAACTAATGATGTTTCTGGTGGCTTTGTCGATGTTGGACGAAGACAGTATACATTGAGGTTCAACGGTAAATATAAAGTTGATGAATTAGCTAATTTGATTTTGGAAACGCGAAATGGCCGAAATATTTTGCTTAGTGATGTTGCCAAAGTGGAAGTTCGCCGTAATGACCGTCAGGGACTTGCAGTTCAAAACGGTAATCCTGCATTTTCGCTTCGAATTGACCGAGTTAATGGTGCGAACGTTTTAGAAACACTTAATCGCGTCAAACTAGAAATCGAAGCAATCAATAAAGAAGTATTGGCAGACAAAAAGCTGGTAATGGTACAATCATTTGATGCGTCCGTATTTATTTATCGCGCAATTAATCTAGTTACCAGCAATCTATTTGCTGGTGTGATACTTTCGCTGTCGATTCTTTGGTTTTTTGTAAGAAGATTGCGCGCTACCCTGATTATCGCAACCGCCATTCCAATAAGTTTACTGACCACATTCATTGTTTTGGAAATTACTGGTCGGTCACTTAACGTAATATCACTTGCTGGATTAGCATTTGCGGTAGGCATGGTACTTGATGCTGCCATTGTCGTACTGGAAAACATATTGCGTATGCGTGATAAAGGGCTTGATAGCGATGAAAGTTCGTTGCAAGGTACAGCACAAGTGTGGGGCGCTCTGTTGGCGTCTACCGCGACGACAGTGGCGATATTCTTACCGGTATTTTTCTTAAAAGATATTGAGGGGCAGTTATTTGGCGATCTTGCGTTGACAATTGCCATAGCGGTGTCGGTTTCTCTGCTTGTAGCTGTAATTCTGCTCCCAGTACTAGCCAAATACTTTATCAAACATACTAAGCATGTAGATCCTAATATAAAAACATGGCAAGCAATGACTAAGTTTGTCATGACAGCAACAAACAGCAAGCCAAAGCGGCTCTTGTTGGCGGGAAGTTTATTAACGATTCCTGTCATAGTGACTTATTTGGCAATGCCTTCTCTTGATTATTTGCCGCCTGTAAAACGAGACGCTGTTGATGCAAATTTGCAATTTCCTCCTGGAGCCAATATTGCGACGATTGAAGAAGAAGTAGTTAAACCCATTGTTGAACGTCTAAAACCATATATGGATGGAACCAAAGAGCCAGCATTAAAGAACTATTATCTGTTCACGGGGCCTTTTGGTGGTAATTTAGGCGTACGCGTGCAAGATCAAGATCGAGTAGAAGAACTGCTTCAGATCGTTCGAAACGAAGTGTTGGTTGACTTACCCGACACCCGCGCTTTTGCATTTCAAGGTAATTTATTTGGTGGCTTCGGTGGCGGCCGTCAGGTCCAAATTCATTTGCAATCACGAGAAACAGAGCAGTTGCAAGAAGTTGCTGCGAACGCGCTGGAATGGGTTAGAGAAGCTATACCTGATGTTAGTGTTCGAGCAAATCCAGGACTCGAGTTTGCAGAACCTGAGCTACAACTGATCCCTAATGACCGGGCAATACTCGAAAATGGTTGGAATCGACGCCAACTAGGTAATGTTGTTCGTACGTTAGGCGATGGCTTATATGTAGGCGAATATTTCAACGGTAACAAACGTTTAAACATGATCCTACGCACCGATAGCTGGAGCGACCCTGAAGGATTGGCTGACGTTCCTGTAGTAACGGCGAATGGCTCTATAACTCAATTGTCTGAGCTTATCGACATTGAAAGAACGGTAGGACCATCGCGCATTGCTCGCATTGATGGAAACCGCACAATTACGCTAAATGTATCGCCACCACAAGGCTGGTCATTGGAGCAAACGATTGATGTACTTAAGCAGCAGGTTGCACCGAAGATCATGGCTGCAATGCCAGAAGACGGCAACATTCTCTACGACGGAAGTGCAGACCAGCTTGCAAAAGCTATCAAAGTCATGGGAGAGAATTTTGCTTTTGCACTTGTGATCTTATTTTTACTCATGGCTGCCTTATTTCGTTCAATCAAAGATAGTTTACTCGTTGTTATTACAATTCCACTGGCGACAGTGGGTGGGGTTGTCGCGCTGCAAGTATTAAACACTATTGTATTCCAACCGTTAGACCTATTAACCATGATTGGTTTTGTTATTTTGCTTGGGCTTGTTGTTAACAATGCGATACTGCTTGTGCACCAAACGCGTATAGGTGAACAAACAGGGTTGTCGCGCACTAAGGCCGTTGAGCAGGCGTTAAACCTTAGATTGCGTCCGATATTCATGAGTACTGCTACTAGCTTTTTTGGAATGTTGCCATTATTGCTAATGCCCGGTACAGGCAGCGTTATTTACCGAGGTCTATCGGCCGTAATTGTTGGGGGCTTGGCGGTGAGTACAGTATTTACCATTATTTTATTGCCGTGTTTGCTACAGATTAGCCGCGCGGATTTTATTAAATCGAAACTGCACACATCAAATTCACGTACCGAGACAGACTACGTCTCTATTAATTCAAGTAACTAAGGTTAAGGATCTGTCATGAAAATTTCTACTATACTCGCGTGCTCATTGTTACTAATTAGCATTAATAGTTACGGGCAAGACATGTCTCACTTGGTAAGTGTTGAACAGGCTAAAGTCGAAAAGGTTGAACCAACACTTTGGTTGCCGGGAAATGTCGTTAGTCGCGAGAATGCCCCAATTTCTGCTGAGCAAATGGGACAATTACTCTGGATCCTTGATGTGGGTAGTAAAGTCGAGAAGGGGCAGGTAATCGCCAAAATTGACAATCGCCATTTGAAATTACAACTAGCCCAGCAGCAATCACGTGTTACGCAAAAACGAGCAGATGTTGAATACTTAACCAAGCAAAAGCAACGTCTCTCAAAACTTAACGCTAAGAACAATACTGCGTTAAGTGAATTAGAACGTACAGTTAAAGATTTAACGATTGCTGAAGCTGAAGTTAATGAGTTAACTCTTCAAGTAGAACTTACAGAGTTGGCGATAGAAAAGACTAATATAGTCGCCCCTTTTACTGGTTACATAAGTCAACGGTTTGCGCATTTAGGGGAACTCGTTTCAATTGGCAGACCACTTGTTCAGTTGGTCAATACTAATGCGTTAGACATACAAATTGCTGCGCCAATTCAGCTAGTTAATTACTTGCAAGCGGGTGCTAGTGTAAATGTTAAGTGGGAAAATAAGCTAACCGAATTGCCTGTGCGTACATGGAGCATGGCAGGAGACCAAACTTCTCGTACTTTTGACGTAAGACTATCTGCGGACAATTTGAATTTACTTCCGGGGAGTGCAGTAACTGTTTCTTTACCTAAAAATGCACCAGAAACAGCGACATTAGTCCCGAGAGATGCACTAGTAATAAGGGAAAAAGAAACATTTGTCCTTAAAGTCAATGAAGACAACACCGCAAGTAAGGTATCTGTGTTAATTGGGCAAGGTAGTGGCGATTGGATTGCTGTCACTGGGCGGGTAGATGCGAATGACGAAGTGATTGTGCGAGGTGGGGAAAGTGTCAGAGATGGCCAGAAAGTACGAGTAGGTAATAGACTCATCGCAAGAAATTAAACTGACGTGTTATAAAACGCAACGATCATTCATTTTATATGAATGAGCGTTTTTATTTTATTAAGTGGCTGCCTTAAAATTGCCATGAAAGCCAAGAGGTAAATGATACGGTAACCACGCTCGGGCGATTGGACCAACGGCAAGGTTATTGGCAGAAAAGACATTCAAGCATGTACGTCCTGTTGGTACATGTAGCGCCGTGCCAATCAAATAACCTGTGCCTTCTTTAAACTGCGGGCAAATAGGAATGTGTTCTTCTACTAAATAGCTTTCACCAAAATCATATTGATCAATTTTTCCTGTGTCGGTATTTATCGCGCAAACACTATCACTCCATATTGCACTGTCTCTGCTTGAAAGAAAATAAACCATGTTGTTACGTTTTCCGACCAAATGGCTGCATATCCGCGGAAACTCGCTATTAATCGCAAGGTTGGTTTGTGCAGTTTTTCCTGAAGGATAGAGCGTAAAAAGTGTTGTTTGTGCGTTAGGGTGAGCCGCACTCTGGTGGCCTCTCATAACATTTCCCAGTGCTTGAACTATATCGGCATTTGGGTACATACTGGCGTCAAAATGAATAGTACCATCAGTGGTTTCCCATGCGTTGCCAAAATGAAAAGCAAAACCAGACGCTAGTTCATATTCTCTCTTGATTGTTAGGTCAGATTTATTGACTACAATAACACGCATTGCTTGCGCATCGCTGTAGGTTATTTGATTAAAATAGCCATGTTCATCTGTTGTATCGGCTGACTTTCTAATTAAAGAGGGTAATATAAGCAACACATGTTTTTGCGTAACTAGAAAATCATGCAGTATGCCACCAGAGTATCTGGCGTTGACGATACCAACGTTTTTGGCTCGCCCTGTTGCCGATAAATGATAAACAATCACGCTGCCAGTGCGGTCTAAGCCGAAATTCCATATTTCACCGTTCGATTCAACTTTAGGGTGGGCGGAAAACGGGAGCCCTTTAAGTGTTTTGCCGTAGCGGCTATTTTCTCCTAACGAAACGTGCTGCTTGAACGCTAAGTTTTCGGTATCTATTTGGCTAGGTGAACCCGCTTCCCATAATGCCCATAAATCACCGCCAACTGCGATTACATTGGTATTGGCAGTATTAATTGTGTCAGCACTAGATACAGGGAATGAATTTGCTAACTTTGTATCTGGACCAGAATACAAAAAGCGCTTAGCGGCTTGCTCTTTTTCAAACTTTGGGGTGTCTATGAATTTACCTCTGTGATGTACTTTGCCGTCAAATATCGCAAATTCCTGTATCATGCCATCACCTTCAAAAAGGTGTTGGTAGCGAATATCTTGTCGTTCGTGCTTTGCTGGACCATTTCTGTAAAACCAGCCTAGCAAATCATTAGGTAGCTTTCCTTCGATTGACAATGTCTTGAAATCAAAGTTCTTTTCAGTGTTGGTAAATCCAATTAACGACGGTTTTTGAGCCAAAGCTTGATTAAAAAGTGCCTTTACATTAACAATATTGCTGGCTGGCTTCTGTGTTTGAAATGCGTGGACTAATGATGGTTTTAGCAATATGGAGCTAGCACCTAACATTGATAAGCTTTTGAGTATCTGACGGCGATGCATTAGAGAATCCTCAGTTCTTAATAAATCAATGTGGTGCTGTTCTCAATAACTGCGTCATCATTTGATACGGCAAACTTCATGTCGCTATACTTTGCAGGGCCGAAGTTAGGTTGTGCATTATTTGAAAAACCATAGCCTTCTGTTGGCATGCCAACTAAGTTAGTTTCTAACTTACCGTTGTCATTTTCGTCATGAAATACTTGGATAGCATATTCGCCTTGTTTTATTTCCTTAAACGAAACAACTACCTTTCCTTGTTTTGCTGCAACAGCATTATATTGAGCAGGTTTCCCACTTTGGTGTCCAGTTTCGCCTTTGAAAAGTGCAACTAGTAACTTTCCGTTGTTGTTTTTGACTCCGTCAATACTAAAGGCAATTTCTGCTGCTGTTGCAATATTAATAGCTGAAAGGCTTAGGAGACTAATAATCGTCAACGGCTTTTTAAAATTGTACATGTTAATTCTCACTCTTATTTTGGTTAATGTTTTGCTTAGGTTATATTTGACGATAAAATGCAGAGATTGATAAGAACAGAGGCAATTCGTTGATTGACACAATTTTTTCGTGAAGTGCGCACTTTTAATGGCCTGTGTCGTTCACGAATCGCGAATGTAACCTTTAAAATTAAGAGTTTAAGTTTAATGGACCTGAGTCGGCAGAAATTACAGCCCTTTTTAATAGTAGCCATTGTTGGTGTATTTATCGGTTTTCTACGACCATTTGGAATGGACACATTGCCACTTCACTTAACCATTATCTATTGGGTACTGGTTTGTTTAACAGGTTATTTAGTTTATCGCCCATGCATTACATTTGGTGAGCGTTATCTGGCAGATTACGTTAGGCAAAGATTTGTTCGAATGACTATCGCTGTCGTTGTAGGAAGCGCGCTTTTTAGTTTGATTCTGCCCTTAATTACTTGGGAAATTTTTAGCTATGAAACAGATTACCGAGCCCAGTATTTCAGTATTTTTGTAAAGTCGTTAGTGATTGGAACTGTATTTACGATTATTGGTTATTTGCAAGACTATATTGAAACTCAGCACAATAAACTTGCGGAAAATGAACAGAATACGAAAGAAATTGAGCAGCAACTTGTTCAGCAAGAGCAAGAAGTAGTGAACAGAGAACTAGAGCAATTTACGGACTTGTTACCCATTGAAAAGCGTGGTGAATTAATTTGTCTTGAAATGTCTGATCATTATCTAAAAGTGTATACCGACAAAGGACACCATATGTTGTTAATGCGCTTTAAGGATGCGATTGAAAAGCTAAAAAATGTGAATGGCATTCAAACTCATCGCTCGTGGTGGGTGGCTTTGTCACACGTTAAAATGGTAACGCGAGAAGGCAGAAAACAACTGCTGGAAATGAGTAATAATTTGAAAGTGCCCGTTTCAAGAACTTATGCTGAAGCGGTTAAAATGGCCAATTTAAAGTAAACTTATAGAGATTTTTTGACAAAAGGCGCACTAAGGTGCGCCTTTAGATTTACTGGATACTCGCTTTTATTTTAATTTGCGGCGTGATGCAAATCCAAGCGCGCCTAAAGCAAATAAACCAAGTGATGCTGGCTCAGGTACGCCAACTGGATCAGTAACTGAAAAACTACCAGCTTCGATGAATACGGTCGAATCTAACACGCCATCTCCGGCATCAGCAATACCGATACTAATTGTATGTGTGCCTGCTGATAGGCCTAGGATCTTGGCAGTAAATACATCCGTAAATCCGTCATATTCAATGTCAAAGAATGGACCGCCATCTTGTAATGAATTATTGTTGAAGTATTCACTATTTGATGCGCCAGTACCTAATGGGTTACCACCGTTTACAGTATTGATAGATACTGGCGTATCTGTACCTGGAATTAGCGCTATGTTTACTCCATCAACAAAAAACGCAAACACGTCATTTACGGTACTATTGACGAATTCGTTGTATTCTTCAGACGCAAATACGTAATTAAAGAACAAATCACCGCTTGTAGTTGTAAAGTCAAACGTGATGAAAGCCGCATCATGCGTGTCGAATCCAGATATTGCCGTTAAATCTGCGTCACCTGCAGCACCAAAATCAGTTGTGGTGCCGTTTCCAGTATTTGGTCCTACTGCGTCCGAAATATTACCAGATGAAAGCATAATACCGCTTTCAATTCCAATACCCGCACTGATGCCACCAGTAAATGTACCGAAAGCATTTGCATCGCCAGAGTTTGATAAGTTAGAGTATGTAATACCATCACCAAGAATAGTATCTACTAGATCGTTTGCATTGTTGTTTTGAGTAACTACGAGGCCAGCACTGGCAAAACCGCTTGCTGATAAGATTAAACCTGCAGCTAAAGCTTTAAAGCTATTATTTTTCATTCAATTATCCCTTTGTCTTAATTTTTTGATTTGAAATGTCTACTACCTTTTTAACATTTCGCTTTGCGAACAAGCAGTTATTATGCCAAGTATAAAAATATCAATATTTTCAATTTTATAGGTGATGAAAAGCGAGTAGTTATTTGGAGGCTGTAAAGAATATTGACACTAAACCACTGAATTATCACTACAAATTGATATGCAAGCGAGTAGCTTTTCTTTTTGGGATAATTTTGCACTCCTGATGTTATGCATTCTATCGATAATTTGAATTTACTTCACGGCAGTGCAGTAACCGTTTCTTTACCTAAAAATGCGCCAGAAACAGCTAGCTCAGTACTTTGAGACGCATTAGTTAAAAGGGAGAAATAAACAATTATTCTTAAAGTAAATGAAGATAATACCCCATCAAAAGCAACGCCTAAAAACCATAAGTCGATTATGGCTTTTTAATGGATGTTCCTTCTGACAAACAATCTGTTCCATCATTGAGTGGTTTAATACCGTAATAACATAATCGCTCAGCCCATTCCTTGCTTGCAGCAACGGATTTGATGAGTTCTTCAAGCATTGATGATTGTGATGGCGGGAGCATTACTTGCACCGTAAATGATTTAAACGGTGGTTTTGAGATATAAATATTACTGTTGATGTTAAATGCTTCATCTCCGTGACGCATTCGATAGTGTAAATGTGATTGCTGGATCATAGCGACGTCAACACGATTGTGCATTATTCGGTTGATAACGACACTCATTTGCGTAGCATCATCACGTTGGACTAACCCTAATTGAAACATTTTTTCTAACTCAGCTGGGTATTTGTGGCCTAGCATCGTGCCAAACACTTTGCCTTTAAATGAGTGAAAACCGTCAAAATGTACGTGATTATTTATATTGGAAATAATAAGGTCGGCATCCTCGAATAAAGCTATCCAACGAAATCGTTGCTCGGCATTTTTTCCCCAGCCCCATTGTGGGGTGACGAAAAGCACAACCCAGTTACTATCACAGGGTGTACTGTTTTTGTCACAACGCCCAGAAACCCATGGGGCAAGTTCATGATTAAGTCGTTCCCTTGGTCGAGGGCTTAATTCAAATACATATGAAGTGTTAAGTTTGTGTTGATTTAACAAATGGACAAAATCTACTGCGAGCCCTTTTTGCATATTAGTGTGGTGCAATGGTTCTTCTACAAAAGGTGGATGCATGTGATATAGGTATGCTTTGATTTTTTGCGCATATGAACAGGGGGCGCATAGAAATAGCACCAGCCAGATAATGACATGTTTCGATTTAAGAACTTGTTCCCGCACAGTATTTATTCACCTCATTGCTAGTTATAACTGTAACACTATTTTGCGTAAACAAAATGAGGGAATTTGTTAAGCGCTAATGAATTAAATTAACCAAGTTTAGTGACAATTGAAGAGGGACACCTAAGAAAGCAATTTGAACTGAAAAAGGGGACTACAGGCGATTGATATCGACGACTAGTCCTATTACTAAAATATCAGGCGATGTGGGCACTGTAAAATTGGTTGGTGGTATTTTTAAATTGACCAACTTAGCAAGATTAGAAATCTTATTCAAAAATTTGTCTTCACGACAAAAATTTATCGTTGTACTCGCAAACAGTTATCTAATATCGTCCATCCGACGTTAAGTTGTCAGTGAATGCTGGCAGCGTTTTATTACTACGAGGTTAAAGCCGTCGATGAAAAAGTGGTTATTAGCAATCTTGTTTGTTAGTTTTGGTGTTACTGCCAGCGATGAACAAGCAAGTGTCGAAGAAGTACGTGAAACTTATCAATACTGCAAAGAATATGTTGAAGAGGAAAAAATCACGAGTGGCAAAGATGCCGCAATACTTACTTGCGTAAACGATGAACTTTCAGAATCAGGGTATAAAACATTCGCTTCCCTAACTGAATTACTCGCGTATATCAAAGAGTAAATTTAAACTGAGAGAAAGGTAGACTCTTTCTCTCATTATTCTAAACATCTATTTTTACCACTCCTAAATTCATGTTTAATCCTAATAAGTTAATTTGCCCAGTGGGCAGCAATGAACACGTCTTTGAAAAGTTTGCCAAAGAGCTTATTGAAAACGGGTTTTGTGTAGATACTGGCAGCCTCGGTGAGCTACTTGCAGAGCAATTGTATATGCAGGCGAACCACATCAATGAAGATGATTTTGATAGTGCTGGTATTGGCCGACGAGATGACTATGATATTGTCAAAACGATTAGAAGTGATGAAATCGTCTGGATTAGCGGTGCTACAACAGCAGAAAAACATTGGCTAGCTTGGATTGAAAATCTTAGAGTCTACTTAAACAAAAGGTTGTATTTAGGACTCTTTTCTTTTGAAAGTCATTTTGCTAAATACCAGAAAGGTGCATTCTACCGTCGACATTTAGATGCATTTCACGGTGAGGCCAACCGCATATTGTCTGTAGTTGTTTATTTAAACAAAGGTTGGCAATCTGATGACGGCGGTGAAATGGTGTTATATCGAAATGAAGAAGATACCATAGGTATTAAAGTTGCACCTACGTTTGGAACGGTGGCGGTATTCCTTAGTGAGCAATTTCCTCATGAAGTGTTGCCCACACACCGTGAAAGACATTCAATTGCGGGGTGGTTCCGAGTTAATAACTTGACTGCAGCTTAAGCCGGTTTCGCCTAACAACAATCGTTTTTTTTATGAATAAAAGAAACCAGCATTGTAAAAAATGCTGGTTTATAAAATACTTTAATTATCCTCTAGTCGAAATAACCTCGTGGATACAATCACATGTAATTCCAGCTTTTGCATGGTGCTTTATAATTGCATCCATATTCGGTGCATCTAACACACAATATATTTTGTTGTCTTTTTCGCTAAACAAAATGTCATGATGTGTCACACCAAATTCATCAGGTGGTGCATTTTGCAGTTTGTTTAACTCGTTGGCGGTGAATGGTCTCATTTCATGACTGTCGATGTATTTTGGCATGATTTCCTCCTTATTAAAGAAGACATTTGATAGAACATACGAGGGCGCTTGTAATGAAAATTCACCACAATCAGCACAGCATTTCGCTATATTTTCCATCAACAAAAACAGTATAGCTGGTCTACAGAGGAATTCTGCCGTTCATATACATTTATTTGCACCTAATCGTATTTACGCCAATCTTGAATTGACTTCGACTAAGATTCAGCTATTTGATTGTGAGAATAATAAAAACAATATTTATTAAGATATCAAAAACGTATGTCAAACAAGTACGGTAATCACTCTCTTGATAGTTTTCGTTAGCTTGTTTTCAGCTTATTCAGTAATTCAAATAGTTCTTGTGCGGATTGATGAATATTGGCCGCACTTTGCTCTGACGCCTCAGAAAGTGCGGCTACTTCATTAGTAGCATCGCCCATGACTAACATATTCTTATTAAGTTCTTCTGATACTTTACTTTGTTCTTCTGCAGCTGTGGCAATAAGCATGATGTGCTGATTGATCTCTTCTATTTGCGATACCGTTTCTTGCATTTTTTCAAATGCTCCAGTGGCGCTATGAGCGGCATTGTTTGCTTTAACGCTACCATTTTCGATGATATCAACAGTATGTGACACTTCATGTTGAAGTGCGGTAATAACTTGCGATATTTCGTCGACAGACTCTGCGGTTTTTGACGCTAAGGCGCGAACTTCGTCTGCTACCACACTGAACCCTCGGCCGTGGTCGCCAGCTCTTGCGGCTTCAATTGCCGCATTGAGCGCGAGCAGGTTAGTTTGTTCAGCAATTGAACCGATAACGTCAAGTATTTTTCTAATGTCGTCACTTCGTACGGAAACTGCTTTTACAGCCTCTGATGCTGAACCAATCTCGTTCGACAATTCAGAGGCTTGAGTAGAGGCTATAGATACTTCATTTTCGGTATTCTTAACCGAAAGCGTAGCTGCATTGGCGTTGTCTGCTGCAGATGACGCTGTATTAGCTACTTCTAACGCAGTGGCAGACATCTCAGTTATCGCAGTTACAATTGTGTTGACTTCATTTCGTTGTGTTGAAATGTGTTCATGGGTTTCTTGTGCGTGATGTTTACTTTCTTTACTCATTTCCATCACACGAAGCCCTGAGTTTTTCGCAAGATCTAATAGTTCTCTGACTTTTTCGCGAAATTGGTTGAAGCCGCTACTCAAATTAATGAGCTCAGCATGTGAGTGAACTTCTAGTTTTTGTGTGAGATCACCACCTTGGCCCGCTAGTTCAAGCATGCGAGCGGCTACTGCTTGTACGGGACGAATAATACTATAAGTAAATAGTTTGATGAGCACCAAAGCGATTAATATGAGTATGATTGCAACGATGAGTGTATTCGATAGTATGTTGTTTACCTCTTCAGTAATCATGTTTGATACATTGTTGACCGGTTCCAGCGCGCTGTTTACGTTTACGCCGACTATTAGCTGCCAATCAACATTAGCTGTCGCAATTTTTATTGGCTGTACAACATATAAATAGTTATCAATGGTTGTTGTTTGGTCTTTACCAGAAGTAGCGATTAATGCATCGCTCTTTTCAAACACAAGCTTAAACGGTTTAGTTAAGCTGTCTTCATATTCCGTTGCAGCAGCCAGAAAGCCTTTATGACTCACAATAAAAACCTTAGCTTGACCATCATAAAGTGATGCGCGTAATTCTTTTGCAAGTTTTTGCAAAATGGGCAGGTTTAAATCAGCACCTACTACGCCTGTGAATGTGCCATTGGCGATAACAGGTACGACTAAACTTGTCATCAACTCGCTGTAACCGGGGCGAATCTCATAATTGTATGGATTTGAAGCGCACGGTTTGAGTGAATCCATAGAGCATAAGTACCATTCAGCCGCGCGGAAACCATATTCATCAAGTGTTGTATCATGCTTTTCGTTTGCATCATCAATGATTTCTTGCGATATAGTACCGTTGTCTTCCTTCACGAAATAAATTTCAAAGTTACCACTTCCCGCAACAGAGTGTGTATGGCCTTCAGTATATTCGCTGTCTTTGCCATCGAACAAGTCGCTTTCAAACTGCGCATAAATCGATGATACATCACTCGTGCCTAATGTATTTCTAACAATGGCTTCAATTTGATCTCGGCTTAGAGGCTGTGCGATTTTACCTTCAATGTTGCTAGTAATTTGATTGGCCAATGATTTGGGAACAGTAAATGACTGTTCAAACAAGTTGGATATTTTGAATGCAATTGCGGTTGTTTTGGAGCGCACAGTTTCTTCAATTTGTGTGGATACTTCGCTGCCAACTTGATCAACTATCACTGTTTCAGTGTTATCCAAAGAATATGCAGTTACAGCCATAAAACAAATTGACATTATTATGAACAAGGCACCTACAACTGATAGTAACTTGAAAGATAAGCTTTTTTCTTTAAAAATCATAATGCTGGCCTCAATGTTCTATAATTTTGAAAATAAGAACTTGTATTAAAACCCAAATGTGTAACTTACTGTGCCTAACAGTTTTACGTCGTCATCATAGTCTAGATCTGTTTTTTCTACTGATAGAGTGAATGCAAAATCATTCCAAGAATATCCAGCTTCTACTTTTACATGGATATAACTAGAATCATTGATATCCCAAACAAATTTATCGTCATCTAAGCTTGCTGAGCGATCAATTTGAAAAGTAAGCGATATACGTTCATTCATTTCGACACTATGGGATAACGCAAGGATATAATGACCAGCATCTGTACCGGCGTAGTCATTGGTGTACCATGCTTTGATTTGTGTCGATTGATATCCCAAAGCTAAATAAATTTCAGTGTAATTAATGTCACTACAATTAGTACCACCAACGTAAGAGTAATGAGCGAGACCTACATCGTAGAATACAGAGTCGTTTATTTCTCTCGTAAAACCTGCGTAGTAGTCGACTTCTGCATCAGTATCGTCACCAAAATCTACATTTGATGCCCAACTTCCTGCATACCAGCCACTATCATGAGACCAATCAATACTACCTTGTATCGCTGGACTTTCATCTGTTTGAGAAACACCATTAAACAGGTAGTCTGACGCCGCTGTAACAGTGAGAGATAAGTCAGCGTGAACTTGACTTGAAAACAAAGTAAATGAAACGAATACAGGTGATAACCATTTGAATGAATGGTGCATATTATTCCCATATGTGGTTTTTGCTATTACCTCTAAATATAGCTAGTAATTTTGAAAGAGGGGAATTACTCGTTATAGCGCTGTTTGACTGCTTGAGTCATTCAGTCGATTATCAATTCGCTTATCATGATTCACTAGACAATGACTTTCCTGTATAATCCGCGCACTTTGTAATTTGTTGTAATTTTAACCAAGGTAGCCAATGACTGTAGAGCAATTTGATCCTAAGCAAACCACCACAATGGAAACACCTAAGAAAGTGATAGCCGAACAAGCTAGTGGGCAAACAGGTGACACGGCAAAGGGATCAAAGATTGGTTTCGTGAGTCTTGGCTGCCCAAAGAACTTAGTTGATTCGGAACGTATCCTTACTCAGCTTCGTACAGAAGGTTATGACGTAGTACCAAGCTATAACGATGCCGATATGGTTATCGTGAATACGTGTGGTTTTATCGATTCCGCGGTACAAGAGTCATTGGATACAATAGGTGAGGCACTAGCTGAAAATGGCAAGGTTTTAGTAACAGGCTGTTTGGGTGCTAAAGAAGATGAAATTACTGAGATTCATCCTAATGTACTTGGTGTTACTGGCCCTCATGCTTACGAAGAAGTATTGAATCAGGTGCACCAACATGTTGAAAAACCAAAACACAACCCATTTATCGATTTGGTGCCTTATCACGGTGTTAAGCTAACACCTAAGCACTTCGCTTATTTGAAGATATCCGAGGGCTGTGACCACCGTTGTACGTTTTGCATTATCCCGTCAATGCGTGGTGACTTAGATTCTCGTCCAGTAGGAGACATATTGGGTGAAGCGAAACGCTTAGCAAATGCTGGCGTTAAAGAATTATTGGTTATTTCTCAAGATACCTCGGCTTACGGTGTAGATGTAAAGCATAAGACTGATTTTTGGGATGGTATGCCAGTAAAAACGCATATGATGGCGTTATGTGAGCAGCTGTCTAAGTTCGGTGTTTGGGTGCGTTTGCATTACGTATATCCGTACCCGCACGTTGACAATGTTATTCCATTAATGGCGGAAGGAAAGATTTTACCGTATCTGGATATTCCGTTTCAGCACGCAAATAAACGCATTCTTAAACTGATGAAACGTCCTGGAAGCTCGGAGCGCGTTCTAGAAAGAATCAAAAAATGGCGTGAGATTTGTCCAGAGTTGGTGATTCGTTCTACATTTATTGTGGGTTTTCCGGGTGAAACTGAAGAAGAATTTCAGGAATTGCTTGAGTTTTTAAAAGAAGCGCAACTCGACCGCGTAGGATGTTTTAAATACTCGCCAGTTGAAGGGGCAAAAGCCAACGAATTACCTGATCATGTACCAGAATACGTAATGGAAGATCGCTTACAGCGCTTTATGGCGGTGCAAGCGGAAATCAGTGCGCAAAAACTTCAACAGCGAATTGGTCAAGAGTATTTAGTATTAATTGACGAAGTAAACAGCGAAGGCGCTGTGGGGCGCTCGTACATGGATGCTCCAGAAGTTGACGGTAAAGTTTACTTAACCGACGAATTTGACGTTGAGCCCGGCGAGCAAATTTGGGTGCAAATTATTCATGCTGACGAACACGATGTTTGGGGTGTTCGTGTGGAGGACGACGCTGAATAGCGTAGTCTTCATATAATTCTGAATAAACCGCCAACGGGCTAACACCATTCAGTTAAGCATGTTTTGATCGAATGGTGTACTGGGTTTTGGAAAATCGAACGGTCCTATTTTTGGGCCGTTTTCTTTTATTAGGCAATATAAATTGCTTTACATTTTCCCGCATGGCACGAAGTTTCTTTGGTATGGTGCCGGGTGAAGCAATGGCGCACCACATCAATTCATCTTGAATATACCGCATTGCCATGACAAAACTGATACGTAATGGTGATACCTCTGCCTCCTTCGCTATTTGACTGATTTCCACTCGAATTAAGTTATAGGCGATAAGTAAACCCCATATTTCTTGCTTGATGCCTTGGACTGTTTGGCTACGCAGTAAGATACTTTCATCTAATTGATATTGTTTAATTTCGCCATAGCCATTCTCAATTTCCCAACGTTCAAAGTAAACATCAAGGATATCACTGGCAGGGTATTGGTTGGGGTCAATCAGTGAGCTGAGCAAGCCTAATATATGATTCTTTTGTTTTTGTTCTTGATAGGTCACTAACCTCGCTTGCCATGTTTTCGGTAAACTTGGATCTTGTTTTCTAGCATGGTCAGAGACATTCATTTCAACAAGAAAGTCATTCTCGGCATATTGCTCCACTATACGATAGTTCGTATTTCGCTTTATGGGAGTCATCCAGTGTTGATGAGCTTTAGCCCGTTGCCAGTTAATCATTAACTCAGCACTTAAATAACATCTATCAAAAATGGTCAACGAATCTTCTGTAGCAGAGTCCACAAGTTGTTTCGCATAATTGATTTCTCCCGTACCGCTATTGCCAAACTTAACATCTTTTATCATACGACTTCTGAGCGACATGAGCGCACATAAACGAATGATTGGATACTCGGTGTGTTTCGATGGTTGGTTTTTTATATACCCGAATGCCTGAGCCGTTTCAGGTGTATCTATACAGCGGAGTTGCGTTCCATCAATCGAATAGAGTTGAAGGCCATGCCATGTGTCTGCTTTATCTTCTCGTTGTAACCAATGTTCTGCTGTAATGTCAAAAAGGGCTTGAAGTGGGGCATCGGTCAACCGTTGTCTTGCTTGAGGAATTGCGCTAGGGGCAACCGTGTCACCAAGTTTATTGACTACTTTTAAGTCTAGCTTAGCGACAACTTCCGATATTGAACGGTTACGATATAAGCCGATACCAACGAGCAACCAAACAACCAACTCTGCTGGTAGTTTTCGCCTTCTAATGCTGGCTTTGTCTGTTTGCTCCAATGCCTGTTCGATCCATTCTAACGGCAACTCTTTTTGAAATACCGATAAATCTTCAGGAGCAGCAAAGAGTTCTGTGTCGATTAACCAATTAGAAAGCATAAAAAAATCCAGTGACTTGTGATCACTGGATTTTGATCCGATTATTTTAAGAGTCAAGCCTTAACTGATCGGTGTTAACTAAACGGGTGGAACTGACGCGGTTGATAATTATCATCAGGTAACTTAATCAATGAATGGTGCAAGTTAACCGTTACGGCTTTGTTGTCAGGCGTTACAGATTTCAGGAATTTACCTGCATTGCTGCCTTTGTACGTTACCGTAGCTTCAAACTCGGTGTTGTTGGGAAATGCTTTGATACGCTTAGGAAAAAGTGCACTGCGTGTAGCGTCTATCGCATAATTTCCTTGCTTTCCTTCTTTTAATGTATCGCTGATGTTATGAATATCTGAAAGCAAGAAAGGCGTGTAGTCAATTACCGTCGCGTTACTCGCAGCATTTTCAGACGCGACTTTAAACCCCCAAATAATGGAACTGGCAAACGCTTCGTCCATTGCTTGCTGCTCAAGTAGGTTTTCGCTATTAGCTCGATAAGCCGTATTAAGTTGACGTAACAGCACTTTGTTGCCCACTCGTTCAAATTGCACCAAGCGAGTATCGCCAAGTTGTCCGCGATCTAAGCCGATATCGTTAGAGCCAATACCATGAGGTAAACTCGATTGAAAAATAAATGGCTGTTCAAACTGTTTGATCTCAAGGTACACCTTGCCCTGCTTGTCATCTAGGTAATATGAATAGAAGCCGGAGTAATGCGTCTTATCTTTAATAAACTCTTTGAAGTCTGTAGAGGCTGCCACCGAAAAAACACAGCACAAAACAAACAAATACCAATGACGTATGCGAACCATTTAGCGTCCCTTATCCTGAAATTTAGTTAATATTTAATCTACCGATACAATCGATATTATTGTTATAATTAGCGCGAAACCAGAGATGAAAAGTTACACGTAAACTTTCAATTTACTTTTATAAGCTCAGGTAAAAATACACGCTTTAGCTTTCTTGAATAGTTAAAAAGCTAACATAATATAAAATATACATTGTCTATAAAGCAAATTAGGAACTCCTATGCAACGACTCGCACCTGCATTACGTCAAGATAACGTACCTTTAGATTTAATTTCGTTGATCAAAACCATTTTAGCGGCTACCAAAGAAATTTCATTTCGTGTGAGTCAAGCACACTTAGGTGGTTTGATGGGGTCAACGTTAGATGAAAACATACAAGGTGAAGTACAAAAAAAGTTGGATGTTGTCGCTAACGAGTTGATAAAAGATATCTTATTGGAATCAGGTTTTGTTAAAGCAATTTCGTCAGAAGAAGAAGACACTTCGGTAGCAGGTGATCCAGACGGTCGTTATCTTGTCTCTTTTGATCCACTCGATGGTAGTTCAAACATCGATATTAATTCGCTTATCGGCACCATTTTCTCTATTCATGAAGCGCCTGAAGGGGTTGCCGCTGATGACCCTGCGCTATTCAAACAACCGGGTCACAAGCAAGTATGTGCAGGTTATGTTTTGTACGGCCCATCAACCATGTTGGTAATGACCACAGGTAGTGGAACGCATTTTTATGTGCTTGATCGCACCCATGGCGGCTATTTATTGGTTGAGCGTAATGTACGTGTACCTGAAGATACACAAGAGTTCGCGATTAACATGTCAAACCAACGTTTCTGGCAAGCACCAATGCAAAATTACATCAACGATTTGCTGATTGGTAAAGAAGGTCCACGTGGTAAAAACTTTAATATGCGTTGGATTGCAGCAATGGTTGGCGACGTTCACCGTGTACTTACACGTGGTGGTATTTTCACATATCCTGCGGATACTAAAGATCCGAAAAAGCCTTACAAATTACGTTTAATGTATGAAGCCAACCCAATGAGCTTCTTGATCGAACAAGCCGGTGGTATGAGCGTGACAAGCGAAGGTCGTATCATGGACATTGAGCCTACTGACATTCACCAGCGCGTAGAAGTTATTTTAGGTTCTAAGAACGAAGTAGAGAAATGTTTGAGCTACTATAAATAGCGCTCATTCAATTTCATATGAGAAACCTGCTTACATTGCATGATGTAAGCAGTTTTTTTATGCATTTTCAAATGATTACACTTCGACTGCTTCGCGCTCAGTGCGAACGAATTGGTGTGTTGTGATTAATAATCCGTTCGCACTGAGTAGGAGGCACGACGTATCGAAGTGCATCAAAATCTTTAGGGATAAAAACCCCCAATCTAAATTATCTCCACATTTTTGATCGTTTTTTCTTGACTTAGATCAATTAAGTTTTACAATTTTCAGTAATTACTGAAAATTCAGAAAACAAAGATATTTTTAAGCATTATTTATCGAGAATCGCTGCTATGATTATCACGCCAATGACACAATCGCTAATCCTTCACTTTGGAGAAATGGGTTCTAAATGGGGATTAAACCGCACACTAGGGCAAATGTACGCACTCATCGTATTAACGGAAGAGCCACTTAACGCAGACCAAATCAGTGATGCACTGCAAATTTCACGTTCTAACGTGTCAATGGGATTGAAAGAGCTTAAATCATGGAACCTGATCAAGCTTCAGCATATCCCGGGTGATCGCAAAGAATACTTTTCTGCCCCCAAAGATATTTGGCAAATTGCCCGCACACTGGTGGTTGAACGTAGAAAACGAGAAATTGACCCTACCTTGTCAACCCTAAGAGACGCATTGCTACAAGCGCCAAGCAACGACAATGACCGCTATGCACAGCAACGTGTGCAAGAAATGCACGACCTAATGGAGATGGTCACCTTGTGGTCAAATGAATTACAACACATGTCTTCTGAAAAGCTGTCGGCACTGTTAAAGCTTGGCGAAGGTATCAGTAAGATTTTAGACGTGAAAGAAAAATTGTTACCCAATTCAAAATCTTAATAAGACTCACTTGGAGGTACTCCCGTGATCGATTTCACCCCAGTGGCAAGTGAAACGGGTTTTATGCTGTCTCGCATTCAATTCGCTGCCAATATCAGTTTTCACATTCTCTTTCCTACCATCACCATTGCACTTGGTTGGGCACTGCTCTTTTTTAAGTTACGTTACAACAAAACGGGTGATGACGCTTGGTTACGTGTTTATCGCTTTTGGGTACGTATTTTCGCACTCACCTTCGCTATTGGTGTGGTGAGTGGCATTACGATGTCGTTTCAGTTTGGTACAAACTGGCCCGGTTTTATGGAAACGGTCGGTAATATCGCAGGGCCTTTGCTTGGCTATGAAGTAATGACCGCGTTCTTTTTAGAGGCCTCATTTCTTTCTATCATGTTGTTTGGCATGGAGCGTGTGTCAAACCGAGTACACACACTGGCAACATTTTTAGTCGCATTTGGTACTACGATGTCGGCATTTTGGATTATTGCGCTCGACTCTTGGATGCAAACACCGGCAGGCTTTGAAATGCGCGATGGTGTTGCTTACGTCACGAGTTGGTTTGAGGTGATTTTTAACCCCTCTATGCCCTACCGTTTAACTCACATGCTATTGGCTTCTGGGCTTACCGCTGCATTTCTTATCAGTGGAATTTCGGCTTACCGTCTGTTAAAAGGCGACAAGAAATTTTCAGCGAAAAAAGCACTTAATTTTGGTGTCGTGCTAGCAGCCTTGCTTATACCGCTGCAAATTTTTGTTGGTGATCTGCATGGCCTTAATACGTTTAAGCATCAACCGGCTAAAGTTGCTGCAATGGAAGGAACTTGGCATACAGAGTCTGGGGCTCCAATGCTGCTATTTGCTATTCCGGACGAAACTCAACGCACCAATCACTTTGAAGTGGCAATACCTAAACTCGCTAGTTTGATTCTAACCCATGAATTCGATGGCGTAATTCGAGGGTTAGAAGAGTTTGAAAACGAACATCCACCCGTTGCTCCCGTATTCTATAGCTTCCGCATTATGGTAGGGCTTGGTTTGCTGATGTTGCTGTTTTCATGGTTAGCCAGCTACAAGTTTGCATATCGTCATCAATACCCAACATGGCTACTTAAAGGCGCTATTGCGATGACGTTCTCGGGCTGGGTAGCCACACTCGCAGGATGGTACGTGACAGAAATTGGCCGCCAACCTTATTTAGTGACAGGCGTTTTACGCACTCGTGATGCCGTTACTGCAACACCGCCAGAGAACATCGCACTATCGCTAACCATGTATCTTGTTATCTATGCATTTTTATTGTTCGCCTATATACGCACTTTGTATGTGATGGCAAATCGCGCAGTTAAGCTAGAGCAAGAGAATTTAACAGTGCTCGACAACTCAAATTCAGATACAACTGAACTTGATGTATTAAACACTAACGGTAAAGGAGCATAACCATGACAACTGACTGGTTACCAATTGTATTCGTTTCTTTGATGGGGCTATCTTTTCTGGTTTATGCAATTTTAGACGGATACGACTTAGGCGTGGGCGTGCTGTTACCAAGAAATTCGCAAAGCCAGCGCGACAGCATGATTTACTCTATCGGACCATTTTGGGATGCCAATGAAACCTGGCTCGTGCTAGCAGTGGGCTTACTGCTTATCGCCTTTCCTGTAGCTCACTCTATTATACTGCAACAGCTTTATTTGCCGGTTGCGGTTATGCTTGCGGGCTTGATCATTCGCGGCGTATCATTCGACTTTCGAACCAAAGCCCCCAGCCATGAGAAAACCCGATGGGATCTCGCATTTAAGCTAGGTTCATTGATGGCAACATTAAGCCAAGGCTATATGTTGGGGCAATTTATTACAGGGTTTACCTCGAGTATTGAAAGCACGATGTTTTCGCTGCTATCAGCCGTTTGTGTTACCGCAGGCTATTGCTATATTGGTGCTTGTTGGCTAGTAATGAAAACTGAAGGTGAATTACAAGTGCGGGCCGCACGTTGGGCACGAATTACCAACATTTTAATGGGCGTCGGTATAGTTGCCGTGTGTATTGCCAATTTAACCATAGACCAACAAATTCAGGATAAATGGCTAGGCTTTCCACAAGTATTTATTTTAGTACCTATCACCGTGTTATTTGGCTTTAGTTTTGTAACTACGCACTTGTATTTGAAACGCGTGCCCGTAAAAGATGATATCGGCTGTTGGTATCCGTTTAGCGCGGCTATTGTCATCTTTACTTTATGCTTTTGTGGCCTAGCTTATAGTTTCTATCCTTATATAGTGCCGAATGAGATGACGATATTTGAAGCCGCTAGTTCAAGAGATTCCTTAATGGTAATATTTGGCGGTGCGGTAATCGTGCTACCAATCATCATAGGCTACACCATTTTTGCGTATCGTGTATTTTCTGGAAAAACCAGTAAGCTCAATTACTAAGTTTCGCCAAAATTGAATTTCGCCCATGTCACAGGGCTGTTTAAACAAAACAGCCCTTCTTATTCTTACTAGCAATTCCAAGCAGCAAGCGTCGTCCTTCTTATTCTACCGATGAAATTGTGTGCAATTTTTGCCTTTCCTATACTAGTAGAGCCGCGAGAGTTTTTGTTAGAATAGGGCTATTACTCAAATTATATTTCTCGGAGAAGCATTTTTATGCCAGCATATGCTGTAGGTCACAAAGTGCCTGATTCAGACTCAATCTGTTCTGCAATCGCGCTTTCATACCTTAAAACGACTATTGGGGAAGAAACTGTCCCTGCACGTTTAGGTGAATTATCACCTGAAACTTTGTTTATTCTGGACAAGTTTGGTTTTGAACAACCAGAACTAAAAACCAGCTTTGCAGGTGAAGGCATCTACGTAGTTGACCACTCAGACCGCATTCAAGGCCCTGATGACATCGACGAAGCAACGGTATTAGGTATTATCGACCACCACAAACTTGGCGACATTACCACTTCTACTCCGTTAGAGTGTTGGATCCGCCCTGTTGGTTGTACTAACACCATTATTAAAATGATGTATGACTTTCACGGTGTTGAGATTCCAAAGAACATCGCGGGTGCAATGATGTGCGCTATTTTAAGCGACACAGTAATCTTCAAATCGCCTACGTGTACAACTGCCGATATTAAGTGTGTTGAAGCGTTAGCTGAAATCGCGGGCATTGAAGATCCAAAAGCATTGGGTATGGAAATGTTCAAAGTGAAGTCTGCTGTTGAAGGTACACCAATCAGAGATTTAGTATTGCGCGACTTTAAAGACTTTGACATGAACGGTAACAAAGTAGGTATTGGTCAATTAGAAGTAATTGATTTAGCCATTTTTGACGAAATGAAAGACGACCTACATGCTGACCTAGCTGCACTTAAAACTGAAGGCGACCGTCACAGTGTATTGTTACTGCTTACTGACATCATGAAAGAAGGTTCAGAATTGCTTTACGTTAGTGACGACGAAAACCTTTCAGAACGCGCTTATGGTGCAAAAGCAACAGATGGCCGCGTTTGGTTAGATGGTGTAATGAGCCGTAAGAAACAAGTCGTTCCACCGCTACAAGAATCTTTCGCTTAAGCAATTAAATTTTATTGATTTGCGTTAAGCAAAAGGAATAATATGAAAACTCAGCACTCGCTGAGTTTTTTTATCCCTCAATTTTTTCAAAAGGAAGTATCATGCACATCTCACCTTCAAGCAGGCTGTCATACCGTCTTGTCACGCGCGATGACAAACAGGATTTATTCAACTTAGACCAAGATCCAGCTGTTATGGAACACCTAAATGGTGGTAAGCCAACAACGATGGAAGAAATCGAGAATATCTGGATTCCTCGCATGGAAAAATATGCGACTCCAGAAAAGGGTTGGGGTATATGGCATGTATCGTTAACGGATACGGGTGAGTTCTTGGGTTTCATATTAATGAGACCAATGGGGTATTTCGAAGGAAATCCTGACGAACAAGATCTGGAAACAGGCTGGCGTTTTTTCAAACATACATGGGGCAAAGGCTATGCCACGGAAGCAGCTAAGCACTTAATGACAGAAATTGCCAAAACACAAGATATTAAGAGTTATTCAGCGATAGCAGTTAAAGAAAATGTCGCCTCTATCGCAGTAATGAAAAAACTGGGCATGACTTTTGTCAAAGAGGCGGTACATGGTGATCCGCAACTTGACGATGAGCTCGTTGTTTATTATCGCGTGGACATATGATTTTGGTGGTTCATCACACTTCTATTGTTCGTACCTCACACTCAGTATGAACGGATTATTCTGAGCGTTCGTGCTGCGTGAGCAATTAGTAGTTATTGCGTAAATCTATGCATAGATTTAGATATCCCCGATTACAGAGACTAAAGACTTAAATCCTGCACACGCCATGCGAGATGCATCAAAGCCAGTATCGTATTTGGACATTAGCGCTACTATTCTTGGATCTGACGCGACTTTTTTATGAATTTGGTCGCGCGACTCCCGAGAATCAAACTTAACCCAACCAAAAACCACTACTTCATCTGTTGATTTCTCCAAAGTATCAGCAAACGATCGAGTGCCTTCAATTTCCATGTCGTCTCCCGCATATTCACGGTATTCCAACGCACCATATTCCATCCAAATGCGCGCTATGCTCGCAGAAAGAAGCTTATAATCGTCGATATTGTTACTGGATATTGGAAAGGCAAAGCCGTCGATATAATCAGTCATTAGGTAACCTATGTTAAAGTGACTTATTAGTTGAATTTAATACCAATTAAGAAAAATACAACTGAACAAAAATTAATAAGCCCCGCTTTTTCAAAGAAAAATGAGACTTGTTTTCCATTAGTATACATGTAAGTTGCGCTATCCAGCATTCTCATCGATGTTTGTTAAAATTCATCAACCTACCGAGAAGAATCAAACAGCATTACGTTTACTCAACTAAATCACCATCATTTTTAGCTTTTACAAATTGTCTTAAGAGCAATTCGTTCTCTATGTTGCCATGATTTTTAGCATAATCTGCCGCGATCGATCCAAGTACATCCTTTAATATTGGATTTGCATTTTTTTCTAGTAACATTTTTAGCATATCGGTGTCTGAATGTTGGGCAGCGTGCATCAATGGCGTTCTTCCCCATTGATTGATGCCTAAGCAATTCCACTTGTTTTCTTTCTCCAATTGATATGTGTGGTTCACCTCTGCGCCGGCTTCTAATAGACGTAACGCCGATGCATGCTGGTTGTATTGGATGGCATAATATAACGGTGTCTTACCAAACTCATTTTGATGGTTTGGATCAAACCCAGCTTTCAAGAGTATCTGCACTTGCTCTCCATTCATTATCGCAAGAGAAATAGGTGACTCAGATCTTTGGTTTAGAGATTTGCTATTTAATGATTCCACTATATCTCGAATAATATGATCAGGTGCGTCGTGTACTAACATTCGGCGCAAACTATTTATTCTTTGCAGGTCTGATGCATCGGCTAATGCACCGATAAATTCACCATAATCACCTTCTACGGCATCCTGCGTATGCGAGACCAGAGCCTCAGGCTGCCAAGAATAGTAATAGCTACCAAAACCATAGTTTGAAATAGTGGTTAATGCTAAATCAGTATATTGTTCAGCTGTCACCTTATCGACTGCGTGATTTTCCATGTACCAATCAATAAGCAATGGCGCTACACGATCCAACTCTGCAATATAGTTTTTGTATTGCTCACGATTGTTAATACTTTGGTAACCCCACTCTTCAAAGTATTTTAGTCCTTGAGTTTTTCGAACTCGCTTTGAAGCTCCTTGTGGATAATAACCAAGCCGTGCTAAGTCAAAATGATAGTACCGCCACTGCGCATAGACAATTGTTCCTGTGCAAAATTGGGGTAACTGCGACGGCTCTCTTATACTACCAGATTGTTGCAATAACGGTTTCAAAAATTCGAGCTGATTTAGACTTTTTGGGCAAGAGTAGTCAACTGTATTCGGCGATCCCATACCTGAGCCTAAATCCCTGAGTTTGAATACTTGCTCGGGCACTCTAGCCATTTCTTCACAGGTAACATTTCTATCCGCAAGAGGGTCATCATTGGCAAATGATGAACTCGCAAATAGAGAAATCAGTGGCAACAATAAGTATTTCAATAATAGCTCCTTTTTATACAAATAATTAAGCCAAATATTTGGCCTAACCTAACTAACATCATATTTCTTGTCGTACTACATATACCAGAAATTTATTTATAAATGCCTGCCTTCAGATCAAAAAAGCCCTGATATTTTCAGGGCTTCTGCTCTTCAACTAAAAGTAAAAACTATTCAGCTTTCTCAGCTGCTTCCTTCTTGTCAGCATCTTTCACGGCTTTTAACTTACCTTTATGATCGATTTCATAGTCAGGCATTTCTTTGTTGCCTTCCATCAGGTAGTTATCCATCCAGCGCATTAAGCGAAGGCTGTAGTCATACTGTGCAGCAACGCGGCGGTTACCATGACCTTCGCCTGGGTAATACACAAGGCGTACATCTTTACCTTGCACCTTCATGTAACGGTACATTTCCATAGACTGTGCTGGGTGTACACGCGGATCGTCTTTACCATGCATGATTAACAATGGCGTTTTCGACTGGTGTGCCCAGTAAATAGGGCTACGCTCAAGATAGTACTGCCACTTGTCCCAAGGGTAAGAGCGCGCATGTACTAAGTGCATTTCGTTAGAAATATCAGTCGTACCAAACTTAGATAACTGGTTAGAAATACCTACAAACATTACACTTGCAGCGAAGTGGTCTGTAAGTTTAGTTGCTGCCCATGCTGACGCATAACCACCATATGAGCCACCAGTAATACCTACACGCTTAGTATCGACTAACCCCATGTCAACCAAGTGATTTTTGAAATCAACTAAGTCGTTGAATTCTTTACCTGCGTAGTCGTTTTGACCAAGCTTAGAATACTCAACACCTTTACCCGTTGAACCACGATAGTTTGGATAAAATACAGCATAGCCACGTGCTGCGCCCATTTGACCCGGACGCGAATACGCTGTTAACCAGCCATCTTTGTCATGGCTTTCTGGGCCACCGTGTACCGACATAATAAGTGGGTAACGTTCACCTTTTTTGTAATCAAGCGGGTAAATTAGTACACCGTCGATTTCAACGCCGTCACGCGCTTTTAACGAAATTGTTTCTTGTTTAGCAAATCGTTTGTCGTTTAACCATTCATTTGAATCGGTTAAACGTGTTGTTTTGCTGCGTCCACGTAGCATAAATACTTCGTTTGGATGTGTAGCTGTGTGACCTTTAAAGGCGATGGTCTTGTCTGAATCTGAAATTGATAAGTTAGACGCGATCATCTTGCCCGCTTTCACAGACGTTTTATATTTGCTTGAGCCTGGCTTGATTTTAGCAACCACACTTTGTGTACCGATATTCGCTACAAAGTGTAGGCTGTTTGATTTATTTGCCCATTCAATGTCGCTCACGTGGCCTTTGAAATCAGGTAACCACTCAGTGATCTTGCCCGTTTCTGCTTCTGCTAAGTACAAACGGCCAGTTGCAGGATCATGCTTGTCTTCCGCCCCGATAATAGCAATGTACTTATCGTCATGTGAAAATTCAGCTGTACCTAATTTGCCTTCGGTAGCGAAAGACATCGTGACTTTTTGTTGTTCCACATCTAGCACATGCCATTGTGATTTCATGTACTGGTCATCTATTAACGCTGATGCTTGCGTTTTTACTAATAGCTGTTCACCATCATGAGACCAGTTGACCTGACTCACATACTGTTCAACGCCTACAGCGTCCAACGTAACAGGTTTCGCTTGAACTGCTAGGTCTGTGATAAACAACTGCTTGTTTTTAAGACCCATTTCATAAACTTCTGCCTTGAAACCAAGTTCCTTTAGCTTTTTCTCTGACTTGTCTTTCGCAGGCATTGCCAGTAGTGCAACTGTCTTACCATCTGGGTTTAGTTGATAGCTAGAAATTGACGTATCTTTTAGCGCTAATACCGCTTGACGCTCACCACCATTAACAGGAATACGGTATAGCTTAGTAAATTTGTCTTCTTTAAATTTCGCTAAAAAGTATACGAACTGACCGTCCGCAGACCATTGTAAACGGCTAACACTTTGCTTTCCTGTGATGAAAGGCTTCTCTTCCCCTTTGTCATTCACTAAGAATAAGTTACTGAAATTACGACCATCTTTGTCAACATACAGGGTACGCGGTACCGAGCGAGTAAATGCCACCCAATCACCATCTGGGCTTACCGCACTTTGTATTACGGATTGAATTTTTGGGATATCTTCAACGGTGATCGTGTCGCTGGCAAGCACAGACGTTGCCGACATTCCCATTGCAAGCGCTAAAACAGGGGTTAGTTTACGCATAGTTTCCTCATCACTATTTTTATTAGAACTGCCGATTCTAGCGCATTCAGTTGGATAAACAACCGCTCACATCATTCAATTCGATGAATTGGTACGTAAATCAGACGTAGTCCATTTTTCTTGCCCACGAAAATATATTTAAAACTTTATGTAATAAATTTGTTAGCTCAATGACTATACGGGCTAAAGCAAATTAATAAGTTGAAGGAATATACATGGAACTCGTTGTCGATAATGTTAAAAAAACTTACGCCAATGTTACTGCAATAAAGTCACTTTCTCTCAAGGTAAATGAAGGCGAAATATTTGCCTTACTCGGCCCAAATGGCGCAGGTAAGTCTTCTCTCGTTCGCATGTTGGTAGGTTTTACTTCCCCTGATTCTGGTCAAATTATTGTTCGTGACGGCCAACAAGAGCACTCTGCAATTCCAAGCCACAACTTAGGGTATTTACCAGAAGATCGTGGCCTTTATCCTGAAAAATCGGTCATGAAGAACTTACTGTATTTTGCACAATTGCACGGTGTTTCTAAGCCCGATGCCATTAAAGAAGCAGAATATTGGCTTGAACGCTTCGACTTATCTGATCGCCATGACCAACCGCTAAAGTCGCTTTCTAAAGGTAATCAGCAAAAGGTTCAGCTGATCACTGCTGTGTTACATAAGCCCAAATGGGTGATTCTTGATGAACCTTTTTCTGGTTTAGATCCTGTTAATCAAGAGAAGGTTGTCCAGTTTCTTTCTGAGTTAAAAGCCAAAGGTATGACGGTGCTCCTCAGTGCGCACCAAATGGCGATGGTTGAAAAACTTGCCGACAGAATGCTGCTCATGAACAAAGGGGAAAAAGTGTTTTATGGTTCGTTGGAGCAAATTCAAAGCGAAGCTGATACTTCACTTGAACTTACCGCTCAATATCAAGCATGCATTGATAAAGAACACGCACAAGAACAACTCGCTGCTTTTGAGCTTCATCACATTGACGATGAAAAAATAAAAGTGCGATTAAAGAACAATCAAATGGTGAATGAACTGATTGACCAGTTAACAAAGCTCGGAGAAATCGTTGGCTTACAAAGCGCCAAAATTGATCTTCACCAACTATATTTAAACGCCATAGAAAACCACGGAGCAGCTTAAGATGTCAGGTAAAAACTCTTCAACACAACAAACGCTTCTCGTTGCTAAATGGGAATTCATGCACTTTTTTAAATGGAAGCAAGAGCTTATTTCAAAACTCATTCTGCTTGCATTTGGCCTTATTATTTTTGTTTGGCAACAAATCAAAGACGACTCTGAAACCTTTTATCAGGTAATCGTACCAAGCCAATTGGCCATGGCAGAACAAGTTGGTGAATTTAAGTTCATCGCTTCCGATGAACCAACCCAAGCATTGCTTACGCAACTTCAAGAAAACGAAGAATGGCATGCGGTACTAGAACTGCAGACGGACCAAACGAGCAGTTCCACACAGCCGTCACCCGCTAAGGTGGTTGTACATAGCCGCGATAAACAAAAATGGTTAAGCCAGTTATCGCCTATTCTTCAACAACAATTTACGCTGAACTATGCCAAGAGTTTAGGGCTGGCACCTGAACAGCTTGCCGCTATTCAGCAGTCGGCACAAATTGAAAATGTGTACCTTGATCAATCGATTAAATCAGAAAATAGTCCTGCTACCTTTACGGCCATTGGGCTAATCGTGTTGATGTGTATTGGTATTTTCACGTCATTTGGATTGATTTTTGTCAGTATTACCGGTGAAAAACAACAGCGCGTTACCGAGCAGTTATATGCTTGTATGAGCGCTCAAACATGGGTAGATGGCAAAATTCTCGGTCAGCTGTTTCATGCGGTAAAAGCTATGATCACAACATTAGTCACTGGTTTAATAAGCTACGGTTTCTTTTCTGTCGTGGTTTACAACGGTTCATTTGATCTGTCGATTATCGATTGGCAAATGCTCCCTTGGTTTATGCTGTTTGCTTGCGTAGGACTCTATTTATGTACAGCATTTATGGCCGCTGTAGCAGCTGCGATTGATGATCCTAACCATAGTGCGAAAACCAGTATCATGTTGATTCCGTTGCTACCTCTTATCATCACCTTTATCACAATGGACACACCGAGTGGCTGGGCGCTCGCGGTACTAAGTTACTTACCGATCACTTCATTCGTTGCAATGCCAGTTAAAATGTCACTGGTGGATGTTGCATTATGGGAACCTCTCTTATCACTCGCACTTGGTTTACTTGCTTGTTATTGGATGCGTACCGCAGCCGGTAAGTTATTTAAATCAGGAATGACGATGTATGGTAAAGAGCCAAGCGTGAAAGAAATGTGTTTGGCGATGTTTAGGTAATTGCTTTAGGTAATCTGGGAGGCACTCGCACTTCGATACGTCGTACCTCCTACTCAGTGCGAACGGAATATTCTGAGTGTTCGTGCTGAGTGCGTCCTTCATCAAACTCAGGGCTGTCGGATAAAGCTACCCGTTCGATGTAATGGTCTCCTCCACCCATAATCGGCATCTATGTGCCATGATTGTAGTGTTAACTCAACAATCAAAATGGAGAAGACCATGACTAACTTTAGTGTATTAGCA